>Ga0222714_10007246_pt1 | contig 10196 bp, 9 predicted proteins | sample C33_3DmetaG_FD_165048 | JGI IMG/M metagenome (GOLD analysis project Ga0222714, IMG submission 165048) | Estuarine water microbial communities from San Francisco Bay, California, United States - C33_3D | ecosystem: Environmental > Aquatic > Marine > Unclassified | place: USA: California... | reverse complement strand
TCCATCTCATGCAATGCGCAAGTCGCGCAGGCCCCAGGCGGTACTGGCCGAGCAAGTGACCCTGTCCTCTGCCTCCAAGCATGTTGGTATGAGGAACCCGCAAATCTTTGATTTCAATTTCACAATGATTGTGACCGCCCGACATCGTCTCGACGTCACGGACAACATTCCATCCTTCGCTTGGGATATCAACGATGAAACACGAATTAGCCGCTTGAGGCAGATCGGGATCTTCCTCGGTGCGAGCGACAAGTAATGCGAACTGCGCGCCACGTGCGCCTGAGATAAACCATTTGTGACCGTTGATCACCCATTCATCACCGTCTTTGTAAGCAAAAGTCTTAATCAATGTGGGATCACTACCGGCAACTTCGGGTTCTGTCATGGCGAAGCAAGAACGAACTCTGCCCTCACATAACGGGCGCAGGTATTTTTCTTTTTGTTCCGGCGTTGCCCAATGCAGCAAGGTGTGTTGATTTCCTTCGTCGGGTGCTTGCGCGTTGAGCACGTACGGACCGATGCTCACCTTTGCGGCTTCAGCAGATACCGCAGCCATCGCTGTTGGCCCAAGCCCCATGCCACCCCATTCGGCAGGCATATGTGGAAGCCACAGACTCCATTCCTCTTGGGCTTGTTTACGTAATTCGACAATGGCTTTCACCACAGCCGCACGATCATTCTGATCAATGGAGTCCCAACGTGGCCGAACACACTCGTCCATAAATGCCCGAACTTTCAGGCGCACCGATTCAATCTCTGGTGAAAATGAAAAATCAATCATGCGTCCCCCTGTAAATGCACGTTCGTCAACATTGTGACGAGGTCCACCATCAAGTATTGCCGAGAGTGTCGTAACCTGACGAGGTGAGCAAAACCGAAAAAGCCGCTTGGGATACCACCGACCTGCCTCAGGGTGAAGCAAAAGCCAAAGTCGTACAGAATATGTTCGATGCGATTGCGCCGCGATACGACATGGTCAATCGCATTATGACGTTTCGGCTTGACACACGCTGGCGCAAAATCGCTGTTCGGAAGCTTGCATTAACAAAGGGTGCGCGAGTACTCGATTTGGCCAGTGGGACGGGTGACCTGTGCATTGACTTGCGTAAAGCCGGTTTAACTCCCCTTTCATTCGATATGTCGTTTGGCATGCTGGCAGCCGACCACAGCAAGGCTCCACGTGTTCAGGCGGATATTTTGTCATTACCCATTGCGTCGGCTTCTGTAGATGGTGTTACATGTGGATTTGCGCTTCGCAATCTCGTCGATTTGTCTCAATTTTTTGCAGAGATCAGTCGTGTTGTGCAACCCGGTGGCCGGATTGCACTACTCGACGTAAGCACGCCAACTAATCCACTCATTAGGTGGGGCAACTCTGTGTACTTTGGCAAAGTTGTACCGCGTATTGGTGGCTTGCTTTCTGATCGCGCTGCGTATAACTATCTGCCAAAAAGCGTCGCCTATCTGCCAGAACCTGCGCAGCTCGTACGCATGTTGCAAGACGCTGGATTTGAGCATGTTCGTCACGAACAACTCTCGGGTGGCCTCACACAGCTGATGCACGCCACCAAAAAATAGGAACGCACGTGCGAGCCCGTTCTTTTCCTTTATCTTCGGTCACTGACCAATCTGTAGACCTCAATGATTTCGCGCGCGGAGACGGTTTCCTATTTGTTCGCGATGGAATCGGTTTTGCAGGTCATGGCATCAGCGCATCGGCAACAGCACAAGATGCTCGATCGGTTTTGCAAAATGTCATACACGAAACCTCTGATGCTCCTGTTGGCATCGGACCGTTGATGTTTGGCTCAATACCGTTTGACCACGACACACCAAGCGAATTCATCATTCCAACAGTCACTCTTGCTAAAACTGCAAGCGGTGAAACATGGGTGACGGTCATTGACGATGCCCAGTTGCCACCGTGGCACACAGGTAGCCCAACGCCATCACATGCCTCATACTCTGTCCACGAAGGAGTACCTGTAACCACATATCTCAATGCCGTAGACACCGCGCGAAAAGCCGTGCAACACGGCGAGATCACCAAAGCAGTGATCGCTCGCGATGTGTTTGTCGAGTCCAACATGCCAATAGATGTTCATGCAGTGTTGCTTCGCTTACGAGCTTCGTTTGGATCGAGCTATCGCTTTTCTTTGGATGGCTTCATCGGTGCTTCACCCGAATTACTGGTAGCCATTGATGGTGACGAGATCACGAGTCATCCACTGGCAGGAACCACTCCACGCACAGGAGATCCGGATACCGATCGTTCTCTTGCCGACAAATTGCTTGCCAGTGCCAAAAACCAAATTGAACATCGAGTGGTGATCAATATGGTTCACGACACACTCCTTCCACATTGTTCGTATCTCGACTGGGAAGCCGAACCGTCAATTGTGCAAGTTGCAAACGTTGCTCACCTTGGCACCCAGATGATCGGAAAGCTTTCTGAACCTCGGTTACATGTGCTTGATGCTGCACTAGCTCTTTCCCCCACTCCGGCACTTGGCGGTTTTCCACGCGACAACGCTCTTGCTCTTATAGCGCAATGTGAAGGTATGAATCGCGGAAGATACGGCGGTGCAGTTGGCTGGTTTGACCAACATGGCAATGGCACCTTTGCCGTAGCCATCAGATGTGCGCAACTAAATAAGGATCGCACGATTGCACGACTGTTTGCTGGTGGTGGAATCGTTGCCGACAGCGAACCACTGGACGAATTGGCTGAGACTCAAGCAAAACTGCAGGCAATGCTTGCAGCACTTATTCGCCCATAAACCAATTACCTGTTCAGCGCGTTCGAAACCGCTTGGTACAACTCGTTGTGGTCTGAAACATTCTGCTTACGGTCGGTACGCACCAAAATCATTCGTGTACCTGCTGCAGTTAGGGATTCACGCAACTCAGCTGCCGTTGTGGCAGCACTAAACGGAATGCGGTGGGCCCCAGCCAGTGAGGCGAAGTCAACATGATGCGGCGTGCCAAACAACTGTTCAAACTGACTGCCTGACAATTCTTGCGCTTGAGGCAGGAACGAAAAGATTCCCCCGCCCTCATTGTCGACAAGCACAATCTTCAGATCCACCGTTCGTTCAATCAGGTTCAATAGCCCGTTGCTGTCGTGCAACAACGCGATATCGCCGATGAGCAAGGTTGTTGGCGCACCAGAGGCCAGTGCTACACCCACTGCGGTAGACACCACACCGTCGATGCCATTGACCCCGCGGTTACTCAATACGCGCACGCCCGTACGCGGCGCACCAAACCACTCAACATCTCGAACCGGCATTGATGACGACAACACCAAGTGAGCACCATTTGGTAGCGCATCAACAACTGTGGTCGCCACAAGTGGCTCCGTGAGAAGGTGCTGTTGAGCAAATGTCGCATCCAGCGCATGCCTACTTGCACGTTCTGCGCTCGCCCAACGATCAATCCATGCTGTTGCTGCTCGCTGAGATTCACCTCGCGACATCTCGATCAATAACTCGTTGATGGATGAGATGATATGGGTGCTTACCACCTTGTCGGGATCAATCAGTGTTGGCTGAGGAGTGATCGCTATCTGTTCGGCACCACTGCGCGCTAGCCATTGATTTACCACTTTGCTAACAGGTGGATCTCCAATTCGAAGCACTAATTTTGGCGTTAAATTATCTGCGGTGTGGAGATGTCGCAACATCACATCTGCACAACTGATCACCACCGCACCATTGGCAGCATCACCATCAACGCGACACATACTGCGCGAGTCGGCAATGATTGGCCACTGCAGTTTTGCTGCAAGCTCAAACACGAAGCGTGGTTGATCAATACCGTTACCGGCAATAATCACTCCCTGTTCTGCGCGTAGTGCCAGAGATAATTTCTTTCGCTCAGAGGCAGTTGCCGTATCTGCACTCATCCGCACTGGTGAGTGATTGTCAATTGGTGGTAAATCGCCCACCTCACCAACCAGTGGCTCACGAAACGGAAGATTGACATGACAGGGCCCACGATGCACACCAACCGTTTAGGCAAATGCCTCGCGAGCAACCGAACGCCATTTTGATTGCTTTGCTGAATCGGCAATCCCTACATCAATGAACTTGCGAACAAAGCTGCCGTACAGATGTGTTTGGTTGATTGTCTGTGGTGCCCCTACTCCTTGCAATTCTGGAGGGCGGTCTGCCGTGCACACCAGAAGCGGAACATTGGCGTGGTGAGACTCAATGACGGCTCCGAAAAAATTTGCTGCGGCAGTCCCTGAGGTGCACAACAACACGGCAGGAATTCCTGACTGCAAACCTATCCCTAATGCCGCAAACGAAGCGGAGCGCTCGTCATGAAAGACATGGAGCGAAACCTTTGGGTGGCTTGCGAGCGCTACCGCCATCGGCGTACTGCGAGAACCAGGTGCCACCATCACATGGGCGACGCCCAACCTCACCCACTCATCAACAAGAGTGGCGCAGAATGTCGCCGTGGTTGCAGGAGATGAAGCCATCCCCTCTATCGTGGCACCTATGCGCATCGAAATCTTCTCCGACGTCATATGTCCGTGGTGTTTTATCGGAAAAAGGCGCTTCGAGACGGCAATATCGCGTTTGCGTGACCGCGGAATCGATATTGAGGTGGAGTACTCCTTCAAACCTTTCCAGCTTGACCCCACCGCACCCACAGACGGCATCACCCCCGTGATTGAGGGGTACGCGAAGAAGTTCGGCGGGCAAGAGCGCGCTACCGAGATCCTCCAATACGTGACCACAGTTGCAGCCGCCGAGAGCATCCAATTCAATATGGATATCGCGATTCGAGCAAACACCTTTGATGCTCATCGCCTGCTTGCATACGCTGTAGACAATCACGGAAACGCGGCTCACGTCGCATTGAAAGAGTGCCTGATGGATGCGTACTTCACCAACGGTCTCAATATTGCCGACGTTGATGTCCTCGCAGGTTGCGCATCATCTGTTGGCATTCAACGTGATGCGGCTCTGAGATTCTTGCGTAGTGATGAATTAGTCGCACAGGTACGCACCGAAATTGCATCCGCTTCTGATCTCGGTGTGACCGCCGTGCCAACATTTGTGATCAATGGCCAGTGGTCGGTTCCTGGCGCTCAAGACGTGGAAATGTTTGAGCGTATTCTCGAACGAATGCATGCCCAAGCATGACATTGCACTGTGTTAGCCAAGGATCGGGTAATCGTCGAATCAGTTTTGTTCACGGCTTCACACAAACACATCGGTCATGGATCGAACCTGCAAATGGCATTATAAATTCAACTCATATTCTCATTGATGCACCTAACCACGGTGACTCTCAAGACACATCATTAAATTTGCACCAGACGGCCACCGAACTTGCAAACATCGCACATGATTCAGTGTTGGTTGGTTACAGCATGGGAGCGCGCATGGCGCTCCACGCGATCATTGCCTATCCCGATTCGTTTATGGGCGCCATTCTCGTTGGAGCAACACCAGGATTGTCCGATCCACACGAGCGAACGGAACGCATCGCAGCAGATGAAGAGTTGGCGATGTCACTTGAACGCGATGGAACCAAAGTATTTCTTGAGTCTTGGACCACACAGCCCCTGTTTCAGTTCTCTCATTTCGACGATTCCGAAATCCAAGATCGATTGCGCAACTCTCCACGCGCTCTCGCCAGTAGTTTGCGGCTCTGTGGCACCGGTCAGCAGCAACCCCTGTGGGATCGTTTGGCAGAAATCACGATTCCCATCCTCTTGGTTACCGGTGAGTTCGACGTCAAATTCACTGAAACTGCCCACAAGATGCACAGTCTGATGAGCAACTCTCAAATTGCTGTTATCAAAAGCGCAGGCCATTGTGCACATACCGACCAACCCGAAGCTTTCGCTGAGGTCGTGAATCGGTGGCTAGATAGCCAACCCAACAGCAAGTAACAGCCCAACAACAAGTTGCGCTTTGCCGGTCGCCCCAAGAACTGAGATGAGCTCGCGGCCCTGTGCACCTGCGGCCACCACCTTGACCGCAGGCACTACCGAAACCAAACCCACCATCGCGATCAAGACGCTGCGATCACTGATGCCGACTACAGCAATCATGACAGCAACCATCACAAACATTGCATAGTACAGCTGTCGTGTCTTGCGATCACCGATGCGAACAGCAAGTGTTTTCTTATTCGCTTGAGTATCTCCAGGTATATCGCGCAAATTGTTGATGACCAGCAAGGCGCACGCGAGCAAACCCACAACGCTTGCTGCCAACCACGTTTCTAGATCAATCGTTTGTGTAATCGCGTACACAGAACCACACGTCGCCACCAGACCGAAGAATACGAAGACGAACAATTCGCCAAAGCCGAAATAGCCATAGGGCTTCGGACCTCCGGTGTACAACCAGCCAGCCGCAATAGACACTGCACCGATGGGAAGCAACCACAGCGTGGTTGACAGGGCCATCAGTAAACCAAAACACGCTGCAATTCCGAAGGCAATGATGGCAGCACGTTTGACTGATTTTGCGGGAACCAACCCTGAGCCGACCAAACGCAAAGGACCGACACGATCATTGTCTGTCCCCTTTATCCCATCCGAGTAATCATTTGCATAATTGACTCCAACCTGCAACGACACACCGACGATGAGTGCGAATACAGCATTTAGCCACATCTTTTGTTGTTCAGTTTGCTGCGATATCGCCTGACCACATGCAACGAACACAGGAACAAACGCAGCGGGCAATGTTCTTGGACGAGCCCCCAAAATCCACAGTTGCACTCCGCTTGGTTGTTTATTCATCACTCCAGTGTCGCATCTCTCACCGCCTACGCTGATGACCGTGCATCGGTTAATCGCTTTGGACATGCCTGCCAGCAATGGCATGATCCGCCATGTTCTCTCTGCATGGGATCAGGGCGATGCTGTACTACCAATTGATCAACGCCTTCCCGAACGCGCAAAACGTGATCTGGTGTCGATGTTGCGTCCTAGTCAGATCATTGGGCCAGACGGCAACGTCATCCAACGCAGCGATGGTGCCCCTGTCGAGGACGGCGATGCTCTCATTATCTCCACGAGTGGATCTACAGGCACACCAAAAGGCGTGATTCACACACATCAATCGATCGAGACGCTCCTTGCGATGTCGGAGGCGCGACTCAACACTGATGCCTCTACCCACTGGCTGTTATGCCTACCTGTTTCCCACGTTGCAGGATTCAGCATCCTTGCCCGTGCGGTTAAACATGGCAACCCAATCACCATTCACCCGTCCTTTGACGCATCGCGAATCATTGAAGCTGTTTGTAGCGGAGCAACTCACGTCTCTCTCGTTCCAACTGCGTTGACACGAATCGATGCATCGCTGTTTGACAAGATTCTGCTGGGCGGAGCTACAGCGCCCGCACACCTGCCTGCCAATGTCACCACAACGTACGGAATGACCGAAACATTCGGAGGGGTCGTCTACGACGGACGACCTTTAGATGGCGTAGTCGTTGAATCAATCGAGCACGAGATCGTTCTAAAAAGTCCTTCATTGTTCCGCGGCTACCGATTATCTGATGCAACAGTCTCTACTGATGGATGGTTTCACACACATGACAGTGGATCGGTTGATGATGGAGTTGTGAAGATTTACGGTCGCACCGACGACATGATCAACACGGGTGGCGAAAACGTGTGGCCTGCAGATGTTGAACGAGTGATCGCTCTTCTTAATGGCATAACAGAGGTTGTCGTTCGAGGATTACCTGACGCAACATGGGGAGAACGTGTGGTTGCGTGGATCACCAGTTCAGATGGCACTATGTTCTATCGCGACGATATTCGCGACCACGTCAAGAAACACCTGCCCGCATTCTGTGCTCCTGCTGAAGTGCGAATGATTAACGAGATCCCGAAAACCTCTCTTGGGAAAGTTGATGTTGCTGCTCTCAAGGCTTTGACATGAGCGCCAATGACACGCAACTGCCTACCAATTATTGGAGGCAGTTTGTGGCCAGCGGAGTTTCAAATGTTGGCGACGGCATGGTGCATGCTGCAGCGCCACTACTCACCCTCACTCTCACGTCCGATGAGCGACTTATTGCCGGAGTGAGTTTCAGCGCAATGATTCCGTGGTTAGTGCTTTCTCTTCCTGCAGGCGTTTACATAGATCGATTCGATCGAAGGAAACTCATGATCGGCGCCAATGTCATCCGCGCGCTGCTCTTCGCCATGATTGCAATTTCTGCTGCCACCGGAACAATGAATATTTGGACCTTTATGCTGATCCTCCTTGGCGTGGGTTGTTGCGAGGTTGTTTTCGATATGACTGCGCAAGCGTTTCTGCCTCAAATCGTTCCCCCGCACCTACTGGAAAAAGCGAACGGACGACTGTCAAGCCTCGAACTCATCACCAACACGTTCATTGGTTTGCCTCTTGGGGCATGGGCATTTGTCATTGCAGTTGGAGTGCCCTTCGGCGTTGACGCAGCCTCGTTTGCAATGGCTGCGGCACTTGTAGCAAGTATTCGAATCCCCAAGGATGTGGGCAATGACGAGCAACAGCCCATCGCCAAACCAGCATTCATTCCAGATCTCAAGGAAGGTTTCGCGTGGCTCTGGCACAATCGCCTCATCAGAACCCTTGCAATCATGCTCGGCATCACAAATATGACTGCCATGTTCGGAGACGCGATATTTGTGAAATACGCAGCAGATGAACTTGGAGTTACTGGCGGCGCATTCGGTCTATTGCTTGCGCTTACAGCGATTGGATCGATACTGGGCGGCCTGCTTGGAGAGCGAATAGCGAAGAAACTTGGCGTCGCCGAATCGATCATCTATTCGTACTTTGTATTCGGATCTGTCGGAATCATTTACTTTTTCATGCCTTATGTTTGGGCGATTGCAATTGCTGCCTCACTCATGGGTTTGGCAGGAACGACATGGAATGTCGTTACGGTGTCGCTGCGGCAACGCGTGATACCGACCGAATTATTTGGCAGAGTAAACAGTGTGTACCGATTCATCGGAACTGGATCAATCGGAATCGGAGCGATTATCGGTGGTCAAATTGCATATGCAACCAACCTCCGTATGCCGTTCATTGTCGGCTCAGTAATTTGCCTCTTGGCGTTAGCAAGTGGTGGACCGACGCTATACCGCGAGGTGCGTAATCACATCGCACCAGAGGCAACGCCCGCACCACCATCAATCACGTAAGTTTCACCAGTGATCCAACTCGCAGCATCTGATGCAAGAAACGTTGCAAGATTGGCAATGTCTTGTGGTTCTCCAAGACGCTTACGTGGCAAGCGCTGAGCCAATGAGTCGCCATAGTTGTCGACCAGCATTTGTGCAAAATCGGTTTTCACCAAACCCGGTGCAATACCGACAACACGGGTTAACCCGAGCTCACCTGCGAGTTGACGTGTGAGATGAATCAACGCTGCCTTTGTGAGGTTGTATACGCCGAGGCTTCCTTCTGCGCGGAGACCTCCGACAGAGGCGATATTGATCATCACACCTGGATGGTCAATCATCCATTGATGCCATACATGCGAACTCCAAAACAGTGGTCCTCTGAGGTTGACCTGGAATGTTTTGTCGAACTGACTTTCCGAAACATCAAGGGTTGGACCTGCGTATGGGTTGGTCGCTGCATTATTTACGAAAATATCTATCTTTCCGAACCGATCGATGGTCCTGCCGACACACACCTTTGCAAACTCGGTATCTCCGGCGTTTCCAGCAATGTATGCCGTGTCGCCTCCGCATGCGACAGCGGCAGCGCGCAACGCATCTTCTTTACGCGAGGTGATCATCACTTGCGCGCCTGACTCAACAAAAGATTGAGCGATCGCTAATCCAATACCGCGAGATCCACCTGTGATTAGCGCGACTTTCCCATTCAGCGAAATGTCCATTCGCCAAACGATAGTCGTTACTGAGTTATTGCGCTGATCCTCACCTGCTGAATTCTTCGACCATCCAGCAGCTCCGTGCTGATCTTCCAGCCATCAAACTCAACCCATTCACCCTGCACAGGAACATGTCCGAGCATTCCGAAAATGAAACCGCCAATGGTGTCATATTCAGTTTCAGGAATCTTCATTTCTAACTCACCGTTCAAGCGCGAAATTGGCATTGATCCGACAACGACGTAGTCACCATTGCCCATTACCTGCAATGAAAGGTCTTCGTCGTCGTGTTCGTCGACGATCTCGCCCACCAA
>Ga0222714_10007245_pt1 | contig 10197 bp, 4 predicted proteins | sample C33_3DmetaG_FD_165048 | JGI IMG/M metagenome (GOLD analysis project Ga0222714, IMG submission 165048) | Estuarine water microbial communities from San Francisco Bay, California, United States - C33_3D | ecosystem: Environmental > Aquatic > Marine > Unclassified | place: USA: California... | reverse complement strand
GGGCGGCCTTGGCCCGCGCCGCCGCCGGATCCCTGGCGATGGCGAGCACAGCGGGCACGATGCCGGCGAGTTGCTCCTCCTGATCGAGGTCGAACAGCCAGTCACCGAGACCGATGTCTCGCCACATGAAGCCCTTGCTGGTCTGCTCGGCCCAGCGGCAGACGATCGCAGGAATGCCGTTGCCGATGCACATGATCGGACTGTGCATCTCGTTGCCGAACAAGCCCGCACTGCGGACGTAGGTGCTCAGGGCCTCGCCCGTCAGCCAGTAGTTGGGGCGCCAGACGACGCTTGGCTTCACATCCGCAGGCAGCGGATCATAGAGCAATTCCTTGCCGACCGCCATCTGGGTGCGGTCCTCGGGACAAACGAGGACCTTCAGGCCCGTTTGGCGCACAACCTCAATGATGGCCTGGCGGAGTTGCGCGTGGTCATGCTCCTTGAGGGCCTCGTTGCGAGCGTGCTTGACCGGATCCATGGCCGCCTTCTTCTCGGGAATGGTCCAGTAGGGCGTGTAGCGCAGGCGAGGAATGCAGCAGAGGAACTTGCCCTCCTGCAAGCCGTTGCCGTTCAAAAAGGCCAGGGCCTTATCGTCTTCGCGCAGGTCGGTGGCGAAGGCGCCATCGGGACCAAACTCCATCAGCGGGCAGGTGCAGCCGAGCTCTCGGGCCAGGCCGAGCGAGACGGAGTCGCGGAAAAACACGAAGCGGGACTTGTTAAAAACCCCCAACGTCTTCGCCACGGCCGCTTCGGGTGAATCCTTCGTCGAGGTGGAGCCGCGCGCGGCAAAGGTGATGCCATAAATGCCGTAGGGCTTGCCGGTCGCCTCGCTCCAGCGAATGACGTCACTCTGTGCCACCAGCGAGGGCCCGGATCCGTGCAGGAGGAAGTCACACTCGGCGAACGCGGTTTCGACATCGGCCTTCGACTTCAGGATGCGCAGCTTGGGAAAGCGCGCCATGAGCATCTCCTCGACCCCGTTGTCGACCTTGCTCGGCCAAAGCCAGACTTCCACCTCGGGCAGGTGCTTCTCCAGCAGAGCCAGCACGCCCGGCGTGTGGGCGATGTCGCCGATGTTGACGGTCTGCCAGGACGAACGCAGCACAAGGCGAGGAGCACGCCCCTCGCGGGCGGCGACGGGAGAAAGACTGGCGGCGAGGGCGGAGGCGAGAAAATGACGGCGGTTCATGGTGTGTCTGACATCCCACAGGCCGGCGTCCGATGCAACCCGGGCATCACTTCACCGGTGCCGCCTTTTTCTTCTGGTCGTCGAGCTGTTTCTCCAGAGTCTCCGCTTTCTTCTGCAGTTGCTGCACCTCCTGCCAGAGCTTCTTCAACTCGGCCGGCGCCGGTTCCTCGCTCTGCAGCGCGCGCACCGACGCCGAAGCCGCCTCGCGCAGGGGATCGGCATAGGATCCGCCACCGGTGAGCATGGGTTCCAGGACGGCCAGAGCGCGCGGGTCGCGCAGGGTGCCGAGCGCCTTCGCCGCAGCCACCCGCAGTTCCTGCTTCGGATGCGTGAGGTGCTCGATGAGGAAGGCGCGCACCTCGTCGCGGTTCGGCTGCTTGCGCGACAGAAACGCGAGCGTGTCGAGTGCGGCGGCATGATCGCGCGTGCGCCAGGCCAGCGGTTGTGCCCGCAGGTCGGCCAGTAGCAGGGGCACGGAGGAAACCTCATCCTGGGCTCGCCAGGCGGTGGCGACCGAAGCGGCCAACTGGTGGCCAAAACTCGGCCGGCGAAACATCTCATCGAGAGACTTTGCCACCTCGGCTTCACCGGGTCGCGTTCCCCAACTCCTCAAAATGGCAGCGAGGATCTCCGGATTCTTCTCCGCCTGCGCCTGCTTCCACAAGGCCGCCTGGGCATCCGGGTGTGGCACGGCCGCCAGTGCCTCGACCACCGCCTGGCGCGCCCGCGCATCCCCCTGCCCCTCCAGGCCGGCGATCAGCGCCGCGCGCGCTTCCGGTGTGGCGATCTTCGACAGCACGGAGGCCGCTTCGGAGCGCACTCCGTAAAAGCTGTCTTCACGGATTCGCCGCGACAGTTTGGCGACGCTGCCAGCGTCCTTCTTGCCGCCCAACGCACGCACAGCAAGCAGACGGCCGATGACGTCGCCCTCCAGCTGGCGGTCAAGCTGGTCACCCGGCGGTGTGAAACGAATCTGTGCCAGCAGGCTGTAATCGGGATCCACCCGGACGAACTCGGGCTGCGAGGGCAGCGCCACGTAAAAGGATTCCTCCGCCTGACTCACCTCCAGGGTCACCCGGCGCGGTTCAGCCTCGCCCTTGACGGTGAAAGCCACCGGCAGCGGCAGGCGGAAGAGACGCACCTGATCGGTGACCTTCTGGGTCTGTTTCACCGTCAGTTTCGCCAGCTTGGTCGCGCCGTCCCAGGCATAGGCGACATCGAGTTCCGGCCAGCCGCCATGGTAGAGCCATTGGTCAAAGAAGGCGTCGAGCGACAAACCACTGACCTCCTCCAGGGCGTCGTGCAGGTCGTCGGTGCCAACGATGCCGTTGCGGTGGCGTTCCAGATAGAGCAGGATGCCCTTGCGATACAACTCGGCACCCAACTGGCTGCGCAGCATGTGCAGAATCCAGGCGCCCTTGGGATAGACACGGGTGTCGAACTGCTGCATCGGATCGCCATAATCCCGCCAGACGGTCGGCCGGGTGTCCTTGGCCCGAAACACCGCCTCCGCCTCCCGCCAGAGGGCGAACTTCATGGCATCCCCACCGTTCTTCTCACCCTCGTAGAGCACCGTGTAATAGCTGGCAAACCCTTCGTTGAGCCAGAGGTGCGACCAGTCGCGGCAGGTCACCAGATCGCCGAACCACTGGTGGGCGGTCTCATGGGCATCAAGGCGGTGCAGCGTCCGCAAAGTCTCGCTGGAGCGGTCGAACAGCATGCCTGCGGCATTGAAGGTGCAACTCGTGTTCTCCATGCCGCCGGCCAGGAAGTCGAGGCAGTACACCTGGTGGTATTTGTCCCAGGGGAACGGCAGGCCGATTTCGCGCTCATAAAACCCGAGGATGGAGCGGGTGTCGGCAAAAGCGGCCGCCGCCGTGTCCTTCAGCGAAGGCGGCACGAACAGGGCCAGCGGCAGGTTGCCGGCCCGGTCCTCGAGCTTGTGGAAATAACCCGCGGCTAGGGCGACCAGATAATTCACGTGCGGCTTGTCTTGTCGCCAGTGCCAGCGCACGCGGTCGCCGGCCGGCTCCTTCGCGACCAGGACGCCGTTCGAGATCACCTCCATGCCCTCGGGCACCTCGCAGACGACTTCACTGCTGAAGCGCTCGTTCGGATAGTCGTAGCACGGGAACCAGAAGCGGTGCAGATCGGCCTCGCCCTGAGTCCACAGCTGGGTGTCGCCCGGCGCATAACCCATCTCGGGCGTGCGGAAATACAGGCCACGTTCCGGTGCCACACTCCAGGAGATCCGCACCTTCAGGGCGGTGCCGGGCGCCGCCTGCTTGGCCAACTGCAGGACGAGCTTGTCGACCCCCGTCTGCCAGTCGGCCAACTCCGCCCCTTCCAACACCACCTCGGTGATGCGCAAGTCAACGGCATCGAGTTCAAACTTCTCCAGGGGCAGGCCGATCGGGGTGAAGTCCATGGCCATGCGCCCCGTCACCTTGCGAGCGGCAAAATCGGGAGTCACGTCCAGGCTCAGGTGCTGGATGTCGACCCGGCGGTCACGCGCGTATTTGCGACCCGGCACGAGCTGGGTCACCGGCGGCAGCAGGTGCTTGGCACAATGCTCACACTGATGCAGGGATTCGGCCGCGGCGACGGATGCCAGGACGAGAAACGGGAGGAGACGACGCAACATGGCCGCAGCATGAGCGGGCCGCCGGCCGGCTGGCAAGCGGGAACTTCGGCGGTTCAGTCCGTTCGACTCAAACCACGACGTTCACCAGTTTGCCGGGCACGACGATGATCTTCTTCGCGGGCTTGCCCTCCATGAACTCCTGCACGCGGGCGCTGGCGAGGGCGATGGCCTCGATCTCCTCCTTGCCGGCAGCCACGGGCACTCGGGCCTTGTCGCGCAGCTTGCCGTTGACCTGGAAGACGATTTCCACCTCGTCCTCGATCAGGGCGGCGGGATCATAGACCGGCCAGGCCTCGTCGCTGACAAAGCCGGCGGCCGCCAGATGGGGGAAGGCATCACGAATCCGGGCGTTGAGTTCCTCCGCCAGGTGCGGGGCGAAGGGACTGAGCACGCGCAGGAAAGTGGCAATCGCGCCGGCCGGCTTCACCTCGGCGCCGGTGAAGGCGTTGGTGCAAACCATCATCTGGCTGATGGCGGTGTTGAAGCTGAGCTTCTCGATGTCCTCCCCGCACTTCTTGATCGTCTCATGCAGCGCCTTGGTGAGGGCCTTGTTCGCAGGCACGTCCTGAAGCGCCTTGGACAGGCTCCAGACGCCCTCGTCGTCGACCTCCGTGACCAGGCGCCAGACGCGGGCGAGGAAGCGGTAGACGCCCTCGACCCCCTTCATGCTCCAGGGTTTCACCTGCTCCAGCGGCCCCATGAACATCTCATAGAGGCGAAGCGCATCGGCGCCATACTCACGCACGACGTCGTCGGGATTCACGACGTTGCCGCGCGATTTCGACATCTTCTGGCCATCCTCGCCGAGGATCAGGCCCTGATTGACCAGCCGTTGGAAGGGCTCGGGGGTGCTGACGAATCCAAGGTCGAACAGCACCTTGTGCCAGAAGCGGGCATACAGCAGGTGCAGCACGGCGTGCTCGGTGCCGCCGACATAAAGATCGACGCCTCCCGGCTTGCCGCCACCCATCCAATACTGTTCCGCCGCCTCGCCAACGAAACGCTGGTCGTTGCGCGGGTCGCAGTAGCGCAGGTAATACCAGCAGGAACCGGCCCACTGCGGCATGGTGTTCAGTTCACGTGTCGCCGTGGCCGAGTAGCGCACCCAGTCGGTCGCCTTCGACAGCGGCGGCTCCGGCGTGCCGGTCGGACGAAAATCCTCAAGGTCCGGCGGCAGCAGCGGCAACTCGCCTTCCGGCAGGCAGCGGTGATGGCCATCCTCCCAGACGATCGGGAAGGGCTCGCCCCAGTAGCGTTGGCGACTGAACAGCCAGTCGCGCAGCTTGAAGTTCACGGTGCCCTTGCCCAGGCCCTTTTCCTCGAGCCAGGCGGTGATCTTTTTCTTCGCGTCGGGCGTGGTCAGGCCGTCGAGGAAGCCGGAGTTCACGGCGATGCCGTCGTCCGTGTAGCCCTGCCAGTCCCTGCCTTCCGGTGGCTGCACCACCTGCATGATCGGCAGGCCGAACTTCTGCGCGAATTCAAAGTCGCGTTCGTCATGCGCCGGCACGGCCATGATGGCACCGGTGCCGTAGCCCATGAGCACGTAATCGGCGATCCAAATCGGGATGCGCTCCTGGTTGACCGGATTGATGGCGTAAGCACCGGTGAAGACACCGGACTTGTCCTTGGCGAGTTCCGTGCGCTCGAGATCGCTCTTGCGGGCGGTTTTCCCGCGATAGGCCTCGATCTCCGCGGCCTGTTCCTCGGTGGCAAGCACCTCCACCAGCGGATGCTCCGGCGCCAGCACCATGTAGGTCGCTCCAAACAGGGTGTCGGGACGGGTGGTGAAGACGGTGATCTCCGGATTGGAAATCTGGGACTGGAGATCGGCAATGGCGAAGCGCACCTCCGCCCCCTCGCTGCGGCCGATCCAGTTGCGTTGCAGCAGCTTGATGCTTTCCGGCCAGTCGAGGCCGTCGAGTTCATCGATCAGACGCTGGGCAAAGGCGGTGATGCGCAGCATCCACTGGCGCATGGGCCGGCGTTCGACCGGGTGGCCGCCGACCTCGCTCTTGCCGTCGATGACTTCCTCGTTGGCGAGCACGGTGCCGAGTTCCGGGCACCAGTTGACCGGCGCCTCGCTGACATAAGCCAGGCGCCGTGCGTCGATCTCGGCGCGACTCAGGCCCTGAGTCTCCAGTTCGCTGACCGGATGCGCCTTGCCGTCGTCGCCCACGTAAGAGTTGTAAAGCTTCAGGAAGATCCACTGCGTCCACTTGAAGTAGCCGGGATCGGTGGTGTTCACCTCGCGACTCCAGTCGTAGGCGAAGCCGAGGCTCTTGAGCTGCTTGGTGAAGTTGGCGATGTTCGCCTCAGTGGTGACGCGCGGGTGGGTGCCGGTCTTGATCGCGTATTGCTCGGCCGGCAGGCCGAAGGCGTCCCAGCCCATCGGGTGCAGGACGTTGAAGCCGCTCATCTTCTTGAATCGGCCGATGATGTCAGTGGCCGTGTAGCCCTCCGGATGGCCGACGTGCAGACCATTGCCGCTCGGATACGGGAACATGTCGAGCACGAAGTATTTCGGCTTCGAGGCGTCGAAATTGGCGTCGCCGGGATTGGGCGTGCGGAAGGCGTTCTTCGCCTCCCATTCGGCCTGCCACTTCGGCTCGAATTCGGAGAAAGGAAAGGCTTTGCGCGACTCGCTGGACATAAGGGGCGCCAAGAAGGCACGGGCGGCGCATTGCGCAACCCTGGAATGAGGCGGTCCCGGGTGGAAAAAACCTCTGGCATCCAACCCCCGACGGCTCTATCAAGACTTGGCTGCGGTTGTTTCCGCCCGCCATTCCTCCAGGCTATGTCTTCCCTCCAGGCCATCCGCGACGCCCTGAAGCAGTCGCCCGACAACGTCTCGCTCCTGCTGCTCCACGGCCATGCCTGCTTGGAGCAGGCCCAGCTTGATGAAGCTCGGGGTGCCTTTGAGCGGGTGTTGACGCTGGATCCCGGTCATGCCGACGCCCGCATCGGGGTGGCCCGGGTGCTGTTTTTGCAGGGCGATGCCTCAGGGGCCGCAGTCCGTGCCGAGCGCGTCCTTCTGGAGGAACCCGACAATGCCCAGGCGCACCTGCTGCTGAGCCGCATTCACCTGAGCGAGAACGACCGTGCCAAGGCCATCGAGCACTTCGACCGCGCCGCGCAGTTGGACGGCAGTGTTGCCGACCCCGCCCTCGAAAAGGAACTGGGCCGCACCGCCCGCGACGCCCGCCGCGCCTCCCCCACCCCATCCCTGCCAGAGCTTCCCGGCACGCCCGATTTCAGCGAGGATGGTGAGGGTGGCACCGAAGCCTACGAGGATCCCTTCGACGAACCGCCTTACGACTGGCGACCGGAAACCTTCTACGCGCCCGGCGACCCCCAGCGTTTCGGCATCAGCTTTGCCGATGTCGGCGGCATGGAGGCTCTCAAGGAGGAAATCCGCCTGAAGATCACCTACCCGCTGCAGTTCCCGGACCTCTACAAGGCCTACGGCCGGGGCACCGGCGGTGGCATCCTCATCTATGGCCCGCCCGGTTGCGGCAAGACTCTCATGCTGCGAGCGGTCGCCGGCGAAGTCCCCTGCAACTACCTGTCGGTCGGCCTGCACGAGATTTTCGACCCTTACTTCGGCAGTACCGAACGCAACCTGCACCAGATCTTCGAGACGGCGCGCGCCAATGCCCCGTGTGTGCTGGTGTTTGACGACCTTGACTCGCTCGCCCAGGACCGCCGCCACGTGCGCGAGAGCCAAATGCGCAATCTGGTGAACCAGTTCCTTCATGAAATGGACGGCCTGCGTGACAACCCGCGCGTGCTGGTTATCGGCGCCACCAACCAGCCCTGGCAGATCGACCCCGCCTTCCGTCGCCCTGGACGCTTTGACCAGGCCATCTTCGTGCCGCCGCCCGACGCAGCCGCGCGCGCCCAAATCATCAGCCTGCAGGCGCGCGACAAGCCGATCTCGAACCTCGATGTGCAGGCCCTGGTCGCCGCCACCGAGGGCTTTTCCGGCGCCGATCTGGAATGGGTTTTCAGCCGTGCCGCGGAAATGACCCTATCTGCGGCCATCCACACCGGCCAGGCCGTGCCGATCCCAATGGACCTGCTGCTCAGCGTCGCCCGTGAACACGCGCCGACAACGCAGTCCTGGTTCGAGGGGGCTCGCAACCACGCCACCCAGTCCGCCCCGGACGGTTACTTCAACGAGGTGCGCAAGTTCCTCGGCGCGGTCTCCCCCAAGGAGCGCTGAACCCGGGAGATCCCGGATCGCAAATCCGGGTCAGGCCGGGCCGCGTCCGACCTTCAATTTCCCTGAAATCCCTTGTCGCAAATCCGTCGGGATGCGCCAAGGTTCACTCCCCTTTTTGCCATGGCCAACGAACGCAAGACCCTTGAAGAACGCGCCCTGATGTCCGACATCGAGCGCCTGCGCCACTCCTGTGCCCACGTGATGGCCACCGCCATCCTGCGGATCTGGCCGGACGCCCAGTTCGCCTACGGACCGCCGGTCGAAAACGGGTTCTACTACGATTTCCAGATGGCGCACCGCCTGACGCCCGACGACTTCGAGAAGATCGAGGCGGAGATGAAAAAGATCGCCAAGGAGAACCAGCGCTTCGAGCGCAGGGTGATCAGCCGCGAGGAAGCCATCGCCCTCGCCGAGAGCGGCCGCCTCGGCGGCCTCAGCGAGCGCCCGGGCAACCCTAGCCAGTTCAAGCTCGACCTCATTGCCAAGATTCCCGAGGGCGAGGAGATCAGCTGCTATCAGAACGGCGAGTTCCTCGACCTCTGCGCCGGTCCGCACGTCGGCTACACGAGCAAGTGCAAGAACGTCAAACTGACCGCGGTCAGCGCCTCCTTCTACATGGGCGACGAAAGCAAGGGTCAGCTCCAGCGACTCTATGGCACCGCCTTTGAGAGCAAGGAGGAGCTGGAAGCCCACTTCGTGCGCCTCGAGGAGGCGAAGAAGCGCGACCACCGCCGACTGGGCAAGGAACTGAAGCTCTTCCACATCGACGAGGATGTCGGCCAGGGCCTGATCCTTTGGACGCCGAACGGCGCGGTTGTGCGCCAGGAACTGCAGAACTTCATCAGCGAGGAACTGCGCAAGCAGGGCTACCACCAGGTCTTCACCCCGCACATCGGCAAGCTGGCTCTCTACAAAACCAGCGGTCACTTCCCCTACTACAAGGAGTCGCAGTTCCCGGCCATCGTCGAACAGGACCAACTCGAACAGATCGCCCACGAAGGCTGCACCTGCGCGGAGATGACCTCCCGCCTCGACGCGGTGTCGGCCCAGTTCGCCGCCCAGATCAACGAGCGCACCGGTGCCGAGGTCATTGGACCGGATCGCGTCATGGACGCCGAGAAGCTGCTCGACGGCTTCCTGCTCAAGCCGATGAACTGCCCGCACCACATCAAGATTTTCGCCAGCCAGCCGCGCAGCTACCGCGACCTGCCGGTGCGTCTTGCCGAGTTTGGCACGGTGTATCGCTGGGAGCAGAGCGGCGAGCTCAACGGCATGACCCGCGTGCGCGGCTTCACCCAGGATGACGCCCACCTTTTCTGCACCGAAGATCAGGTCGCGCAGGAAGTCCTCGGCTGCCTCTCGCTCGTCAAGACCGTGCTCACCACCCTCGGCATGGAGGACTACCGCGTGCGCGTCGGCCTGCGCGATCCCGACAGCGCCAAGTATGCCGGCCGCCCGGAACAATGGGACCGCGCCGAAACTGCCTGCCGCGAGGCCGCCAAGACCCTCGGCGTGCCCTTCACCGAGGAACCCGGCGAGGCCGCCTTCTACGGCCCGAAGATCGACTTCGTCGTCAAGGACGTCATCGGCCGTGAATGGCAGCTCGGCACCGTGCAGGTCGACTACCAGTTGCCGATCCGCTTTGACCTCAGCTACAACGGCCCGGACAACAAACCTCACCGTCCGGTGATGATTCACCGCGCGCCCTTTGGCAGCATGGAACGCTTCTGCGGCGTGCTCATCGAACATTTCGCCGGCCACTTCCCCGCCTGGCTCGCGCCCGAACAGGTGCGCGTGCTGACGATCAGCGAGAAAGTCGACGCCTTCGCCGCCGACGTCTTCGCCCAGCTCAAGGCCGCCGGCCTGCGCGCGACGCTGAACAATGACGCCGACAAGATCGGCGCCAAGATCCGCAACGCCCAGCTCGACAAGGTGCCCTACATGCTCGTGCTCGGCGAGAAGGAGGCCGCCGCGGGCGGTGTTGCCGTTCGCCACAGCAAGAAGGGCGATCTCGGTGTTCAGTCCGTGGCCGATTTCCTCGCCGCGATCACCGACGAGGTGCGCGAGCGTCGCCTCTGACGCGAAGCCTCACCCCCAAGCCCCGCCGCTCCGCTCCCGGATCCTTCACTCGACGTAGAGGAA
>Ga0222714_10007240_pt1 | contig 10199 bp, 11 predicted proteins | sample C33_3DmetaG_FD_165048 | JGI IMG/M metagenome (GOLD analysis project Ga0222714, IMG submission 165048) | Estuarine water microbial communities from San Francisco Bay, California, United States - C33_3D | ecosystem: Environmental > Aquatic > Marine > Unclassified | place: USA: California... | reverse complement strand
CAGAACGTGATCGACACCACTATGGCGCGTTTGTCAAAGGCCCGTGCCGAGAGGGACGCGGCTACGAAGGCACAGCTTGCTGCCTCACGAGCTTTCGGGAACACACGACGGGGTGTGTACGAGGCACAGCTTGCCGCCGAGCAAGACCTGAATACGGCGCAGACTTTGGCTAATCTATATCAGCAGGGCTACGGCCAAGCAGCGGGTCTGGCGGCAGGACTTCCAGGTCAACGCCTTCAAGCCTCGCAGCAGTTGGCTGCGCTCGCGCCGCAAGCTCTGGCGCAAGAGCAGGCGTATGCGGGTATGCTTGGCGGGGTCGGCCAGCAGCAGCGGCAGATGGCGCAGCAGAACCTCGAACTTGCATACCGCGACTTCCTCGAACAGCGCGGTTATCCGGTGGAGCAACTTCGTATTCTTCAGTCAGGCCTACAAGGGTTGCCGGCTGTTACTTCAACACAGCAGACTTCAACGCAGCCTGGCGACGGGTTCCTCGGCGGGGCAGCTAACATTGTCGGTATCTTGGGCGGGTTGCAGAAACTCGGCATTAAGTTTTAAGGAACGTAGATATGGCTCTTCTTCCGTTTATGTCTAGTGGTCTTACAAACGCAGCAGCCGGCGCGTCGGAAGATGCCGCCCTTACTGGAACGCCGCCCGTAGCGCAGGGACCGGAGAGCACCGCGCAGCTTATGAAGCTACTCGGCGGCGATCTTAGTGGTTCACTAACCGGCGGGGACAAGTTGCTCGCGTTGGCTGCGCTGATGCGTTCGGCTACGCGCAGCGGACGCCGCGCAGGTCTTACGCCGCAGCAGGTCATGGGTCAGCTTCAGCAGCAGAAGGTTGCTGAAGTGCAGAACCGTTTGACGGTTGAACAGCTTCGTGCGGATAAGGCGCAACGCCAACAACAAGTGCAGATGGTGAACGAATACGCTGGCGCGCTTGAAGACCCGCAGCAGCGGGCCGCGCTTATGGCACTGGGGCCAGCCGAGGCCGCAAAAAAGATTTCCGAAGTAGCATTCCGTCAGCGCCAAGTTCAGCAGATTGTAACGGACGAGAAGGGCGAGACTCGGTTGGTGTTCGGCGACGGCACAACCGGCTCTCTTGATTTCAAACTTGAGCGCGGAGCCAAGTGGATTAAAGGCGATCCGATGAACACCGGCACTCAGGTTCTTGTCAAAGTTGACGAGAAGACAGGCGAGCCTATCAAGGAGGACGGTAAGTTCGTCACTATGGCTGTTGGTACTAGCTGGGCGGATCAGAAGCGTATTGCGAATGAAACGGAACGGGTGCGTCTCGCCCGCGACAACGCCTCCCGTGCTGGTGGTGGCGGGGGTAAACGCAACGCGCCTGCGGAAATATATGATTTGTCGGGCAATCGGGTTCTTGCGGAATATGACACCGGTTCTCGGGAGTATTATGTTCCCGGCACAATGACGGTGATTAAGCGGGGCGTGACACCCTCCGGGTCTGAGTTAGAAAGAGCAATCCGCGCGGCGGGCGGAGGGCGGGGGCCGCTACTTGACCCCGGTGGGAGCTAAACCCCTAGATGGCCACTAACCCAGAAACTTTGCAGCCAAACCCTCAAGACCTCGCGGCTATTCAGGCGCAGGGGCGCGACGCTATTCGGGCGTACTTGGCCGCGAACAAAGGCCGCGCCACGCTTAAAAGCGCACAAGCTATCGGCGCGCAGTTCGGGCTTCAAGTGCCAAACAGCGCGCAAGCCGCTATTGACTGGGCCAACCAAGAAGGCACGGATGTAAGTCGCATAGTAATTACCACCGACACCGACGTGTTGGCTCAAGGGGCCGAGCCGAACGCGCTCGTCGGTTTCGGCCTCCCGCCCGCACCAGAAGGAACGCTATTTGAGGGCGTTCCTTTTTTAGAAGGGGTCTACACTCCAGAAGTCTTGGGTCAGGGGTTGCTGGACGCAACGCTTGCCACAGGTAAAGGTTTAGCTAAAGCCGCCGCTGGCCCATACGACCTACTAGTAGAGGCCGCAGGCGGAGTGCAACAGGCCGTAAATTATCTCTTAACAGAAGGCGGGGCGCGGGGCGCGCAAGCTTTAGGGTTCGATCCAGAAGCAATCCGGCAGGTCGGGTCGGCCCGTGCCGAAGATATTTCCCGGACCACCGACACTATGAGCGTTCGCCAAGCACTAGACCGAATCGCTCCGACACCGCAGGGGTACGGGACACAAGAGTTTGTTTCGGAACTAGGGTCTAGTCTATTCGTGCCCATTGTGCCGCGGTTGCCTGGTTTACCAAAACCCGCCCCGCCAATTCGCGCACCAAAAATACCACCGACAACGAAAGCAAAACCCTCGGCTGCAACCGCACCCGAAGCGGGCGTGCCATCACCCGTACCGCAGGCTCCGCGCCTTACGGAAGGCGAGATTGACACCGCTATCGCCGGCATGGCCGCGCGCGGAGAAACGGAACCTGTCGGGACAATTAAGGCGACAAAGAAAGTCTCCTCCTTCGCCAAGGATTATATTAAAGAAGCCGGCCTCACATGGGGCGGCAAAGAATCCGGCGTGCCTTTTTCAGAGTTCTTCCGCCTGCAATTTAATGCTGGCGCGCTAAGTCCCGAACGAGTTGAGACACTCTATCAGAAGTACGGCATCAACTCTCTTAATGATTTCGAAGAACTCGTAACGGGCAGCGTCGGCACTGTCAGCAAGGCCGGTAAGACTTTGCGGGAGTGGCGCACCACCTCCGCCCCGATCCCGCGTGCCGCTGCGGAAGAAGCAAAGCGACGGGCGGAGGGGATTCCAAGCGTCAACCGTGGGCTTTGGGAGCGCATGGGCGGCGCTTCCCGTGCGGCTCTTATTGCGGAGATAGCCAAGACAACGCGAGATGTTGTGGGTGGCGTGGCGGTTACTGGAATAGATATGCTTGCGAATACAGTCGATAACATTATCGTAAGCGCGCTTAACCCCATGCGTACGGCGCGAGGGTTCGACACTCGCAACGTAGACTTCGGCGATGCGTTTGTTATCGTGGGTCAAGCTCTTCGCCCCTCTCGCCGGATGCAAGGCAAAAACGTCTTTGAACAACTGCGGGAAAAAGCGCCGAACCTTAACAGAAAAGTTCTCGATCTTTACAATGCGGACGTGCCGAAGCCCGGCGCGGTCAATGATGCGTTTTCCAAAGTAGAAAAAGCCATTGACGTATTTAACTTCGCCAACCGCTTCACTGATTCATACATGCGCCGTATGGCGTTCCCTGCGTTCTTGCGCCGCGAGGCAAACCGCGCTGGCTTCAACTATGACGAATTGGTCGCGCAGCAGAGGATCGCCGAGTTACCACAAGAAATTCTGGAAAAGGCTATCGACGATACGCTCGGCTTCGTGTTCTCCAAGAAGCCGGGGGCCGGCGGGGAACTGTTCTTGGGCGAAACTTCCGAAGCCGTTATCCGTGCTATTGAGAAAGGGGGCGGCCCCGTCGGAACGGCCACGATTGGTTTTGCGAGATTCATCGCAAACTCTTGGGATTATTCTTTCCGCCATTCCCCCTTAGGTATAACGCGGGTGTTTACCGAAAAGGGACTAAAGAATTTTGATAAGGGTAATACGCGGGCTATCTCCGAGGCGATAGTCGGCACGGTTCTGTTCGACGCCGCGGTTGAATTTCGGAAAAGCGAATACGCCGGAAACCAATGGTTCTCGGCGCGCGACCCAAACACGGGAAAAGAAACAGACTTGCGTCCGTTTTTTCCGATTGGTGGCCCGCATCTTTTCTTAGCGGATTTGTGGCTTCGTAGACCCGTAGAGTTCGGCGGGGACGGTACCTTCGACAAAGCCTACACCGCTAAGGACATTATCCAAGGCTTAACTTCAGGGCAATTCCGCGCCGGTACGGGGGAGTATGTCGTTGACGCAGCTATGGACGATATTGTCGAAATAGCTAAGGACGGCGAAGAGCGCGGCCAAAAAACAATGGACCTTATCGGCAAGTCCCTCGGCAGCTTTATCGGCGGGTTGGTGCCGATGGGCGGAACCGTGTCTGATGTCGTCGCGCAGATCGACCCCGAGCAACGAGTGGCGCGGGATACGTCTTTTGCTCCGTTCTTGGGGCCGGCTCTGCGCGAAATTCCTTACGCGCAGAGTGAACTTCTCGGCCTCCCTGAAAGTCAGTACGTCACACGCGCCGCGCCGATGACCCGCGAAGACCCGATTGTGCGGCAAATAACGGGTATGGCCATCAAGCCTGCACCGACAGAACTTGAGCGAGAACTAGGCCGGCTGGGCATTCAGCCGTTCCGTCTCTACACCAAGGAAAACGTGCCCGAGATCGACAACCGCATGAAGGAGTTGATGGGGCAGCTCGCGGATGACTACGCCGGCTATGTGCTGTTTAACGCCGAATACTTCACGGCGGATACCCTTCAAAAAACCCAGATGCTAGAAGATTTCTACGCATATATCCGGGAAGAGGCCCGCGCAAAACTAGACGACGAAACGCCCGCATACCAGATCATACGCCAGTACCGCGGGCTAGACCGCGAAAAGAAGGCGACGATGGACGCGCAGATGCGGCAAGAGTTTGGTAAGTCCACGATGGCTTTCGCCAAACAGTTGCTGGAGGCTCCGCTTCTAACTACCCAAGAGGAAGTTGACGCCCTTCCGAAAGGCGCAAAGTACACCGATCCTGGCGATTACAAAGTTTATACAAAGAAATAGACTATGGCTCGCACTGTAATTAAAACCGCATGGAAACCAGAGCCTAAATCAAAGCGGCGGTGCAAGCCAAAGCACTTGCGCCATTGCAAGAAGCTCGGACCTAAGAGCAACATGAGGATAAGGTGATGCCAGGTAAAGGACTATACGCAAATATCCACGCCAAGCGTAAGCGCATCAAGGCTGGCTCTGGCGAGAAGATGCGTAAGCCAGGAAGCAAGGGCGCGCCTACTGCTGCGGCCTTCCGTAAGTCTGCTAAGACGAGGAAGAAATGAAGAAAGACAGCCGCCTGACACGTGCTGGAGTTTCCGGCTACAACAAGCCCAAGAAAACGCCCAGCCACCCCACGAAGTCGCACGTTGTCGTGGCTAAGGAAGGCGACAAGGTAAAGACTATCCGCTTCGGCCAGCAAGGCGTTAAAGGAGCGGGTAAAAATCCGACGAGCGCCAAAGACAAAGCGCGCAAGAAGTCGTATTATGCACGCCATAATGCGCAAGACGCCAACCCGAGCAAACTTAGTGCGCGCTACTGGTCGCACAAAGTTAAGTGGTAAGATAATCGGGGTAGACCCCGGCGCTACTGGTGCCTTCGCGATCCTCGATACGGATAGCCACCACCTCACAATCATTGATATGCCTACGACTAAGGTCAAGCGAGGCACACGCCAAGTCAATCAGGTTGACGCGGTGCGCCTTGCTAATCTTTTGCGCCCCCATGCCGAAGGCGCCCGTGCCATAGTCGAGAAAGTCCACTCCATGCCAGGCCAAGGCGTAGTCTCGACCTTCAGCTTTGGCCGGGCGGCTGGCATCATCGAAGGCGTCTTGGCCGCGCTCGACATTCCTTTCTCCCTAGTTCCCCCCGCCACATGGACAAAGAAGATGCGTTTGTTCGGCGGCAAAGACGGCAGTCGCGCCCGCGCTGTCGAACTCTTCCCCGATCAAGCCCATCTATTCGCACGAAAAAAAGATGATGGACGTGCGGACGCTACGCTGATAGCGTGTTACGCGGCAGAGGAAGAGGAACATGGATCATCTATTCGACTACCAGAAGACGGGGGCTGAGTTCCTCGTAGACAACCCCGCCGCGTTTCTGGCGGATGAGCAGGGGCTGGGCAAAACAATCCAAGTGATCGCAGCTTGTGATAAGCTCGGTCTGAAAAAGGTCGTCGTCATTTGCCCTGCCATCGCCAAGATTAACTGGCGGCGCGAGTTTGAGAAATGGAGTAGCGTTGAACGCGAGATAAAAGTTTTTTCTTATGATAAGATGACGCAGTCCAAGGAGGTGCGTAATGAGATTGCCAAGTTTGAACCTGACGTTCTGGTCCTGGACGAAGCGCATTATCTCAAGAACCGTCAGGCAAAGCGCACTCGTTATATCTACGGCCAGTTTTGCCGTGGGGATGGCCTTGTGCGTTTTGCTGATCGTGTGTGGCTTCTTTCTGGCACTCCCATTCCTAATGATGTCAGCGATTTTTGGACACATCTCAAAGCCATCTGGCAGTACCCGCTTAATCATACCGACTATACGCTCTATTTTTGCAGAACCTGGACAGGGCAGTTCGGGCTAAAAGTCCTCGGCAACAAAGCCGAGAGGATGGGTGAGTTCAAGAAAATCCTCTCATCCATAATGCTACGGCGCAAGTCCGAGAACGTGCTGAAGGAACTGCCGCCGCTGTGGTGGCAGGACGCCGTCGTCGAGGTCGATGGCTGGGACGACATGAAACATCTTGAAGGCGCCGAAGAGCGCGAAGCTGTTGAGCTTATCCTACAAAGCGCGTTGACGCAGAAAGACTTATCCACAGAATTAAATGACATCGCCCCGCACATGGCGTCACTAAGGCGGCTCACAGCGTTAGCCAAGGCGAAGCCTGTGGCTGCGCAGTTAGCGGGCGAGCTAAAAGACAACGCTTACGAGAAAGTCGTAGTGTTCGCCTACCACCGTGCAGCACTCGAAGCGTTGCGCGAAGGACTAGCCGAGTTCAATCCGGCGTACATTGTCGGGGGAATGAAAGCGAGCGAACGCCAAGAAGAGATCGATCGCTTCCAGAACGACAAAGATTGCCGCGTTTTTATCGGCCAGATCACGGCCTGTTCAACAGCCATCACGTTGACTGCGGCCAACCAGGTTGTGTTCGCGGAGATGGATTGGGTGCCGGCGGTTAACGCTCAAGCTTCGAAGCGATGCCACCGCATCGGCCAGTCCAAGCCTGTTATTGTGCGGTCGTTTGCCCTAGCAAATTCGGTTGACGAAATCGTCGCACGGACACTTGGGCGGAAAGCTCAGATGATCTCCGAGGCTCTCGACTAGCCCGTGTTGGCGAAATCTCCGTGAAGTTCCTTGGCGGCTTTGCAGTATGCTTTGTGCGCAGTTTCTGGGTTGGGAAAGTAGCCGAGGTGGCGCTGTCTTCTGTCAACATATATCGTCGCTCTCCACGCATCGGCGCGTCTGTCAAAGCAGACGCCTTTTAAACCACATTTATTGTTTGAATAGGCGCCTCGATTCCACTGATTCTCAGTGTGGGTCGCTTCCCGCAGATTGCATAGACGATTATTGTCCTTATGGCCGTCTACGTGGTCGATGTTCTTCTGGGGCCACCGGCCATAAACAAGCAACCACGCAACGCGATGGGCGTAGTAAGGAACGCCGCCGTGAACAATTCGCCTATAACCGTCTTTGCGAACATGACCCGCGACGTCGCCACATTTCGCCGCGCCCCCTCTATTTTTGCGCCAAGTAAGCGCGCCAGTTTCCGGATTGTAGGAGAATAGTTGACGCGCTTCTTCAGCGGTCATAGTGTGCTTAGGCATTGGCTGCTCCTGTCTAGCAGTTGATGTTGGGCTGGCGGATGTGAAGTCCGCCGGCCCTTTTCATATCACGGCTTTTAGGAAAAGGAAACCGAGGGCGACCCAACTCGTCTCCGGCCCAAACCGTAACCCATTAAGTAAGTAAAGTCAAATCAGGTCATCGAGATCAGAGATGTCGGCGGTCGGCTTGGCTTCGGCTGTAAATTCATCCGATGCAGACAGACGCCCGTCCATGCGGGGGCCGTCCTTGATCTTCTGAAGATTTCCGAGAGCAAACGATACACCGTTGTTGCCATTGACACTGTAGGCATAGGCCCGCAGCGATGCCTTCACGATAGTCCCTGGATAGATTTCCTTCGGATCGTTAATAGAGGCAGGCTTGCCGCTGTCATCAGCATAGATAGACACAACGCCGGGTTGTTGCTTCGACTTGACGTTGATGAACGTCGAGCCTTCAGGGTATCCCTTGTCGGTTGCGTCTTCACGAAACGGCATACGGATTTTACCCGCCTTAATCATGTCTCGTGTCTTGTCTCCCCACTTCTCCTTGGCCACGGCCATAACCGCCGCCTTCATGTCTGTAATATCCACGTCGTCCTTGAAGACGAGCGCGCAACTATAAACTGGCTCGCTGGCACCAGGAGGTGTCTGCGGCTCAAAGATATGCGGATAGCTAATAACGGCTTCAGGCGTAATCACTTTTGTCATACGTAATTCCTTGTTCACTCATTCACGGTAAATTCGTCGGAGGCTAACAAAGCCACCGGCGGTCGGCGATCAGTATCGGGAACCATCGACAGGCCCGTTGATACTGACATGATGAGATCGCTGGGGACATTCTTCTTTCCCACAACTTTCTCAATCTGAGCGGGCGACTTGATCTTCTTCTCGAATATCTCCTCGTCCTCCAGATTCTCTGAAGCTGCCCAGTCAAGCAGTTCTTCTTGGCTCTTCCATCGTCGCGTCGGGCGCTTCTCGACGAGCTTGAAACCAGGAACGGATGTTCCAGCTTCCAACATCGTATGCGCGTGACGGCGTAATGATTTGATCCACTCCTCTACCAATGGCAGCTTGTCCATGTAGGCGCCGATTTCTTCGGGTGTCAAGTCATCGACAGATTTAATAACACCGAACTCATCCTGCGCCACCGCCAGAGCATTACCTCTCAGCGCCGAGCAAACGCCCGCTGCCTTACAGAACTTGCAGTGATCGCCAGCAATCAGTGGCGCATCCGGCGCAAGCGCAGCGTGGGCAGCGTCGATCAGGTCTGTCCCGAAGTCCAGTATCTCGTCTTTCGTGTAGCTATATGTCCTGATCGAACCGTCACGGTGCGAGGCGCGTGGCTGCACGATGGCAGTGTGAACTTGATTGATAGGCGCTTTGTTTCCGATCTTCAGGACAGCACCCAGGGCATAGTATTTAAGCTGCGCGTTGTCTTCGACATCGACTGCCACACCTTGGCCGTGCTTATAGTCAATTATCCACAGATTTCCTGTTTCCTTGCCGTAGATCGTGCAATCGCTGGTACCGAACATAGGCATAGGTGGGTCGAGGTCTTCGAGACTGAAGCGTTGTTCGAGCCGCAGCAGTGCCGGCGCTTCTTCTGCCTCAGTTGCGCGGACGAAGTTGACGTAAGTCTGCACAGCGGTGGCCATGTTGTCATCTACGATATGATCGTTGAATGAGCCGCCGATGCACAGGGCTACGTCTTCGATATTGTTTTCCAAGCAATGCTCGCCCAGTTCGTGCGCCGCCGTGCCTAGTTCGGCAAAGGGGCTGCTCTCATCTGGAAACCGTTCCTCGGCCTTCAGACTTCCAGGACACGCCATGCGGCGCTTGGAGTTGGACGCACCAAAAGATGCGTGTGCTATCTCGCCAGCCATTCTCTGTATCTCCTTTGTTTTTCTCTCTCTTTTATTCGTCGCTGTATCTCTCGTATCTCAATCCATAGTTGCGGAACCATAGTTTCTGTTAGATACAATCCCGCAGCTACGGGTCGCAGATGGCTAGGGACTTTTGAATCTGCACCCCATCCTTCTTGCGCGTACTTATTATTAAGCGTCTCGTCCCGATCAAAATCAGTCACGAATTAAATCCCCTAGCCAATCGTCATCTTCCTCTAACTCAGGGATGCCTTTCTTCTTACGCATTGCGAGCAGTTGTGCTTCGACCTCTTCCTTTGTCAACGCAGTGGGCGTGAGCCGTGTCTCCGTCAACGCCTTTACCTTGGCCGCATAGTCTGCGTCTTTCTCAATCATATAGTCCGCACGACGAACGCCGTGGATGATTGTCGAGTGATCCTTGCCGCCGAATAACTTGCCGATGCGAGGGTAACTCCAACCTCGCTCACGCAAAGTTTTGTACATCGCAAAGCGAGCCGGCATTAGATATTTATATCTAGCGTTTCCGGCTATCTCCTTCACAGACAGGTCAAACAGTTCACTCGCCTTATTCAGTAGTCGTATCTTCGTCTCGGACATTTTCATTCTTCTCGTTTGTGTAGGTGTTCTTACCAATCCTGCGCCACGGACCTAACTCTAGAGCTAATTTCCATGAACCTGGCTCGCTTTCATCGTCAATCATTTCGCCTCTCCTAATGCGGCTATTGTCACAAGGCGATCAAGCCCGAAGGCCATTTCAACCACGCGGGTGTCGGGCGAAAAGTCCGTGCGGATCGAACAAGACGCGGCCTCCTTCCAATCGTTTGCGCGCCTTACCTC
>Ga0222714_10007239_pt1 | contig 10200 bp, 7 predicted proteins | sample C33_3DmetaG_FD_165048 | JGI IMG/M metagenome (GOLD analysis project Ga0222714, IMG submission 165048) | Estuarine water microbial communities from San Francisco Bay, California, United States - C33_3D | ecosystem: Environmental > Aquatic > Marine > Unclassified | place: USA: California... | reverse complement strand
TGCGGCCCGATCACCCCATCCACCGACACCGGCAGGCGCATGGAGCCCAGGAGCCGCTGCAAGACCTTCACCGCCTGCCCGCCCATATTCACATAGGCATCGAAAACAGAGGGCTGCAGCGCGGCAGGAAGGCCGCCGATCCCCGGCTTCTGGAAATAGTATTCGACAAAGATCTGCGCGGCCGCCTCGCGCCCGAGCGCCTGCACGTCGGCCACGTCGATCTTGTGATCCCGGTTAATGTCGCGGCCCAGCCTCTGAAGCGTCGCCAGCGTCACCCCGTGGTTGGTTGGCCCGCCCGGATCGTCGGGATCATCGACAAAACCGCCCTCACGGGCGACGATTTCGCGGGCGATATCTAGGACTGTTTGCATGAAAGCCCCCGGCATTGCATCTGCCAGAGGCTCTCAAAGGGGTGTTAATTCGTGGCTTCGCTACCGTCCGGTGCGACGTAGACGCCCTGCTCTTTCAGCGCCTCGATCACCTCTTTGGGCATATAACTCTCGTCATGCTTGGCGAGAATCTCGTTGGCCTCGAAAATGCCGCCCAGATAGCGCCCCTGCCCGACCATGCCCTGACCTTCGCCAAAAAGATCGGGCAAGATGCCGGTGTAATGCACGGGAACTTCCGAAGTGCCGTCGGTTACAAGGAAGGCGATCGTCTCGCCCTCTCCGCGCACGAGGCTGCCTTCCGCAACGAGGCCGCCAATTCGGAAGACTTCCGTTTCAGCCGGCGGGGTTTCAAGCACTTGCGTCGGCGACCGGAACAGGTTGATCCCGTCACGCATGGCATAGCCGATAAGGCCCGTAGACAGCGCAAGCGCCACGAAGGCCAGAACGATGATCTGCACCCTGCGGCGCTTCTTGAGGTTTTTCAGTCCACTCATGGGAATACCGGTGCGAGCATCAGGCCCGCTGTTTCATCGAGCCCGAGCATCAGGTTGGCATTCTGCACCGCCTGACCCGAAGAGCCCTTGTTGAGATTGTCGAGCGTGGAGACAACCATCGCCCGTCCGGGCTTGCGATCACCGATCACGCCGATGTGGCAGTAGTTCGAGCCCGCGACAGCGCCGGTCCCCGGAAGCTGCCCAAAGGGCAGGACAACGATGAAGGGCTCGTCTGCGTAGCGCGCCTCAAGGGCGGCGTGGATCGCCTTGGCATCGCCCCGCAGGTAGCACGAGGCAAGGATACCCCGGCTCATCGGCACAAGATGGGGCGTGAACATGATCTCGACAGGGCGGCCAGCCAGCGCGGTGAACTCCTGATCGAACTCGCCCAGATGACGGTGCTTGCCGCCTTGGGAATAGCCCATCACGTCGGTCTGGCGCTCGGTGAAGAGCATGGTCTCCTTGAGCGACCGGCCCGCGCCGGAAATGCCGTTCTTCAGATCGCAGATGATCTCGTCAAGGTCGATCAAGCCGCCCTCGATCAGCGGTCGCAGCGCGAATTGCACGGTCGCGGCATTACAGCCGGTGCCGGCCACAAGCCGCGCCTTGCGGATATCGTCGCGGTAAAACTCGGTCAGGCCATAGACGGCTTCTCTCTGAAGATCGGCCGCCACATGGGGCGCACCATACCATTTCTCATAGGCGGCCGGATCGCGCAGGCGGAAATCGGCGCCGAGATCGACCACTTTCACCGATTGCGGCAGATCGCGCACAAGCGCTTGGCTCAGGCCATGCGGAAGCGCTGCAAAAACGAGGTCGATTGTCGAGAAGTCGATCTCTTCGATGGTGGTCAGCACCGGCAGATCGAGATGGCGCAGCTGAGGATAGACGCTGGCCATGGTCTGCCCCGCCTTGCGGTCGGCCGAAAGGGCCGCGACCCGCAGATCGGGGTGGGTGGCGATGATCCGCACGAGTTCCGCGCCGGTATAGCCCGAGGCGCCAAGAATAGCGACGTTATAGGTCATTTGGGTCTCCCGTTCGGGATTGATCTAGGCAGGATTGATGTGTCTCGCAACAGCGCAGAGCCGATCAGGCCGCGACAAATGTGATCTGTCGTCGCAAGAATTGGGTCGCGTGGTCCGAAACCTTGCGCGGATCGCCGGTGGTCAGGAAGGCGCTCTCGGAACCGGGGCCGATCATTTCGGGGCGACGGCCGAGGTAATCGGCAAGGCTTTCGGCCACGAGATTGGCCTGACTGAAGACCTTCACATCAGGCCCGAGCGCATCTTGAAAGACGTTTTCCATCAACGGGTAGTGCGTGCAGCCAAGCACGGCGGCGTCGGGATCGGGCATCTTGCGCTTGAGCGCGTCCACATGGCTGCGGACCAGCGCCTCGGCGAGGATCATGTCGCCCTCTTCGATCGCATCGACGACACCACCGCAGGCCTGCGCCTCGACATCGACGCCGATCGCGCGGAACGCCAGCTCGCGCTGGAAGGCGCGGCTGCGGACCGTGGCTGGCGTTGCAAACAGAGCGACGTGTTTGAGCGACACCTCGCGCGGCGGGCTGTTGTCGCCCCAGTGCCGCTCGGTCAGCGCCTCGATAAGTGGGACGAAAACGCCCAAAACCCGCTTGTCGCGCGGCAACCAGCCCTCCTGCATCCGACGCAAGGCGGCGGCGGAGGCGGTGTTGCAAGCAAGGATCACCAGGTCGCATCCGGCACCAAAGAGCCGCTGCACGCCAGCGGTCGTGAGATCATAGATGTCGTCCGCGGTCCGCACGCCATAGGGCGCATGGGCGTTGTCGCCATAATAAACGAAAGGCACATCGGGCAAACGCCTTTGCACGGCATCCAGCACCGTCAAACCACCCAAGCCGCTATCGAAAACACCAACCGCCATCGCTTGCCCCGTTTTCCTTCAGACTCTTCCCCGCTCGCCGCAGTGTCAAGCGGGCATGGCGCTCATAGGGAGGATCGGCAGGCAAATCCATGCCCATACATGGCGGATCCTCGCTATTCGGCGGCCGCTTTCGGCGCCGGACGCGCCAACGCATCGAGAAGCTCCGCACGGCGCTTCGCCGCTACCTCGCGGTTTTTCATCTTGACCGGGCCAAAACCCCGCACCTGTAGCGGCAAGAGCGCAAGAGCGATGGCGGCATCGGGGTCAACCGGCGACTCCTGCCCCAGAAGCAACTCCATATCCTGTTCATATTCAGCGATCATCGCCCGCTCCATCCGCCGCTCGGCCGTATAGCCGAAGGGATCAAAGGGCGTGCCGCGCACCACCTTGAGCCGCGCCAGAACCGGCCAGAGCGCCGCGAACGCGGGGCCAAAGCGGCGCTTTTTCGGCCGGCCGTTCGCACCCATCGGCGAGATCAGCGGCGGCGCCATGTGCCAGCTCATCTTCAGATCGCCCTCAAACTCGGCCTCGGCCTTCTTCAGCGTCTCAAGATGCAGGCGGGCGACCTCGTATTCGTCCTTGTAGGCGAGCACCTTGAAATAGCCCTCGGCCACCGCATTTTGCAGCGCGGGCCCCTCGAAGCGGCCCACCATGCGGCGGTATTTTTCCGCAAGCGCCGGGCCCTGATAGACCTCCAGCCGTGCGACCCTGAAATCCACTTTCTCTTTCAAGGAAAGAGTCTTACCTGCCCCCGTTGATGTTCCAATGGTCGAGGCGTCCTTGGGATGCAGGATCGCCCAACGGCCGATCTCGAACGCGCGCTTGTTGCGTTCGACCGCCGCGCCATTGAGCGCAATCGCCTCCAGGATCGAGGCATGGCTCAGTGGGATCGCGCCCTGCTGCCAGGAGGCGCCGAAAGTCACCATGTTGGAATAGACCGAGTCGCCCAGGTATTTGCGGGCCAGTTCCGAGGCGTCGAATACCGCCAACCCATCCCGCAGGCGTGCTTCAAGTGAGACGCGCAACTTATCGACAGGCAGTCGGAAATTCGGATCACGGGTGAAATCTCCGGTGATGATTTCGTGCCCGTTCACCGCCGCCCTGGTGCGGCCCGTAGTGGTGAGCGCGAGGGTCTTGGAACCGGCCGACACCACCAGATCGCCGCCGATCAGCGCATCGCATTCGCCAACAGCCACGCGGATCGCGTTGATATCGGCAGGGCTCTCGCCAATGCGGCAATGGACATGAACCGCGCCGCCCTTTTGCGCCAGGCCCGCCATCTCCATCATGCCCGCACCCTTGCCTTCGATATGCGCAGCCATGGCGATGATCGCGCCGATAGTGACAACGCCGGTGCCGCCAACACCGGTCACCACGATGTTGTGGGTGCCATGGATCGTGGGCAGTTCAGGCTCTGGAAGGTGTGGAAGATCAAGAACTTCCGTGGCGTTCTTGCGCGGCATTGCGCCTTCGATGGTCACGAAGGACGGGCAAAAACCGCTCAGGCAGCTGAAATCCTTGTTACATGACGACTGGTCAATCGCCCGCTTGGTGCCCAGCTCGGTCTCGACCGGCACGATCGAGACACAGTTGGACTGAACCCCGCAATCGCCGCAGCCTTCGCAGACGTCGGTATTGATGAAGACCCGCTTGTCGGGGTCCGGAAACTCGCCCTTCTTCCGGCGGCGGCGCTTCTCGGCGGCGCAGGTCTGAACATACACAATGACGGACACGCCTCTGATCTTGCTGAATTTTTCTTGAACTCGCGGAAGCTCGGCGCGCTCATATTTCATCAACCCCAAGGGGAAGAGCGAAAAGTCGATCTCTTCCTTCTCGTCATAGACGAGCGCGATCTTCTCGACCCCCATCGCCACAAGTTCGCGGCAGATATGATCGGCGGTCAGGCCGCCTTCGTTGCGTTGGCCGCCGGTCATGGCGACCGCATCGTTGAAGAGGATCTTGTAGGTGATGTTCACATCCGAGGCGAGCGCGGCGCGGATCGCTTGGATGCCCGAATGGTTATAGGTGCCGTCGCCGAGATTCTGGAACACGTGTTCGCGATTGGAGAATTTCGCCTCGCCGATCCAGTTCGCGCCCTCGCCGCCCATATGCGTATAACCGCTGGTCTCGCGGTCCATCCAAAGCGCCATGATATGGCAGCCGATGCCGGCATAGGCGCGCGAACCGTCGGGAACCCTGGTCGAGGTATTGTGCGGGCAGCCAGAGCAGAAATAGGGGGTGCGGGCAGCGATATCGGGGGCGTTCTCGGCGCGGCGCGCCTCGCGCACCTTGTTCAGATAGGCTTCGAGCGCCTCCGATCCGCGCCCCTCTTCGAACAGGATATCGCCCAGCTTTTCGGCCACAAGCATCGGGTCGATGGCCATGCGGGTGGGGAAAAGCTCTTCCTCGTGCATCCCGCCAGCGCCGCCCTTGTACCAGCCATAGACGCGGCGGCCCTGACGGTCGTCGAAGATCGCTTCCTTGATCTGGACTTCGATCAGCTTGCGCTTCTCCTCGACGCAAACGATCAGATCCAGCCCTTCGGCCCAATCGTGAAAGCTGGTCATATCCAGCGGGAAGGTCTGGCCGATCTTGTAGGTCGTGATCCCCAGCGCCTCGGCGCGCGCCTCGTCGATTCCCAAAAGCGCCAGCGCGTGCGACAGGTCGAGCCAGTTCTTGCCGGCGGCGACAAGGCCGATCTTGGCGCCGGGCTTGCCCCAGACGCGCCTGTCGATCCGGTTGGCGCGGGAAAATGCCTCGGCGGCAAAGCGCTTGTAGTCGATCATCCGCGCTTCTTGGGTGATCCAGTGGTCATTGAGGCGGATATTGAGGCCGCCCTCCGGCATCGCGAAACCGGGGGTGACGAACGACATCCTGTCCAGGCTACCGTCAACGACGGACGTCACTTCGACCGTGTCCTTCATCGTCTTGAGGCCGACCCAGAGGCCGGAAAAGCGCGAGAGGGCAAAGCCATAGAGGCCATAGTCGAGGATTTCCTGAACCCCCGCCGGGGACAGCACAGGCATATAGGCATCGACCATCGCCCAGTCGGACTGGTGACAAACGGTCGAGCTTTCGCCGGTGTGATCGTCGCCCATCGCCATGATGACGCCGCCATTGCGCGAGCTGCCGGCCATGTTGGCGTGGCGCATCACATCGCCCGAGCGGTCGACCCCCGGCCCCTTGCCATACCAAAGGCCGAAAACGCCGTCGAACTTGCCCTCGCCGCGCAATTCGGCCTGCTGGGTGCCCCAAAGGGCGGTGGCGGCAAGGTCTTCGTTGAGGCCGGCTTCAAACCGGACATCGGCGGCCTGCAGGTCTTTTTGGGCTTTCTGCATCTGCTGGTCGACCGCGCCGAGCGGCGAGCCGCGATAGCCGGTGACATAGCCGGCCGTGTTCAGCCCAGCGGCGCGATCGCGGGCCTTCTGCATCAACATCAGCCGGACAAGCGCCTGCGTGCCATTGAGTAGGACGGTCTCCTGCCCCAGATCATACCGGTCGTGCAAGCTGACAGCGCGATGGCCCATGATGAACACTCCTCCCAAAGCTGCCGGTATTATAGGTCACAATTCCTGACCTACCAAGCAATAAATACCTGACAGGCTATATTGTGTGTCGCATAGTGGCCCGTGTAAGGATCGGTCCCCTAGCGCAGAAAAAGAGCAGTCAAAGGTCAGCCATGGATTGGGATAAGCTACGAATCTTTCACGCGGTCGCCGACGCAGGCAGCCTGACCCATGCAGGCGACACGCTGCACCTGTCGCAATCGGCGGTGTCGCGGCAGATCCGAGCGCTTGAAGAATCGCTCAACACCAACCTCTTTCACCGCCACGCACGGGGCCTGATTCTGACCGAGCAGGGCGAGCTTCTGTTCGATGCCACCCGCTCGATGAACAAGCGCCTCGAGGCCGCCGCCGCCCGCATCCGTGACAGCGAAGAAGAGGTCTTCGGAGAACTCAAGGTCACGACGACCACGGGCTTTGGCACCCTCTGGCTCGCGCCAAGGCTCCCCAAGCTCTACGAGAAATACCCCGAACTGAAGATCGACCTGATGCTGGAAGAGCGGGTGCTTGATCTGCCGATGCGCGAGGCCGATGTCGCGATCCGGATGAAAGAGCCAAGCCAGGCCGACCTGATCCGCAAACGCCTGATGGGCGTGCGGATGCGCCTATACGCCACCGAAGCCTATCTCAAGGGCCGGCCCCCGATGGAAAAGATGGAAGACATCGCCCATCACCGGCTGATCTGCCAGAGCCCGAATTCTTTCCAAGTGGCCGCCGGTGCAACGCTGGTTCAGCATCTGCTGACCTATGACGTGCCGAGCCTTCTGACGGTCAACAACTACTTTGGTGCCTTGCAGGCGGTGCTGGCAAATCTTGGGGTTGGCGTCCTGCCCGACTATGTCACCGAAGACTTCCCCGATCTGGTTCGGGTTTTGCCGGAGGTGGAGTCGGGCGAGGTGCCGGTTTTCCTCGCCTATCCCGAGGAACTACGCCAATCCAAACGCGTCGCGGCCTTCCGGGATTTCGTACAGGAAGAGATCTTTGCGCATCGTCGCAAGATACGAGAGATGTCAGAAACGGGATGATCAAGCAGCCAGCCATGCGCCAAGCGCATAGCGGCTATGCTGCACTGCAACATGATTCCTCTTGAATGGTCAGCACCTGCACCCTATTTCAGCTCTCGAAGCCGATGATGCTGTAACGCTCATCATCTTCATACCTCCCTGTTGGATTCGCCGGGCCATGTGCCCGGCGTTTTTTTTCGCCGCTACGGTTGCGAAGCACGGGCGAGCGGATACATAACCAGCCATCCCTCCAAAAAAAGAGAGCCTCCAATGCCCAAATCCGCAATCGACCCGATCAAACTCGAACGCCTCGCCGAGGTTGCCATCGAGGTCGGGGTCAACCTTCAGGAAGGCCAGAACCTGATCGTCACCTCACCGATGAGCGCCCTGCCTTTCGCCCGCCTCGTCGCCGCCGCCGCCTACAAAAAAGGTGCGCGCGATGTGACCTTCCTGTTCAACGACGATGAAATCGCCCTTGCCCGCTATCGCCACGGCTCCGAGGCCGCGCTTGATGGCGCGCCGGAGTGGCTCTTCAAGGGGTTCGCCGAGGGGCTTGAAAACAACGCCGCCCGCATGGCGATCTCGGCGGCCAATCCGACGCTGCTCTCCGAGCAAGATCCAGACAAGGTTTCCCGCGTGAACCGCGCCAACCTCGCCGCCGCCAAACCCGCGATGAAATATATCTCGAACTTCGACATCAACTGGTCGATCGCCGCCTATCCCAGCGCCCCTTGGGCCAAGCAGGTCTTCCCCGACCTTCCCGAAGAAGAGGCCATCGAGAAGCTGGCCGACGCGATCTTCGCCGCCTCGCGGATCGACAACAACGATCCCGTCGCGGCTTGGGCCAAACACAATGCCGAACTGCAAAGCCGGTCGGACTGGCTCAACGAGATGCGCTTTGACGCTTTGCATTTCACCGGCCCCGGCACCGACCTGACCGTCGGCCTTGCCGACGATCACCTCTGGACCGGCGGCTCGGCCCCGTCGAAGAACGGCGTGACCTGCAACCCCAACATCCCGACCGAAGAGGTCTTTACCACCCCGCACGCCCAGCGCGTGAACGGCGTCGTGCGCTCGACCAAGCCGCTCGCACACCTCGGCACCATCATCGACGGGATCGAGGTTCGCTTCGAAGACGGCAAGATCGTCGAGGCCAAGGCAACGAAGGGCGAGGCGGTGTTCCTCAAGATGATCTCGTCGGACGAAGGGGCGTCGCGTCTTGGCGAGGTTGCCCTCGTGCCGCATTCCTCGCCGATCTCGCAGACGGGCATTTTGTTCTACAATACCCTCTTCGATGAAAACGCCGCCTGCCACATCGCGCTTGGCCAGTGCTATGCCGAGTGCATCGTCGATGGTCACCACCTGAGCAAGGAACAGATCGTCGAGAAGGGCGGCAACCAGTCGATCATTCACGTCGACTGGATGATCGGCTCGGCCGAGATCGATATCGACGGAATCAAGCCCGACGGCACCCGCGTGCCGGTCTTCCGCAAGGGCGAATGGGCCCACTGAGGCCCTACTCGCGCCCCAAGGCTTCCATTCGGACGCCATAGTCTCATGTCAGGCCTGTCCGGAGGAATTCGGGCGGGCCATGGACAAAGACGACAAGACCGCATCGCAAAGCTTTGAGAGCACCCTCGCCGCCGCCATCGGGCGCTTTGCGGCGACCGGCCTGATTGCCGCCGACGCCGAGCGGCGGCCCATCGCACGGGCAATCCTTGAAGACGGACCCCGCAAGGTTGTCTTGCTGGCGGGTGCGGGCAGCACCTATGCGTTCAAATACAACCCCGACGCAGCCAGATCCGGCGAGTTTGCCAAAGAGGCTCAAAGGCTCTCCCGCATGGCCCGCTACCTGCGGGACTGGCCGGAATTCGCGGTGATCGACGTGGCCTGGGTCGACCCTCTGGGCGAAGCGATCGCCTCCCGTTTCGATCCAAGCCCAACCGCCCGAGACAGACTGGCTGCCGCCGAAACCGAGGCGGCACGCCGCTCTGTCTTTGAGCGCGGCGGGCGCTGGCTCGGCGCCTTGCATCGGGCCACGGCGAAAAAGACCGACCGGATCGACCTTGATTGGATCGAAGGTCACGTCGCCAAACTCCGCCATCACAAATCGACCGCCGTCCGCCCCCATGCGCCGCCTGCCATTCTGGACCGCATGACGGCTGTTATCCTCGACGATGCGGCGGCGCTGAAGGGGGTCGAGGTGCCAGCAGTGTTTGGCCACGGCGATTTTCACGGCGGCAACCTCCTCTTTGCCGCGGACCGCACGATTGCCTTGGATTGCACTGCGAGCCGGCGAAGCAATCCGCTCTTTGACATAGCCGACTACCTGATCGACCTTGATCTACGCTGCAATCCCGAGGCCGACGAGATCGGCCATTCTGGCATTGACGAGACCCATCTTGGGGCGTTTCTGAAGGGCTACGGTCCGACCGTTGAGCGCGAGGTTCTCGACCGGGCAATCCGGATCAGTATGTTCCTCAAGTTCTGCAAGATCACTCTCTTCGCCTTTGCCGGTGATCCGGTCGTGCGCCGCCGGTTCCTGGCCCAGCAAAACCGCCTGACCCATGTTTTGCTTCCGGGCGAAAACGTCACAGGGTCAAAGCCCTTTTCCCCCATCCGTCCTTCCCGTATGAGGAGCCCCAACGCGCCATAGGAAGGATTCCCTGATGTCCGATCCCGTTATCACGCCCGAGCTCATCGCCGCCCATGGCTTGAAGCCCGACGAATACGACAGGATCCTCGAGATCATCGGGCGCGAGCCGACTTTTACCGAGCTTGGTATCTTTTCGGCGATGTGGAACGAGCATTGCTCTTACAAGTCTTCCAAGAAATGGCTCCGCACCCT
>Ga0222714_10007237_pt1 | contig 10201 bp, 11 predicted proteins | sample C33_3DmetaG_FD_165048 | JGI IMG/M metagenome (GOLD analysis project Ga0222714, IMG submission 165048) | Estuarine water microbial communities from San Francisco Bay, California, United States - C33_3D | ecosystem: Environmental > Aquatic > Marine > Unclassified | place: USA: California... | reverse complement strand
TAAGATCAGTAGACCCGGGAGGTAGTTAAAAATGGCAATTAACCAAGCAGTTTGTGCAACATTCAAACAGCAGTTGTTAGATGGCGATCATGATATATCCACAGATACAATCAATCTCGCTCTCTACACAAGTTCTGCAACTTTGGATGCAAACACATCAGCCTATTCAGCAACTAACGAAGTTGGTGCATCAGGCACATACGCAGCAGGCGGTGCAACATTACAAAATGCAAACGTCAGCTTAACCAAAACTAATGCAACAGCATCAACAGCTTTTGTAGACTTTGATGATTTATCATTTACAAGTGCAACAATCTCAGCTCAAGCAGCTTTGATTTACAACACATCATCAGCTAATACAAATGCTTCAATTTGTGTGTTAGATTTTGGCGGAGTTAAAACATCAACAAACGGAACTTTTACAATTCAGTTCCCAACGAATGATGCCTCAAGCGCAATTCTAAGAATTAGCTAAGGCATATTTAATTTACAAACACGAGTGATGTTTGTACTATAGGATATGTCTTTTGCTACTTCTTCATTTGCTAGTGCCGCTTTTGCCGATTTAGGCGCTTCTTCTATTACAGTTTCGGTTACTGGAATTGAATCTTCTATAGATTTAGGAACTCCTAGTTTAGTCACAGACAATATTCTTTCTGTAACAGGATTTGATTTAACTTCTACATTAAATAGTGTAGGGGTTGCAGCAGGTGGTAACATTGTTGTTATTGCTCCTGCAGATCAAATTGATTTTGAAATAGGAACACCTATTGTTTCTGGTTCAGCTCCTGCGGTCACAGTTTCAGGAATAGACTCTCCAGCCGAGGTTGGATCTGTTATTACTCTTGCGGGGGCTAATGCCTCTGTCACTGGAATAGAGTCTATCTGGTCGATTGGATCAGTGGACATTGTAGCTTCACCAATAGTTCAGGTAACTGGTTTAGAAATGCAGTTTGCTGATGGAACAGCAACTGCTCCTGCTTCTGCAATCTTAACAGGCGAAGAAGTTTCAACTTCATTAGGTTCTGTTACAATTGAAAGTGCTTACACTCTTACAGGCGTTTCCATGCAGTTCACAGATGGAACTGCTACTCCAACTGCAGGTGCAACTGTATCTGTAACAGGTATTGAAATGTCATTAATTACAGGTAATATGAGATCAACTCCGTGGGCAAATGTGGTAACAGGCGCATCAAACACATGGACACCAGTCGCAGCATGAGGTATAAAAACATATGGCATTCGCAGTAGCAGATAGAGTTAAAGAGAGTACAACCAGTATAGGTACTGGCACAATTAATCTTGGCGGAACATCTGATGGATTTCAAACTTTTGTCGCAGGTATAGGTGGTGGAAATACTACTTATTATGCTATTTCACATCAAACTGCTGCCGAATGGGAAGTGGGCATTGGTACAGTAACCGATGCAGCTACAGACACTTTATCTCGTGACACAATAATTTCTTCTTCTAATGGTGGATCAGCAGTTAATTTTTCTGCTGGCACAAAAGATGTCATAGCCACATTACCTTCTTCAAAATCTTATGTTTTAGATAATGCTGGGGACACAACAATTTCAGCAGACTTATCTGTAACTTCTATTAGTGGTTCAGGTGCTGGTCTAACAACTTTAAATGCATCTAATGTTTCTTCAGGAACATTAGACAATGCAAGACTTGATGCTCAATTACAAGACGTTGCTGGTTTAACTCCGACAAGCGGTAAAGTCATTCAAGGTGATGGAGCTAATTTTACTCTTTCTCCTTATACTATCCCTGTTGCGGATGGTACTTCAGGACAAGTTTTAACAACCGATGGTTTAGGTGCAGTCACTTTCCAAACTCCTACTGTTGGTGATATTACAGGCGTAACCGCAGGTAATGGTTTAACAGGTGGTGGTACATCAGGCGATGTCACATTAAATGTTGGAGCAGGAACAGGTGTTACTGTTAATGCTGATGACATAGCGATTGGTCAAGACGTTGCAACAACAGCCTCTCCTACTTTTGCAGGAGCATCATTCACTGCTAACGTATCTTTAGCTGACAATGATTATTTAAATCTCGGAACTGTAGATGATCTACAGATTTATCATTCTGGCACAAACAGTTTTTTACATCACACTACAACAGGTGACTTTTATATTAAATCCGTAAATAGTATTGTTTTTCAAACTTTTAACTCAGAACTTTCTGCCGTTTTCAATAGAGACGGTGCAGTAGATTTATACTACGACAACGTCAAAAAGTTTGAAACTACATCTGCTGGTATTCAAACAACAGGAACAGTTAATGTTAACGGAGCCTATACTCTTCCAACATCTGATGGTTCCGCTGATCAAGTTTTACAAACTAATGGTAGTGGTGCAGTTTCTTTTGCAACTCTATCTTTACCTGATGGAGTTACTTGGCAAGCTGTTCAATCTTCTAACACAACAGTCACATCAGGTTATGGATATTTTGTAAATACAACAAGTGGACCTTTAACCTTAACTTTACCTACTTCTCCAACATTAGGAGATACAATTTCTTTTGTTGATTACGCAGGTACTTTTGACACAAATAATTTAACAGTTGCAAGAAATGGACATAATATACAAGGTGCCGCTGCCGACTTAACTGTCAGTACAGAAAGAGCAGGATTGAGCTTAGTCTATGTTGATGTAACACAAGGATGGTTATTGAGGGATAAATAATGGCTAGTACATATTCAGATAGTTATAAATTAGAATTAATGGAAACAGGCGCTAATGCGAATACCTGGGGTAATAATACAAATACAAATTTACAAACAATTGATGCTTTCTCTGCTGGTTTTTTATCCAAGAGCGTTGCAGGTTCTGCAAACGTCACTTTAACAACTGCGAATGCAGATCCCACTGCTGAATCTTCTAACAAAGTTATTGATTTAAATGGTGCCTTAACAGGAAACATTCATGTATTTATTCCTGCGGTAGAAAATAATTATATTGTTTACAATAATACATCAGGAGCTTACACAGTCACCATCGCTGCAACAGGCCATAGTGCAAATGGTGTTTCAATTTTACAAGGAAACTATTCTCTTGTTTATTGTGATGGTACATCTAATTATAATGTAAAAAATATTTTTAGTACGATTGGAAATGTCACTGCTAATGTTACAGGTAATCTTACAGGCAATGTTACAGGAAACACCTCAGGTACACACACAGGAAATGTTGTAACTAATTCAATTAAAGATACAGGCAGTAATAATATTATTTCCTCAGATGGTGCTGGTAATTTAACATTAGGATTTCCTACAGGAACACAATGGCAAGCTATTGTTTCAGGACCTACTTCGGTTGCAACAAATAAAGGTTACTTAGTCAATACTGCAGCTCAGGCCATTACTTTAACACTACCTAGTTCCCCTTCTTTAGGTAATGAAATATTTTTTATAGATATAGCAGATAATGCTTCTGCAAATAATATTACTATTGCTAGAAATGGAAGCAACATTGCAGGCGTTGCTGCAGATTTAACAATATCAACAGATGGAGCAGCATTTCAATTAGTATATACAAACGCTACATACGGTTGGGTGTTGATGAATAAATAATGGCAGTTTATCAAGATATTAAATACGACACAGCTATTAAATGGCAATCTTCAATTAAAACAGGAGATTTTACAGCAGTATCGGGGGAAGGATATTTCGTTGATACAACAAGTGCAGTAATTATTCTAACACTTCCCGCTAGTCCTTCTGTAGGAGATTTTGTCGGTATTATTGATTATGCAAGAACCTTTGGAACAAACAAATGTGTTATTTCTCCAAATGGTTCAAACATAGAAGGTGATACTAGCGATTTAAAATTAGGAACTAATGGTGCTTCTGCAACTTTAGTTTATGCCGATGCAACCAAAGGATGGTCTTATACACAACAAAGTGATGTACCTGAACTTCCTTCTGCTTTATTTGTTGTAGCCTCAGGGGGCACTGAAACTACTTGTGGTGATTACAAGATTCATACTTTTACTTCTTCTGGCACTTTCACTGTTACTTCTGCAGGTAATGCCTGTGGTTCTAATTCTGTTGACTACATGGTAGTCGCTGGAGGCGGAGGCGGTGGAGGAGGAAATGGAACTCCCTCACCAACTGGAGGTGGTGGTGGAGGTGGAGCTGGTGGCTTTAGAGAATCAGTACCTAGCCCTGCAGCATGGACAGCATCTCCTCTAGCTAACCCTGGTAATTCAATTCCCGTTTCTGTAACTGCTTATCCAGTTACTGTGGGAGGCGGAGGCAGTGGTTCTCCTGGTCCAAGTGGTGGTCCTCAAGGAAGCAATGGAAGTAATTCAGTTTTTTCTACAATTACATCAGCTGGCGGCGGTGGAGGAAGGCATGGAAGCGCTTGTGGTAATGCTCCTGTAAATTTTGGTAGACCAGGAGGTTCTGGTGGAGGAGCAGCGGTTTCTACTCCTGCAGGTTCTGGTAATACACCTCCTGTCAGTCCACCTCAAGGTAATCCTGGTGCCACAACTCCAGGCGGTCCTGCTGGAGGTGGTGGAGGCGCTACGGCTTCTGGAAGTACAAACCCACCTACTGGTTATGGTGGTCCAGGCGGTGCTGGTGCAACAACTTCAATATCAGGCACTCCTACTGCTTATGCTGGAGGTGGTGGAGGAGGAACAGCGGGCGGTCCAAGTCCTGGTAGATCCAATGGTGGAGCTGGCGGTGGCGGTCGTGGTGGTTCTGGTAGTCCTACTGTTTGCGGAAGTGTTGGAGGAACTAACACTGGCGGTGGCGGTGGTGGAGCTGGATCAGAAGGTCCTACTGGTGGTAATGGAGCATCAGGCGGTTCTGGTATAGTAGTAATAAGGTACAAATTTCAATAGGTAAAACATGAGTCAATATAAACAAATTAATTATCCTTTAAGTGTCGCTTGGGATTCGACTGTTAAAACAGTTAATTTCACTGCTGAAAAAACTTTAGGTTATTTCGTTAATACAACAAGTGGTCAAATAACAGTTACTCTTCCCGCTAGTCCTTCAATAGGAGACTATGTTGGAATTAAAGATTATGCAGGTACTTTTGGAACTAATAAATGTGTTATTTCTGGTAATGGAGCAAATATACAAGGAGTTGCTGCTGACTCTGCTTTAAAAACAAATCGTGCCGCTGCAATTTTAGTTTATGTAGATTCAACTCAAGGTTGGATTTATCAACAACAAAGTAACGCTTCTGATAATATAGATAAATTATATGTTACTGCTTCTGGAGGAACAGAAACCACTTGTGGTGACTACAAGATTCATACGTTTAATTCATCAGGAACTTTCACTGTTACCTGTGCAGGAAATTGTGCAGGTTCTAATGTCATCGACTATATGGTAATTGCAGGTGGAGCAGGTGGTGGTGGTCGTCAAAGACTAAGCCCTTCCGAAGGTACTAATGGCGCAGGCGGAGGCGCAGGAGGATTCAGAGAATCTGTTCCAGCGTCTGGTGCGTGGACTGCTTCTCCTTTAGCTAACCCTGGTGGTTCTTTACCTGTCTCAGTAACTGCTTACCCTGTCACCGTTGGTGGCGGCGGTGCAGGTGGTCCAGGGATTGCTCCTAGAAATGGTTCTTCTGGCAACCCTTCTACTTTTTCATCAATCACTTCTTCTGGAGGTGGTTATGGAGGTGGAGGCAATTGCCCAGGAGGTAATCCAGGAGGCTCTGGTGGATCAGGCGGAGGCGGAGCTGGTGGTGGATCCGCTTCAGGTGGTTCTGGTAATACACCTCCTGTTAGTCCCCCTCAAGGAAATAATGGTGGAGGACACGCAGGAGCTTACGCTGGTGGCGGAGGAGGCGGAGCTAGTAGTGCTGGAAGTAATGCTGGGGCTGTTACTGGTGGAAATGGTGGAAACGGTGTCGATACTTCAATAACAGGAAGTCCTTTTACTTATAGTGGAGGAGGTGGTGGTGGTCAACAAGGTTGTACTAGCACTCCAGCTGCTCCTGGTGGTGGAGGTCCTGGTCCTGCTGGTGCTGGTGGTGCTAATAGAGGTGGCGGCGGTGGAGGTTATGGAAATGGCAGTGGTCAGCCTCCTGGTGCTGGTGGTGCTGGTGGTTCTGGAAAAGTTGTAATAAGGTACAAATTTCAAAATTAATATGGTAAATTTATAAAATGGCAAATTATATAGATATAAAAAATTCATACGACATTCTTTGGCAATCAACTATTCAAACAGGAAATTTTAATGCAACTAGTGGAAAAGGTTACTTTATTAACACAACTAGTGCTGCTATAACAATGACTTTACCCTCTTCTCCTAGTTCAGGGGATTTTGTTGCAGTCAAAGATTATGCAAGGACATTTGGTACAAATAAATTAATTATAGATCCGAATGGGGGAAAAATTCAAGGAGATCCAGCAAATAGCGCTTTAGATCAAAATGGTGATACCGCAGTTTTAGTTTATATTGATTCAACCAAAGGTTGGTTATACACACAAGAAAATACAGTCACACCTGTTTCTAATGCTGAATACGTAGTAGCCTCAGGTGGTACTGAAACCACTTGTGGTGATTACAAGATTCATACATTTAATTCATCAGGAACTTTCACTGTTACTTCTGCAGGTAACTGCGCTGGTTCTAACACTGTTGATTACATGGTGATTGCAGGCGGAGCTGCTGGTGGAACTTATTATGGTGGAGGGGGTGGCGGAGCTGGAGGTTTTCGTGAATCCGTTCCAGTGCCTGGTGCTTGGAGTGCTAGTCCGAAAGCTAATCCTGGAGGGGCACTTCCTGTTTCGGTAACTGCTTACCCTGTAACTGTGGGTGGTGGAGGATCACCACGACCTTCTTCAGCAGGGAATTATGCTCCTGGAGATGCTGGAAGTCCTTCAATTTTTTCTACTATTACATCGGCTGGTGGAGGTGGAGGGAACTGTGTAAATAACCCTTTTACTGGAGCTGGAGCAGGCGGTTCAGGTGGTGGAACTTTTGGTTCTAATAATCCTGTTTGTGCAGGCGGTTCAGGTAACTCTCCTCCAACAAGTCCTCCTCAAGGAAATCCTGGAGGAACTATGAGAGCTCCTGTTCCAGAACCTGGTAAAATTGGTTCTGGTGGTGGTGGTGCAACTGCTGCTGGAGCATTAGGTGGTGGCGCTGCTCCTTTAGGTGGGCCTGGTGCAGGTGGCGCTGGAGCAACAACTTCAATCACAGGATCTTCTGTTTCTTACGCTGGCGGTGGCGGAGGTGGTGGTGTTCCTGGTTTAAACAATAGGGGTCTAGGAGGAACAGGTGGGGGTGGTAATGGTGGACCTGGAAGTCCTTCCACTGCTGGAACACCTGGATCAACTAATACTGGTGGCGGTGGCGGAGGTGGCGGTGGTGCCCCTTCTTCTAGTGGTGCTGGTGGTTCTGGTAAAGTAGTTATAAGGTATAAATTTCAAAACTAATGATTGAAAATTTTACTAATAAAGTTAAATTATAATGAGGTGAAAAACATGGCACATTACGCAAAAATAGGTATTAATTCGAAAGTATTAAGTGTTGAAGTAGTTGCAGATGCTGATACTTATAACGCTGATGGCTTAGAAGATGAAACAGTGGGAATTCAATTCCTAACTAGAATTCATGGTTGGCCTTTATGGGCAAAATGTTCTTACAATACTAGAGGTGGTAAGCATTATGATGCTGAAGGTAATGAATCTGCTGATCAATCAAAGGCTTTTAGAAAAAATTATCCTGGTGTAGGTTGGACATGGGATTCAGATAAAGACATGTTTTATGGTCCTAAACCTTATGAGTCTTGGACTTTAAATGAAACAACAGGAAGCTGGCAAGCTCCAGTAACAATGCCTACTGATGATCAAGCGTATAATTGGGATGAAGCAACATTAAGTTGGGTAGCACATACACCGCAATAAATGTTTTTTAAAGACTCTCTTATAGAGCAAAGTATTCTAACAGATACAATTCCTTCTATACTTCCAATAGATTTTGGAAAATTAAAAACAAACATAATTAAAAATTATGCTTTTCAAAATTTTTTGAATGACTCTGATTGGAGTTATCTTAATCAATATTGTAACTTAGATGATGATGTAAATATAACTTGGATTCAAGATTATATTAGAGATCACTATAAAATAGATTATCAAAGAACACCTGTCTTTTTACAAAGAGCAGGGATTGTTCAAAATCAAAATGAACAAATAAATTATCATCATCATTTAGATGATTATAATTTAGAAGGCTCTCCTGATATATCAGCTATTATTACTATTGATTGTGGTAAAGAACCTGTTTTTGTTGAATTTGAATATGAAGGGGGAAGAAAAAGACATATGAAACGAAGAATACGTTTAGAGAAGAAAAAAATTATATTATTTAATTCAGAACTTAGACACTCTTTTCTTAAAAATATAAACAAAGAACCGACTGTTAATATATCTTTAAAATTTCAATTAATTTAATGCAAGTTTTTGATAACTTTTTAAATTTAAATCTAGCTAATCAAATTGAAAATGATTTAACAAATCAATACTTTCCTTTTTATTTAACTCCTAAAGTAAATAAAAATAATGAAAACTTAAAATTCAGTACAGTCAATAAAGAAGAAATACACAGCTTAAAAAATAAAAATGAAATTAATGGTTTTCAATTAGTTCATGTGGCATATGTGGATATAAAAGAACATAAACATAAATCTCCTTATTTTACACAATTAGTAAAAATAATAGATACCTTACAATTTAAAACAAAGATTGCTATAAAACCAATAAAACTAAAATGTAATTTAAAGCCTCAGTGTTTAGAAGCAACTAGTGATTCTTTTGATTATGTTCACCAAGATGAGGATGAAAAACATTATTCTGCTATTTATTACCCCCATGATACAGATGGAGATACTTTTTTCTTTGATAGTAATTATAGAATTATTGATAGAATCCCTCCTAAAAAAAATAGATTAGTGTTTTTTAAATCTAATATTCTTCACGCTGCAGGGTTTCCTACAAAAAATCAAGTTCGTATTATTATTAATATTGTTATGAAAGGACTTTAAAATTCTAATTAATTTGATATTATTAGGATAGAAGGAATTAAAGAAATGAATTTAGAGAATTATTATTATTGTTTTGAAGGAGCTCTACCCACTAGAATTTGTGATGATTTAGTTGCTTATGGCGAACAACAAGTAACACAGATAGCTTTAACAGGTGATTTTGACGGAAAAATTCCTGAAGATCAAAAAGATATATCAAGACTATATAAAACAAGAAATTCTTCTATCGTTTGGATGAATGATTCTTGGATTTATAATTCTATCTTACCTCTTGTTCATGAAGCTAATAGAGTGGCTAATTGGAATTTTGAATGGATTAAATCAGAAAATTGTCAATGGACTAAATATGCAGAAACTCAACACTATACATGGCATCAAGATTCTTGGGCTAAACCTTATAATAAACCAAATGATCCGGATAATGGTTTAATTAGAAAACTTTCTGTAACTGTATCTTTAGTGGATGGAGACAGCTATGAAGGTGGGGATTTAGAGTTTGATTTAAGAAATAATGGAGACAGTACATCTAATATTATTACTTCACAACCAGCTAGAAAAAAAGGTTCTGTTATTGTATTTCCTTCTTTTGTTTGGCATCGTGTTGCGCCTGTTACAAGAGGAACTCGCTATTCACTAGTTATATGGAATTTAGGGAGGCCATTTGTATGATTATAGAAGAATATTTTAAAACACCAGTTTGGGTAGAACATAAACCAGAATGGATTAAGGATATTATAAAAATAACTGATCCTTTGATCAAAGAAGCTAAAAAAAGCAATCAAGATAAAATTAAAAAACAAGGTGGTTCTGATTTTGGTATTGTTCATCATAGTGGAACTTTTGTTAAGGAACCAAAAATGAAACCTTATGTTGATTATATTGGTCAAAAATCACATGAGTTTTTAGATTGGATGGGATATAATATCTCTAATCATATATTAATCTTTACAGAATTTTGGGTACAAGAATTCCCTAAAGACGGTGGGGGCCATCACAATAGTCACATTCATTCCAATAATCATGTATCAGGATTTTTTTATTTAAAGTGTAGCGACACATCTTCATTACCAGTATTTCATGACCCTCGAGTAGGTCATGTGGTTTCTAAATTACCTGAAAAAGATTCTTCACAAGTAACTTATGCAAGTGAAGCAGTGCATTGGAAAATACAACCAGGT
>Ga0222714_10007236_pt1 | contig 10201 bp, 1 predicted proteins | sample C33_3DmetaG_FD_165048 | JGI IMG/M metagenome (GOLD analysis project Ga0222714, IMG submission 165048) | Estuarine water microbial communities from San Francisco Bay, California, United States - C33_3D | ecosystem: Environmental > Aquatic > Marine > Unclassified | place: USA: California... | reverse complement strand
ACCATTGCCGGCTCCGGAACTAGAAGCATTCGAACCATTACCTACAGCTCCTCCACCTCCACCCGATTTATAAACACCATTATTATTTCCACCATTACCACTTACACTATTTCCTGTCCCACCATAATTACCACCAGATATACCACCAGCACCACCACCACCACCACCACCGCTTGAAAAATTACCATCAGAAACACTTCCTTCTATTGGTGTTGTATTCGGTGTTTGATTATATGATCCACCACCTCCTCCACCAGCAGCAAACAAACTAATAAATGATGTATTTGATAAAGAAGTAATTGAAGAAGAATACCCATTGCTACCTCTATTATATGCTCCTGAACCACCATTTCCACCATTACCAACAGAAACAGAATATGTACCAGCATATAATGTATGATTTTCTTTATATATAACATCACCACCACCACCGCCTCCTCCATAATTTCCACCCCCCCCCCCACCACCAACAATTAAAATATCAGCAACAACATCACTTGGAAAATTAACTGTGAATACTCTTTTATTATTAACAACAGTTGAAGAATAATTTGGATGAGTACTTCCATATGTAAATGTAATATAATTATAATTTTTAATCACATTAATCGGTATTTGTTTTGGCACATTAACCGATATATTTTCTTTTCCGTATATATACCATTCGTCAAAGTTTAAAACACCTCCCCATGCTGTTGTTTGTCCCGCTAATGTTAACTTATTAACAACAACAGCAAAATATTGATATGTGTTTGATATTGATATGCTTTCCTCAAAGTAATCATTTGCCACATATATTTGACTTGTATATGAAGGTTCCGTCGTTTTATGAACTAATACATCCCATTGATTATTATCATTAGAACCATAGATTTTGTATTGTCCGGGTGCCCTATAATTAACATATGTTTCGCCATTGGCGTATCTCTTTTTAAAACCATATTTAGTCAATTTAATACTTACAGGCAATTTTATTTTAATCCAATCTCCTGTATATCCAGATACTATATAATTTGTACCTAAATAATTCCCATTACTATATTGATTTTCAGAAGCGGAATATCCTACTGTCTCACTTGTTTGAAATGCCGAATATGCCCTATATAATATATTTGAATATGTGCTCTGCCATGTTTCATAAACTCCATTGCCATAACTTTGTCCCGATATAGTATGTGAAGGGCTCGCCAAATTTCTTGTAGGCGGATACATTCTTTCAATAGTTTCATTCATTATGTCTGATATAATAGGGTCTGTGCCAATAAAATATTTTATTACAACAATTGGGGTTTTTTTTCTATATGTTATCGTTTTACCGGTTATACTATCTGTTGTGTTTAAATCGGTATTTGGTGTGTATAAGTCTAAATTATTTTTTTGAATTTTTGTTGTAGAACCTACAATAATATTATAACTTCCATTCAAAACAACCCCACTTGTTTTAAAATATTGTGAATCATTGATTGTTAAAATTTCACAAGTTGTATTTATAGGAAAATTTACAGTATATGTAGTATTTAGGTGTTCGGTATTTATATGTGAAACTTCGCAATAATATTTTGACACTTCATTACTTGAATTATCCCATGAAGGATAACCATATACTTCCATATAAGATTTCCCAGGATAATTACCAATGCCACCTGTTCCTAATTGTATCCAATCTTTGCCATTTGAATATTCTGGAGCTATTACAGGACACCAAGCATCTATATTTCTATATGAATTCTGATTATATTTTAAATATTCTCTTAATTCTTTTTTAGTAGGAATTCTTTTACCATTCGCAATTGCTTCGTCATAAGATTCTTGCCAACTATAAGGACTTTCATCTATTCTAAATGTAAAATTTAAATAAGGTTGATAATTTAATTCCAAATATTTATGTGTTATACTTGATATAGCATAATATCTTATAATTACTATACCAGAACCACCTTTTCCAGCTGTACCATTTCCGTTGCCAGCTCCACCACCTCCACCACCAGTATGAGGTATTCCATTTTCTGGTATATTTCCTCCTATACTTCCATTTCCTCCACCATATCTCCCATAACCAAATGCCCAAGAATCTGTAATTTCTGTCAAATCGCCACCGCCACCACCTCCACCATATTGTGTTAAAATACCTGATATATCTGATTCATATCCAAAACCACCATCACCACCTATACCAGATTGATTTTTAAGAGGCGCTGTTCCAATAAACCCATTTGTCATACCACCAGAACCACCACCGCCACCACCACTTTCTTCGTTTCCTGAATTTGGCGCACCATCACCTGATACAATATTTCCAGACGCTAATTGATTATTAGAAATACTCCCTCCCCCTCCACCAGAAGAATATCTTAAAGTTCCTGTAATAGGGTCTGTAAATGTCACTAATGTTCCGTCTAAAGCAGACGCATTTAAGCCACCCCCACCACCCCCACCTCCCGCCACTATATTTAATCCATTTCCAGATAACGAACTATTTTCACCATTCCAACCTCCTCCGTAAGTAGCATGCCCTCTTGTCCCTGTTCCTTTTCCACCATTACCTACTGTAATTGTATAATTACCATTCATTTGAACTCCTGAAAAATATAATACATCTCCGCCACCTCCTCCACCTCCATATGCACCACCACCACCTCCAGCTACAACTAATATATCAGCTATAACAGGTTCAGCAAAACTTATAATATAACTTTGTGCTGTAATTACCGAACCATCATAAGGATTCCCTGACTGATTATGAGTATATGTATAAATTTGATAATTATTATTAAGAATTTGTACCTGCGGTATTTCTATTATTGATGATTTAACATCTGTAGATTTTCTAACAAATACACACATTCCTCCATCGATGCTTACTGCTGGCTGAGACCAATGACCGGATGTACTTTCAGAATATAATATTAAATCTCCTCCTCTTTCTGGGTAATTTATAGGTTCCGTACCATGTGATCTTAATCCTATCCAAGGATCTTCCATTGATGTACTCCTATTATACCAATTTGCTGTATAAGATGAATCAGATATTGAAGATTTTATAATTGTTCTTGCCGTATTATCATAATTAGAACCAATCGCTTGTATTTTGGATACTTGTAACCAATGATTCATTCCTTTTGTTGAAAATAAAAATTCATCAAAATCACCAAATGGAACACTAAATTCATTATCATAATTATAAGCAATTCCGTATGTTATTAATCCATCCAAATTATCATTATTGGTATTATACCATCTATTAGAAGTTGGTGGTAAATATCGAACTAATCTCCAACCATTAGCACCTGATTTTTTCTCAGCTAATATTTGCAAATATTGTTGAGTATCATACGTACAACTTATTATAGGCGGTATATCATTAATATCTACAATATTAATAGTATTTACTATACTATTTGGAGGATCATTTATTGATGTTATACTAACATTTCCACCGGATGTTAATACATCATCTTTAATTTTTATTGTTTGCGGATCTCCAAATAATACAAATTGAGAACTATCAAATGCAGATATCAATTTACTTGAATTTATATTTTTTATTTTTATATTAGTAGTTTTTTCAAATTCTGTATCATCAAAAAAAGAATATACATTAATTAAGGTCGGCGAATCATTAATATTTACCCATGATAAATTTCCACTACTATCTGATTTTAATATATTATTAGCTGATGGTCCGGAATTTGGTAATGTTATTGTATATGAAGTTAATGTTTGAGGCAATTTTATTAAAACACTTTGTGTAGATGATTTATAAAAATTAATATTATCTTTAATTAAAACAATATCTGAAGAAATAGTTCCAGAAGAATTAATATTACCTTCAACATCTAATTTATAATTAGAATTTAGAAATGCTGTTCCACCGATTCCAACATTACCATCTTTTAATATTGTAAATATTCTAGTGCTATTAGATAATATTCTCATTAAATCATTAAATATTGAATTATGATTTATAATCAACGATGAACCACTAGGATTATTATTAACAATTTCTAAGTTTTCGGTCTGATAAATACCTGTACTAATTATAGTAGAATTACCTGACACTTCCAAATCACCAACAGTCAATTTTCCAGCTATGGTAATATCATTATTAAATATACTATTGTTTAATTTATTTATTATTGATATTTTAGAAGAATCTAAATTGCTCAAAGCATTACCATCTCCAGATAAACTTTGAACATTTATATTATCTGGTAAAAAAACACTGCTTGTTATTTTTCCTGTTTTAATTTCAGAAGCATTTAGATTTGTAACATTTAAACCATTGCCAGATAAACTTGATACTGAAATATTAATTGGTAATTTACTATTGGGAATATTTCCAGATATATTAGATGCCAATAAATTAGTAATACCAATTCCAGAACCTGTTAATGTACTAACAGATATATTTGCTGGCAATCTACTGTTACTTATATTCCAGCTTAAAATTTTAGAAGCATCTAAATTAGTTAATCCTTGACCATTACCTTTAAAACTTAAAACATTAATAGTAGATGGTAAAACAGAATTATTTATTTTTCCCGATTTTATATTTGTTGCATTAAGATTATATAGATATTCGCCAGAACCTATAAAATTAGCAACGCTTATAGTTTGTGGCAATCTATTTGTACTAATAGTACCTGTTTTTATTTCTGAAGCATTCAAATTTGTTAATCCCTGACCATTGGCTATTACATTTATAGCTTTTATATTACCATTAATATCCAAAACTTCTATAGGATCGCTATTGTTTATTCCAACATTTCCAGAGGTATAATATATTTGTGTTTTAGTGTAGTTTTCACTCCAAATTGTAGAATTACCAACATATAGAACCCCATTTTTATAAATATTTCCAGATAAATTTATACTACCATTAACGTCAAGTTTAACATTTGCTTCCAAGATAGATATAGGTGTATTTGTATTTATGCCAACATTACCTGTTCCGCTTTGAATAGTTAATCTTTTAATTGAAGAAAAATTATCAGTAATATAATATTGATTATTATCGGTTCCATTTCCTTCATTATTAACTCCGGATTCCCAAATATTAGTAATCATTTTATTTCTCTAATAATTACCATATAATTAAAAAAATAAAAATTATGCGATTACTAAAATAGATATTAAAAATTTTCATAAAATAAATAAAATTTATCGGTTTGTTGCTTTATTGTTGTTGTACTGTTTGTTGAAGCATCAAAACTTACAAATAATTTTAATTCTAATAAGTGTTTTACATTTGTTGGAATGCTATTTGTCGATAAATTTATACCATTTGTAAATAATTCTGGACTGTTAAAAAATGTTGTATTATTTATATTTATATCTTGACTGTTATATAAAATTGCGTTTGATGCTATATTTTTAATGGTACAATTAATTTTATGCGTATATGAATTATGGTCTATTAAGAAACTCTTATAAACATTTTCCAAAGAACAAGATTTTAACCTTATTTTTAGGATATTTCCAACAAAATTATTTTGATAAGTTGGATAAGCCCCAGTATATCCTGATTTTGCTATATATATGATATCTTCATTATTAATAGTAATCCAACTACTTGACACCCCAAGAATATTAATTACACTATACTCGTATATATTTATCATAGAATAATTGTTGCTAGATAAATAGCGAGTCATACATATTTCATTGTGTAAAACTTTTGAAGTTAGAATACTACTATATTCAACATTCCATGAATTATTATCAAATTTTAAATACCCCTTTGGTATGATATTTTCTATTTCTACATTTGTATTAAAAAACATAGAATATCGTATGATGACATTTGGACTATTAGCAGTATATGTTATTGATGACCCTGTTATACTATCAGTTATATTTAGATTAGTATTTGGTACATATAAGTCAGTACTATTTTGTTGTATTTTACTTGTACTACCTACTACAACATTATAACTTCCATTCAAAATAACCCCACTTGTTTTGATGTATTGCGAATTATTTATTGTTAAAATATCACAGGTTGTATTTACAGGGAAATTTACTTGGTATGTTGTTGGTATGTTTATATTAGTGTATAAAGTTGATACTTCACTTGCTGACAATACTTTATTATATATACGGAAACCATCCATTTGACCATCAAACTTACCATCGCTGGAATATGTGCTTTTATTTATATACCTCGCTACATAAGTTAAGTTAGGTATATTTTGAGTATATGATATATTTTGATTTGTTCCATCTACATAAGCAGACCATACCCCAGATGATGAGCAAGTAAATACTAAATGATGCCAGATACCATCAAATACATTTACTGATGGTGTAATCACATATCTTATACTATTAATCTCTATTCTTATATTATTTGAAGTATCCATTTTTGAAATTAAAAACCCTGAACTACCGGATGTAGTACTACTTTGAAAATCAATAAATCTTGACCATGAACCAGAACTTGTTATTTTAACCCACATTGTAAAAGATATACCATTACCATTCCATATAGTATAAGGATTAATAGAAGATGGAAACTCTAAATAATCATCTTGACCTGAGAAATTAGCACTATCATAAATCAATGAATTAGTAGATGAAATAGTAGTATTAACCGCGGTTAAATGATGACCATTACCACTACTATCATTAAAATTACCATCAAACTTATACCAAGCAACTAAATTAGTACTATCAGCAGTTAATACAGGATATGGATTATTTAAGTTAGTCAATGCCAAATATTTATGAGTTATGCTTGACACGACATAATATCGTATGATGACTATGCCTGAACCGCCTCTTGCTCCTTCACCACCTGCTCCACCTCCTCCTCCTCCACCACCACCTCCTGTATGAGGTGTTCCTGCGGTTGGCAACTTATATGCTAAACTACCATTACCACCTCCATAAGTACCAATACCAGGAATACCAGGATTTCCAGTCCAATCTCCTCCTCCTCCTCCTCCTCCATATTGTTTTAATGTTCCTGATATATCTGTTTGATATCCAATACCACCATTTCCTCCAACATTTGCTGCTGTTTTTTGAGGAGCAGTACCCAAGAAACCATCTACCATACCACCTGAACCTCCTCCTCCCCCCCCCGAATCGATGCTACCTAAATTTGTAGCACCATCACCTGATACACTATTTCCACTTGCACTTGTATTATCTAAAATAGAACCTCCTCCTCCTCCAGATGAATTTTTTGATGTTCCTGTATTAGGGTCTGTAAATGAGACTAATGTACCTGCTAATGCTGATACTGAATAACCACCGCCTCCACCACCTCCACCAGCTACTATATTTAATCCATTGCCTATTATTGAACTATTTTCACCATTCCAACCGCCTCCGTGAGTAGCATGTCCTCTTGTCCCAGTTCCTTTTCCACCATTTCCAACTTTTATCTGATAACTACCATTCAATGAAACTCCTGAAAAATATAACACATCACCACCTCCTCCACCTCCACCAAAATTTCCACCTCCTCCACCTCCAGCTACAACTAAAATATCCGCAATAACAGGTTCAGTAAAAATTGCGGTGAAAGTCTGTGCTGTAATTGTAGAACCATCATACGGATTACCTGACTGATTATGTGTATATGTATAATATAAATACTTATCCGTAGGTATTTGTTTTGGTACGGAAGGCGTTGTTGTAGGTTCTTTACTATTTGTAAGTGTTGTATCTACTATATTCAAAGTATTTACTGAAACGCTTGGAGGATTATTTATTGATGTTATACTGACATTTCCAACCGCTGTTAATATATTATCTCTAATTCTTATTGTTTGTGAGTTTTCTAATTTCTCAAATTGAGAACTATTAAATGTTGATATTAATTTGCTTGAATTTATATTTTTCAATCTTATATTTGATGTTGTTTTTTCAAATTCTGTATTATTAAAAAAAGAATATACATTTTCCAATGTAGGTGATTCATTAATATTTACCCAGGATAAATTACCGCTACTATCCGATTTTAATATATTATTTGCGGATGGTCCAGCATTTGGCAGAGTTATAGTATATGACGATAATAAAGTTTGCGGTATTTTTATTAATATACTTTGAGTTGAAGATTTATAAAAATTAATACTATCTCTAATTAAAACAATATCTGAAGAAATAGTACTAGATGAATTAATATTGCCATCAACATTTAATTTGTATATTGAATTAGGAACTAATGTTCCACCAATTCCAACATTGCCATCTTTTAATATTGTAAATATTCTTGTGTTATTGGATAATATTCTCATTAAATCATTAAATGTAGAATTATGATTTATAATTAAAGAAGGTTCTGACGCATTATTATTAATAATTTCCAAGTTTTCAGTATTATAATTTTCGCTATTAATTATTGCAGATGTGCCTGATACTGATAAATTATTTACTGTCAATTTTCCGGTTATACTAATATCATTATTAAATAAATTATTATTTAATTTGCCTTGCGTTATTTTTGAAGCATCTAAATTACTTATAGCATAACCATTACCTGATAAATAATTAACATTTATATTATCAGGTAAAAAAACGCTACTTGTTATTTTTCCGGTTTTAATTTCTGAAGCATTTAATTCAGTTATATTAGAACCAATTCCTGTTAAACTTGTAACAGAAATATTAGTAGGTAATATATCATTATGAATTTTTCCTGATATATTATTTGCCTGCAGATTTGTAATACCTGCTCCTGAACCTGTTAATGTACTAACTGATATATTGGTAGGTAACCTAATGTTATTTATATTTCCGCTCGTAAATTTAGAAGCATCCAAATTATTTAAACCTTGTCCATCTCCTTCTAAACTTAAAACTTCAATTGTTGATGGTAATACAGAATTATTTATTTTCCCCGAAGTTATGTTTAAATTATTAGCATTAAGATTTGTTAAATTTACTCCCGAACCTATAAATGCAGATACACTTATAGTTTCTGGTAGCCTATATGTATTAATATTTTCGGTTGCTATTTCTGAAGCATTTAAATTAGTTAATCCTGAACCATTCGCTATAATATTTGTAGATTTTATAGTACCATTAACATCCAATAATTCCATCGGGTCGTCAGTATTTATTCCAACATTACCAGACATATAATAAATTTTTGTTTTAGTTTCATTTTCAATCCAAGTTGTAGAATTACTAACATATGGTTGTCCATTTTTATAAATATTTTCAGTTAAGTTTATACTACCATTAACATCAAGTTTAACATTCGCACCCATAATAGATATTGGGGTATTTGTATCAATACCAACAGTTCCTGTTCCTCTTTGAATAGTTAATCTTTTAATCAACGAAGATGTGTCAGATATATAATATTGATTATTATCAGTTCCATTCCCATCGTTATTAACTCCGGTTTCCCAAATATCGAAACTCATTTTTATCGTTCTAATAATTTACCATATAATTAAAAACATTAAAATTATGCGATTATTAAAATTATTGAAATTCTTCATAAAATAAATAAAATTTATCTGTTTGTTGTCGTATTGTTCCAACGCCCCCTGTTAGCACATTATAATTTGTTGTTAAATTTATAGTTAACATTTTTCTACTATTAACTTTAAGATTAATACTATTTAGATTTATTGAAAATAATATTAGTTCTCCTCCATAATAATTTACAGAATTTATAGGTGTTGATGATATTGATGGGATACTATATGAAAATGTATGTACATAAGTTGTATATGGGTTATCAGATGATATGTTTAATTGATTATAAATATTATCAAGAGAACAAGATTTTACTTTTATAAACAACATATTTCCTGTGAAATTATTTTTATATTCGGGATAGGTTCCTGAATATCCTGATTTAGCAACATATATACAATCTCCTTTGTCAATATCATACCAAACATTATTATTTACGCTATATTGATATGTATTTATAAAGCAAAAATTATTATTGGATAAATATCTTGACAATGCTAATTCATTATATAAACTATTTCTACTTAAATAATCATTATTATTTATTTCATCAATAAACCAATCACCATTATCATATTTTAAATAACCTTTTGGTATGATATTTTCTGTTTCTATATTTGTACCAAGAAATAACATAGAATATCGTATGATGACTATGCCTGAACCACCGTTGCCTCCAGGAGTTGTACCTGGACTTCTCCAACCACCGCCACCGCCGCCTGTTCCATTTATACCATTCATTCCAGTAGTTGATGATGTA
>Ga0222714_10007235_pt1 | contig 10203 bp, 11 predicted proteins | sample C33_3DmetaG_FD_165048 | JGI IMG/M metagenome (GOLD analysis project Ga0222714, IMG submission 165048) | Estuarine water microbial communities from San Francisco Bay, California, United States - C33_3D | ecosystem: Environmental > Aquatic > Marine > Unclassified | place: USA: California... | reverse complement strand
CCACCAACCGTAAGATTGGAACAACAAGAAAACTCCCTGCAATACCGCGTCGCTCACCAGGCCCGCGCGATAAAACACCCAGGCATAGGCCAGGGAGGCCAGCATGCTCACCGGCCAATTCCAGATTTTGTTTCGGGCCGCCAACCAAACGCAAGCCAGCGATAAAACCGCCGCTACCCATTCCAGAAGGGGTTCCCAATGCATCCAAGACCATTCTGCCGCGCTGTAGAGCAAGCTCATGCCGCGAAATTAGGCACATGAAACTTCGATGCCCTAACTTTGTTAGACCTTAACAACAAAAGCTATGTTTGAATTACCAGCACTTCCATACGCGTACGATGCCCTTGAGCCGCACATCGACGCTCAAACCATGACCATTCACCACACCAAGCACCACAATGCTTATGTAACCAACTTGAACAACGCACTGAACGGCCACGACGCCGCCAGCAAAAGCTTGGACGAGTTGATAGGCATGATTTCGACTTTGCCAATGGCTGTTCGCAACAACGGCGGTGGTCACTACAACCACAGCTTGTTTTGGAGCATCATGGGCCCCAATGGCGGTGGCACTCCCAGCGGCGAATTGGCGGCAGCCATCGACGCCAGTTTCGGCAGTTTTGACGCCTTCAAAGAGCAGTTCAATGCCGCGGCTGCTACTCGCTTCGGTTCAGGATGGGCTTGGTTGGTGATGCACGACGACAAGTTGGTGGTAACCAGCACCCCTAACCAAGACAACCCCATGATGGACATTGCCGAAGTAAAAGGCACTCCCATTTTGGGCTTGGACGTTTGGGAACACGCCTACTACTTGCACTACCAAAACCGTCGCCCCGATTACATCGGAGCCTTCTGGAACGTAGTCGATTGGAACGCCGTAGCTGAGCGCTTCGCCGCCGCTAAATAATTTCCATTTGAAACTCTTGAAAAGCCCCGAGCGATCGGGGCTTTTTTATTGGGCCATTGCCTATGGCGAGGCCTTGCTTGATGCCCAATCCCAGCATCTGTTTGAGCCCAGCCTTATCAGGCAGGCCCATGGTTTGATGGTAAACACAGCGGCGCATAAAAAAACCCCGCCATTTCGGGCGGGGCTCTCTCAACCAACAATTTCAGAATTACTTCTTTTTGGCAGATTTTGCCTCCTCGGCGGCAGCCTGCATCAAAGCACGGGTAGTCTTAACCGTAGCAATGGCGTTAGCAGGAGCGTCGAGCAATTCGAAACCGTTTGCCTCCAAGTGGCTTACTTTGGTACTCTGGCCAATTTCCAAGGTATCGATGCTCACATCGATGTAATCGGGCAAGTTGGCGATCAAACCGCGCACGCGCAAACGGTTGATTTTCTTGACCAATTTACCACCGGCACGAACCCCAGGAGAGTTACCCACGATGCGCACAGGGATTTCCATGACAACAGGCTTATCAGCCTTCACTGCCAAGAAATCAGCGTGCAAGATGGCTTCCGATACGGGGTGGAATTGCAAATCTTGCAATACAGCCTCGTAGGTTTTCTCGCCCAAATCCAAACGCACTTTGTATACATTTTCGGTGTATACCAAATTTTTAAAATCAGCTTGATACACGGCAAAGTGAACGTTCTCACCTGCGCCGTAAAGGTTGCAGGGAACTTGACCTGCGTTGCGCAATTCTTTGGCAGTACGGCTACCAATTTCAGCGCGCATTTCTCCTTTCAACAAAATAGTTTTCATATGCTTTCTAGTAAATTTTCAAATTAAGGTTTCTTCAAATCCAGGTTGGTCTGGGTGGTGAAGATTTGTTTAAACAGGGAGCTGATGCTACCGTTTTCGTGTACGTTGCGAATGGCACGAGCAAACAAAGGAGCCACCGTCATGATCTTGATGCGATCAGAGTGTTGCTTCAAGGGAATGGTATCGGTTACTACCAATTCGGTCAGTACAGAATTTTCAATGTTTTCATAAGCCTTGCCACTCAAGACCGGGTGGCAGCACAAAGCGCGAACCGATTTGGCACCCTTCTCCATCAACATGGCTGAAGATTTGCACAAGGTCCCGCCGGTATCGATGATGTCGTCGATCAAAACCACATCTTTCCCATCTACATCTCCAATCACGGTCATGTTGGCGATTTCGTTGGCTTTTTTGCGCTCTTTGTCACAGATGACCATGGGCAGGTTGAGCGCCTTGGCTACCTCGCGAATACGAGCTGAGGATCCTACGTCAGGGGCGGCCAGAACCAAGTTGTCTTGGGGCAAGGCCTTGATGTAGGGAGTAAAGACGATGGAGGCCTCCAGGTGGTCAACGGGAATGTTGAAGAAACCCTGAATCTGAGGGGCGTGCAACTCCATGGTCATGACTCGGTTGGCTCCAGCGGCGGTCAACAAATCAGCCACCAGTTTGGATGCAATGCTCACACGGGGTTTGTCTTTGCGATCTTGACGGGCAAAACCGTAGTAGGGAATAACCGCGGTGATGTAGTTCGCGCTCGCACGCTTGGCCGCGTCGATGCACATCAACAGCTCCATCAAATTGTCGCTGCTGGGGTACGTGCTCTGAATGAAGAACACATCGCAACCGCGCACACTCTCGTTGATGTTGGGCTGAAATTCACCATCACTGAAGCGACTTACCGTCAAATCTCCAGGCATAGCGCCGTAGTACTCACAAATGCTGTTGGTCAGGGCGGCTGAAGCGCTGCCCGCAAAAATTTTGACCGGGTGTATCAAAGATGCCATAATGGGTTCTACTGTCTCTCAAGGCATTCGCCAAGGATATCATCAAACTTTTTTGTTGCCCGACTAGGACTCGAACCTAGACGTACAGAACCAAAATCTGCTGTCCTGCCAATTAGACGATCGGGCAATTAGGGCTGCAAATATAATCAAAAATCCAATCTCCAAATCGCTAGCCTGCAGGATTTGCAAAAAATCCAACAAGGATTCTAGGCCAGAATTGAAATCCTTAGCGCTTGCTGATGATGCGGCTTTGGCGATTGGGACCTTGCGCCAATTGCAACACGTAATTGCCGGGTCTAAGTCCGCGCAAATCAACTTCGATCTCCTGCTCACCGGGCACCACGCGCTCATCCAAGAGCACCCGCAATTCGCGGCCCAATGGATCAAACAACTTCAATTCTACCTGACCCCCATCGCTAGAAATGCGCACCTTGCAGGCTTCGATGGCCGGGTTTGGGTAGGGTTCGCTGATCGAAATGCGGCTCACCAAGTCCAAATAATCTTCCAAGCCCGCTGGATTTGATTTGAAGATGGGCAAGGTGTTGAAGGTCTTGCCTCCCATGGCCGCATTCACTTCCTCGGGACTCAACTCAAACCAATCTTGCAGCACGCTGGCATAGACCTGACGAAAATCAAATTGCATGGGAACGTTGTCGTTGACCGTTACCGTAGAAGCAATGGTGGGGTTTTTCCCTATGATACCCGATTGAACCCCTGTGCCAAAAACAAATAGGGGCGCAGCGGCACCGTGATCGGTACCGTTGCTGGCATTGTCCATGATGCGGCGACCGAACTCCGAGAAAGTCATTCCCGCAACGCGATCGGCATGGCCCAACAGCTGCAAGTCATCTTGGAAGGCCAAGACGGCATCGCCTAAGGTTTTCATCAAGTTGGCATGGCTACCCTTGGAAGTATCGCTGGTATCGACCTGGTTGGCATGGGTGTCAAAACCGCCCATCGAAACCATGTAAACCGGCGTTTTCAGACCGCCGTTGATCAACTTGGCTACAATTTTCAATTGATCGGCCAAGCCGTTGCCGTTGGGATATTTGGTTGATAGATTTTTACCCTTGCTTGCGGCGTCTTTGACCACATCGGTAAAGGCATTCGTTTGGGCCGCCAACATGCGCAAATAGGCCAATTCTTCTTCAGCGGGGGTGCTGGGTGTCGAACCGCTCTCATCGCCTCCCGCTACCAAATCATAAAAGGCATCTACACTGGAAAGCACCATGCCCATATTCGCCTCTGACCCCATGAAGGTCATGGAAACCGCGTTTCCAATTTGAATGCCCAAGGGATCAGGCATGTCGGCGTTGGGGTAATCTTCTGGAAATCCAGGAAAACGCTGGTCGAGGTAGCGACCCATCCAGCCTGTGGTCCAAGTTTCGTTGCTATCAGAACCGCTCATCCAGATGTCGGTCGAGCGAAAGTGAGAAAAATTCGGCTGCGGATAACCCACCGAATGTACCGCTGAAACCAAGCCGTTGTCAAACAGGCTTTTCATACCCGTCAATGCCGGGTGAATGCCGGTGCCAGAATAGCCTTTCAAACTGGCCACCTTGGTATCAGGAATGAGCACGTGAGTACGTGCTTTGCTCAAATTGTTGTATTGGTCCAGCGGGATCAGGGTATTCAACCCGTCGTTTCCCCCGTTGAGCTGTATCAAAACCAAAATATGGTCGTTGGCATTCCCTCTTCGGCGCAACGCCCCGAGCAAAGGAGATTCTGCCAAGGCTTTGGCCTTGTAGGCTCCAAACGCCACAGTAGCGGCCGAACTGGCTTTTAAAAACGATCTTCTTTTCATGGCGTTTAGGAAAGTTGATATTCTGCGAGGTTGGTAATGGCCTTCAACAAGGCTTGAGACTTGGACAAGACCGCCGCTTTTTGCGAAGCATGGTCAGCATTTTGAGGGTCGTTGGCGGCATACCAAGCATCGCTCCAGTTGTAATCGGGAATACCACCGGGCAGCAGTATAGCTTTCAATTCAGCCTTTTTGGTCGAGGTGAGCGGCATGGCTAAGAGCCACGTGCATAAATCGGCAATCAAATCATCTGGATTGACTGGGTTGCTGGTTTGAGCCATGACAGACATGGGGTCAACCGCGAACTTATAACCGTTCTTGACATAGCCCACATAGAGCAAGAAATCACAGAACTGGTTGCGCTTAGGGAAGGTATCGGCGTTGATCCAAGTACGATGGTACAAGGGAGCTTGGTAATAGGCTGACCAGCCCGATACGTTTGGAGGATCACCCAAATCGAGCTGGAGCAATTCGCCATAATAACGACCCAATTGATAAATGCTATACTCGGTATCGACGTCGTTGTTGGGGTATTCCATTTGCATTTGGCGCAAGAAACCAGCCAGATGAGAAATGGGATCTTTGATGATGCAACTTTGGTTCAAGGTATCAAAGAAATGCTCGCTCATGAACAACTTCTTCAGCACCGGTTTGATCTCCCATTTCTGATCGATGAAGTATTGGGCCAGGGGTTCAATGATGGTTGTTTCTTCATCGGCCGAGATGTCGTAATACACGAACATGCGGTAAAGCTTGCGGCAAATGTGTTTGGCAATCACCGTGTCTTTAGAGAAGAGCATGTCCATCAGATCATTGAGCTCCAAATCGCCGGCGGTGGCCCCGGTGCGACCCTTCAAAATGTTTTGGCCATAGAAGGTCGAAAACAACTTGTCGTTGCTGTCGTGATTTTGACTCACGAAGGCCGAAGGATAAGGCTTATTCAAGAAATTGACCGTCCAGCCCGTGAGCACGCGAGCCATGGCCTTGACATCGTCTTCGGTGTACTGAGAATCACTTCCCTTGCCCAGGGTGAACAGCTCCTGCAACTCCCGTGCGTAGTTTTCATCTGGGGCCTTTTTGGTATTCAACCGACCGTTCAAATAGTCGAGCATCGCCGAATCGATGGTAATGGCTCGCACGAAGGATTTGAAATTCCCAAAGGCATGGGTGCGCAAGAGGGTATGGTGGCTGTATGAATTGACCGCCAGGTTCACCACCAATGTCTCTGTGGCAAAATGATGGTGCCAAAACAAAGCCATTTTCTCATGCAGCGAATGGCTCTTTTTAGCCGCTTGTTGAAAGAGCCATGCCTTCAAACTGAATTTGCGCTGATTTTCAAAATTGGCATCCCAAGGGGCATCTATCCAAGTTTCGCCGAACTTGACATTGGGATCAGGTGTACGCAAACTGTAATTGTTCAAAGGAGGCGTGGGGGCCGAACTGGGGGCCGTCAACAAGGTGTCTACGGCCTGTTCCAGGCTGAGTTTTTCGAAATCCTTGATTTGAGCAAAATCAAACCCAAACAAGGTTCGACGCAGCAGGTGCAGCACCTCGGTTCTACCGAATGTGCCGCTGTAGGCATTCAAGGTGGTATTGGTTCGGCGTTGAACCGGTTTTTGTTCGGGCATACTCTAATAAGACGCCAAATTAGGCCCCAACGTTTACTCTTGCTTGTCCTTAAAATGCAAGATTTTACGCCGGTGGCAGCAATCGAACCTTTCCATGCGGGTAATAGGCCACCTGCTCTTCGATTCGAAGACCCGCACGGCCCTGCTCATCAACGCCCAAAAACTGAGCTTCCTGCACCACGCCGTTCGCCCACTCAATGCGAACTTCTTGACCCAAAAACAGGAGGTTTTCTTCAAAACGTTCAACCGGCATTTCCAACACCTGCTCCAAGCGCAATCCATGCATGAGGTTTTCAATGAGTTCTGAGAATCGAGGGGAGCCCTCTGGCCACAACGAATCGGCATACAACCCATATGATTGAGCAAAGGGTTGCAGATTCACGCCCAATCCCAACAGATAATGTTCTCCCCTAAGCTCTTGTAGCAAACCTGCCACTTTGCCGTTTGGGCTGTATACATCATTGGGCCATTTCAACTGCAGGGGTTGAGCACAAACTTTTTGAAGGGCCAACAAAACCGAGGCTGAAAGTTGTTTGTTGATGCGAACCCAATCGGGGTTGGGACCCCATTTGCCTTGGGCATACGAAACGGTCAAAGCCAAAGAACGCCCGGGCTCTTCAACCCATTTGCGACCCATTTGCCCTCGCCCGGCTTGCTGATTCAAGGTATACAAAAACACCGAATGAGCGCCGCTTTGGGCCAACAAGGGCTCAATGGCTTCCATGGTCGAATCACAAGCCGGGGTATTGGCACACAGCCAATCTCCTATCCAGTCAATGCCCTGAAACTCCATGAAAATAGCGTTCTTTGCAACAAAGATGACCCAAATGGCCAAGAAAAACGAAGTTTCTGTAGACTCACTGGTTGCCGCTGTTGTAGCGGGCCTTCAAGAAAAAAAAGGAAACAAGATCGTTTCGCTGGACCTGCGCAACTTGAACTCAGCTTTCGCCGACTTCTTTGTCATTGCCCACGGCACCTCCAACCGTCAGGTCGATGCCTTGGCTGATAGCGTAGAAGAAATCGTGCGCAAAACCGTCGGGGATCGCCCTGCACACCGCGAAGGCCAACAAGAAAGCGACTGGGTGTTGCTGGATTACATCAACGTTGTGGTGCATATTTTCAGTGAAGAAAAGCGTGATTTCTACGCCATCGAAGAGCTCTGGGGCGATGCCGTTCGCCGGGAGCACGCCGACCATTAATTCCAGTTTGCCGGGTTCAAATAAGGGGTAAACAAAGACGCCCTAAACTGCAAGGTTCCCGCGTAAATCATGGCTTCGTCATGCACCCCTGCTCCTATTTCCGTACCGATTTGAAACCAAGGATTGAGCTGCTTTCGCAGAGCAGCGTAAGCATACACCCCTGACCCGTGCGAAAACCCGTGTTTGGGATTGTGATCGATGGTGGTGATGTATCCGCCGCGAATGCCCAAGTCCCAGACCCATTCAATGGGAGGAAGAATCGAAAGGATGGCCTGGCCTGAATCGAGGTGAAAATTCGGCCGACCCAACAGGTTTTCCATGCTGTTGATGCGCCGCTGATAGTGAATCCCGTAGACCATGTGCTCGCGAAAACGCAAGTACCCAGAGGGCCCCAACGAGAAGGCCTGGGAATTCCCAATCTTGATTTGCAGCCCCAGCCCATGCTTGTCGTTCCAATGCATTTCCTGACCAACAGCAAGGCCGACCCCATCGATTTGAGCAAAGCTGTAAAAGGACTGCGCTCGAGCGAATCCAGCCGTCAAAAGCAGAATTGCCAGCATGCCCCTTTTCATGATCCAAAGGTAAGGCCCCTTGGTTTTGAGCATTTTTTAATTTTTGCTTTGCATTTCACATTTTCTCTCTATTTTTGCAACCCCGATTTGGCCCGTTCGTCTATCGGTTTAGGACACGTCCCTTTCACGGATGAAAGAGGGGTTCGATTCCCCTACGGGCTACAAAATATATCGCGGGATGGAGCAGTGGTAGCTCGTCGGGCTCATAACCCGAAGGTCACAGGTTCGAGTCCTGTTCCCGCTACAAAGCAAAACCCGAGTCTTTCGACTCGGGTTTTTTCTTTTCTGGGCGCGACCATGCTTGCATGGGCTAGCGACAAGAAACAAAAAAACAGCCGCGCAGCGGCTGGTTTTTGCTTGGTTAAGCCCTCCCCTTAGGTCCAACGAGGTCCCAAAAGGGACCGAGTTAATCCTGCAATGAAAAACGACTTAAGCCCATCGATAGGTGTTGCAATTTGCCCAGATTGGCAACTTTGACATCCCAGTATTTCCTTGACATAAATTCAAGATTCAATGTATCAATGCCATCAACAAGGCCACTCATATGCAACCGAGTTTCGCCCATCATACCTTTCCCTGAAAGACCTTTGGAAATAATGGGAATGAATCACTCCTTGTTTGGACAAGGCTACTCTAGCGACACCTAAAATTCAAATTCGCCTTTCGTTACATTTGAAAAACTGTCAATCGCATGCATCCAAATACATCATTTTCGTTGTAGTAATTTCAATAGCCTTTGGCTCTTGCTCACACTCACAAGAACAATCAGGCTCCCTAGACTTCTTAGAGGGCTCGGATACATTTATCAGTGAAAACCAACGCCTTAAAAAGCTCCAAGAAGAGTCATTGAAAGAGGTTGAATTAAGCAAGCAAGAGGAATTGGCCGAATCGAAGAACCTCTCACCAACCCAAGCCGGCACCCATCAAACCAACAAAGAAACCAAGTGCAAATGGAAATTAGATAAAATAAATACCCTGCTTAATGCGGGTAATAATTTCCATGACTTCCGGTATACCGCAAATGAATATAGCATTTATAGCAAAGAAAGTTCGGCTGCGTATAGCACAGCCAGTTGTTCATTTGAAAATGTTGCCAAAGTCACTACTCGCAACTCAAAAATCCGGCTTCACAATTTTGAAGATGAAGTCATATTCGAAATCGCTTCTACCGCTTATACGACAGAGGAAGCCGAAAAATGGGGCCAACACATCATCACACTTGCAGGCCATATTGCCAGTTTTGTTAGTTGTAAGTTTGATAGACGCGTTGCTTGCTATTAATCCCCCAAACCCCCAACCCGGTTTATTTGTTAACCTGGTGTGAAAGCCAACAAACGGGCCGCATTGACAGACATCGAGATCGACCGGGTCATTGAAATGGCCTGGGAAGACCGCACCCCATTTGAGGCCATAGAAGCCCAGTTTCAGCTCACTGAATCCCAGGTCATCGCCCTAATGCGTAGCACGCTCAAACGCAGCAGCTTCAACCTATGGCGTAAGCGCGTGAACCAAGGCATTTCCCAAAAACACGCCGGCCTTCGAAGTGAGGATATTTCCCGCTTCAAATGCACCCGTCAGCGCATCATTAGCAACAACAAAATCAGCAAGCGCTAACTAAAAAACCCGGACCTTGCGGGCCCGGGCTCTATGCAAATCAAATGCTGATTAGCCTTTGACCATTTGAACGTCGATGTTCAAACGAACGTCTTCGCTAACCAATACGCCACCCGCTTCCAAAGGAGCGTTCCAAGACAAACCCCAATCCTTGCGGTTGATGGTGCCGCTCAATGTAAAGCCGGCTTTGGTATTACCCCACGGATCTTGACCTATGCCTCCAAACTCTACTTTCAAGGCCACGGGCTTGCTCACACCTTTGATGGTCAAATCACCCGTCAATTCGTAATCGCTATCAGAAACCTTTTTCATGCCGTTAGATTGAAAGGTCAATTGGCCATGGTTTTCTGCGTCAAAGAAATCGGAACCCTTCAAGTGACCGTCGCGGTCAGCATTACCGGTAGAAATAGAAGATGCTTCAGCATTGAAAGAGAAGGAAGACAATTCGAGGTTGTCGTCTTCCATTTCACCGCTAGCGTTGAACTGTTCGAAACGTCCAGATACGTTGGTGAACATCATGTGTCTTACTTTAAACCCAATCTCAGAGTGGGTGGGGTCGATGGTCCAAGTTGTTTTTGCCATAATGCATACAAAACAACAATGACCGACTATCGTTTGCCTTGATATAGGGTAAGAAATTCACAGACACGGCCACTAGAGGGCCTTTTGTTTTGCAAGT
>Ga0222714_10007234_pt1 | contig 10203 bp, 10 predicted proteins | sample C33_3DmetaG_FD_165048 | JGI IMG/M metagenome (GOLD analysis project Ga0222714, IMG submission 165048) | Estuarine water microbial communities from San Francisco Bay, California, United States - C33_3D | ecosystem: Environmental > Aquatic > Marine > Unclassified | place: USA: California... | reverse complement strand
AGTGACAAGATTCAGCGCTGGATGTAACGAATGCCCGTTAGAGACTGTCGGCAAGCGTCACAAGTCCCTCTGCTTCGAGCGCTTCGAGGCGAGCGGCGAGCCACGCCTTTTCGAAGTCACTGTAGTCGTCTGGCGCAGTGGGTAAAAATGCATCCCATGCTCGTTTCAGCACAGCTTGTCGATAGAGGTTCTTCTCGTTCTGAGCAGCGGCTTCGGGTGTCCATTCACCGCTTTCTTTAAAGTAGCGAATCGCGCCTTCGTGGAAAGGCAAAAACGCTTGCTCCAACTTCTGCCGCGCGAATGTCCACCCCATCGCGCCGGGCGCACTGTCTTTATATTCTTCGTAGTGGCGATGCATGATCTTGACGGTGCTGTAAACCATCGCCTCTTCTGACGTATCCAGACCCACTAGCAATGGATAGGCCGAGGTAAACACCTCGAGCCCCTCCGCAGGCAGTGTCGGCCCTTCGTAAGCAATATGCGGCACATACCAAGGAAGGCGCTGGCGCACGCGTGCGATCGCTTCGGCATCGTTGTGTGGCAGAGCGGGGAATTTTAATCCACGCGGCGAGGCTTCGACGCGCAAAAAAGGCGGTGAGTTGCAGGCGCCGCCGGCGGCATCCGCACGATTGTTCAGTATCGCATCGATTGACGCGTTGTAGCCGCCCACTTCGACTCGAATGACGTCATCCCAAGTCAAATTTGCATAGGAGAGCAAGGCAGCCGTCGCGTTATTGAGTGACGGCGCGCCTTGCACAAACGTTACACGCTTACCCTCGAGATCGGCTACGCCGTTGATATTGGCATCCGCGGCAGTGGCGAAGGTAAAAGAGCAGCTATCGGAAAAGTTTGACAGTAACGCGCGTACCGGCTGTGGCCCCCAAATCTTTGAGGCAAAGTTAAGAATTCCCTCTTGCGCATAGACCGCCTCAGACCCGCCAGCAGAGAAATGCACGCGCCCCGCTCGCAGCGTTGCGAGGCGAGACACATCATTGCGACCGGGAATCACTCGCAGGTTTACGCCATAGGTGCGCTGCAAAATATTGCCAAGCGCCACTGCCTGACTGTATCCGCCAGTGCCTGTTGGGTAGGCAGACCATGCCATCGTGCGGGGTAATTCGATTCCCGATTGCGCAGGTACCGAGCCTACGCTCGCTGCGAGGGCGCTGCCGATCGAGATAAGCGAGGCTACTGCGAATCGTAAAAGAAAAGCATAATTGGTGAACAAGGAAAAAATGCGAGCAGTCATCGGGCGACTCGTCTCCTTTAAAGTTAGATCCTACACAAATCTGAAAAAGATCTGATGTATCTGACATAGTAATCGAGGGCCCGAAAGCCCTAAGAAAGCGCCCAAAGCAGGCACGTCAAACTCGTTCGAGCATAACCTAGCCCCTGTAACATTGCTACATACCCCTCACCGAAGCAGAACCCTCACGCCCGCCTTGGCCCTTCGCCGGAAGGCACTATCGAAGGCTATCTCGCTGGCGATTCTGTACTCTAAAAATTACTCTCTATCGCGCGTTGCGAACTCTCTATGAATCCTTCTATACTGCTGCAAACATTAAAAAAACCAAAGCCTGGCGTATGGATCAGCAATCATCAACGTCGTTCGCTCAGAGTGCGATGCTGACAAAGGCTCACCGGATTAAGCTTCAGTAGGGGTAACTACAATGCCAAGTCGCAACTCACTTCGCTCGACAATTTGTCACATCGCCGCAGGCACTGCATCCGCCCTAATATTGGCAAGCTGCGCTCCCGACGAACCCGCCCTGCCTGAACTCAGTTTCGAAGAAGCGCTGCAAGAAAAGCTCATCATGGCGCAGCCGGGTGATGTCATCGAAATTCCCGCGGGCGTTCACGAAATGACCCGCAGCCTGTCACTCAATGCACCGGGCGTGACTATTCGCGGGGAAGGCATGGATGTCTCTATTCTCTCCTTCAAGAATCAGGCACAGGGCGCAGAGGGACTACTCGTCAATGCAAACGATTTCGTGCTTGAGGATCTCGCATTAGAAGACACCGTTGGGGACGCTCTCAAGATCAATCAAAGCGAGAACGTAGTGATTCGCAACGTGCGCACTGAATGGACTGGCGGTCCGCTGACCACAAATGGTGCCTACGGTATCTACCCAGTACAGTCTAAAAACATTCTCATCGAGGGCGCCGTAGCAATCGGCGCCTCCGATGCCGGTATCTATGTAGGACAGTCTAGCCAGATCATCGTGCGTAACTCGCGTGCCGAATATAATGTGGCTGGCATCGAGATTGAAAACTCTACCTATGCCGACGTTTATGACAACGTGGCGACCAATAACACGGGGGGCATCCTAGTCTTCGATCTGCCGAACCTGCCAGTACAAGGCGGCCGTAACACGCGCGTGTTTAACAACGACATCGTCAATAACAACGTCGACAATTTTGCCCCCGAGGGCAACATCGTTGGCACAGTCCCCGCGGGTACAGGATTAATGGTCCTCGCGAACGATAGCATTGAAATATTTGGTAATCGCTTTGTCGACAATCAAACGGCTAACGTCATGATCGTAAGCTACCTAATCAACGGATTGCCCATAGACGACCCGAACTATGACCCATTCCCCGAGGCAATTTATATCCACGACAATAGCTTCGAGGGCGGCGGCGATAATCCCGACTCTGAGCCGTTGATCGCTCTGCAGACTGCAACGGGGCAGCCCATTCCAGATGTTGTTTGGGGCGGCGCGATTTTGCCGGATGCTAACGGTGAGCCTAGCAAAACCCCGGCCGAAATTCTGTGCCTCGGCGAGGGTGGAATGAGCTTCGTTAATTTAGATGCGATGAATGGCTTTGCGGCGCCTTCCTTCGACGCTGCGCCACATCTGTGCGAGCAGCCGCGCTTGAGCAAAATCGTTTTACCCGGCGACGCGGGCAGCGCGGAGTAATCGCTCCGCCGATAATGAGAAGCGGGTAAGGCAAAGAGACGAATAACAAGACGGATTAGCACGAAGTAATTAGCAAAAAGCGAGTTCGGAAAGAGAGCTCAGAAGCTCAGAAAAAGAGCACAGAAAAAGAGTACAGAAAGCTTAGTAGAAAACGAGGAAAAATGACGTGGCCCACCCAGCAGTTAACGCCCGTTTCGCCCTGATAATCGTCGCAGCACTGCTGACTGGATGCGGCGAGAACCAGCCCAATTTTATCGCGGACGCACGACCTCAAAGGCTTTCGGAATGGAATCTGTTTGACTTAAGCGCCTCTCGACTGCGGCCACTGCCGGCGGTCGAAATCGTGCGGCCCGCCAATCCGCTGTTCACAGACTATGCCCATAAACTGCGAACCCTGTGGATACCGGATGGGGCGCAGGCCACACTCATCAACAATGAAATCGACTACCCAGTCGGCACCGTGTTGAGTAAAACCTTCTACTATCCAAATGATGAGGTCGGCAACGTAATTCGCGTTGACGATGAGGGGGCTCGCGAGATAGACCTTGCCGACTCTCGCTTGATAGAAACCCGCATCCTCGTGCGGCAAGAGGCCGGTTGGGATGCCCTGCCCTATGTGTGGAACGAAGACGAAACCGAAGCATTTCTCAGGGTCGCCGGTGCGAGCCGGCCACTCACCATGATCACTGCGGCCGAGCCCGAGCAGCCCGCAACCCAATTCGCGTATTTCGTGCCTAACGAAAATCAGTGCTCTGGCTGTCACACCACCGAGCATCCCGACGGCGGCATGCATCCGCTCGGCGCGATCGCGAGCCAACTCACCGCTTCAGCGCATTCGGCGAGCGGAGAATTCCAGCCCCAAATCGACACCCTCGTTGCACGCGGGTGGCTCAATCAAGCACCACAAATTCCAGCGTTAGACTCTTATGAAGACACAGACCTCCCACTCGACAAGCGCGCGCTCGCTTATCTCAACATGCAGTGCGGACACTGTCACAATCCAAAGGGCGCTGCAGATACTTCGGGGCTTGTTCTAACAGGCAAGCATAATTCGCTCGTCAGCATGGGCGTCTGCAAACCGCCGGTAGCAGCGGGTGGTGGCGCAGGAGATTTACAGTACGGCATCGTGCCCGGGGATCCCGACAACTCAATTCTTCACTATCGCGTTGCGTCGACTAAGCCAGACGAAATGATGCCTGAGCTGGGTCGCTCGTTGGTTCATGAAGAAGGAGTTGCGCTGTTGCGCGAATGGATCGGTACCCTGCCCGGCAGCTGTGACGACAAGAATGACGTTGCAGAGCAAAGTGTTGAGCCTCAGGGCGCAGATACCGCCGGCTAATCGATTACCTGATCAAAATAAGACTCTGGGAATGGTTCGTCATTGAGCGTGAAATGCCACCATTCAGTCTCGAGTGGCCTGAAATTCTGAGCAATCATAACACTGCGAAGCAGCGCCCGATTCGCGCGCTGCTCCATGCTCGGCATCTTGCTAGAGGGCCACGAGCTAAGGTCAAAAAAATCCCACGGTGTTCCCATATCGAGCTCCCTCCCCGAGGTTAAATCAACGAGCGTTAGGTCTACTGTGCTGCCTCGAGAATGCCCAGAACGTTCTGCGATATACCCGTCACTAAACAGGTTGGCCTTATCTACGCGGGGATAGAACTCATTTTTAGTCCTCTTATCCTCAAGGTCACTTGCCCAGCGCACGAAATGATCCACCGCCCGCTGGGGACGATAACCATCGAAGACCTTTAAGCCGAGGCCGAATTCGGCAAGACGTGCCTGTACTGCACTCAGCGCCTCGATTGCAGGTTTCGTGAGCAATACTTTGGCCTCTCGATAGCCATCGACCGGCGCCCCGACGAAATTATGCGAACCGGCATAACGCGCGTCGACAATGACGGTTGGTAGCGCCCCGGCAACGTCAATAAGGTCGGCCTCCTCAGCATTCGCGCTGAGCCAGACTCCCGAGCAAAAATAGAGAGTGATCCGCAGCGAACTGCCCAGCCAGACAAGCAGGCGTGTGCGAATATTTCCAGTTCCAGTTGCCATGTTCCCTCCCCTCGGGAAGTAGTATTGATCGCTATGCAGTCTTAATCCGTATAGCGCTAGGTGAGTAAAATAGTAGAGTAAAAAATGCTGCAATACTCCATGCTTGTCCCAGACGTTGCAGATCAACTCCTCGCGGCTGCACTCAGTTGGACGCCAATGAGACATAGCCTCTACTTCGAATAGCGTCTAGAATGCGCCGTAGAGTAATAGCATCAATCGAATACCTAGCTCAGCGAGAGTAATCAGGGAGAAATCCCAACAGCGAGCTGAGCTCATTTAACGATATCCCCGGAGTCTACCCTATGACAAAGCGAAACCGATCTAACCGAACCTTCGCGGGTCTTGCCCTCGCTACGGCGATTGCCGGCCTTTCCCCGCTGAGCGCACTCGCACAGAGCGACACTTACAGTTCCGCGGCACACGATTTTGAGATCACGACAGTCGCGGAAGGCCTAGAAGTGCCGTGGTCAATGACATGGCTACCTAACGGCGACATGCTAGTCACTGAGCGCCCTGGGCGCCTTCGGATAGTGCGTAACGGCACGCTACTCGCTGCGCCGGTCGAAGGTGTGCCCGAAGTTCATGCAGTGGGCCAGGGCGGATTGTTTGATGTACTGCCACACCCCGATTTCGAATCGAATAAGCTCGTCTACCTCAGCTTCTCAAAGCCACTGCCCGACGAGTCTACAACTACAGTTATCCGCGGCACTTTTGAGAACGACAGACTAAGCAATGTCGAAACCATTTTCCAAGCGGATACAACCGGACGCAATGGTCACTATGGCGGCCGCATCGCGTTCGACAGCGACGGCTACTTGTTTATCACTGTTGGCGACCGCCAAGCACCTCCCTCTGGTAACCTCGAGGCGCATCCGGCGCAGGATCTTGCCAATCATAGCGGCACCGTAATACGCCTGCATGACGACGGCCGCGTGCCCAGCGACAACCCTTTTGTCGGTCGCCGAGATGCCTTGCCAGAAATTTACAGCTATGGGCATCGTAATCCTCAGGGAATCGATATCCATCCTGTCACTGGCGACGTGTGGACAGACGAGCATGGCCCGCAAGGTGGCGATGAACTTAACATCGAGGAAGCCGGCAAAAACTACGGCTGGCCCGTCATCGGCTACGGCGTAAATTATGGACCAGGGCTCCCGATTCACAGCTCGCAGCAAAGCGAGGGCATGGAACAGCCAAGACATTTCTGGGTGCCTTCTATCGCAACCGCTGGACTCATGATCTACAGCGGCGATTTATTTCCTAATTGGAAAGGCGATATTTTCGTCGGCGGACTTCGCGGCCAGCAACTCGCGCGAGTCGACTTGAACGACGAAGGCAAGATGGCGATGATGGAAGAGACTCTCCTGAACGGCATCGGCCGAATTCGGGACATTCACCAAGGTCCCGAAGGCGCGATTTATATCGCAACCGAGAACCGCGGCATCCTACGCCTCACGCCGAGCAATTAATCGCCGCTCGCTGCGCACAAAGCCCGCCTCTGCGGGCTTTGTGCTTTCTGGATCCGCCTGCGTTAGCATTTAGACCCAAAGGAGCGGTTAGGGATGAAAACAATAGGCATGATTGGCGGCATGAGCTGGGAATCCACCGCAAGCTACTACCGCGCAATCAACGAGGGAATCAAACGCGAGCTCGGCGGACTTCACTCTGCCAAGATCTGTCTCTTCAGTGTCGATTTCGATGAAATAGAACAGCTGCAGCGTGAGGGCGACTGGGCTCGGGCAGGCGAATTACTCGCAAGCGTGGCTGTCAATGTGCAGGCCGGCGGCGCGGATTTTCTCCTAATCTGCACAAACACTATGCATAAAGTCGCCGGCGCCATTCAATCTGGAATCGGCATCCCCCTCCTGCACATCGCCGACGCCACCGCGCAACAACTTATCGATGACAAGATTGATCGCGTTGGCCTGCTTGGCACTCGTTTCACCATGGAGGATACGTTCTACAAGGCGCGTCTAACGGATAAGTTTGGCATCGAGGTGCTCGTGCCGAGCCCAGCCAACTGCGCCCGCGTGAGTGGCATAATCTACGAAGAGCTTTGCCTTGGCGCGATAAATGCCGAGTCACGCGCGTTTTATGTTCAGCAGATCGCCGAGCTGGCCGAACGCGGTGCACAGGCAGTTATTCTTGGCTGCACAGAAATAGCGCTGCTCGTTCAGCAGCCTCACACCGAGATTCCTCTGTATGACACCACTTCAATACACGCTGAAGCCGCGGTTAAGATGGCGCTCACCGATCGATAGCCTATAATGGCGCCCTCGGAACCACTCCCTCTGGTTTTATAAGCTTGTTATGGACGGACTCATCCTAGAAACGTTTACCGTGGGCCTTGCGACATTTTTCGCGACCATTGGACCACTCGATGTCGCTGCCGTTTTCGCCGCGCTAACCGCCGGCGAGGCGCCGAAACACAGACGTCGCATGGCTGTGCGGGGCGCACTAATCGCTACGGGCATCTTGATCACATTCGCGCTCATCGGCGAGTCCCTATTATTCGCTCTGGGGATTTCAATAGCCGCACTCCGCACAGGGGGCGGCATACTGCTACTTCTTATCGGTATCGACATGGTCTTCGCGCGCTCCTCCGGCAGCACGTCGACAACAGACGAGGAGGAGCAGGAAGCGCTAGGAAAGCGTGATATCTCGGTGTTTCCGATCGCCACCCCATTAATTGCTGGCCCCGGCGCCATGGGTGCAGTAATACTTCTCATGGCCAATACCGAAGGGGTACTCGCTCTGCAGGTGGCGGTCATTGCCTCCCTGATGGTAATTCTCGTGCTTACCTTTGGTATGCTGCTCCTAGCGAGCAAAATTCAACGCCTTTTTGGTGTCACCGGTATGCATGTGGTAACACGCATCTTCGGCGTGCTCCTCTCTGCACTCGCAGTGCAGTTTATTTTTGACGGCGTCGCTCAAAGTGGTCTGATAAGTGGTTAGGGGTGTTCGCAGGCGACGAGAAAAAGGATTGATTGAAACTAGTCCTAACGCTCAGGCAAAAAAAAGGCCGACAACGTCGGCCTCAAGCTTCTAGGGACTAACTGAGTTACAGCTAGAAAGGACACTCCAGGGCGTGAAAGCGGGGGATGGCGTCCACTTTCAATTGATCTCGGGAGAGAATCCCTGTCCTGAAAACCTAAACGCCAAGCTTTTCGCTGCAGATCACTCGGCTGTCATGACTTTTTTGCCGACTGCCTCTCCCCTCTTTTTGTCCCTCTGTTTATCCCTCTGTTTATCCTTCTATTTGTCGCTCTATACCCGCCTCGATTTATCCCTTGCACTGACCCTCGCCTACCCCCTTGCTCTAGCCCTCGCGCCCTGTGGCCTGGCTCTGCCTCAGTTCACCTCTATCTCAATGGTCTTTCGGTCACGAGGCCAGACAAACTAAAACTATTCCTACCCGCGGAACGTAATAATCATCGGATTGGTCAAATATTAATAGAAACTAGCTGAAAGGGAGGAGTTTGTAGAGATGGTTAGGTCATCACGGTCATTCAGAAACACCCTCGGCAAATCGGCTCATAGTTCCCTACACCTTATAAAAGGGGCATTGCTTTGCCTGTTTCTCATCGCAGCGGTCGATAGCTACGCGCTCGAGCAACCTACCTATGAGGTTCTGTTCGTCGACGGCGATATCGAATACCGCCGCTACGACGCGTACCTAGTCGCCGAGACTGCTATCGCCAAAGTGGGTGACTGGGGCAAGGACACGCGCGATGGGTTCATGCAGCTCTTCGACTACATATCTGGTGAGAATACCCTCGAGACCAAAATTGCAATGACCTCGCCCGTCGTGCAGGGGCAAAGCACTAAAATAGCGATGACTGCGCCTGTCGTGGAGTCTTCGAGCGAAGGCCAAAACCGCATGGCGTTTATGCTACCCAGCAAATTCAACCTCGACAGCGCGCCACGCCCGACAAATCCCGCTATTACAATCAAGGAAATACCGGTGAGGCTAATAGTCAGCATTCGCTACTCGGGCCGCTGGACCGATAAGAACGTGCAGAAATACAAAGCCAGACTCGAGCAGCATCTCGCAGATCGAGGCGTCGAGACAATCGGCGAGTATTCGACGGCAGTTTACAACGCGCCGTTCACACCGCCTTTCATGCGCCGTAACGAAATCCACTTTGAGATCAGCGCGCTACCTGAAAACTAGTGGCGCCTAAATCGATCGAGCAAGGAAGCAAGGCAATGCAACAGGCAGTTTTGATAAGCGGCGCAAGTGGCCTAATCGGTACAGCGCTCTCGGATCATCTTCGCAGCGCGGGCTACGCTGTCCATAAACTCGAGAGAGATAATCCGAACGCTCAGTTCAATTACTCATCGGAGTCTAAAAAGGCGACACTTGATGACTCCATCCCCCTTCATGCAGTCGTCAATCTCGCAGGCCCAAGCATCGCCGATGGCCGCTGGACCGATAGACGTAAAAGAGAGCTCTTAGACAGCCGCGTCGACGTCACCACCGCGCTCGCTTCAGCTCTGGCAACAGCGACCAAACCTCCCGCCGTCTTCTTGTCCGCCTCTGCAGTGGGGTTTTACGGCCAGTCGGATGAGCCTCTCGACGAAGATTCGCCCGTAGGGAGCGATTTTCTGGCATCGGTCGCCACTCAATGGGAACACTCGACAGCGCCTGCAAGAATCGCTGCAATTCCCACCGCTCATCTTCGCTTCGGCGTCGTGTTGAGCACGAAAGGCGGCGTGCTCGGCAAGTTAATGCTGCCATTCTCGCTCTGCGCGGGAGGCCGACTCGGGGACGGTAAGCAGCCGATGAGCTGGATTGCCCTCCCCGATGTTTTGAGTATCCTCACATATCTTATCGAGGAGCCTGCGTCATTTAACGCTCACACCGATCAAAAAGGTGCCTGCGCGCTTAATCTAGTCGCTGGCGAGCCCATCACCAACGCTGAATTCACCAAGGCTCTCGGACGGGCAATCCGCCGGCCGACACCGTTCCCCTTGCCAAAAAGCCTGATTCGGCTTTTGTTCGGCGAAATGGGCGACGCACTGCTGCTGGGGCATTCGTCGGTCGTCTCTAAGCGACTTACCAACTTTGGCATCGCGCTGCAATATCCAAGCATCGATCTCGCGCTTGCCTACCTTGTTAAGAATAAGGCCTGAGTCCGATTGACTCTGCCGTCTAATGGGGTAGTCTGCGTAAAATTAGCTGCGCACTGACCCAGAATGAGGAACCCTGTGGAAACGACCTGCTTTG
>Ga0222714_10007233_pt1 | contig 10204 bp, 20 predicted proteins | sample C33_3DmetaG_FD_165048 | JGI IMG/M metagenome (GOLD analysis project Ga0222714, IMG submission 165048) | Estuarine water microbial communities from San Francisco Bay, California, United States - C33_3D | ecosystem: Environmental > Aquatic > Marine > Unclassified | place: USA: California... | reverse complement strand
ATCATGCAAGGGCTCCAACCTATCCAGAGCAGACCATGAGCTACTTCTCAGACGCCTCACTAGTATATATCCCCGCCGCGATAAAGAACGGCAAGACGTACTCTATCAAACCGACCGACGGCACGGGTGACCTCACGTTCACGCGCGCATCGTCCGCGACCCGAGTGGGGCCGAACGGGTACATCGAGAAGGTGCGGACGAACTACTGCCGATATAGCCAAGCTTTTGTCGGGGGTTGGTCATTACTTGGCTCAGCCGTACGAACTGGTGGCGTAACCGATCCAAACGGCGGAACGACTGCGGTAACGATTTCAAGCATACCAAGTGGTAATCTATCGGCTGGGATCGCTTTGTATAACAATCCTATGACCATAGGGGCGGAACCGATAATCGGTTCCGTCTGGCTAAAAGGTAGTGGAACTATTGGCATCGCTTTGGAGCGCGGCATAAGTGGTAATTATTTTTTCTACATCACAACTATTACCCTCACCTCAACGTGGACGCGATATAGTATCGGAGGCGCTAATGCTGGCGCTCGCGATGGCTTTACTTTTTATGTGTGTAACCGCACGGGAACGACGGCCACATCGGTCGACGTGGCCTTCGCCCAAGTGGAGTTTGGCGACATCGCAACCGACTACATCGCCACAACGACGGCCGCCGTATCGGTCGGCCCCGTGAGTGGTACCCCTCGCCTCGATTACCTCGGTTCCGACTGCGGTCGCCTACTTTTGGAGCCGCAGAGGTCGAATGTACAAGTAAATTCCGAGAGTTTTAACGCAAGCGGATGGAATCTAATCAGCGCTGGAATTACAAGCAACGCGGCAACGGCACCCGACGGCTACAACGGCGCAGATAAAATGTACGCTACGGGTGGAAATTCTCGGCACATAAATTACGGATCAACAAGCGGAAGCGGAACCTATACTTTTAGCGTATTCGCAAAGGCGGGAGAAAAAAATTGGCTTACTTTACGACTTGACGACGATTCACCCGAAGTAAATACTTGGTTCAATTTATCAACTGGAACCATAGGCACAAGCCAAGGCGGGAACCCAACCATCACACCATACGGAAACGGCTGGTATCGTTGCTCGGTAACTTACACGGCCGCATCAACGAAAACGATTTACAACGTAATTGGCGTGGCCAACGCAAACGGCGCACAAGAGTGGACGCCAAGCGGTACGGATGGTCTATACATTTGGGGCGCACAACTCGAAGCGGGCGCCTACGCCACGTCCTACATCGGCCCGACGCTCGGTACCGCGGTGACGAGGGTGGCGGAGGGGCCTCTTAATTTGGGAACGGCTCAAACGCTCAACGATTTTACCCTTTTCTTTGACGGGCTTCTGCTTGATAGCGGGATGCTTTTCGGTGGCGGTACTTCGGGATGGTATATGGACATAACAGCCAGCAACGGCCGCATAGTATTAGACACAAACACGGGGCGAAAGTTCGAATCGTTCAGTATTATAAGGGCAAACCAAAACTTCAAACTGGCGGTAAAACGTACCGCTGGAGTGATTGATGCATTTGTGAACGGCGTCAAATTATCGCCGAGTATTCAAGTAACCGACACGACTGCGCTCTCTTTATCGTCAATTTTTTGGGGTTTTAGTTCTACCTATTACCCAAAAATGAGGGTAAACCAAGCGCTGGCTTTTCAACTCGCCCTCACGGATCAGCAAGCCATCGAACTCACAACGCTCTAACCTATGACCTTCCGCAAGTACGAAACCGATCCCGCCGCGTGGCCCGCATTGAAGGCCGCCATCGAAACCACAACCGAAGGCCCCGACGGAACGCCCGTCACAACGTGGAACACCGACCTCGTCGTGGCCGTCGTTGAACTCGGTCACCTCTGCACCGCGTGGGGAACCGACGCCGAGGGTATGCCCGTTTGCGAGGCGACGTCGCCGATGTATGCTGTAGACGTCCTCTGGCAAGATGAGCCGATCGCTGAGTTCATCCCCTCTACCGTATGGCCCGAGCCTTGCGGCGTTCATATCTTCGCTGGATGGGAGCAAGCATACGCTGCCGACTTCTGCGCAGCGAACCCAGAGGCAGCATACTGCCAGCCGCCAGTACCACCGACTGAACTCTAAGCCATGACTCAGGGAGAAGGAACTGCCGCCACTTGGGTATCGACAGCTGTCGGCGTCCTGACGCTGAACGTGAACCCGATCCTCAGCGCTCTGGCTTCGATCTTCGCGATCGTCCTGTCGGGCTTCTTGATCTACAAGGCCATCCTCGACATCCGCCACCGCAAGCAACTGCTCAAGGGTAACAAGTGATGAAGGACAAGCTCATCGACCTCATCTTCGTCAACTGGAAGACCACCACCGTAGGCCTCGGCCTTATGGTGGCGGCCCTTGTTCTGGTGGCGATAGGTATGGCTAGCCTCTCAGAGGTAGGTGGCTTCTTTGCGATCGCCCTGCCGCTGCTCTTTATCAAAGATCCGAAAGATGGCAAAGGCTAAAGCACAGACGGCCTCCGCTGGCTACGTCTCCAAGAGCCGCAAGCGCGGCAAGCACGCCAAGAGCCAGAGCTCTAACAAGGCTAGCAAGAACTACGCTAAGCCCTACAAAGGTCAAGGCCGCTAAGCATGCGCACCGCACTACTGGCATCCGTCCTGCTGCTCGCCAGCTGTAAGCCACTGGAGCCGATCCTGCAGACCGTCACCGTGCGCGATACTGTGATCGTGCCAGAGGTGCGCATCGATACGGTGATCGTCACCAAGCCTGCCGATACCATCACGCTCTTTAAGGACCGCCTAAAGGTACAGATCGTCCGCAAGCACGATACCCTCCTCGTCGCTGGCGAGTGCCAGACCGATACCGTCTACATCACGAAAGAGGTGGCGCTGCCAGTGCAGACGATCACCAAGAAAGACCCGACGCCGTGGTGGTTCATGCCCCTCACCGTGCTGGCTTTCGTCCTCACAGCCATCGTCTGGCTCAAGAGGCTCCTGAGTTATTAACAGAGTAAAGCAGCCAAACTTGAGCAAAGGCTCCACGAAATTGGTAATTTTGTGGAGAACTGTACGAGTTATTAGTTTTTTACTATATTTGGGGTATCAATTACTAACACACCCCAAGAAAGTGAAAACGACAGAAGACATCCTAAATAACAAGACGGCCCGCATCTTCATGTGGACCATCATCGGCTTCGCCCTTTTCGGCATGATCGTCGCAGGGCATCTGCTCATCGCTTTAATCGAAAACATCTAGACCAGTGACTTGGACCGTGTACTTCAACAGCTACCCGCCTGTCGTAGTCTACGCTAAGAGCTTCGATGAGGCGCGCCGCCTAGCGCTGCGCATCTCTGGACAGCCTGCGCGTGACCTTCGGGCGTGTCAGCCGAGACCGACTGCATAACAAACCAGCAGCGGCCTCTAGAGTACCCGACCAAGACGCGGGCTGGATGCTTACCCTCTCTATTTTTTTTTAATTCAAAACCAATTCCATGAGTGACTTCAAGGAAGGCGTCACCGTCGTGCTCGACGGTACCGCTAAGTGGGCACGCCTTACTGAGGCGACTGGGCCCAACGAAATGAGCCAGAAATATCAGTTAGACCTGTACCTAGATCCCGTCAACCTCAAGAAGCTGACGGACATCATGGCGCAGGAGATCATCAAGGACAAGAACGAAGGCGATGGTCCGTACATCACCGCCAAGAGCACCAAGCTGCCGCGCGTCTACACCGCAGACCGCCAGCCCTTCGCTGGAGAGATCGGCAACGGCTCGCAGGTCCGCTGCAAGGTGCTGATAAAAGAGTACGAGTTCAAGAAGAAGACAGGCATCACCGCCTACCTGAACGGTCTGGTAATTACCAAGCTGGAGCAGTGGAGTGGAGCCTCAGACGAGAGCCTCTTCGATGGCTTAGAAGTACCGCAGCAAGGCGATGGAGCAGATGACCTTCCCTTCTGAACACCTGAAAGCACGGCAGCGCGTAGAGCGTATGCTAGCACTGCCCGAGGGGGCGCTACTAGCGCCCTCTCGTAAGCAGAGCCTCGTCGATGCACGCTGCATACTGGCAGCGCACTATCGCTCTGAAGGCCTACAGTACGAGCAGATCGGACAGCTGCTGGGCAAGGACCACAGCACCGTAGTCTACTACGTCAAGAAGCACGACATGCACTACATCACGTCAAAGGAGTACAAGGCCTACGCAGACCGCATCCTTCAGTCCCTTGACCGCACGGAACTCGAGCGCCGAAAGAAGGACCTGATCAGAAAGATCCACAACCTCACCGAAGAGCTCGTTAATCTATCGAACTACTAACCATCTAACCGTACCACATGAAGCCACTAGTCCCGCTATCCTTCAGCTCCCTGAAGGAGTACAGCAAAAGCCCCGCGCACTTTCTCGCCTACAAGCGAGCAGAGCGCAAGTCATCACCAGCGCAAGATCTCGGGCGTCTGGTGCACTCGCTCATCCTCGAGCCCGATACCGTAGAGAAGACCTACGCCATAGCACCCAAGCTAGACAAGCGCACAAGCCTAGGGCGCCAAGCGTGGGAGCGCTTTGAGTTCGAGAACACTGGGAAGACGGTCGTCTCTTCCGATACCTTTGATAAGGCCGTAATGATGCGCGCCGCTGTCATGGGCAACGAAGACGCCAGAGACCTGATCCTAGGCTGCACCAAGTACGAGCACCACGTCGAGGGCGAGCTCTACGGCGTAGACTTCCACGGCTTCATCGACGGCCTCTGTGAGGACGACGGCTACTTCTTGGACCTCAAGACCACGCAAGACCACAGCCCGAACGCCTTCAGCCGCACCGTGGCGTCGTACAAGTACTACCTGCAGGCGGCCGTCTACGAGGCTTTGACTGGCATCAGCGACGCCTACTTTATCGCCATCGAGTCTGAGGATCCTAACTGTGTGGTCGTGTACCAGTTGAGCCAGACCTACATGGACGCTGGCCGCTATGAGCTGGAGGCCTTGACTAAGAGCTTTAAGATGTGGATGGAAGAGGGCGCACCAGCGCGGCCATCCGTGAACACCATCCAAACGATCTACCCTCCGTCATGGATGCTCTAAGGGAGATACAGCGCGAGGTAGATGCCTGCACCTGCGAGCGCGGCAGGTCGGCACTGAGCAAGTGGATGAACTACGCGCGGCTGGTGAACGCCACCGATCCGTACATGCACCATAATGCTATGCTCTACTCTGGGCTGCGCTCTGGTGACGAGGATGAGCAGCTAGACTCTGAGTTCGATGATCTGTACTAAGAAAAGCCAGACTTCTATACATATCGGATCAAGTATGTATAGTTTACGGATCATTTGTAAGCATAGAACTTGACAAAACGATACAAAAAGTAAACCTAAAAACTGACGAAAACCATGAAACTAATACTAACCGCAACCGAAGCAGCGCTGCTGATCGATATGATCCAGAGCATGCAAAGTGTAAAACCAGAAGCCCCCAAAGTGTCAATCTGGGAGCCGAAGGCTGGAGAAGAAGTACTCGTCTCTGATGATGGAGATGACTGGGGCCGCCGCATATTTCAGCACTTTCGTGAAGACGGAAAGCCAGTGTCTAAGAGTAAAAAAAACAACACAACCTGTAGCTGGGAGTACATGATGCCCTTCGATAAGTCTAGCATCCGATGAACCAGATCCACCGCCTAGAGCGCCTCAAGGCTAAGCTAGTCGAGCAGCAGAACACCTGCGCCACCTTCGAGGCGCGCGCAGCGTTCAGCTGGTTCATCTCACTGGTGCAAGCTGATATAGACGAGATCAAGAGCAACGCGCCGAGCGATCCGTTCGCCTAGACTGCACTACCTTAGCCCCATGACATCACCTAAGAACCTCCTCGAGCTGCGCGATCTGGCAACGGCCGCCAAGCAAGACAAGTACAAGACGGTGCCGTCGCACGCGGTGCCTCGTGCTAAGCCGTTCACCGATGCGACAGCCAACGGCCTCACCGAGGCCATCATCTTCGACATCGAGAACGTCTACCACGGCGTGGCCTTTCGGATCAATAATATCCCCGTCTTCGACCAGACGCGCGGAGCGTTCCGCAAGTCGAACATGCGCAGAGGCATCCCCGACATCATCGCCACCATCGACGGCTACTTCGTAGGCATCGAGGTGAAGATCGGCAGGGACCGCCAGAGCGCTGAGCAGAAGGAGGTAGAGGCCGACCTGCGGAGCTCTGGAGGTATCTACTTTGTGGCTACGTCCTACCCAGACTACCTCGCTAAAATACAGGCCGAGGGCTTCTTTAGGCTATGAAGATCAGCGCGAAGCACCAAGGCTCTATAGCCGAGCACCTCTTTGCCACTGAAGCGCTGCGCCAAGGCTTTGGCGTGCTGATGCCGCTGGGGGACTTCCTCCCCTACGACGTCATCGTCGACCACGAGGGCACGCTGCACCGCGTGCAGGTGAAGAGCACCGCCGTCAGAGATGCCAGCTGCTACCACTTCAAGACATCGCAGGGCCACAAGTCTAAGATGCTATACGACCAGCGAAGCTTTGATATGTACGCCCTGAACATCTTCGGGACTGAGCACTTCTACTTTGTGCCGATTCACGAGATAGTGCATCGCACCTTCCGCATCCACCTGCGCAATGACGTGGACCGCCTCAATAACTGGAACCTCTTCAGAGAGTGAGCCAGCTGGAGCGACTGGAGCAGCTGGAGCATGAGGCCGAGCTGCTCAGGAAGATGGCCCTCTACTATACGATCCGACTGCGCAAGCATCCTGTGCAGTTCCACTGGATCAAGACGCTCAGCTTCGAGGAGCTGGCGAACGACGCGACGGACGACGATCCGATAGATATGGATGCATGGCATGAGAACTTTAATACATGGAAGAAAAAATGATTACTAAACACCTACAGACCAGCAGGGCGCTGGAGATGCTGATCGGCACGATAGAGAGGAGACCATCACTGCATAAGAACATCGTCTGGCTGCAAGATGGCGATGACATGAACTGGCAAGAGATCAAGGCCTACCTGCTTGATGTAGACCGCGAGGAGCGCAGAGCGCTGATTGAAGAGGTCCAACAGTCTAACGGCGCGCACCTGTGAAGCTCGAACCCATCAAGCCCATCGAAGGGCTACAGGACCCGTGGGCCATCGGCTTCTACCTGCTGCAGAAGATGCAGGAGCAGCATGGCTTCTATAATAACGGGCGCTTCTTTGTAGCCCAAGATGGCGTCTACATCGAGTATACCCACGACGAGCTGCTGCGAGCAATCCTGTACATGCTCCAGAGCAAGGCGACGCAGAGTAAGATCAGCCTCATCATCGAGCGCCTGCGCATAGATCTCACCGCCGAAGTGCCGAACATGCCGACGGTGATACCGTTCCGCTCTGGCTTCTACGACGTCGACGTTATGGACTTCGTGCCCAGCACCTCGTTCCTGATCACCAACCGCCAGACCCAGTACATGCCCTTTAAGTACGACGGCAAGGCGCTGCCAGTGAAGTGGCTGACCTTCTTGGGCGAAGTGTTCAAAGGCGACGAGGATGCCATCCAGAAGGAGCGCTGCCTGCAGGAGTTCTTCGGCTACTGCTTCCTGCGAGGCCAGAACTTCCACAAGGCACTAGTGCTCTATGGCGCAGGTGGTAACGGGAAGAGCGTGATCCTTGACGTACTGGCAGCAGTGGTGCCGCGAACCTCGCGGCTGGAGTGGAGCGAGCTGGGAGACCAGCGCAGCACCGAGCGCCTCATCGACTCGTGGCTCAACGTATCGACAGAGATCGCCTACAAGGACACCAACGGCACTACAGGCTTTAAGAAGGCCATCGCTGGAGAGCCGCTGGCAGTTAATCCCAAGTACAAGACTGCCTTCGAGTTCACGCCGTTCGCGAAGTTCGCCTTTGCCACCAACGGCCTGCCGCACATCGATGATCCGTCGCAGGGAGTCTTCCGCCGCCTGATCGTTCTGGTGCTGAATAACTCCTTCGTCGGTCGTGAGAACTGGAACCTCACCAGCGAGCTGATCGCAGAGGCCTCTGGCATCTTTAATTGGGCGATGCAGGGAGCCAAGCGCCTGCTACAGCAGGGAGCCTTCACGGAGGTACCGTCGAACATCCTCGAGCTGGCAGAGTACCGCATGAGCATCAACTCACTGCAGTCGTTTGTGCAGGAGGAGCTGGCGATGAAGCAAGGCGACGAGGTGGGCTTTGCGGACTTCTATCGGATGTATGCAACGTACTGCCACGAGACAGGTAACAAGCCCTTCGCTAGGAACAAGATCAGGGCTCTGATCAAGCAGATGGGGCTGAAGCTGGAGGTCATACAGATGCGAACTAACGAGCGAATCATCAGGGCGCAGGTGGACTTTTATGCCCCAAAAAGTAGAAGCGATGAAAAAATGCCCCTAAACGGCACAACCTTGGAAGACAATGACTTACCCTTCTGACTGCATAACTATGCATAACTACTTGCATAACTACTTTGAAGTAGTAGTTATGCACCTAAAATGCAGTGGCAGCAAGGCTTTCAGCTCTTACTGCATAACTACTTCTATACTTTCTATCTAAAACTTTTAGATATTTAAAATGAAAAGTTTGCAAAACAGTAGTTATGCAGAGCGCAGACTACAGAGCAAGTACGTCGGCAACCTCTCAGAGAAGGCCTTCGTCGACGCCTGCCACCTCCAAGAGTGGATCGTCATGAAGGGCAGCAGAGCGCAGGACATCCACGATCACGTCGACTACATCGTGACCACCAAGACCGAGACCTTCAGCGTCGACGTCAAGACAGCACACGACCAAGAGCTTATCTGGATCGAGATCAAGAACGTGAACGGCGCACTCGGCTGGCTCTATGGCAAGGCCGACCGCATCGCCTTCTACACCAGCGTCCTGATGAAGATCATCATGGTGAACCGCGAGGAGCTGAAGGAGTACGTCCACAAGAACACCATCAAAGAACTGCGGCCAAAGGGAGAGGCACTGCACCACCTCTACCAGAGGGCGGGCCGCCGTGACATACTCACGCAGATACCCCTCGCTGCACTCTTTACCTTTGCCTCACTAAACATAATACGCCATGAACCTATCTAAGCACCTCAAGCTCTCGGAGGCTACCCGATCCGAGACTGCCAAGCGCCTAGGCATCAGCAACCAGCCGACGCCTGAGCACCTAGAGAACCTCAAGACCATCGCCGTCGAGATCTTCGAGCCTTGCCGCGCCTTCGTAGGCGGACCTCTGGCAGTCACCAGTGGCTACCGCTCCAGAGCGCTGAACACAGCCATCAAGGGCAGCAGCACCACCAGCGACCACCTCAAAGGACTGGCACTGGATCTAGACTGCGACGTGCACCAGAACGGCACCAACCGCGAGCTGTTCTACTTCATCCTAGAGAACCTCGACTTCGGTCAGCTCATCTGGGAGTACGGTGGCGACCCGATAAACGCTAACGCCAGCCCCGACTGGATCCACGTCAGCTACTACACTAACAAGCCGAACAAGAAGCAGGTGCTGCGCGCGACGCGCAAGTCTGGACGAGTTACCTATCAACCTTTCTATCCTTAATAATTCTAAACTATGAACTGGACACAAACCACCACAGCGGACCACCACGGTGATCCTAACGAGATGCTAGAGCGCTTCAAGGAGCTCTGGGACAAGGGCGAGCACGAGCGCGCCAACCGAATCCGCATCGCAGCGAAAGACCTGCACCTTAACGCCACCGTCAAACAAATGAACCAGCACACCGATGCAGAGTAATCGCCCCGACTTCACGACGTGGCTGCGCAAGCACCACAATATCTACCAAGCCAGCCGCACCCACATGGACTGCGCGTACTCTAAGCTGATGCAGTACGACCTAGAGGCTGAACAAAAAGAGAAAGACAATGCCCAACAGACCACAAAGTAAAAGGCTACCATGGATCACCGCACTACCAAAGAAGGACGCGAACAAAGGCGAAGACTCGAAGTTCTACAACTCACCGACGTGGCGCAAGCTGCGCAAGATGTTCATAATGCAGCACCCTGTCTGTGCGGTCTGTGGGACTCCTGCGAGTGTGGTGGATCACATCACACCGATTAGGCTGGGCGGAGATCGCTACAGCTTCAGTAACATGCAGGCGATGTGCGCCAAGTGCCACAACGCTAAGCGAGGACGAGAGGCTCACATAAAGCCTAGCCGATAGGTGAAAACTATCACGCTTTGCCGTACACATACGGGAGGGGGGAGTCAAATGCATGAACCTCAGCAGGATACAT
>Ga0222714_10007232_pt1 | contig 10206 bp, 7 predicted proteins | sample C33_3DmetaG_FD_165048 | JGI IMG/M metagenome (GOLD analysis project Ga0222714, IMG submission 165048) | Estuarine water microbial communities from San Francisco Bay, California, United States - C33_3D | ecosystem: Environmental > Aquatic > Marine > Unclassified | place: USA: California... | reverse complement strand
TATTTTCCGGGACAAATCCGCACGATTTTAATTGTTTTACAACATTGTCGTAATCAATTTTGGTAATTGGATGTGATATACGCGGATTCGTTCCGAATCTTATCTCCAATTCGTGTGATTTACGGTCAAGTGAAACGGATGGATTATTTTCTAAATAATAGCCAACAATATTTTCAAATTCTTGTTTTTTGTTAGCAACCTCCTTCACGCTCCGTGCCCCCCCTCGAACATTTTGCAACGGGTCCCCTCCGGAATTCGCGTTGGTGGCTGGAATCATAATATATTGTCTTATATAGTAAATTCATATATTATTTTATATGAATTCAATTTTGTAGTTGTGATGAATTAGACCCACGCTAATAATTCTGAAACCTCTTTATATAATTCCGCTTTCTTGTACTTTTTATTTGTGTCATATATTTTCAACCGGTCAGCAAGTGCAACTAATTGTTCTACACTATAATGCGAGATTGCTTTCAATGGTCTCGTTGAACTGTCTAAACAAATTACTTCTGTGTCTAATTCAGACATTCGTTCATTTGTAATTGGTTCAATGTCTACGCTATATATTCCATTGTCACCTTTATATACTATATATGTGGGGTTATCATTTTCTTTTGACGAAATAAATTTTAATAATCCGGTCTTATTCACATTTAATAACCAAATATTCATTTTATAGTAAATACACATCGCCAACATACAGTTTAAATTAGTAGTCGGTTGCACTGACAATAGTTCTGACATTGTGACTTGTCCGGCGATCTTTGTAAGTTTGATATTTGTTTCATACATTTTATTCATATTCTTTTGCATATACTGCATTATTGTCGTATTTACCTCCAACTTCTTTACTCCATAGTTTCGAGCAATTTGGATATAATCACTATATCCATTTGCTATTATATATATACACCAAAATAACGAATCTGGATGGTTTGGTGTAATTACATCCGGTACTTTCGACTCTACTTTCGCGATGGGTTCAACCACTTGGTTTGATTGTTCTGACATTTTCGGTTGAGGCGACTTAATTTGGGCAGACTTATTGTTGTAGTTATACATATGCGGAGCCAGTTTTTCTAATATTTGTGACAAACCTGGTGTTGGGTTGTCATAAAAAAATATGGGGTTACAAGTTGATGTCATACTTGATTAATAACTAATCGAACTATGATGTAACGTAACGTTGTCTTTATCCTCTTTTTCTAAAAAGAATGATGTCTTGAATTCATTCTTCTGATATTCCGCAGTTGCAAATGTTTCGGTCTGTTCCTCTACATACACTATGTATTTTGTCAATTCTTCTAACAAATCGTCTGGCAAAAACGAGAGATTTACATATACTCCGCTTTTGTTTTCGTTTAACTTACACAGTTTCTTTGATAGAATCTTCAATATTTCGATTTGATGGAATTTAGTCATTGACTCTATCTTATGTTTTAATGTTTCTAATCTGTCTAAATTATGGGACTGCATTATGTTATTATATAATACAAGTCATTTCTATATCATTTACACAGTTTTATCTAATAACACTTCTTTGAGAACATTCTTGATGATTTTTTCTTCGAATTTCTTATCCTCTTCTTTATCATATCCACCAAGTGCTGATTTGTAAAACTTAAAATAATCCTCACATTCATTCGTCCCAATGATTTCTACCTCCGGTTTTTTATTGTTATACCATTGATGTAACTGGTTATAATTCTTATTTGCGATGTTTTTCACCGCCTTACGTAATAGTGTTTTATCACTATCTTCTTTTTCCCACTTCTCGTCATTCTTGATATACAAGGTTTCACGTTTTAAATCCGTACAGTGCATCGGACGCGTATGCAAGTCCATCACTTTAATTCGTTCCACCATCACTTTGGAAATACCATCTACAAATCCGATATTACCGGTTTGAATAAAATCCTCCATGGTTACCTCAATTGAATTAATGAAATCACTCATCGTAATCGCATCCTTGCACGTTTCATTCAAAAAGAAATTCAGATTGAACTTATTGTTATTTGTTGTATTGTGAATTGTATTATGACCAGCATTTTTTGCCAATTCAACCATTTGTTTATTTTGGTCTAGCAAGAGCTCTTTAAAATCTGCATTTTCACGTACTAATTCGATTATTAAATCATTTTGTTGCTTGAATAAGGTAATCATTTCATCTGAGTTATTTGCGGATCTTGTATCGGCAACTTTTTGGTCGGATGGAATCGTTGGTGTAACTGAATCACATTTTTGTTTATGACGCCATAATCCCTGTCGTTGTTTGAATTGTTTTCCGCATCTACACTCATATTCGTTAGAACTTTTTGCGTCAGCCGACGTCAACCGAATGTGTTTTGCAGTTGATAAATGTTTAGTGTAACTACTCGTCTTGCTTGTATAATAGTCACAATTTTTACATTCATATTTCGAAGCAACTTCCAGCAACTTTTTTGTCAGCATCGTAACCCTAAACTATAAGGACATAAATATCTAAGTAAGTTTTCAGCGTAATATATTTAAAAAAAATATGCAGCCAAATATTACACTAAATTATGATATTCACTGCAATATGCTTTCATCTCAAAAAATCGATATTTTGTTACAAACATTTCCTTCCACTTTTGAAAATTGGACATTTATTTTTGTCCATTTTCAAATAGCGATGCCATTTCTTTTCTGGAGTTTTTGATAATTTTTAACGTAAAAAATGTAAAGTTCCCATAAAATATCTATGTGGGCACTTTATCCAACAGATCTTCATTGATAACATTATTGATCATTTTTTATTCGAAAATCTTATATGTCACCTCGCCTCCTCTGCATTTCCTTTTTTAACCGCTGTTTGTCTCGTTTTCGCCTTCTCTGTTTCCTTTTTTTTGATGTGTCTACTAGACTGACTCTCAGTATTGTGATCCGGTATTCGTGTGCAGATAGACCGGCAGATACTACATCTTCGCTCAAATCACACCAATTCGAGTTGCTATGGTCGTCACAGACAACTTTGTCAGCATACTTTTCAAAAAACTCCAAATTGTTTGTAATTTCGCCAATCTCTACTTCGAGTTGTTTCTTGTAAACCCTTGTGGTCAGCTCGCACTCCTCACCACTGCAATACCCACTATGATCCGACACCTCTTCCTTGAAAAGAATCTCAATATGAACGCTCATTTGCTTCTTGCTATTATACTATAGATGTCATAAAAACAAAATCAAATAATTGTTTCAATTTTACATATATGTGCCATTTGAAATGTAAAATATATAGTGAAAAATTGAATATACAAGTAAGACAATAGTAATATAATATAAACAAAATGGAATTATCCAATACAATGTCGTTGGATACAGAAAATCAACTGCCGAAACCGAAGCCCGCAAAAAAATCAAAGAAGTTGCCGGTAGCACTCGACCCCATAACAGTGGAACGGTCGTTACTTGATATTGAAATCAAGAATGTAGAAGGATTATCATATTTATCAACGATACCAAACAATTCAATCGATCTAGTATTAACCGACCCACCATATATCATATCAAAGGATAGTGGAATGAATGAACATTACAACAATGTAAAATTCAACGAGGAAAATGATATTTCGCTAGTAAAAACAAACGATGACTGGGAACAATATAAGATAGAAAACGCAATTTTCGATGATGAAAACCGAGAAAAGTATTTGAAATACGGGTCTATCTATGGTAAAAAATATTGCGTTAAAACCGATTATGGGGAATGGGATAGCGAGTTTACTATGGAGATGCTTGAACAATTTGTATCTGAATATTATAAAAAGTTGAGGAAGGGTGGGACATTGATAATGTTCTTTGATCTATGGAAAATTACGCCACTCAAAGAATTATTCGAAAAATACAATTTTAAGCAAATACGAATGATTGAATGGATTAAGACGAATCCGCAGCCGAGAAATAGTAAAGTAAATTATTTAACAAATTGTAGAGAAATTGCATTAATTGGCGTTAAAGGGGGGATACCGACATTTAACAGTTCGTATGACAATGGAATTTATATGTTTCCATTGCAAGGCGGAAAAAACCGATTTCATCCTACTCAAAAAAGCTTACCATTGTTTGAGACACTAATTAATAAGCATTCAAAAGAAAACGATGTAGTATTAGATACATTTTTGGGTGCAGGAACGACAGCAATTGCGTGTAAGAATACAAATAGAAAATTCAGAGGATGTGAAATATCAAAGGAATATGTTGATAAAACTAATGACGTGTTACTAGCGTCTGCCTCTTAATTTTGTTCTTTATTTCATTTAAAATCGGGATTGTGCAATTCATATACAAGAATATTTTTTTATTGAATTCGACCGGATCATACCAGAAGGTGTCTTTTTTTGTGGTTAGGTCCTTGACGTCGAACACCTTTTTTTCCCACGGAAATTCAAATGGATACATCCTATATGGGGCTAAGTTCTTAGCAGAATATATCCGGTTATTGGTGGTTTCTTCTCGGAAAATCTGTCGTTTTTGTAAATTACAATGGTTGCATAATGATTGGAAGTCATCAATGCACTGCGTATTTACATCTAACACACTTTCATCATTATATATGTCATTTTTATGATCACAAATTAGGTCGCTTTTTGAACCACAGCAGACACACGACATCTTTTTAATTTCCCTATCGATTTCCTTCCGGATAGGTCGTTTTACTATATTTGTGCGGATTGAATGAACAAATACGCCGATGATGCCCTTGCTGTTAGAATTCGTCTCCTTGAATTGAGACAGAATTTCTAATGGAACACTATCAGTATCGTTCTCAGAGTAGTTTTTGGGAGGAGATGTTGTGTATATGACAGAATAGTTGAATTTTTTTCCACACCATCGGTCACCTATTCCATTACCTCCCCAATCTAGTCGTTTATATTTTCGTAATTCATCGCGATGAATGATTCGTGTATAATTTTCAGAGAGACGTGTGACTAATGGAATAACTTCCGTCTCGTCAAGTTTAGTATCTGCGTCTAATGAAATTTCAGAAAGTAGGTTAGATATATCATCTTCCAGTTCAGCTTCAACTTCTATCTCAACTTTTTTTTCGACTTGTTTTTCGAGTTCTATCTCGATTTCTTTTTCGACTTCTATCTCAACTTTTTTTTCGACTTGTTTTTCGACTTGTTTTTCGACTTGTTTTTCGAGTTCTATCTCGACTTCTTTCTCGACTTCTTTCTCAATCACATCATCATCTTCTTCATCTTCGCTCCAATATTGTTGGTATTTTTTTGGTATTTTATTAAAAGGTAATTTATTGAATTTGTTATCATACATATCTGCAATCTTGCCGTCCAATCCGTTCTCTTCGGTGGTCTTTGCCCATTTATAGATATTCTTTTTGGATACTTCGTCATCAAACCAAAAATCTCCAGCGTCTGCTAATATAGGGTGCATAGGGTCAATGCCGCAAGTTAGAAAGTGTTTTGGCAATACAAATGCCCAATCAATCAATAAATCGCTTTCGTCCCATTTATGAGTATAATCGTTTTCCAAATTGCCTCCGTCACCGCGTTCTTCAATCCAGTCAGGGTGATTTTCATAGAAATCTGCGATCATATATTCAATATAATCGTTCGCCATCGTTTTATTTGTTTTTGGGTCAGCAATCCACTGGTTAACATCCCCCGCGTGTTTTTTGTATAAGCAATTGAAGTGTTCCCACGCAAGTTTAATCGCGTTTTCCAAGACATCAACACGTTCAATTTGTTCGGCGGTTAATTCATCCGTATCTCGTTTGACTTCTTTTATCCAGCGTATAATATTTTTTTGTTCTTTTTCATTTTTGATATTTTGCAATTGTAGATCAGAGTGATTAGTGTCATGTCTGTCAGTAACTGTGCACATATTGTCAAATATGTCAGACAAATCAGACACATCATTATTCGAAATATTTATTTGAGACATTGTAGTAACTTAGGTTACAGATTAGGTTGAGTATATTAAATATAAAAAAAAGTATTCAATTTTCCATAAAAAGTAATTACTTTCTTATGGAAACAACATACTAATGAAGTCCATTTGTAAATATTATTGGCGTGCATTGTCTTGTTGTGGTTCAGTGAGCTTAGCGATAACGCATATATATGGGTCATTTAATTCAAATCTAACGCCGATAACTTTCACTAAAATTTTGCTGTTTTCCTTAATATTTGCAAATGCTTTGTCGGTAAAATGATGATCACGGGCAACAAATGCTACGACAGGTACAACGCCAGAACCATCATTTACCTCCGCGTGAACACCTGCTTTAGTAATCGTTTTGACATCGCATTCAATAAGCATCCCTTCGACTGGGTGACAAACCATACATTCGAATATAGTTTGAAATTCAATCTTGTCACCGTTTACTGTTCCACTAGAATAACTGACAACTTTCACTGAACTGGGTTTAATAAATCCTTCTGGAATACAACGTCCCTCGGTATTTTTCGAAATCCATCGTTCTAAATTCTGTTTAATGTTTTGCCCAACCTCTGTAATAGAGAGAAATACCTTCATAGTGAGCATTTCTTGAACGTATACTCCAAAGACTTTTTGTTGATCTTTTTCATTATCCTTGTATTTGTTCATTCTAACTAATATACTAATATATTATCTTTTATGTGATTTCAAATAAAAGATAGATACGAATTCAATTTTTCGTCAATCGATTATTTCTTTATCTCGATTATACGATTTAACAAAGCCTCTTCTGGATTAAAAAACCATCGTTTTCCTAAGTGTTTCGTTTTATCATAATGCCGTAGTAATATTTCCATCATTACACAGAGACCGTTTTTAAAAATTATGTTCTTAATGGTGACACCATCAATAATAATATCTTTATTTATCTCTAATTCGGAATAAATATTTGTTCCATAAAGGGTGTTTAATCTAGTAATAATATCACGTTTCCCAGCATTTTCGCAATAGGCGCCTGTATTATTTCGCTTATCTTTTAGATTCTTTGTTTTAAAAACAACCTCATTGTTCTTAAATATACTCATAAACCCAACAATGTCGTTAAAAGAGGTTACATTCGAAATATAACGACTTATGCTAGGTTTAAACTGTGCATATTCAGTCGGGTGCAATTCATTCCACACTTGATTATCCTCTACAAAAATCTTAAATGTAGTGTTCTCGTTATTCTCAACGAATAATAATATACCCGTCCGAGAACCGGATGATTGTATAATCTTAGTATCAAAATACGATTTCATTGCAAGTTCAACATCTAAAAATTGTGTCGTGTTCTCGTTGTACAAATATGCTAACAATAATAGTTTATCACTTAATGGTAGCGTATCAATTGAATGATGAATTGCATAGGTATATATTTCTTCACGAGTTATTTTGTGGAACGATTGTAATTTATGAAATACATTGCCCAAGTGTTTATACCAATCAACATCGCCGGTTTCTAATGCAACCATTTCTTTCGTATTATTCATATTATCATTAATAAGTTTTAATACATCGCTATATGTTCTAATTGAAATCACGTTCTCAATTTCGTTTGATATCTCAGCCGTGGTTTTCGGTTTCGCGCGTTGTTTTAATGGGAGCTCTAGTTGTAATTTACTCGGTTTATAATCAACCGGTGCGGTTCGTTCAAATATAGAAGCCGATTGGTCGGTAATTTCGATTGGTTGAAATACATAAATATTGCCGCGATTTGTTAAGTAACCTCGTCTGCCATATTTGTCAATTAAGTATTCGTTTTTATTATTTACAAATCTAGACAACGCGAAATCAATTTGCGTTTCAGTATATGTATAATCAATCTGGTTATTGGGAAATTCTGACATAACTTTTGTAAGTTTTTTATTCACGTCATTTGGTTTAATATTAATAGAATTTATCAGTTCAACGCGATTATAGAATGTTTTTTCTTTGAACAGCTGACGTAACCTTTTCACAATCATGCTGTAATTAATTTTAGCAAAATATTCATTGTACGTTTCATTAATAATGTCCGATGGTTCGATCGTCGCAGATGGATAACATTTAAAATTGCAATTGTCCATATAATCACATATATCAGTAAATTCTCGATCTCCGATTTGATAGTCAGTCTCCAATCCGTTTTTACTTGACAACTTAATTTTAATATTTTTATTTTCATCGCGTTCAAGTAACATATCAATTGTAAAATTGGTTTGACCGATATTCAGGATACAATCCACGGCGGATTCTTTCAATATACGCGTGACAACCCCGATTTGTTTTGCCTTCTTTTCAGCAAAACGGTATACATACATATCCGCGGTTTCCTCTTCGTCAGCCGGTAGAGTAGCGTGTAAGTATATTTCAACATTACGGTCTTCGAATGGCAAACGACAATGACTAAGATTACGAACGCCGCGTCCAATGATTTGTTCTACGCGGTTCATATTATACCAAGGTTCCATTATATGAATTTGTCGAATATTTTTAAAATCTAATCCCTCGGCAGCAGCTTTCGTAATGAGTATGACTTTTACATTTTCACCATTTGCATTATCTGAATTTGTAATATATTTCATATCATCATAATTATTCGGCGAGAACCGTTTGTCACCAGTAATCATTACGTATTTTGCTGGTTTAAAATTACCTTTATTTTCCTGAGATCGTGGTTTCATTGTAATAGAATCAATAGATTCGGTAGGAGGTTTTTTAAATAACGATTTGGTATAAGCAGCATAACCGTAACGCGAAAAACCCATTTCTTCTAATGCAAGTGCCATAGGTACAACACCCCCATCAATGTATTGTGAATATACGATGACAATGCCGGTGGATGATAATATACTATTACATATAGAAGAAAGCTTGTTGCTGTACTTATGTAAATTGTCTTTGTGAAAAATTCGTCCGTGAGATTTAAGTATATCCGCATTATATTCATAATCATAACGCAATTGTTCCGTGGTTTTATGTGTAATAATTTTTGCCAGACCATTTTTGCCAACCATATTTTGAACAATCGTTTCCATATTGACATCATTGATCGAAGTTTTATTACTAATAAGCTGGTCTAATTCATAACTAGGATAAACAATATCAAGGGATTGTAATGGTTTTTCGAGATATGTATACCCAAATGTTTCCATGTTCTCAAATGTCGGCATAATTTTTGTCTTACCATACTTATCTACAACATTACTGCTTCGGTTCCGTAAATAATCCATAATATAACGATAACCTTTTTCTTGATACTCGCCGATTTTAGTTACATATAATGGAATATGTTTAAGAGGAGCATCGATGGGTTTCCCGTTCATTTGCATTGTCGGATAGTTCTCAGTATCAACAAGATTTTCGGGTGAAAATATGTTTGGATATATGCGATAAGGGAATGTATAAGGGTTCTCACCGCGAACATATGAAACATATCCAGTTAGTTTGCGGCGCAGAAGGTCTTGTCCACTTTCAACAATTCTACCGTTTTTATCGGTGGTTTCTTCAATGAAATTGCCATTTTTATCAAATACCATTGATTCCGTAATGGCACTACGCTTATCAACACTGTTTAAAATATTAGCTAACCATATAATTTCTTTGTAACTATTGTACATTGGCGTGGCGGATAATAGCAATAGTCGTAGATTATTTGCGTGTTTGCACACTTCCATTAATAAAGCGGCGCTTTTTGTTTTATCTTTGTTGTCATCTGTCGGGCGTATGTTGTGGACCTCATCAATTATAATAAGACGATTGTCAAAGAATTTACGTATTCGTTTTAATTTCATCTCCTTGCGGTCGCCAGGAGCAATCGTTGCATTGTCTTGTAATATTACTTTCCTTTGTATGAAATGAGCAAACTCGGTATATCCAACGAACGAATAATACTTATTGATAATGCTATTAATTTGGCTAATGACCTTATCTCTTGGTATCCCGGTCATACTAGTCGGATTAATTTCTTTTATGAGTGAATTGCCGATACAAGTATTTAAATTCCATACATCGCCGTCAGATTCTAATTTTCTTTCATCAAATAGCTGAAGTCTGAAATTATTTTGAACATTGGGCGAGGCGATTACCATTATACGCTGTACAAAGCCGACTTGTTTCATAAAACCACGCATTTCTTCTGCAATTCCAATTGCACTGCACGTCTTGCCTGTACCCAATCCGTGGTATAATAATAAAGCATTGTATGGCGTTTGAAATGATAAGAAATTTTTAACAAACATTTGATGTGGCATTAATTCAAAA
>Ga0222714_10007229_pt1 | contig 10208 bp, 14 predicted proteins | sample C33_3DmetaG_FD_165048 | JGI IMG/M metagenome (GOLD analysis project Ga0222714, IMG submission 165048) | Estuarine water microbial communities from San Francisco Bay, California, United States - C33_3D | ecosystem: Environmental > Aquatic > Marine > Unclassified | place: USA: California... | reverse complement strand
AATTCTGCTTCGTTGAAGGAAGTGTAGTGATATGTGCCATACCAAAATGTCACATTACCCGAAGCATCACTCACGTAACCAATAGAGTTGGTGTGGGAATAAGCAGTCGCAGTTGCCATGGCCCAAGCGGCTAACAAAGCCATTAATCTTTTAAACATTCGACCTCCAATTTGCCTTCAATGTTATGAATATCAATATTTAAGATACTATATCAATAGTATAATATCACCATTTAATAAGTATTTGTATGAAGTACATCACACACTGGCTCACAGTGCTCATCACTCTTGCTGTATTAGTTTTTCTCAGATTCCAAGACGGTGGACTCACAGAAACTGCTCGTTTAAAATCATTTGACTATCTTCAAAGCACAGATCCCATTGTGGAATCTTCAGACATTGTGATAGTTGAGTTTGATGAACAATCTATAGAAGCATTTGGACAATGGCCATGGCCCAGAGACTATCTGGCAGATGTCATAAACCATCTGCGTTCACAAGGTGCAGGACTTATTATTATGCCTATCTTATTCTCGGAAGAGGATCGTGCAGGCAAGGATGATGTGCTGGCACAAGCACTGCAAGGTAATGGCATAATCATCGCTCAGACAGGTACCACCCAAACCAACAAGAACGCAGTGCCAAGGGGCATTGCTAAAATAGGTGATCCCATTCCGTGGCTGTTTGAATGGCCCGGCATGTTGGGACCAATACCTGAGTTAGGCACTTCAGCTGATGGGGTGGGTGTGTTGAACATAGCACCAGAACGTGACGGTGTGGTAAGACGTATGCCACTCATCATGACTGTGGCAGGTGAAACATATCCTGCAATGGCAATTGAAACAATTCGTGTGGCTACAGCTGCACCGTCCTATCAAGTCAAAGCAGGACCAACAGGTGTTCAGGCAGTGAGAGTGCCAGGTTATCCCGCCATCACCACAGATCCCTATGCTCGCATATGGTTGCGTTGGAACAAACAATTTCCTTCTGTCAGCATCATGCAAGCCACACAAGAACATGTATCGGGCAAAATAGTTGTGATAGGACTCACAGCAGAAGGCATTGGCTCAACCATTGCTTCTCCCACGGGCACCGAGTATGCTCACACACCTGTTGCTGTCAGTCTACAAACCATTATAAATGGTGACAACATTGTGAGATCAGATTTGGCAGACATGTATGAACTGGCCTATCTGTTTGCGATCGGATTGCTGTTGATTGTTGCCGCAAGATTCTTTCACTATGGTGTGGTTGCCGGACTTATTATTATAATTGGAGCAGGCACCGTATACGGATCTGTTCACATATATTCTACAAGATTATTACTGTTTGATTTTTCATGGCCCGTGATCACAACGGTGTTGGTAGGACTTCATGCTGTGTTCAATAGATTTGTTTCTGAATACATGCAGAAGCAAGCCATCAAGAAACAGTTTGAAGGCTATGCTTCGCCCACAGTGGTCAAACTGCTACAACAGAATCCAGACATTATTAAAAAAGGCGTTGAGCGAGAGATATCCATATGCTTCTCAGACTTGCGTGGATTTACCAATTTAGGAGAATCATTTGGCAAAGATGTAGAAGGATTGACCAAAGTAATGAATGGTTACATGGATGCCATATCACAACCTGTGCTAGACTCAAACGGTATGATCATCAAGTATATTGGTGATGCTACTATGCATATCCACAATGCTCCGGTGGATGATCCCAACCACCCACACACAGCAGTGGAAACTGGCATGCGAATGATTGAAGCAGTTGAGAAATACAGCAATTGGTTAAAGTCACAGGGACGTCCAGGTGTTGAAATGGGTGCTGGTATCAATTCGGGTGTTGGCTTCTGTGGTGAAATGGGTTCTACCAAACGACATTCATATGATGTGTTGGGTGATGATGTCAGCCTTACAGCACGATTTGAATCACAATGTAAGTCATATGGAGTGCTGTTAATTGTGGGTTCAGACACAGTCAAACACGTGGAGAATGATTTCTTTTTCCTCAAGTTGGACAACATAGTGGTAAAAGGCAAGACAGAACCCAAACAAATATACACCGTGTTCAGAGTACCCGAAGACAAAACCAAACTGTATGCAGAACACAAACAGTCACATAATGCTATGCACGATTTGTATCTAAACAAAAAGTTTGATCAGTGTGCCCGACAGTGCGAACAACTCAAAGGCACATTTGATGGCAAAATGGATCTTTATTATGATGTGTGGATTGAACGCTGTCGTGAAATGAAAACCAAACTAATTCCTACCAATTGGGATGGTTCTTACGTCAAAACCACAAAGTAACTTACCACCAAGTTTTACAATTTAATAATAATCTATCAAACTGATGCTGTTGTACAGGCACACTGTGATAACAATAATCACTGCTCACATAAGCAACATATGTACCTGGTAAACAAGGAACTTGTTTGATTGGGCGATGTTTTTTATCGTGTAACCACATACCACTATCTTGATGATCTAAACTATTTGTAAAATATACTTGTTGTATCAAACACCCTGTGATATCAAATCCATATCTTTTTTTAGCCGATCTCCAAGAAGTTGAATTAGGACCGTCTGTGTGTACATCTAAAAATGTTCCTTTATTGTGTTTTGAAATAGATTGATTTTTTTGAATTTGAGTAGGTTTCGATAACTTAAAAATAGGAAATAAATTTGATAACCACTCGTTTTCATAAAACATATCGAATCTATTTTTTAACCCTTCAATCCACTCTGCACCTTCTAACATGTCATCTTGGGTCCATTCATAATTAGTTAACAAGTCATTTGTTATGTCTATTGCTTCTTTTTCAGGTATAATATTTTTAATCATGATATGGGGGAAAGGTTCTAGATGATAATTTTCTTTTAATAAATGATAATCTAATATCATTTGCAAACTCCACAAGATTCTATACAAGTACTATAAATCATATCGATGTTACTCCAAGATTTCTTAAGTTCATCTCGATAAAACCCTACATCTAAAATTTGTTTCAAAGAATTGTATTTTAAGTTGTTCCAATTTTTTCCATATTTTTCTATCAATCTGTGATATTTTTCATTAATTTCAAATCTATCTCTATATCTAATCTGTGCAAAAGTACAACAAGGCCATAAAGTTGAATCACAATCTATATACATCGATTGATTTTTATTTTTTTGACAAAATGGTTGTATTTTGTTGAAGTCTAACCAATTTTTATCTATTGGTAATTTTTCAAAATGTATTTTATCTGCATCTAAAGATTGAATAGGCTTATTTAAAAATTTGTGTATTAGATGATCTTCTGTAGGACTAAACCTAGGACGTACTACAAATTTTTCAAAACCTAGTTTTTTACTCAAATGCTCCATGTCTTTCAGTTGATGTTTTATATGAGGGAAATCTATGGCTTGCCAGATAGCTTTGCCTCCGTGTTTAATAAAAATTTCAATATTTTTAACAATATTACTCCATGAAACATTTTGTCTGTAGATATGATTAGTGTTTTCTAATCCGTCTATAGAAAAATTCACAGTTACACTACAATTTGCAAGATCGATCCATGTTTGTTCTTTGCCTAAGGAACCATTAGTTTCTATATCTATTTGAATTGTATCATAATTTTTTTGTAACCAGTTGCACATTTCGGCAATTTTAGGGTGTGCCATTGCATCTCCAGAATTGCCACAAAATGAAATAGACTTCAAAGCAGAAAATTGTGAAACATGGGATTTAAACAATTCAAAATCATACAATTGATTTAAATGATTGTGTAAAGAGTTGTGAACAAAAACTTCATCTTGATATAGAACTCTGCAACAATCTAAACATCTAGCATTACAAGTAGAACTGATTTCTAAGTCTAACCATGTGATATTTTCTATTTGGAACATACAGTTAAATTATATAGCAAAACCTTTTTTCAACAAATTTATTATAGATAAGTGCGTATATTATTAAATTATAAAGTTAATCTAAATATAATATGAAACATATTTTACAGATATTTGTTTTATTATCAATACTAAGTTTGGCAATCTACACAAATGCCAAATACAATGACTGGTATTATAAAATTAAATTATTGCCTGTAATAAAAGATCAATCCATCATCAATCAAGAATTAAATGATAGAATAAACAAATTACAGGAAACTGTGGAATATGTTGAGTTTGGTCTTGATGTTAATAATAGACTGTTGGAAGAAGTTCTGATGGAACAGATACAAAAAAAGGGCGATTAAGAAACCGCCCTTATGATTAATTAAAATTAATTAAGCAGCTACGTGATTAATAACTGTTTTACCTGCAGAAGCAAGTAAACCAACTGTAGCAGTTCTTAAAGCCTTTGCAGACTCAAGATCAGTTGTAGTTAAAACTCTTACTGAAAAGTCATAACCACTATCGATTAACTTCTTAGTTGGTGTTGATCTAGTCATTGCTAGATTTTTGAACTTAATAACACCACCGTTGATGTTACCATTTTTGTCCATAGCATTTTTAGCTTCATCGATAAAAACGCCTACTTTTGAGTTTACTCTACCTTTAGAAAACTCACGTGTGTATACCACATATTGTTTTGTTCTTGCCATTTGTTTAAATTACCCTTTCAAATGTTAAGTTGTTAAGTTATTATTATTATAAGTTCTGACTGTGAATAAGTCAACCGTTTAGACTTCTTCTATTTTAATTTCTAGAGGATATCTATTTTGTTGAGCATCTACCTTGACTTCTGTGGCTTTTTGTTCAGCAATTTCATAAGGATAAATTGCAACAACACCTTTGCCTTCTTCATGAATCTTATTCATCATGGTAAATGATTGTTCTTTATTATATTGGAAATGTTCTATTAACATTTTAATGACAAAATCCATGGGAGTTTGATCATCATTCATGAAAATAACTGCCCATTTTCCAGGCTCTTTAAGTATTTGAATGGTTTTTTCTTCTACTTGTATGTTGCTCTGTGTCATCATTGTATTTAAATTATAAAGTGTATTAATTAAATGTCAATATAAAAGGGGGTGTTGTCACCCCCCCTATCATTATTTGATGTCGATTAGTTTGGCTTTTTTCTCTTCTGGAATAATTCTTTCCAAATCAACAGAAAGCAAGCCATCTTTGAGTTCAGCACCTTTTACCACTGTGTCGTCAGCAATTACGAATGTTCTTTCGAACTGTCTTTTTGCAATGCCTCTGTGGATCACTGAACCGTCATCTGTTTCAACTGTGTCTTCTTTCTTGTCTTTTGTGCGAATAGAAAGAGTGTTTTCTTTTACTTCCACTTCAATATCGTCTCTAGAAAAACCAGCCAGTGCCAACTGTATTTGATACTGATGATCATTCTTTTTGATGATATCATATGCAGGGAATGATGAAGCAACAGATGGTAGTAAATTGAAATCATCTGTAAAAAATCTATCCCATGTGTCAAAAGGATTGTCAAACCCAATTGATAGTGGTCTTAGTTTGTTGAATAAAGATAGAGATGTTCTAGTCATTGTATGTTCCTCCTTAAGCGAACTATTGTTTATATTTGCTGTAGAGCCTCTCAAGCACTCTACAACTATATTTAATATAGTATATCTTTTAAAAATGTCAAGAGGGGAAAGTAATTTTTTTTAGAAACCGTCTTTTTCCATTTGTTTTCTGCGGTTTTTAGCCGCTTGACGTTTGAGTCTTTTGTTGTACTCACGCTTAATTTCAGATGGTTTAGAAAAATATCTGCGTTCTTTTACTTCGTCGAGTGTTCCAGCCATCATAAGTTTTTTCTTCATCTTACGCCATGCTTTCATCACATCATCGTTTTTGACATCAACAGATATCCATCTGTTTGGAGTCCATTCTTTATGATTCATTGTTATAATTATACTGTGGACTTGTTTCTTTGTCAACCACATCGCCAGTTATGGTAATTTTTGTTAAATTGTCATTTAGCAGTTTTTTTATATCAAACAGAGTATCCTTAAGTATTAAATCGAAATAATTTTTAATTCCTCTAGCTCCAATGTCAGAATTGTAAACCTTACTAGATATGTTTTCTACAGCATCTGATGTGACTTCAAAGTTTATACTTTCAGTAGCAAAAAGATTGCTATATTGCAAATAAGGTGAAATTTTAGAATCTGTAATGATTTTTGATAATTCTTTTTTGGTTAATTTTTCTAATTCAACTATATTGCCAATTCTGCCTACAAATTCTGGAATAAGTCCATACTTTATTAAATGATCATCTGATGTTTTAATATTGTTCGTTTTTTTCTTGTTTTGATCTAAAAATCCAATACCTGCATCTGATTTTTTAATAGCATCCATGCCAACAAATGCACCAGAACATACAAATAGAATATTTGATGTATCAACTTCTATAGAGTCTCCTTGTGGATGTTTTCTATTGCGTTTCATTTGTACTTTAACTTTGGTTCCTTCTATGATCTTAAGGAGTGCTTGTTGGACACCTTCTCCCGATACATCTCTGGTGATAGAAACATTTTCTGATTTGCGAGCAATTTTATCTATTTCATCTAAAAATACTATTCCTCTTTCTGCTAATTCTATATCGCCATCTGCAGCTTCTATTAGACTGGCTATAACAGTCTCCACGTCATCTCCTACATACCCTGATTCAGTTAGAGTGGTTGCATCAGCGATATAAAAAGGCACATCTAGATATTTGGCAACGGTTTTAGCAATCAGTGTTTTTCCGGATCCAGTAGGACCTATCATGCAAATATTAGATTTTTCAAAAATATTTGGATGTTCTAATCTTTTATAATGAAGATATACACTAACTGCTACTTGTTTTTTTGCTTCTTCTTGTCCTATTACATTTTGGTCTAAAAATTTTTTAATATCATGAGGATCTATTGTTAAAGATTTTTTATTTTTTGTTTCTGACTTATTGGTTTCGTCTTGAAGTATAAGTCCGCATTTATCAACACATTCATCACAAATAGCAGAGTGGTCGGAAGCAATTAACTTATTAACCTCTTCTTTTGCTTTTCCACAAAATGAACATTTTTCTATTTTTTTTGGCATATATCTTTGATCTGTTCGATTGATTGTAAGTTACAATCAATAGTTATTTTAACTTGTTTTTGTATTTTATTCAACCATTCTTTTTGGCTTTCTTGATTGCATAGATAGAACACTATGTCATCGGTTAATATGTTTAGTAATTTTTTAATAATGTCATTATTATAATTGATAAGGGCAAATGAATTTGAGTGTTCGATAATGTCGGGTGAAGAACAAAAAGTTAATTTATTGATTGAGTAATCGTTTGACAATATCTTGCTCTGCATTTGTAAGTGTGTTTATGTCTAGTCTACCAGCTTTAACTTCCATTACGATTCTTTGAAATTTTTGTTCAGTTTGTTGTTCATATGTAAGATCATCTATCAGTTTTTTAGAAGTTTTAGGTTTACCCCAATAATCCTTAGGTTTTTTTGAATTACTTAATTTAAGATTTTCTATTTCTTGGTTTAATTTTTCTATTTGATTTTGGTAATTTTCTTTTTCTTGTTCTGATAGATTAACAATTTTTTCTACAGGAACTTCTATATACTCTGTAATAGGAACTTCAATTATTCTTTCTACTTCTACTATCTTTTCAATTGTTTTGGGTTTTTGTTCTAATTTTTCCAGAGCATCATTAAGTAATTCTAATGTTTTTTGATACTTGGTCCACAAAGCATCTATAGATAGTTTATTCTTGTTGTCCATTAGCAGCTAGTTTTTGTTCGATTTTCTTTTCTAATTCAGCAATAGATTCGGGTGTGTCTAGATTGATGTCGGCTTCTACTTCTACTATTTTTTCAACTTCAATTTCTTTGGGTTTTTCCATAAGTTCTGTTTTGAGTTGTTCATTTTCTAATAGAGCATCGTCTAACATTTCTAGAGCTTTACGATATTTGTCCCACAATTGATCAACTGCTTCTTGTTTTTTACTTGTCATATTCATCTCCTTTGTGTTTTATTTTATTGAGCACTCTAGACTCAAGTTCTTGTATGTCAGCAGGCGGATCAGTATCAATTGATGATTCGATTTCAACTTTTTTCACCACTGGCTTTTCTACAATTTTTTCTACTATTTTTTCTTTAGGTTTTTCTGCTAGACGTTTTGCAGTTTTGTCTAACAGGTCATGATAATATCTTAAGATAGATTTTTTGACTATCACAGAGTCTTTGTCCACATTAATCTTTTTTTTTGACACTAAGGTTGGTTCTGATTTAGATGTAGCAATTTGTTTGGTCTCTCCTTCAAATGACCACCCGTACCTTGCTTTCAAACTCATATTCACAGCAATTAACAACAACACAGCAAGCGGATCAAACACAAACATAATCACAATGATTAACCATGTCACTGCTCGTTCTAGATCAACTTCGCCGTCAGTGTCAAAAAATTGTGCGATGTATTTGATAGGGCCGACTTCAGCAGACAGTTCTCTAATCTGTGCTTCAAACACAAACTTGTCAGCATTTAATTCGTCAATATTTTCATATGCTTGGTTTATTTCTTGTTCATAGCCAGCAATCAACTGAGTAGAGTTTTCTTGATTATTGATAGCACTGGTATTAATCTCATTAATTCTTTGCTTAGCAAGTGCTACTTCATCACTAACAGAGGCTTGTAAAGACGAAATTTCAGCATTAAAACCGTCTATTTTTGCCCGTAATTGGTCTATTTGGCTGTCTGCTTTGGCTTGTATGCCGGTAATGGTTTCGTTGAGTTGTTGCTCTAGATTGATAATATTGGTGCTGATCTGTGTTCGTTCGGGTCCTTGCGATTCCTTGAGCAGTGCCGCTTCTTTCTCCTCGTTGAAGAACGACTTGTTGGCGTTTAGCACATCACTTACCGCCTTCTCCAGTGCATCTAACTTGTTCTGTTCTCTAGCAATAGATTCTTTGCTGTCGGTTCTGGCCAACTCAATCTTTTTGTCCACATCTGCCTGAATACTATCGATCTGTGTTTGTGTGTTGGCAATCTGTGTTTGGATAAGTTCGACGTCGGCACTAATTTTTTCATTTGCTGTGTCAATAATCTGTTGTTCTCTAGCAATCTGTTCATCAGCATTGCCACTACCACCGTCTTCCATTCTGGCAATTTTACTAGTAAGGTTTTCTATTTTGCTCTGTTCACGGAGAATTCTTTCATCTAGATTGTCTATAGAAGCCACAATGTTGGCTGCGGGAGTGGCCTGTTCGATATGTGCTTTGGACAAGAATCCAAATATGCCTAGTGAAGTAATGATCATCAACACTCCTACTGCCACAGTGAGATATGTCTTGATGAGAAAAGGAATGTTCTTCCAGTTCTGATACAGCCAGGATGCTGTGACCAACTTGGCAACTTCTAGGACTGTTCCCATGATATAGATAGGTATCTTGGCAGCCGCAAATATGGCAGCTAATCCTAGAACAGAATAGTAGATGGCTACACCGGATATGCTGAGAGCACATATAAAAGCCAGAATGATTAAGAACATAGTTTAATATTTAAGCAATTTAGTAGTAGGGATAGTTCAAATCATCATCAGTGACTGTGAGTTCCCAAAGTGCCTTGTATTGTTCCCATGCGTCTTTGAGAGCAGGGTATTGGTCTCTGATAAAGCAGGCCTGAGGATCTGAAAGGTATGATTCTCTGTATGACTGACGTTGATACTTCAAGTGAGGTTCTTCGTAAACTTTGGTTTTATTACCATTTTTGTGTTGGATATAAACTGTATTGCCATTGTCTGGTGAACAGTATATAGGACCAGATTTTTCTACTTTATATTTTCGCATCACTAGTGTTTATGCGATTTAAATTTAGAAAAAAATATTATGAATCTTCGCCGCTTACCAATTTGGTTGTGGTAATCTGTGCGACTGTGATCGAATCAAATATTTCACCTGTGTCATCTGGTGCTTGTGCTGTGACTGACGAAATCTCTGTGTCAGTTGTTGCAGGTTTGTACACAGTTCTTAGTTCTGTGATAGTGCCTGATGCCACTGTTGAGTCATTTGATGTTGGTGTGCCACAGTTGATGCCTTGTGCTACTAATTCTTTGATTCTCAAAGGAATAGTATTGACAGCAGTTGAACCGTCAATCGATGTGCCTGACACACTAATTGAATCTGTGTCTTCATAGGCCACTGTGAATTGTAGGTTGGTTGCCTGAGCATCACCATTTGCTTCTACAATTTCTATGTCCAAAATTTCACAGTTTGAATT
>Ga0222714_10007228_pt1 | contig 10210 bp, 14 predicted proteins | sample C33_3DmetaG_FD_165048 | JGI IMG/M metagenome (GOLD analysis project Ga0222714, IMG submission 165048) | Estuarine water microbial communities from San Francisco Bay, California, United States - C33_3D | ecosystem: Environmental > Aquatic > Marine > Unclassified | place: USA: California... | reverse complement strand
CATATAGCTTCAAGCTGCAAGCAAAGAACAGTGCTGGCACCACAATATTTACATGGGCTAACGCTGATTTTGTGCAGATCAATAACTACACAAGAAAGATTACGCTTACGCCAACAACAACAGCTGCTTATACTGCTGGAGAATTTGTATATGAATTAGAGGTGACAATATCTAGCAATAAATATACTTGGATGCAAGGTTATATTGAAGTACAAAACCAAGTAACATCGTGATAGTAGTAAAAGTTTCATATAGCTACACAATGCCAGTGATAAAGGTTACTTATGATGTAACCGATATCACTATTGGCGGTCCATCAGACGTTAGCCCAGTGTATATCAACCTGGACTATAATGCCTCTGGTGCCGCAACGCTTTTGACGAGCGTAGGCTTGTCAATGCCTACTGGCTTCAGTGTAGCAAACAGCCCACTTGTACAAAGTGGCACTCTAGCGGTAACATATGCGGCTGGATATAGTTTGCCAAGCGATGCTGAACAAGCGACTTGGGACACGGCATATAATAGGAGCTTGACTGCTGCAAGCGTTAGCGGTACGACAACCAAGACACTTACCCTAACCAAGCAAGACGGCTCTACCTTACAAGCATCGTGGAATGACTACGATACCGCTCCCGTGACAAGTGTTTTTGGAAGAACGGGCGATGTGGTAGCTGCCGAAGGTGATTATAACCTCGGACAACTCGGCGATGTCACGATCACTTCACCTACTACTAACCAAGTGCTAAAGTACAACGGCTCGGCTTGGGTGAATGGTACAGACACTGACACTGGGCTTACAAGTGTTGGATTGTCTATGCCAGCCGCATTTACGGTCAGCAACTCTCCTCTCACTAGCAACGGCACAATTGCCGTAACGGCAGCTGGAACGGGGGCGCAATATATAAAAGGGGATGGCACACTTGCAAATTTCCCTACAACAATTAGTCAAGCTCTCACGCTTATTCGTGAGGTATATAATAGCACGGGATCAACTCTTACAAAAGGTACAGTTGTATATATAAATGGCGGTCAAGGCAACTTGCCTACCGTAACAAAGGCTCTTGCAGTTGGTGACACAACCAGCGCACAGACATTTGGCATTGTGCAGAGTGACATTACAAACCAAAGTAATGGTTATGTTGTAGTGGCTGGTGGGCTTAATAGCCTAGACACGCAAGCATATGCTGCTGGGACTGCTTTATATTTATCACCTACAACGGCTGGTGCTTACACAAGCACAAAGCCATATGCACCCGAACACATTGTGTATATAGGTGTGGTAGTTAGATCGCATCCAACCATGGGTGTTATTGAGGTTAAGATACAGAACGGCTATGAGCTAGATGAGTTGCACAATGTGGCTGCACAAAGCCCAAGCAACAACGATGGTATTTTTTACAATACTAGCACAAGCCTTTGGGAGAAAAAGAGCATAGCGACTGCGCTTGGATATACACCCGTCACAAATGCACGGCAGCTTACAATAAATGATGTGGCGTATGATTTGACGGCAGATAGGTCTTGGAGCATTGGCGATTACGGAACTTGGTAAAAATATATAAATGGCAAATACATTAAAGATAAAAAGAGGTACGGCGGCAACAATCCCACAAGGACAACTTGCCGAGCCTTTGTTCACTACCGACACTTATGACCTTTACATTGGTAAGGGGAGTGGAGGTAATCAACGCATACAAAATTATATTGCGAGTGGTACATCATCGCAGTTCTTAAAAGGTGATGGATCGCTTGATAGTACAACTTACCAAGCTACGAGTGAGAAGGGACAAAATAATGGATATGCGAGCCTTGATGCTGGAGGTAAAATCCCAGCTGCCCAATTGCCATCAAGTGTAATTGAGTACAAAGGGACTTGGAATGCAAGCACAAATACTCCGACTCTTGCCGATGGCACTGGAGATGCTGGAGATGTTTATATAGTGAGCGTAGGAGGTACACAAAACCTTGGTAGTGGATCAATTACTTTTGATGCCGGAGATTGGGTCATGTACAATGGCTCTGTATGGCAAAAGTCCACTGGATCAAATTCAGTTGCGAGTGTAAATGGACAGACGGGGATTGTAAGCATTGGAGTAAATGATCTTGATGATGCAACTATTACAAGTCCAAGCAATGGTCAACTTTTGCAATATAGTACTGGCACAAACAAATGGGTCAACTGGACACCGACATATATAAGTGCAGCAATCACATCTTTAAACGGCTTAACTGGCGCAACACAAACCTTTGCAACTGGAACAACGGGAACTGACTTTGGTATAAGCTCTGCTGGTACAACACATACATTTAATTTGCCAATAGCCTCTGCAACAAACACTGGTAAATTGTCAAGCACAGACTGGAGTACATTTAATAATAAGCAAAATGCTTTGACAAACCCAGTGACTGGCACTGGCACAAATAATGAGATAGCCTATTTTAATACAACTGGATCAACCATAGCAAGTTTAAGTACGGCAACATATCCTTCTCTTACAGAGTTAAGTTATGTTAAGGGTGTTACAAGTGCAATACAAACGCAGTTGAACGCAAAAGAGCCTACGGTAACAAAAGGAAACTTAACAGAGACCACAAGCTCTGTTTTGACCATTACTGGAGGTACTGGAGCGGTGATTGGTAGTGGAACAACTATACAAGTTGCAAGTGCTGGAGCTGCACAAAATGGTGTAGTAACAACTGGCACACAAACATTTGCTGGGGCAAAGACTTTTAATTCATCTGTCACTGCAAGTGCATTATATGTAAGCGGAATGACTGCTGGTAGTGGTGCAATATATCATACTGGCTCACGTTTGACATTTGCTAACTATAATGCAAGTGGTGTTTTAAATTTTGAGGTAAATGGCGGTGCAAGTGCAATGACAATAAATGCTGATAAGACCATACAGATGGATTATTATACCACAAATGGTTTTGTTAAGTTCAGCTCAAGCAATGGTACATTAACGGTAGATACAAATACATATCTTACAACATCAAGTGCAGCATCAACATATTTGCCTTTAACTGGCGGCACTCTCACTGGCGCATTAAGCGGAACGAGTGCTACGTTTAGTGGAAATATAGCAATTGGAGGTAATTCATTATCATCATGGGGAGCAACATTTGCAGTGTTGCAATCTAATTATGGAAGTTATTTTGGTGGTACTACTGGTGGTGGTACAGTTATGGGCAATAATAATTATTATGATGGCACAAATTATAAATATATAAATTCTGATTTTGCTGGTCAGATACAAATTGGTGCTGGAAATATTTTAATAAGAGTTGCTCCAACTGGCACTGCTGGAAATAATGTTACATTTACTAATGCTCTCACAATCTCCTCAACCGGCGCAGCTACGTTTAGTTCGAGTTCAGGTATTGGAATGACAATAAGAGCTGATTGGGATAGAAGTGCAACAAATAATTCTCAGCTATATATTCAAGGTAATTCAAATACAAACAAGCAATTAAGAATTGGTTACGATACAACAGGAAATGTTGGTTATATACAAGCCTTAACATCTGGTACAAGTGTTGACAATTTACTTATAAATCCATCTGGCGGCAATGTCGGAATAGGGACTGCTGACCCACAAGCATCTTTACATATAATAAAAGCATTAGGTAATAATGTTATTTCTATTGGTGAAACTGGGAATAATACAAGATTTACAATAGGTCAAGAAGCAAGTTATACTGGAAATTATATTAATAGCACAAATATTGATTTAAAAATACAATCATATTTAGCTGGTGGTAGTGGTGGAAATATAATATTTCAAACAGGTGCAAGTGGAAGTGGAAGTTTAACCCCACGCATGACCATCACGAGTGGGGGGAATGTATCTGTAAATACTACACAAGAATTAGGTCAACTTAATGTAAAGAGAAGCGCAAGCGGTTCAACTGCAAGAGCTTTAGCATTGTATAATAATATTGCAAGCTCTGTAAACACTGGAGTTTCAATAGAGTTTTATCCAAATAATGGAGATGATGATAGATGTGCAAGAATTAGTTCAGTACAAAGCACCTCTGGTCTTTATGCAGATTTGAGGTTTTTTACATCTGATAACGCATTACCAGCCGAACGCATGCGCATCACGAGTGGGGGGAAGGTAGGTATTAATTGGGATTCACCTGCATCTCAATTAAGCGTAAAATGGGATAGGTCAACTGCTTTTTCTGGAATAGGTGTTTATGATTCTCAAGTATATAATGCTTCCAATCATGGAGGAACAATAACATTTGGAGGTACATATACGTCAGGTGGTTCATATACAGAATGGGCAGCAGTTGGCGGTATAAAAGAAAATACTAATGACAGTGATTATGCTGGAGCATTAGCTTTTTATACAAGACCAAATAGTGGTGGAATGACCGAACGCATGCGCATCACGAGTGGGGGGACAGTAATAGTTAAAGGGCAAAGTGATGATATTGTACAAGTAGGAGATTCCATTTCAGGACATAATGCTTATTTGCAATTAAAAGCTGGTACTTCAGCGAATGCTTATGTAAATAGTACTGGAAGTGGAAGTTTGATATTTGGTGCTAACGGTGCAGCAAGTAATCACATGATGATCACGAGTGGGGGAGAAGTTTGGATAAATTACACATCTGATCAAGGGGCGTATTATTTACAAGTCAATGGTAACGTACTTGCAAGTGGATACTTTGAATCATCAGACATCAGACTAAAAGATGTTCTTACCAACTCATATAGCGAGAACTTTAGCGCAATCGAGTTCATGTGGAAGGATAAGAGAGATGACAAGAATCATTGGGGATATGCAGCGCAAGATGTGATGAAATACATCCCAGATGCAATTGAGGTGAATAATGATGGCATGATGACCGTCAACTATAATGAGGCGCACACTTGGAAAATAGCGCAACTTGAAAAAGAAATTCTTGAACTAAAGGCAAAGATTAAGTAATGGCAACAACTTGGGCTGGAACGGCAGACAATCAATTGGTGACATACGCAGCATTGCTTGATGGCATAAGCACTGGCATATTAACTGCTGGTAGTTCATTGTCATCAAGCTCAAGAATAGCGACTAAACAAGTAGTCATTGATTCAGTGTCTATGCGTACAGACAACGTAGCATGGAACGCATTAGCAAGTAATGAATGTCCTACAAAGGCAGAGATAAGAAATGCTGCGAGATATAGCCTTTGGATTGCATCAAGCAAAAACGCATCTGTCTCAGCCAACTATTGGGTGATGATTTACAGAGCTGGATTTAATATAGGCCTTGATGGTGTAACATCTACAAGTTGTACATTTAAGCCAACAACTGGACCGTATCTTTTGGATTATAATGATGAAATAGGAATTTATTGCTCAAACAATGGAGATACAAATAAGGGTGCTGGAACGTTGATACAATTTAAGTTATCATTTAATACTGGCACTTGCGGAGATGGCACTGCGGTATGTAGCGGAGATCCAATTGTGATGAATAGACAAAGAACTTATTATGTTCAACCTACTAACTCAGGAAGCTCTTATATTTTATGCAATTAATTGAGATTATAGATTCATGGGCAAAAGCCATTAATGCTACAAAAGAGGAGAAAGAATTCGCAAATGTTAGATATGTTATTTGTAGTGATTGTGAGAATAAAAAAATGGCTATGTTTGAGTACTGCGGTCTTTGTGGCTGCGCATTAAAAGGTAAAATATTTAGTAAAGAGGGTGCATGCCCAATAAAAAAATGGTAATATGAAAACAATACAAGATGTTCAAATTTGGGATAATGGGCAAGTGAAAGTGGCAAAAGTATTGAATGCTTTTGCGGTAAACGTATCTCTCAATCAAAACGCTACATTTTATTATGAATTATTGCCTCTTGATGACAAAAGCAATACAAGTGGCAGAATTGCTTATGGCAATGTATTCATGCCTACCGAGCAGTACCTACAATGGGATCAAGATGAATTTGCTTGGGATTTTGTTGCAAGCGCACTCAATCTTGTCATCACTGGCGATTATGTAGCTCCGCAACCACCGGTAATTGAAGAGTCTATCATTGAGCCAATAGTTGAGGAATTGCCAATGGAAGAAGAGCCAAAATCAGAAGAAAATATTTAAATTAGCAAAAACAAATACACTATGACTTACAGAGATTTACTTATTCTCGTTGAGAACATCAAGCTCAACATCGGTAATCAAGAGACAAAAGGACAAAAGAAGCTCTTTAAAATCTACGAAAAGCTAAAGCCATCTATTGATGAGTTCCAAGCAAAGATTGAAGATGCTAGGCTTGACAACGCTGCCGTAGATGACAAAGGCAATTTGATTCTTAATGACAAAGGAGAATACAACTTTAACAAAGAAGGGCTGAAGAAGCTAAAAGCCGAGCTAAAGAAGATTGAAGATAGTGAGTTTGAGTTCAAGAAGATAGAAGTGGCAAACCCTGAAGGATTGCAGCCATACTGGTTCTTGGCTGACTTTGTAAACGGCGTAGAATTCATCATGCCCGAAAAACAAGAAGAAGAAGAGCTTTGAGAATTAACCGATCATATATAACGAATTTTGACCAAATACTCGATGCGAGCAATTTGGCATTTTCGTACAATAGCAGCTCCACTAGCCAATCGCTAACTGCCGTAGATGGCATCAATGTCCAGCTTGTCAATGCAGCTAGTGGAGCAATAACCGTTACACTGCCAACGGCAGTTAACAACAATGCTTGTTTCATCATCAAAAAGACTGACTCAAGCACAAACGTAGTTACAGTAGATGCGGCTAGCTCGGAGACAATAGATGGGGATTTAACGTATAAACTTAATGACCAATATAATTACGTGGAGATAGTGAGCAATGGTACAAATTGGGTCGTCACAAATGAATTTCACAATGAAGTTTGGACTTAAATATTATTTCAAGCCTACACCAAAAAAAATCAGGCTAATTGGCGATAGTTTAGCGGCGGCATCTTTATTTGTAAGCGGAATGACACTGATGGAAGGGTACAAAGAGATTGCTATTTTTATCGCAGTTAGCGGATGGGTAGGTAAATTCCTATCAAATATGTTCGCTGATGCTGACGCAAAAATTGAAACTCAAGATACCAAGCAAAGTTCTCTCTGAACTTCCCGAAGTCATTGATACATTTAAGATTGACTCGGTAAATAAATTAGCGCATTTCTTGGGTCAAGTAGCCCATGAGTCTGGCAATTTTAAATTCACGCAAGAGAACCTAAATTATAGCGCAGAAGGGCTTCTCAAAGTTTTCCCAAAATATTTTAGCAAGGATACCGCAGCTATAGCAGCTCGCAAGCCAGAGGTTATTGCAAACATTGTGTATTCTAATCGCCTCGGAAATTCTGATAGGGCTTCGGGTGAGGGCTGGAAATTTCGTGGAAGAGGTTACATTCAGTTGACCGGAAAGGTAAACTACAAAGCGTTTGGAGATTATATCGGTGTTGATTTAATAGCAAATCCAGACTTGGTTGCAACTAAATATCCGCTGACAAGTGCCGCATGGTTTTTTGAGACAAAGTGCCTATGGCAATTGGCCAATAAAGGCATTGATGATGAGACTATAAAATTCATGACTCGCCGCATCAATGGCGGTTATAACGGCCTCGCTGACCGCATATCAAAAACTAAAACAATACATTCATTTTTATGCTAAAATTCTTACTACCCATTCTATTATTTACCAGTTGCGTAACGCAAAATAAGGTAAAGCAATACATGATAAAATATCCGCATAGAGCCGCAGATATCTGCATTGAGATATTTCCACAAGACTCAACAATTGACACCATTCGAGTTGTCAAGGATTCCTTGATTACTGAGCGAAAGATCGACTCATTCTATACTTGGTTCACCGAGACAAAATATGTTGACAAGGTATCATTCAAAGACAAGATAAAGAGGATTATCATAGCATCACATGATACTATCAAGATCACTACTACAAAGTGGGATGATCGTTACAAAGTGCTATACGAGAAGAAGGATCGTGACTATGCAATCCTAGAAGAGAAGCACAATAAAAAGACAAGGGCATTATTTTGGACATGGCTATGGATAGCGGTTATAGGTGTTGGCTCGGTTGCCTATAAAAAATACTTATGACAAAAAGAAGGAGGCTCTTCTTTGATATAGAGGTCTCATTTAACTTGGGAATGTTTTGGACAAGTGGTTTTAAAATATCGCTTGGCCCAGAGAACATCATCAAAGAGCGAGCCATCATTTGCATTTGCTATAAGTGGGAGGATGACAAAGAGGTTGGATGGCTAACTTGGGATGCCAAGCAATGCGACAAAAAGATGCTGGAGAAGTTTGTCAAGATTGCCAATAGTGCCGATGAACTCGTAGGCCATAACGGTGATAAGTTCGACTTGGCTTGGATACGCACAAGATGCCTATACCACGGCATACCAATGTTCCCTAGTTACACAACAATTGATACGCTTAAAGTAGCTCGTAATAAGTTCAAGTTCAATAGCAATAAGCTCAATTACATAGCGAAGTTTTTAGGGATAGGGCAAAAAATACACACGGACTTTGATCTTTGGAAAAAAATAGTACTTGACAAGGACAAAGCAGCCATGGACAAGATGGTCAAGTACTGCAAGATGGATGTGATCCTACTAGAGAAGGTTTACAAGCAATTATCGACCCATATAGCCCCTAAAACCCATTACGGTGTAGTATTTGGCATGGATCGAGGAAGCTGCCCAGAATGCGGCTCTGATGAGCTTATAAAGCATTCTCGCAAAGTATTAGCAAGTGGAATGAAAAAAATAATATACAGATGTCGAACTTGTGGCAAATTTCATAATAAGTTTGACAAATGAAAATTCGCATAAAATATCGCAAATTAGGCAAGGAAAAGGTATGGGGAGTTGCTCATAGCGATGGCCTTATTGAGATAGAGGAGCGGCTAAAGGGGAAAAAGGCCTTAGAGATAATTATACATGAGTGTATGCACCTACTTTTTCCAGAAGCGGAGGAGGAAGAGATAGTGAAAAAAAGCGTAACTTTGACAAAGATTCTTTGGAAAGAGAATTATAGAAGGGTTGAGCCACACGAGGATCAGCCATTACAAGACGGAAGTATTTAGGGGTTGCAATAAACTCATAGTGAAACACTATGAGTAGTTGTTTTCATGATAGTTGGTTTGACGGCCTTGGTTTTTACCGAGGCCTTTTTTTGTGCATTATATCGCCCAATTTGAGCCGATTATGGTCGATATTCGGCTCATAAGTGGTCGAAAGTGTGATAAATTACACTTTTAAGTACGTAAAAATGTACGTACATTTTACGAAAACGTTTTCGGGATTAAATTTGTTTAGTTAATAATCTTTGTACTATATTTGCATAAACAAACATGAATATTATGGATTTGATTCAACAGATTAGCGATTTACGAAAAGAGAAAAACATCAGCCGAGAGAAGCTCGCGGCAGCTTGCGGACTGACAGCACAGACCATTTACCGTGCCGAGAAGACTGGCAAGGTTACTTTGACTAACTACAATAAAATACTTCAAACTTTAAAGACTTATGGAATATCTAATCCTTCTAGCAATTAGTGCTGGTGTTGCACTGATCTATTTAACACATAAGCCAGACATTAAGAAAAAAGTTGTGCGAGTTGATCGCAACAACCGTTACAAAATGCCACCCATATTTTGGGATGAGTTCAACTGGCTTTCGCTCAAGATTTATCACATGAAAATTAATGAGACGGAAATAGTGCAAGCAAGGATTAACGAGTTCATATATAAATATGAGCAGTTTATAGACTTCCAAGTATTTAACGACAGAGTAGGCATCTTACTTAGTGACTACCAAAAGAAAGTTTCTTCATTACTTAACAATAAACATTTAGAACATGGGACTTCAGTCTAATCAAGGTTCTGGCGTTTTCCTATCCATTTCAAATGGAAAATTAGTACGCCAATTTAAATCTCCTACTGACCATTCAGTTTCTAGAGTCAACAAGGCTGGCAAAGAGGTACACGAAGAGTTTTACGACTCCCTCATTGGCCAAATCAAAGACATCAAAACTAAAGAGTCAGAGTACGGAAAGTTTTGGGTTGTAACTGTCACAGATGGCACGATCAACTATATGCTTGAGATGAAATACTCTAGCGGATACAGCGTTAGCTTTCTCAAGGCATTGCCTAATGTAGACCTCAAAAAGCCAGTAACCCTTTCTCCTAAGCTATACATTGAC
>Ga0222714_10007224_pt1 | contig 10213 bp, 7 predicted proteins | sample C33_3DmetaG_FD_165048 | JGI IMG/M metagenome (GOLD analysis project Ga0222714, IMG submission 165048) | Estuarine water microbial communities from San Francisco Bay, California, United States - C33_3D | ecosystem: Environmental > Aquatic > Marine > Unclassified | place: USA: California... | reverse complement strand
CGTCAAGACTTTCTTCACTCCCACGGCACTGTCTTACACGCGCTTGGCAAAGTTGGCAATGCGATGCTCAGAAGCACACCTGTTAAGTGGGACAGACTCACAAAGGCGCTGAAGACAATCGACTGGTCACGAACTAATACAAAACTATGGGAAGGTCGTGTACTAATAGGTGGTCGAGTCTCTAAAGCAAATCAAAGTGTTGTTTTAACCGTTGCAGTAATTAAGAAAGCTTTGAGTATGCAACTATCGCCTGAAGAAACCCGCCTAGAAGAAGCGCTTGAAGGAGCAAAATAATGTCAGCGAAATCGTCACCATCAGCTTTTGCTGAAAAAGGACTTAAGCAAACGGTAAGCGAGCTGATTGAAGAGATCCAGCTTCTATATAAGTCAGACAATATTCCTTGGATTGTCGGGTACAGCGGCGGAAAAGACTCAACTGCGGTTCTGTCTCTAGTTTGGCGCGCCGTAACCGGTCTTCCAGAAAATGAGCGTCATAAGAAAGTCCATGTGATCTCTACAGACACGCTGGTTGAAAATCCAATCGTTGCGAATTGGGTATCGCATTCATTGAAAACCATGGCGAAAGCTGCCGAAGAGCAAAGTATCCCACTTGAGCCGCATCGTCTAACACCAGATGTGAAAGACACATTTTGGGTGAATCTAATCGGTCGCGGTTATCCAGCACCTCGGCCAAAGTTTCGCTGGTGTACCGAGAGATTGAAAATACGACCTGCAAACAAGTTTGTCCGCGACATGGTCAGAGCAAGCGGAGAAACAATCTTGGTACTGGGCACACGTAAAGCTGAAAGTGCCAGTCGTGGTGCTCGAATGACCAGACTAGAAGCGGCACGCGTAAGAGACCGCTTATCACCAAATGCGAGCCTGCCAAATTCTTTAGTTTTCAGCCCAATTGAAGATTGGTCAAATGATGATGTATGGCTGTTTTTAATGCAAGTTCAAAACCCTTGGGGTTATGACAATAAGGCTTTGCTTAACATGTACCGCGGGGCAAGCGCAGACAACGAATGTCCATTAGTCGTTGACACGAGCACTCCAAGCTGTGGAGATAGCCGATTTGGTTGCTGGGTCTGCACACTTGTTGAGCAAGACAAGTCAATGACAGCAATGATCCAAAACGATCAAGAAAAAGAATGGATGCTGCCACTGCTCGAACTCAGAAACGAGCTGGATCTTAAGGATGATCGTCCGCTACGAGACTTTCGTCGTATGGACGGACGAGTCCAACTTTTCCATGATGGCAGTATCCCCGGCCCTTACACACAAGACTCCCGTGAAAAGTGGCTGAGAAAACTACTAGCGGCACAACAATGGGGCCGCGAGCACGGCCCAGAAGAGGTAAAAGATTTAGAGCTAATAACTCTTGAAGAACTACAAGAAATTCGTCGCATTTGGCTGGTTGACAAACATGAAATCGAAGATCGACTTCCACTAATTTATAAAGAAGTTACCGGTGAAGACTTTCCTGGCGCGAAACCCCAGTTTGTTCTAAATCAAGACCTATTTGATTCGCTAAAAGAGATCTGTGGTGATGACACATTGCATTATCAAATGATCCGTGAGTTAATTTCAATTGAAAAAAAGTTTGCGTCAATGACTCGAAGAAGCGGCCTCCTTGACGAGCTAGAAAAAGCAATTAAGCGCTCTTTTTATGAGGATCGTGACGATGCGATTGAATATGCACGAGAAAAACACAAACAAGAGCAACTAGTGCTAGGTGCATCCGAAGAGGATCCTCTAAATGAGTTCATCGAGACATTAATAGATGAGCCAAAAGTGGCTAAATGATTTTTCGTAGTTTGATTCTTCACGACTATGGCGTCTTCAGAGGTCGTGTCTTTGTCGACTTGACACCGCATTCAAAAGAACGTCCAGTCGTGCTCTTCGGCGGACTAAATGGACGAGGAAAAACAACTATTTTGGATGCGATCCAGCTTGCCCTATTCGGTCAGCGTGCACGAATAAGTAACCGTGGAACTCTGACGTGGGAAGAATACCTTCGCGAGGCAATCAACCGCTCGGCTGACGGCGAAGCATCAGTAACTCTCGAATTTGAAGTTCCGAATGAATTTTCATCAATTGTTTACCGCGTAGTGCGCTCGTGGCAAATATCGGGTAAAAAAGTAAAAGAGTCATTTGATGTCGCCATAGATGGGCGGCCAGACAAGCTTCTTTCAACACAGTGGGATGAGCACATCGAAACCTTGCTCCCTGCTCGAGTGGCCGCACTTAATTTTTTTGATGGTGAAAAAATTGAATCACTTGCAGATCCTTTACAATCGCGCGAAGTGTTTCGCTCTGCGATCGAAAATCTTCTTGGTGTAGGACTACTCGACAAGCTCAATGCCGACTTGAAAACCTACTTACGCAAAACCGAAGTTGAAGCAATTGCTGATCTAGAACACACTGAACTAAAGAAAATCGAAAGTGAACTCGGGGCTCTCGATGCCGAACTTGCTTCTCTAGCTAAGGAACATGCACACCAGACAACCCTTAAAGATCGAACCGAAGAACTTCTTCGGCGGGTTGTTAGCAAAGCCGAAGAGAGCGGAAGCACACAATGGTCAAACAGAGCCGCTCTTGAAGACGAGCGGAAACTAATTCTTGAGGCCTCAAGAGAGCACGAGGATGCTCTATTGCTTTTAGTCGCTGGGCCCGAACCACTGAAACTTCTTGGTTCGCTTATCGACCAGACAATTAGGCGAGCCGAATTTGATCGCCAAATACTTTTGGAGCGAGAACTGGTTAAGGTGCTAGCTACCCGCGACGCCGAGCTTCTTAAACAAGTGGATGAAAAAGCAAAGAAACAAATCACTTTTTATTCAGAAAGAGACTTCGAGAAACGAGGCCAAATATCCTCGCAGCAAACAGTATTCACAACGCCAGAAATACTCATTACTCAGTTGAGTGAACTACAAATAGAATTGAGAGCAGAAAACGACATCGCTAAGCACTTGACTCAGATATCTGCTACAGATCGACGAGTCATTGAAATAGATCGAATTCTTCAGACTGTACCTACTGACGACACTGTCATCCCCCTGATTGAAGAGCGAGCCAAAACTCAAGCGGCACTTGAAACAATCAACGCTGCACTCAAAACAATTGACGAGAGAACCCACGAGACCACTTCTAAGTACAGCCGTTTGAAGTCTCGTTATGAAAAAGTTTTAGCCGAAGAAGCGGATGCGAAAATTAAAGACCTTGATCAACGTCGATCACGTGATTTTGCCACTAAGGCAATAGCGACCGTTCGCGAACTTGCTGAAAAGACTATGGCGCACAACATCTCGCTTATTGAAGTTGCCATTCTCGAAAAACTAAACATACTTTTAGGCAAAGAAAATTTGATCACTGATCTACGCGTTAATCCCGAAACATTAGAACTTAAAGTGAGCACAGGAAACGAAATTGACTTTTCGGTTGATCGCTTAAGCGCAGGTGAGCGCCAAATTCTTGCTGTCGCTACACTTTGGGGTCTTTCAAGTGTGGCTGGGCACCCACTCCCTCTTGTGATTGATACACCTCTCGGTCGACTTGATAGCGAACATCGCAAACGGCTTGTCGAGAACTACTTCCCTAACGCATCGGCACAAGTGATTATTTTGTCAACTGATGAAGAGATCGTTGAAGAACTTCATCAGCTACTCGAAAGTTCAATCAGCCTTGAGTACATAATCGAGTACAACGATGAAACTTCGTCCAGTGCGATTCGCCCGGGTTACTTTGTAGGAGCAAGCAATGGCAGTTGAAACAATTAGACTAGTTGAATCTGATCGCGACATTTTGTTGCGGCTCAAGCGAACAACGAGAATACGTAACTGGAATATTCTCTGCCGATGGGCTTTTTGTATTTCCCTCGCAGAAGAAAGCCAAACTTCAGTAGACCCACAGGGTCAAGACTCTGGGATCGAAATGACTTGGCGTGTTTTTGGTGGTCAACATAGCGATATTTACTGGGCATTATTGATACAGCGCATGATTAACGATGGCCTCCCGACAGATGATGAAAGTCTGAACCGCTATTTTTATAGGCATCTACATCGCGGAATAGGTTCACTCGTTAACATTTCGACTAAGCCAACCCTTCATCAGATGTTCGCCTTAACCGCAAAAGAGTAACCATGATCCGTCGTGATTTGACGGCCATGGCGAGACGAGACCTATCTCGACCGGTCCAAATTGCAATTGAGCATGAAATTGTGAGCGATCGAGAAACTTGGCTTGACTATGGGTGTGGTCGTGGTTTTGATGTTGATTCACTTTCAAAACTTGGTTGGAAAATAAGAGGTTGGGATCCAGTCCACCGAAAGTCGGCAAAGAAAGTTGCGTCAAAAATTGTTTCGCTTATATATGTCTTAAACGTGATCGAAAAGGAGGATGAACGGCGTCAAGTACTTTTGGACGCTTGGAAGTTAAGCAAGAAGTGTCTTGTTGTCGCTGCTCGTTTAGACCACGAGCGTGATGGCGCACATGTTCGACCTTTTGCTGATGGTTGGTTGACCTCAAAAGGAACATTTCAAAGATTTTTTGATCATACAGAACTGCAAAGCTGGCTTGAGTCCCACCTGCGACAGGAGGCTGTCGTTGCGGCGCCGGGAGTCTTTTATATATTCAAAAACCTGGCTGACCTCGAAGAATTCAAATCACGTCGGTACCGAATTCGCATTCCAGCACCGTGGACACGCAATAGCGATACAAAATTTAAAGAGCATGCCGACATCCTTGAATCACTGATGGACTTCGTTGCCGCTCATGGACGAGTGCCAAAAGATGAAGAAATTCAGAACAGAGATCAATTGCAAGAGGCTTTCGGGTCTATGAAACAAGCATTCCGCGTTGTTCAAACTGTAACGGATCGAGACGAGTGGGTAAAGATTGCTGACCGCAGACGAATTGATCTACTCGTACATCTCGCCCTAAGACAGTTTGACGGTGATTACACAATGAAAGATCTACCGAAATCAACACAGTACGACGTTCGTGCCTTCTACCAATCATTTAAAAAAGCCAACGTTCTTGCGTCCAGATTATTGTTCAGTGCAGGAAGTCTTGATGCGATACAGCTTGCATGCCGCAGTAGTTCAGTTGGAAAGCTAACACCAAGCGCTTTGTATATTCACAAAGAGTCATTGCATCTCATACCAGCACTTTTGCGAGTTTATGAAGCCTGTGCTAGACGAATTGTTGGCGAGATCAGCGAGGCAAACCTAGTCAAACTCCATCGTGACTCAAAGATGGTCTCATATCTTTCATATCCTGACTTCTGGGAAGACCCACATCCACCGCTTGCTTCGAGCTATTCAGTGAGTTTGGTTGAACAGAAATTCGACTTCCGCCGATACGACAACCGCAAAAATCGACCAATCCTCCACCGAAAAGAGACGTTTATCCCCCCAAGTCACCCAGACTTTGCTAAGTTTTCGAGATTGACCGCTGACGAAGAATCTCTTGGCCTATACAAAAACCCTGAGCTGATCGGACATGAGGAGGGCTGGTTAAAAGTACTCCAATCTAAAGAGATAAAATTATCTGGTCACTCAATTGTTGACTTCAAAAACTAAATACTTGCTTCGCTCGAGTCACAAGATCAAATTCTCGATTCGCCATGTTCTGACTACCCCAGGAATTACTCGTATTCTGCAAGAAAACAATCCTTGTAAGTTGACAAAACGGTTCGTGTGGCCACGACGCAACAATTCTCTTTTTTTCTGAAAAATTATGATCGCTTAAGTCATTATTTTCTGGCATCGTAAGCAAACACAAATTACCTAATCTGTCAATATCTTCTAGATCATTAATTCCTGCGTTTTGTAATTCGATTGGATCATTGCGCAACGACTGGGGTGCAATATGCTCAATTGTTAATTCTGACAAATCTGTCGCTAGCGGTGCTGGTGCTGGTTTAGCCGCATACAAATCAAGCATCCAAAGAAAATATTTCACACTTGGATCACCATATTTCAACTCGCTCAACAAATCCGTTGCAAATGACTCGTCTGAAGCTTGGTCCTTAATCAACTTATTTGCTTCGTCTTTCACAATTTTGATGTCGTACAATCCAAGGTCGATCAATTCCATCCATTTTGCGTAAAGCTTAGATAGATGCGATTCTCGTTTTCTGCAGATTTGTTTGACTCTAAAAAAAAGTCTCTCAACTAAATGGACAAGCTCAAAGAAGTCGTGTGAATTCAGTTTGGCAGCAGCCACCATCAACATAGGAACGGCTAACGTGTGTTTGAGGCTTCCACCTAAAAGTGAAACCAGTCTTTGAGTCTCAAATGGAGATACGCCCTGGTAAGGCGACTCCGCGGGCTTTGAGATTAATTTGTAATAAATATCGCGCCAATCAGCGGCGATTTCAAGCTCTGACTTCAGCTTGTTGGGCATGTTTGAAGTCGCAAGAGCTGCGTCAACATAAATTGGGTCTTTAAAGATTGCCTTACGAACATCTTCAACAAATGCCTTTGGAGGTGAGGTTCTCACTTTGCCGTAGTAAGTTCTGGCATGAAAAAACTTTTCTAGGTAAGCCTCGGGCTTGTCACTCTCATCTTGTGGCGTTGCCATTTTCCGCGTCACTTGAGTAACAAAGTCCTCATGTGCCGACCCAACTGAGGCGGATATTGCCCAAACTTTCAAGAGATCGATGGCATTAAGTGGTTTTCCAGTTGCGTTAAGTGAAGTAAACAAGTCATACGACGCATCAGCCGATTGTGTTGTAACTACAACAAACAACAAGGACTCCAAAATGACCGACTTCAGATTGATCAAGTGATCAACTTTTTCAGCACTCTGCTTTCCCAAGTAAAGCTCATCGTCAGCAATAAGATGTTCTTGAATACTCTCTGCACAAGAGCGCAATTTTATTGCTGGCCCAGATTGTTCGCTCGCAACAACTCCATCACCACTTGTCACAAACGAGTTAAACGTACTTGCAATTTCGGGAGAGGGAATCAATCTATTTCGCAAATTGTTATGAACATCAGGTGGACAGCGAAGACACGGTTCCAAAGACGAAACATGACCTGTAAGACGACCAACCAAACCGGTCACTTGTGGTCCGCCAGCACCCTGAATTATCACGATTTGTCTTTCCATCTCGGCCTTCAATAAGCCGAGCGTCAAGTTAACTGCAGTTATTCTTTGTTGACCGTCAATAACTGACTCGCCCCGAAGATCAAGTCCCCTTTGCAGAACAAAGGTTCCGAAAAAATGTTCCAAACTTCGGTCTGGATGTTTGGTACGTAGCTGCAACAACCCCTTGACATCTCTAACATAATCCTTTATTTGATCATCTTCCCATGCAAAAGGTCTTTGAATTTCAGGGATGAATAACGATGTAGACGGCAAAAAGGAGCCAAAAGTGTTTTTTGCTATGTTGATCGGATTGACTGCTGGCATAAACGCCCCGTTAACTTTTAGTTTGCTTGGTTTCTAGCATGACATCCATGATTTCACCAAACTGACCTAAAATATCGAGTCTTGACTTGCCTTGACAAGCTCTGGGCCGAGACGGCACGCGACAAAGAGAACGTATAATTGTGCAGCTTTGTGGCCCTCGAAGTGGTCGATGGCATTAACTAATCGTCTTAGGTCGTCTACTTTGAAAACCTCACCAGAAATTCGATAACTACTATCAATAACCGCCGCCATCAAAAGCGGTCTCAATTCTTTCGTGTAGATGTTCGCAAATCTTCGCTCGCGTACTCGCGATTTTGACATTACCTTCTTCAGTCTTGGATCTGTAACTTCGATTAATTCAGATGGCGTTTTATCAATGAATTTCTCAATATCTACCCAGAACGTTTGATCAATTTCACTAGGGTTGTGAACTTTATTCAAATTCTCCCACGCCTTAGCAACTCGCAAAACGCTACGAATACTTCCACGCGTCAAGCCAACTTCCTTTGCTATTAAAGGTAAGTTCGCGAAAAAATTTTGGCTTAGACTAAAGCTTTCAGTTACAACTTCTGCTTCAAATCCTAAAATTGCTCGAGTTGTAGATCTAAGGGCACTCCCCTGAATAACTTTTCTGCCGAATGCCGGCAATTTCAATTTTGCAAGCAACTCCTGCGCTGCTTCAAGATGAATGTCAATGCTCTCTGTTGCCACCCATTTCAACCATTTAGCTTCAACTGCTGGCTGAAAAATTGAGACAAATCTTTCGCTCACGATTTCTTTTAATGGTGCTTCGTCTAATTCCTTGATTGGAGATATTGAAACTAAATCACTAAGCTCAAGCCAAATAAGATCTCGGTTGTTAGCCAAAGCGTGTGCTTTTGACTCATTCCAACTGCTCGCAAGTCCAACGACAACGCAATTCTCAGCATCTGTTGGACTTGTTGTAATCCCAACAGCAAAAACTTTTTCAGTTAATTCAGAATCTGCAACAACTCTTTTAGTAAGAATACGTAAGCGCCCTACATTCACAAAGCTCAGTAATTCACTTTTGCGCAAAAAAAGAAAAGCAACAGCGTCTTTACTCACCGAGATACCTCATTGGATAACTACAAGACTAATCAAACAAATTATTTGGAATACGACTCAAATACGTGTGCATTTCATCATGATACGAAAGGTTCTGCTGATAACGCGCTCTAGTCACGGCGACTAAAAATTTGCGGCGACCTAGACTGTCGTCTTCGTAGTTTTCTTTAATTCTCGTTTTCTCCGTCAAAAGTGGAATGAAGGTGTTTTGAAAATCAAGACCTTTGGCCGAGTGATAAGTCAATAAATACACAAGTTCTTTTCGGTCACTCGCTGGAAACGAACCATAGCTGCTGCCTAAAAACATTAAAGGAAATTTCTTTTTTTCGAAAAACTGATTGAACTCTTTGTAATCAAAGCCTTGTCCAACCTGCCCGTTTAGCTTTGTCGGCACTGGCAACTCACCGAGTCCGTTTTCTCGCGCAATAATTTGAGCAAACTTATGAATTAGCTTGTGCTGTGGCAGCAAAATTGCGCTTGGCAACTCTGGTTCGGCAACGCTTCGCGCTGACTCCCAAACTTGGTTAATTTCATCGTCTTCCTCGTTTTCATATAATAGAGTTGCTGGCAACGAGTCACTTCTTCGTAGCTTTGCGCCGCTTACAAGTTTTGCTTCCGGGTAAATACTCTTCGAAATTTGTAAGGAGTTCTTTGACAGCCGAAAAACTTCCGGCAGCACATGCTTGTTTGGGCTACCGAGCGCTTTAGACAAATCGCCATAGCTGTACCTATTGGTATAAATCGACTGATCGGGGTCACCGGCGACAACAAGATGCGGAGACGCACCTAAAATTTTTGGCAGATGTCGCGGTTCTGCGTCCTGAATTTCGTCAACGAACAGATGATCAAAATACTTCGGCCGATGGAAAAATGCGTCCAGAGTCAGCACCTCGACGCTCTTTTTTACCTTTGCGCTCAATCCTGACGTGACCATGTCTTTTAGAGCATGGGTATATGTCAGAAACCCGATCGTGTCACCTGGGCTTCGGCTTGCTATCTCATTTATTGCATGAGTAATCACCACCGTCTTTCCGCTACCCGCATATCCGGTTATCCAGTGCGACTCATCATCCGTTCTGACAATTTCAGATGCTATTTCAACTTGATTGTCACTCAATTTTGCTTTTGGAACCATCCATTTCATAAAACGCACCAACCTTTGTCAATCTCGGATACCAAGGATGGTAACCCAATTAGAAGAAACTTGTCTTTACTAAGGCGAGTAATTGCTCTACAACAAAGCAGATTACTCACTTGTCGAAGTTAGGCTGATGCACAATCGTTTTCCCCACTAGACATAGAGGAATCTTGTGACGAACTCGAACGAAGACTGGCTCTACGGCGAATATGGCAAACCCACAGATCCCGTCGATATTGACCGTATTCTGCAAGGTGCGGGTTGGGATCAGCCAGATAGTCCTTACGACCGTTCATCGGAGAAATTATTACCGCAAACTCCCAGTGGATGCGATTGCGACCTCGTCGCCCTGGAAAAGGCGATTAATGAGCTCCACTCTTTTCTTTTAAATTCACCAAATAAGTTTCCACGAACTCATGCTCAACTTCACTCTTTCACAAGTTTCGGCGGATACGCAAGCGGTTCCTGGACCACTTGGGTTGATATCGAGCGGTCATTGATAGATGCGTCCTCAAATAGTCAAGTGATTTTTCTCAGTAAACGATGCTCGCACAATCACTTTTGTAAGTTA
>Ga0222714_10007217_pt1 | contig 10220 bp, 7 predicted proteins | sample C33_3DmetaG_FD_165048 | JGI IMG/M metagenome (GOLD analysis project Ga0222714, IMG submission 165048) | Estuarine water microbial communities from San Francisco Bay, California, United States - C33_3D | ecosystem: Environmental > Aquatic > Marine > Unclassified | place: USA: California... | reverse complement strand
CGGGAAGGCGGGCGATCTCTTGGAAACCAAGTGCCGCGTGGAAGGAAACGCCCGCCCTATTTTCTCCGCTGACACCGGCCCACATGGAATGTTTGCCGGCCTGCGCCGCATGAGCCATGAGCGCCTTCATCAACCCGCGGCCATAGCCGCGCCCGGCAGTGCCGGAGGCGAGAAGGACAGTGTGTTCCACTGTATGAAAATATCCTCTTCCGCCGCGAAACTGGAAATAACGGGCAAAGCCCTGAATCCCGCCGTCATCGGCCACAAGGCAAACATCTGTGGCGATCATCTTTTCGACATCCTCAACCGATTTCTCGTCGGGCAGGAATGTCACGGTCGTTTCGCGGATATAGTGGTTCCAGATCGCGGCAATCGCAGGCGCGTCGGCGGCGGTGGCGGGGCGGATCATGCAAGGTGCCTCTCGTCGCCCTCGGGCGTAAGGAAACAGGCGGATAGCGAGGGAATCGGGGCCGTTTCAAAGTCGATACGGGGATCTTCCAGTCGCAGGGCAAGCATTGCGGCGATTGTCACCGCGTCTGGATGGTGGATCGTCAGCCGTTTGAGCCGCAGGCCACTGTCGGCCAGCCGTGTGGCGGGGTGGCGGATGCCGGGGGCCCATTCGATCAGCGTCGGCCAGCCGCCCGCCATCGGCAGGCTGCCGTCCTTTGGCACAGAGATGCGCCATTTCAGATCGCCGCGTTCGAGGTCGACCGCCTCGCCCGCCCCTTTTGGACTGGCCGCGAGGGCGGCGTCCAGATCGTCGCAGGCCACGATCCAGTTGCCGAGCCGCGGCGGGCCGGACACCCCATCAAGCCCGAACCAGCGCGGCCCTTGCGAGCCCGCCTCAGGATCGGGCGCGATCACCTCCAGATAAAGGTCGGGACCAAGACAAAAGAGCCGGTTGTGGGTGCCATAGCGGGCGTGTTTGCCGCCGTTCTGAAAGGGCAGTCCCAAGGCGGCTTCGGCCCAGGCCGCACCGTCGGCTAGGTCAGAGCAGACCACAGCGAGATGATCGAGCCGCCACATCGGGGAATCCTTGTCACAGTGATCACCACTTTCGACTGATCTGTCTTTGATTCAAGCCCGTATCGCCCTAAGTGGGAACAAACATAACGCAAACAGTCAGGTATTTGGATGTCACTCCTCGGCGCGATCGATCGCTTCTTCAAACACGATGCCTTTGGAGGCATCTTGCTGATGGCCTCGGCCCTTGCTGCGCTGATGGTCGCCAACTCCTCGCTTCAGCCTTTCTACGACGCCTTTCTCGGCGCCAAGCTTTCCATCACCCTTAATGGCGACGGCCTCGCCAAGCCGTTGATCCTATGGATCAACGATGGCCTGATGGCGGTGTTCTTCTTCCTGATCGGTCTTGAGCTGAAGCGCGAAATGCTGGAGGGCAAGCTCAAGAACCCGCGCGACGTCGTGCTTCCGGGCATGGCGGCGGTCGGGGGGATGATCCTGCCTGCGGTCGTTTTCGTGGCGCTCAACTGGACAACCCCCGAAAACATCGGCGGCTGGGCGATCCCTGCGGCGACCGACATTGCCTTTGCCCTTGGTATCCTTGCCCTGATCGGCACGGGCGCGCCCGCCTCGCTCAAGGTCTTCCTTCTCACGCTGGCCATCCTCGACGATCTTGGCGCCATCGTGATTATCGCCCTTTTCTATACCGCAGAACTCAAGGTCGATTACCTGATGCTCGCAGCCATCCCGTTGCTGGGCCTGCTTTGGCTGAACTGGAAAGGCGCCCACCGGATCGCCCCGGCACTGCTTCTCGGCACGATCATGTGGTTTCTCGTGTTAAAATCGGGCGTCCACGCGACGCTGGCAGGTGTGATCACCGCCTTCACCATCCCGCTCACCGACAAATTCGGCAAATCGCCCCTTCATAGCCTTGAACACGGGCTATCCCCCTATGTGCTCTACATGATCGTGCCGATCTTTGCCTTTGCCAATGCGGGCGTTGTCTTGACAGGCCTGTCGCTGTCCGACCTCTTTGCCCCCCTGCCCCTTGGCATTGCCCTTGGCCTCATCGTTGGCAAGCAGGTCGGCGTATTCGGGATGACTTGGGCAATGGTCAAGCTCGGCCTTGCCCGTTTGCCGCACGGGGCGAACTGGATGCATATCTATGGCATCGCCTGCCTTGCGGGCATCGGCTTTACCATGTCGCTCTTCATCGGCTCGCTGAGCTTTGCCGATCCGGCGCAGATGAACGCGGTGCGGCTCGGCGTCCTGTCCGGCTCGGTGGTCTCGGCGATCCTGGGCTATGGCGTGTTGATGCTGGCGGCGCGGCGCGAGGCCGCGACGGCCACTGCCTAGGCCCGCGCCTGACGGATCAGGCTCAGGATATTTTTGGCGGCCTCGGGGATGTTGGTCCCGGGGCCGAAAATCTCCTTCACGCCCGCTTTCTTGAGGAAGTCATAGTCCTGCTGCGGGATCACCCCGCCGCAGATCACGATGATATCCTCGGCCCCCTGATCCTTGAGCGCCTGCACGAGTTTCGGCGCGAGAGTCTTGTGGCCCGCCGCCTGTGACGAGATGCCGACGACGTGCACGTCATTGTCGATTGCGTCCTGCGCGGCCTCGTCGGGCGTCTGGAAGAGCGGGCCCACGTCAACGTCAAAGCCGATATCGGCGAAGGCCGTGGCGATCACCTTGGCGCCTCGGTCATGGCCGTCTTGCCCCATCTTGACGACAAGCATCCGCGGGCGGCGGCCTTCTGCCTTTGCGAAATCTTCGACCGCCGTCTGGATCGCGGCAAAGTCCGCGTCGCCCTCGTAGGCCGCGCCATAGACGCCGGCGAGGGTCTTGACCTCGGCCCGGTGCCGCCCGAATTCCTTTTCCATCGCCATGCTGATTTCTCCCACGGTGGCCCGTTGACGGGCGGCCTCAACAGCCGCTTCGAGAAGATTGCCCCCCTCCTTGGCACGCCGCGACAGCTCGGCCAGAGCGGCTTCGCAGGCTTCGGCGTCGCGGGTGCCCTTGACCCGCTGGAGGCGGGAAATCTGGTTGGCCCGCACGGCATCATTGTCGATATCGAGAATGTCGATCGGGTCTTCCTTGGCGAGGCGGTATTTGTTCACCCCGACGATGACCTCTTCGCCACGGTCGATCATCGCCTGCCGTCGCGCGGCGCTTTCCTCGATCCGCAGCTTCGGCAGGCCCGAGGCCACGGCCTTGGTCATGCCGCCCATGTCCTCGACCTCTTCGATCAGCGCCCAAGCCTTTTCCGCCAGTTCGGCGGTGAGGCTCTCGACATAGTAAGAGCCCGCCAGCGGATCGACCACGTTGGTGATCCCCGTCTCTTCCTGAAGGATGAGTTGCGTGTTGCGGGCGATGCGGGCCGAAAAATCGGTCGGCAAGGCGATCGCCTCGTCAAGCGCGTTGGTGTGGAGCGATTGTGTTCCCCCCAGCGCCGCCGCCATCGCCTCATAGGCGGTGCGGACGACGTTGTTGTAGGGGTCTTGCTCCTGAAGGCTAACGCCCGAGGTCTGGCAATGGGTGCGCAGCATCGAAGAGCCGGGCTTTTGGGGATTGAACTCGGCCATGATCCGGTGCCAAAGAAGCCGCGCGGCGCGCAGCTTGGCGGCCTCCATGAAGAAATTCATGCCGATGGCGAAGAAGAACGACAGACGCCCCGCGAAATCATCGACATTCATCCCCCGCGCGATAGCGGCGCGAACGTATTCGCGCCCGTCGGCAAGGGTATAGGCCAGCTCCTGCACGAGGTTCGCCCCCGCCTCCTGCATATGGTAGCCGGAGATCGAGATCGAGTTGAACTTGGGCATCTCTTTGGAGGTGTATTCGATGATGTCGGCCACGATCCGCATCGAAGGCTCGGGCGGATAGACATAGGTGTTGCGGACCATGAACTCCTTTAGAATGTCGTTCTGGATCGTCCCCGACAGGACCGCGCGGGAATGCCCCTGCTCTTCGCCGGTGACGATGAAATTGGCGAGGATCGGGATCACCGCGCCGTTCATCGTCATCGAGACCGACACCTTGTCGAGCGGGATGCCGTCGAAGAGGATCTTCATGTCCTCGACGGAATCGATGGCCACGCCGGCTTTACCCACATCGCCCTCGACGCGGGGGTGATCGCTGTCATAGCCGCGGTGGGTGGCGAGGTCGAAGGCGACCGAAACGCCCTGCTGACCGGCGGCAAGAGCACGGCGGTAGAAGGCGTTCGATTCTTCGGCGGTCGAAAAGCCCGCGTATTGGCGGATGGTCCAGGGGCGGCCCGCATACATCGTCGCGCGGGGGCCGCGGGTGAAGGGGGCGAGGCCGGGCACGGTCCCGAGGTGATCAAGGCCCCTGATGTCCTCCTCAGTGTAGAGAGGCTTGACCGGAATGCCCTCGAGCGTGTTCCATGTCAGGCTGTCGGGATCGGCGCCGCGCATCTCCTTGGCCGCCAGGGCCCGCCATTTCTCAATCTTGTCAGCCATTTGAAAAGCCTTTCTCACGTTCGCCGCCGCGGGTCATTCAGTTCACTTCGATCAACGTCGTGCCCTCGGGCATCGACGGGGCGAGCCGCTCGATCACGGCGCGCAGGTCATCTTCCATGGTCGGGTCGATCGCAAAGATCGAAACCTTCTCGCTGCCGAGAATCCCGATCGGCGCAGGGGTTTCAAGTTCTGCGATCAGTCGCCAGTCGGCGCCGATGCCATCCTTGAACCAATCGGCATAGACCATCGCATAGCGCGCGCCCCGCGCCTCGGCGAGCGGACCGGCCCAGCCCGGAACAGGACCATCTTCGGCCTCTTGTCGTGCGCGTCGGGCATCGGCATAGGCCAGCCCCCAGAGATCGACGATCCGCGCCTCCTGCGCCCAGGCGACCCGCCCGATGTCGTTGACCGCGACAGGCGCGTCCGGCATCTCGGCCGCGATCCGGGCCATCTGGACGTGCTGGAGATAGACCCCTCGCGCTGTCCAATTGTAAAATTGCCAGTTCATCAGACCGTAGTAGGCCGCCGCAACGAGCGCGCCCGAGATGACCAGACCGCGCAAGATCCGCCCTGCTTTGCCAAACACCGCCACGAGAGCAATAGCAATCATCACCACGACATAGTGCTCATATCGCGCAGCCCAGCCGATGCGGCCCGCCAGAAAATGCGCGGTCGCGGCGAGCCAAGCGACCAGAAGGAACAGGCGCAGGTCGTGGTCGCCTTTCAAGGCGCGATGAAACAATCCGGCGGTCAGCAGCGCCCATCCGGCCAGGAGCGGACCGGCCCCAACCGAAAAGAGATTGCGCAGCAGACGGGAGAGCAGATCGCTCCCATCGCTTGCGGTGCTGAGCTTGGCCAGAACCGAGCTTGGCAAGGGATCAAGGCCCTGAGAGGTGAGAAACAGCGCAAAAAGCGCGGCAGGAGCGAGCGCGAGCCCGGCAAGCATGGCCGCTGCCCGCACGCTCCCGCGCAATGCGACGACTTCGCAAACGACCAGGGCCAGCCCGATCCCCTCGAAACGCAACATCGGCGCGAGCAAGACACCGGCGATCAGCGACGCACCGACCTCTCCCTTGATCAAGAACCGCCAGAATCCAAGGAGCATCACTACCGTCGCCAAGGCGTGCAGCGTGTGCTCCATCCCGAGGCTGGCAACTCCGGCGATGTTGGCCGCGAACGGCAGCACAAGTGCGAGGAAAACGCCCAGACGGCGATCAGCGACCCATCGGCCGATCCACGTCCCCATGATTCCGCTCAAAGCCAGCAGCGCCCCGACATTACAGGCCAGCGGCAAGAGCCGCTGAAGCGCGGTTCCGGGAAACGGCGTGAGGAGCAGGGGATAAAGGATCGACGATGCCGCCGAGGCGGGCTCGCCGGGGTTTATGCCATAGGTGCCGCCGGTGATGCCTTCGGCCATCGACAGGTGGATGTAGACGTCGTCGAGCGGGTATTCAAACGTGCCGATTCGGGCCCAGGTGAGGGCAAACCAGATCGCAAACCCAAGCGCCGCGGACAGGGCAGAAAGGGCCGCGAGGCTGATCCCCCCGCGGGCTGGCATCATTCGAACTCCATGATCACTTCGTCAACCGCGAGGCTGTCGCCCGGCGTGGCATTGACCGTCTTGACGACACCCTTGCGCTCGGCGCGCAGGATGTTCTCCATCTTCATTGCCTCAACGGTGCAAAGCGCCTGACCCTCCTGAACTTCGTCACCCGCCGAGACATTCACCTTCACGATGAGCCCCGGCATCGGGCACAGGAGGAACTTCGACGTATCGGGCGGCAGCTTTTCTGGCATCAGCCGCGCCAACTCGGCCTGCCGCGGCGTGCGGATCGTGACTTGAAGATCAGCGCCACGAAAGCGCAGCCTGAACCCTTGGGTCCGCTTGCCGACCTTCAGAACAAGAAGCGCGCCGCCCACGGTGAGCCGCGCCAGCGGATCGCCTGGCGTCCAGTCGCTTTCGATCCGCAGGGTCTTGCCCGCGATGGTCACATCGGCGCCGGCACGGTCGGCGGTCATTGTGACGGGGAATTCTTGCCCCTGAAGGGTCACAACCCAATCGGTGCCGACATGGCGCTCGTGATTGTTCATCCGGCCCGAAATGCGCGAACGGCGGATTTCGGTGACCCGATGCATCGCGGCGGCGGCCGCGGCCACGCGGACAAGCGCCTCTCGCGGCAGCGTGACGCCGCCGAAACCATCCGGATATTCCTCGGCGATGAAGGCGGTAGTGATGTCGCCGCTCACAAAGCGCGGGTGATCCATCACGGCAGCGACAAAGGGCAGGTTGTGGCCGATCCCCTCGACCTCGAACGTATCAAGCGCGACGCGCATCTCTTCGATCGCCGCCGCCCGCGTCGGGGCCCAGGTGCAAAGCTTGGCGATCATCGGGTCGTAATACATCGAGATCTCGCCGCCCTCGAAGACGCCGGTATCGTTGCGCACGATCCCGCCGGTTTCGGTCTCGCCTTCGACAGGCGGGCGATAGCGGCTGAGGCGGCCGATGGAGGGCAGAAAACTCCGATAGGGATCCTCGGCATAGAGGCGGTTCTCGATGGCCCAGCCGTTGATCTTGAGGTCCTCTTGCGTGAACGGCAGTTTCTCGCCGTTGGCCACGCGGATCATCTGTTCGACCAGATCGACACCGGTGATGAGTTCGGTCACGGGATGCTCCACCTGCAGGCGGGTGTTCATCTCGAGGAAATAGAAGTTGCGGTTGCCGTCCACGATGAACTCGACCGTCCCGGCGCTGGCGTAACCCACGGCCTTGGCCAAAGCGACAGCCTGCTCGCCCATGGCCTTGCGGGTCGCTTCATCAAGGAAGGGCGAGGGCGCCTCTTCGACGACCTTCTGGTTGCGGCGCTGGATCGAGCATTCGCGCTCGTGCAGATAAACGCCGTTGCCGTGCGTGTCGCAGAGCACCTGAATTTCGATATGGCGCGGTTGCGTCACGAACTTTTCGATGAAGATCCGGTCGTCGCCAAAGGAATTGGCCGCCTCGTTCTTGGACGATTGGAAGCCCTCGCGCGCCTCCTCGTCATTCCACGCGATGCGCATCCCCTTGCCGCCGCCGCCCGCGGAGGCCTTGATCATCACCGGATAGCCGATCTCTTGGCTGATCTTGACCGCCTCGTCAGCGTCACCAATCAGGCCCATATAGCCGGGGACGGTGCTGACGCCCGCACCTTGGGCGATCTTTTTGGAAGTGATCTTGTCGCCCATCGCCTCGATGGATTTCACCGGCGGGCCGATGAACTCGACGCCGGCCTTCTCCAAAGCCTCGGCGAATTTGGGGTTTTCCGAGAGGAAGCCATAGCCCGGATGCACCGCCTCTGCGCCGCTTTCCTTGATCGCTGCCATGATCTTGTCGATCACGATGTAGGATTGGTTGGCGGGCGGCGGACCGATGTGGATCGCCTCGTCGGCCATCGACACATGAAGCGCGTTGCGGTCGGCATCGGAATAGACCGCAACCGTCTTGATGCCCATCTTGCGGGCCGTCTTGATGACGCGGCAGGCGATTTCGCCCCGGTTGGCGATCAGGATCTTCTTGAACATCAGGCGAGGTCCTTCAAATGCAAAACCGCCACAGGTGCGCGGCGGCGCCCGTGACGGTCAGGGTAGGTCTTGCGCCCCGAAGGGCGGATCAGGTTATTGGCAGGCTTTGGCGCCGAGATCGTCGCAGGTGGCACCAGCCGCACCACCGATGAGAGCACCCGTGAAAGCATTGCCGCCGACGGCGTCGGCAAGAAGCGCGCCAGCCGCAGCGCCGGCGAGGCCGCGCTCGAGATCGGTGTCGATACAGCCCGCAAGGCCGAGAGTCGCGGCTGCGACGAGGGAGAGGAGTGATTTACGCATAGGATACTGCCCTTTTGTGTGTTTGCCTTGGGCAAATCCTCACCAGACACGCTCCGATAGGCAATATCAGCCGCTCCGCTCAAGCATAAACCCGCGCAAAAATCGGCCATCGCGGGAAAAGGGGCCGGTCGGCCCCGCGGGGGGGCAGACCGGTCCAGGAAAGGGGAACAATTTGGATGCTGGGACTGCGCCTCGCAAGCGAGAACACCGACCCGAGGACGAGACTTGCACAGGTCAGATATTCCGCCAACGGCTTTGATCGGTCGCCGCGCCGGATGCGCGTCTTCCTGCCAAATCCCTGCAACCACAGGCCATTTTCCGCCCATCAGTCCCAATCGTCGTCCCCCTCGAAGGGCGAGGCCGCGCGATCATCGAAGATCTGCGGAAAGCTGACTTTGGCCTTGGCCACATTGATCTTGAGAAGCGCGTCATAGCTTTGGGGATCGAAGGGGTCTTCGGCGGGCACGACCTCGCGGCCCAGAAGCCAGCCTAGCCGCCCCGCGTCGAGATTGCCCCGCACAAAGGGCTCTTCGCCGAAATGCTCCCACAAGGCCCAAAGGAACAGCTCGTCCGCCTTGCGATCAACCGGACGGCGATCGCGGAACCGTTCGCGCGCGACGATCTTTGTCGCGCCCTCCTTGTTGGCGCGGCGAATGGTGAATTGATGGTCCGAGCTCGGCATCCGGCCCGGGAAACCACGGTGTTTTTCCATCAGCTGTTCTCCCGACTTGCGGCAAGTCTGATCGTCATCTCAAAGTCCCTGCCTCAAAGCGGAATGTTGTCGTGTTTCTTCCACGGGTTCTGAAGGCTCTTGCCCCGCAGCGAGGCAAAGGCACGGCAGACCCGCCGGCGGGTGGAATGGGGCATGATCACCTCGTCGATAAAGCCCTTCTCGGCGGCAACGAAGGGATTGGCGAAGCGGTCTTCATAGTCCTTGGTCCGCGCCGCGATCTTCTCTTTGTCGCCCAGCTCCGAGCGATACAGGATCTCGGTCGCGCCCTTGGCCCCCATGACCGCGATCTCGGCGGTGGGCCAGGCGTAGTTGAAATCGCCGCGCAGGTGTTTGGAGGCCATGACGTCATAGGCGCCGCCATAGGCCTTGCGGGTGATCACCGTGACCTTGGGCACGGTTGCCTCGCCATAGGCGAACAGCAGCTTGGCGCCGTGCTTGATGACGCCGCCGTATTCCTGGCTTGTGCCGGGCAGGAAGCCGGGCACATCGACAAGCGTCAGGATCGGGATCTCGAAGGCGTCGCAAAAGCGCACAAACCGCGCGGCCTTGCGGCTGGCGTCGATGTCGAGACAGCCTGCCAGAACCATCGGCTGGTTGGCGACGACACCGACGGTCGAGCCTTCGAGCCGGATAAAGCCGGTGATGATGTTCTTGGCGTAATCGGCCTGAATCTCGTAAAAATCGCCCTCGTCCGCGATCTTGTGGATCAGCTCTTTCATGTCGTAGGGCGTGTTGGGATTGTCGGGGATCAGGGTGTCGAGGCTGTCCTCGATCCGCGCCACATCGTCGAAAAACGGGCGCACGGGCGGCTTTTGGCGGTTGTTGAGCGGCAGGAAATCGACAAGGCGGCGGATCTCGGCCAGCGCCTCGACGTCGTTTTCAAAAGCACCATCTGCGACCGAGGATTTGCGGGCGTGCGTGGAGGCGCCGCCCAGTTCCTCGGCGGTGACGATCTCGTTCGTCACGGTCTTCACCACATCCGGGCCGGTCACGAACATATAGGATGAATCCTTCACCATGAAGATGAAGTCGGTCATTGCGGGCGAGTAGACGGCTCCACCTGCACAGGGGCCCATGATAACACTGATCTGCGGCACGACGCCCGAGGCCATGATGTTGCGCTGGAACACCTCGGCATAACCCGCGAGCGAGGCGACACCCTCCTGGATGCGCGCGCCGCCCGAGTC
>Ga0222714_10007216_pt1 | contig 10221 bp, 7 predicted proteins | sample C33_3DmetaG_FD_165048 | JGI IMG/M metagenome (GOLD analysis project Ga0222714, IMG submission 165048) | Estuarine water microbial communities from San Francisco Bay, California, United States - C33_3D | ecosystem: Environmental > Aquatic > Marine > Unclassified | place: USA: California... | reverse complement strand
TTCACATCTCTTTGCAGGTTCTCCGTTCGAGTGACAATCACGACCTGCGCAGTGGAAGGCTTCGGGGCTTGCGCAATGGTGAGGGGATCGGTGATCTGGGTGTAAGACCTTGAGTAAAGGCTTGAGCAGGCCACCAGAAAAGGGAGGAAAGCAAGCAGGATCCACTTCATGACTCGCAGCGTAGCACCGCTTAGCGCGTAATCGATGGTCTCAGCAGTATTCTTCTACAAGTGGTGGAGACGAGGAGGATCGAACTCCCGACCTTCGCATTGCGAATAAAATTTACACGAGTTAGGTTATTGATTTAAATAGAATAAAGACAAAACCTGTAAACTAACTGTTAGGTTAGGCCGTTAACCCTTCAGCATCTCAAGAACAAACCTCCGAGTCGCATTTGCTTGAGCAAGAGCTGCGGTGAAAGATTGCTTGAGCAATTTGCTTTTGATCAGATAAGCGATCTTGACGGTTCGGGGTTAAAAGTCGTTTTCTTAGGGTGATCGACACCCTCCCCCCTTAGCCTACTCGGCTACATCATTAGTTCAGTCCAAGTACTCGGTAAAGGGGTCATCAATCGAAGTCAACAAGGCTTCTGGCCAACGTTGCCCATATTCACACATCCTTGCTCCACAAGTTTCAAGGTGCCCAGTACACCAAGATCGAGAACCAACCCGAAACCCAGGTTGTAGATAGCGCCCGTGTTAACAGAAATTTTTCCGCCTTGTCCGGCGCCTAGAAAGTTTCCCACATAAGTCTTTGAATAAATATCTCCCTCATTAGAAAGCCCGATAGCGAAAGTGTTGACGCCACCTAAAATGATATCAATATCAATATCGCCATTTTGTGACCCGTGCACACTACCAATGACCGTTTCAGCCAGCGTGTTTACGCCCACGTTTCCGGTAATGATCTCTCCCGTAGTAATGTTGATATCTACGTTTCCGGTAACCTGCATGCTATTGCCGTCACCTACGACGCCTACCTCCGTGAGCGAGGTTGTGTTGTAGCCAAGGGCAAAACCAGTCAACAGCCCAGTGGTGACATTGATGTTAGAACTACCAGTAACCGTGGTATTCGGACGAATGGTGGCTACCCTCGCGATAGCATGAGTATCACCACCGATACTTGCAACAAGTGCAACTCCTGTGGTAGCAGTAACCTTACTGTCTCCTCCCACGATTCCGTATATATTTCCTATTTCAAGCATTGCCTCGCTGTTGTAACCTACGGAGGCTGCTAAAGCCCCTCCAGTAGTATTCGTGTTCACATAAACACCCGAAACCTTTGCTCCAGAATAAAGGTTTCCAAGCCTCACCGAGGAGTTCGATCTGCTCCCGATCGCCGCACTAATGGCACCTGTTGATGTAAGAGTGATGCTCGAGGATTGGCTTACATCTCCATCGACATTTCCAAGCTCCATAATTGAGGTTGTCGAGTCACCAATCGATGCTGACAGAGGGGCTGCACTCAGCCCAACGAAGGTGATGTTTCCGACATTACCCTCTAACCCGAACATTCTTTGGTAGCTTGCACTGTTATTTCCCACGCTAGCACTAAGGGCGGCAGCCACATTGCGGGACCCACTGATGACACCTGTCACCTGATCAGAGTCGAAAGCACCGACGTTACCAACAAATTGTTCGGAACGACTCCCTAGACCTACGGCTGCATTCAACAGACCCGTGTAAGTATCTAAATATAAGTTCACCCCGCCAAGTTGCTTAAGGCCTTCCCCCGAGCCGAGCGTGCCAAGCTCCTGGCTTGCGTAGGCGTCTTGACCAACTGCAGCATTGAGCACTCCAGTTGCCAAGAGATCTTCAATAACGCCTCCTTGAATCTCAAGACGATGCGCTGTTACCGTGCTTTGATGAATACCCAAGCTTTGGCTGGAACCCCTCGGTCCAGACGACACCTGCTGAGTAGGAGCCGTCTCGCTCTCGCCCTCGGGATCCGTGTCTACCATGTAACTTGATCCGGCCGACTGAATAACGATGGGCTGTGTAGACAAAGAGATGGCAACATCATTGAGTATTCCCGCCTTCCTTGCGACAACCTCATCGGCACCTGCCTGGAATTGTTGGCCCTCCGTCTTACTTGTATTCGCCTGACCTTGAAGTGTCTGTTGCTTCGCAATTGCGTCGGTATGGGCCTGTAAAGAATCGGCCGTCGGACATTGCGCACATGTCGTCTCAGAACAGCATTTCCAAGCCCACAAACATTTCCCACAGCTCTTTTTTTCCGTATAGCAGTTGCAAGCTGCATAGCTTACGGGCGGTATGGTGACCGCATTGGCCTGTGCTTGAAAGTCTGAAGCTGTCGCATTACTAGTATCAGCTTTGCCCCTCAAGTTGGCGGCTAATCCCGAAAATGCCTTATCAAGTCCCTCTCCCACAGCTTTCTCAACCTGTGTCTCTGCGCCCTGTATCGTCACGTCCAAATCGTCAAGGGCGAAGGAACGACTGGCGGTTCTGGCAAGAAAGGAAGTCTGAACCGTCTCCTGAATCGCTGAAACTGAGATTTTTTCCGTGATCTCATTAACTCTTTGCTTAATTTCGTCAACCTTCGACGTGTTGACGGAAATATCTTGAATATTCTCTAGACCAACAGAAGTCTCTTTTGCCTTATCTGCATCCACGGCAACATTAATGGGATCACTATCGTTTAGAAAAGAAAGGTTCTTTACACTCACCGCGACCTCGCTTAACGTGTCCGGAGAAATGAGATCGGGACCAATGTCGTCCAACCGCTTTAAGGAGGACTGCACGTCCACCTTGATTTCCGAAGGAGTCTTGGGGTCGAGGAGGATTTTATTTAGAGAGTCCTTTAAATCAAAAAAATCTTTTCTTGGATCGACCCCACTAACGACACCGTCGATGTCGGAAACATCTGGGTTTCTCATACCATCGGGATCTAGCCGCAGAGTAACCACCTTAAGCAAGTCAGCCTCATCGGGCGAACCCGTTGGCAAGGTCGCTAGGAACTCCCGACTTTCACTAAGGCGATCCTCAACGCCCTGTGGCAACCGAATATTTAAGTTCTTCAGAGTAGGTTCCCCGAGTTCTCTTAACTTGTCCTGGGATTTAAGACTGTCGGCGGCGTTTGCCCCTTCCGTATCTGTATCTTTAAGCCGCCCGATCGCACCCAACTTATCGAGAGCGGGGTTGATGGTCACTGAAGACCCCGCGGAAGAAGCGGCTCTTGATTCGGTAAGCCGATCAAGGTTTGCCCCTTCCGTATCTGTATCTTTAAGCCGCCCGATCGCACCCAACTTATCGAGAGCGGGGTTGATGGTCACTGAAGACCCCGCGGAAGAAGTGGCTCTTGATTCGGTAAGCCGGTCAAGATTGGCATTTACGTGTTCAAGAACATGGACTCCACTGGGTAAGATATTTAGGTCATTGGAAGTCGTTGCCTTAAAACTTGCGTCACTCTCCAGAAGCTTCTTTGGCCCACCGGCAGACAACCCCTTTAGTCCAGCTGACTCCGCATTTTTGGTTCCAACTAATTTTGGCTCCCGGGTTCTTATTTGTCTGATTGACGGTATTGCTGAGGACTCAAGGTCTAGCTCTTGTGGAGGAGAACTTAGCCCAGCGACCGTTGGGGAACGTTCTGGGTCATCCTCGTCGATAATTGCTCTGACGGCACCAGAAATTGCTGCCCGCCCCAAAAGATCGGAAGCTTTATCCGCCAACACCTGAAAGGGCGCTGGAAGAAGCACAGATAGAACAATAGCTACTCGTAGCTTGCGCCTGAAACTCACCCCCAAACACTGTCTTGGGTCACCACTTTCTCGACGGGGGACAAGCCGACAAAACATTATCGATAGAGTTCTTTTTCAATCTTCCATTGACCCTTAAGACTTTTTCTCCAAATCAGCTGTTTTTTTGTTCTCGACTTATACCGATTTGAAGAGTAGCTCTGATCAAAGCTCGATATTAAAAGGTCTTCATCCAGACCACGGCTCACCACTAAATCGTTGATCTCAACACTTAGCCGTTGCACCTTACTGAAAACTACCTTCTTATTCTGAGCAAACGCTGAGAGATTTGGGAACATCTCGCCGTAAAACGAAACAAAGGACTTAAGATCCCGACTGGACCAGGCCAAGGCCCACTGATTGGTCAATTCCCTGACATGCTCAACCTCCTCGTTCAGTGACATTTTTTTGCCTGCCGAGGTTTTAAGGGGTGAAGCAACTTTTTCATTCTTTGTCTCTTGAACCTCACCCCTTGGGTTGACCGGAGCGGGCTGACCTTTAGAAACTACAACGGGATTCCGTGCCGTTGGTGGTGACGAGCTTTTATCGGGGGAAAGAAGGCTTGAGGGTGTAACGCTAGGTAAAACCCCTTTGGAAGCCTTTTTATCGACATCTGACTTAGCATCTGCCTCTGACTTTTCAACCATCACCCTGTGAAAAAGATGAAAGTCAATGTCTGCGTCACCAAGAAGATTTCTTTCTAGTCTGTACCTCATAACAGAGGATCGAAAAGCATCGCTAAGTTGCTCTCCATCGAAAAGAGCTGCATCTTCTTTCACTAACTGAAGCTCCTTGAGGTGAGCGTAAACATATTCAACCCGCTCTTTCTTGCTACTGGTCTCATACTTTTCTACAGCTAAACTAAGGGAGGCAGAATTGCCCCCAATTTTTGCAAGGCAGTCCCAATAAGGAATCCCGTAGAGTTTTCCGAAGAGCTCAATCAACCCCACCTCAACAAGCGCGCGTAAGGCAAGACTTAAAGCCTCAGCTTTATTTTCGTTACCCGAATATATAGCCCCAACCTTCGAGAGGCTTATTGAAAGCTCGTTTGAACCTCCTCGCTTCTCAATTGAAAACGTGTTTGAAGAAAATATTCCAGGCAACAATTGATAGTTACTAACAAGCCCGAGGCCCAAATCAAGAGATACACTCGCAAGCGAAATTGAATTCGACATCGAACCGGCTGCCCCCTGAATTTCGCTGGATATCTGGCCAAGGTTTATAGAGCTACCCCTTTGTAGGGTGTATGGTGCGGTATTGATCTGCGTCACTGCACCCCGAATAAAAAAATCGGGGATCCTTAGGTTCTTCTTCTGAGGGTGACTGTTTTGCATAGCGACAATGTCTGGCATCTGCCGGTCAAAGGCGACAAAACGCAGGGCGGCGCTCTCTTTTGTCATCTCTGAGATCGCAGAGAGAAGCATATCCTTAGCGGCGTATCCTGCGGTACCACGACTTTCAGAGTAGTCAGGAATTGGGGCAGACGTTATGTAGATCGGCTCGACCTTCTTCTCGATGAACATTTTATCCATGCAAGATAAGCCCGCCGTAAAACGTGTAACGGTTCGGTTAGGGTAGGCCCTTGAATACTGCTCATTTACGGACTCTGGTGGCGTCGGCGAAATGACGGCGCAGGAGGAGAGGAGAGTTGCAATGAAAACTAAGGAAAGAGCCCTCTTAGCAGGAGGAGCCGCAAGTGATGTAAATGCGCCGTTTTCATGCTTTGAATTAGGGTTAAGCATTCAGAAGTTTTTTCGCCTGTTTCTTTAAATTAAAGAACACCACAACGATTGCCAACATTGAAAATGTCACCAACAATAATTACGGTGATGTCGTTACTTACACCCTTTGACTCAACTTGATTAGCTATTTCAATACTTCCGCAATTCTGCTTGGCGTTGTATTGATCCATCACCTCCTCTGGACTCAGCGGCGCGCCTGCACTTTTCAAGATGTTGTTGAAATGGTCTTTATTCATAAGTAACGCAAATGATCGAGCAGCTAAGATTTTCATATTCGCGTTATCAGGAAGAGCCTGGGCCTGAACCGCAGAACTTGACATCACACCAATAGCCAGCATAGCCACTAGGGTGCTCGATAGACGTGGTGAAAAAATGTGCATTTTAGACTCCCAGGATAATCTTGTTTGAGTCAGCAAAAACATCTCTCGGCAGCCGAAGCTCCTCGAGAGATGGTTCCAGATAGACCTTAAACTAAGAAGTAAGGTTTAAATCGAGTAGCTACTACTTGCAGCTAGACTTATGTCCAATTGTGCCGATAGCCATATCTGCGCATGAGTCTTTTCCAACGCCGGCGTTCAATGCACCCTCTGCAGAGACAGCAATATCAGTCTCGCCCTTAATACTTCCAGAATCAATGGCCCCGATGGCCATGCTTGCAGTCGATCCATCACCTACGCCCGCATTCAATACACCTGCGGCCTCAACCTGAATGTTTGTCGCGCCCTCTATGGTTGGACCAGAATCGGTTGACTGGGAGAAGATCAAGGGGCTGAAGACCAGGCCAAGTACGAGGACAAATGGTTTTACGTTTTTCATGTTAGTTTCCTTTAAGGGCATGCGCGTTGAGGGGAGACTCCACAAAAGGAGACTAGTAGAAGTCAGAACACCCACCCTGTCCCAGACTCAGCGACAAAGTTACTTCCGTATTCGAGGGTGCGTGTATTACAAGGCCCTGTCAAGAAGAACTTGATTTTTTATCAAACTGATTCATGTTTATTGCAAACCAGTAGCGTTAGCCTTTAACTCGGTGAGACCATCTACCGCCAACTCAACAAAAAAATGGTTATTGGCAGCAGGATCGAGCAACTCAAGCTCCAAATCATTACCAATCCGACGAATCCCTAAGACTTCAACTTCGACAAACTCTTGGCTGTCAAGAAGCTGGACCTCAAGGAAGCTTCCCTTCTTAAGAATGTCACTACCGACGATGTTAATAATACTGACCCATCTATGGTTCAGGCGGTCCTCTGCATCGAGACCCAACGCAGGTCCACTGGCGACCGAACCCCATAAGACAAGAATGAGGCATAAACAAGCTGCGACCTTACCCTTGGAATTGACTTTGGAAGTTGACGAATAAACACGAGTCATCTGGCAGTCTTTCTTGAAGACTAGAATTGGGAAGTATAGGGCTTAATTCAGCAACGTGATTGGGCCCACTGACCTCCTCCAACAGATCGAACTCCCAGCCTTCGAATTGCAGTAAAATTCACGAAAACCAAATCATTGATTTAAAGCGTTTAAATCAAGAGTGCTCCCCTAGCCCCCCCCGAGTTCGACAATTTAAGGGCTCATTTCTATCTGCGTCACGGTGCATGCTGCCGGTCTGACACGCGAAAAATCAACGATCGCAAGCTGTTGATTTTATTGACTATTTTAGTCGAGTAACTATTGAGTGGGAATGATTTTACAACTCGATATTAGGTTATTAATGACCGGTGCGGAATAGGAAACTCAAAATCCAAGCGAGGAAAACGAGCGCAACGAATACAAAGACTACGTTGCTCTTATGCTCAAACTTATAGCCCAGCTCGACGCGTCCAGACTGGAATAAGTAAATTGTGTAGATACCCCACATCAAGGCGAATACAACCATGATCCCCACAGCAACAAATAAAGCGTCAATCATCGTCAAATAATGAGTAGCAGGAATGTCGTCGCCCAGCGAAAACTTCAAGGCAAACAAAGTCAGTAACAAAGTCAGCTGGCCACCTACTCGCCAACTGCCGTTATCACCGCCAGACTCCGTCTCGTAGATCACACTGTATTTGTTGATAAACAGAGACAGGAGCAAAATGGATAGTAGGGGGACTAAAATCTTTTGGGCAACATCGAGGAAGTCGTGAGCCACTTTTATGTGAAATATAGCGACTGCGAACCGGGAATTTCCGCCGTGACTTAGACTCTTCACCTTGATCACTTCCGAGTTGCTGCCGATCAAATACCAGTTACCCTTCACCACCGTATGGACTAAATCGTCGTGCCCAAATTCATAATGTCGCGGCACAAACGTCAACTCAGGAAGCGCATGGTTGGCAGACTGCAACTCAATATGTAAGTCCAAATTTCCAAAGGGATAGCTTGGAATAGCTGTCTCGAACGTCAGTGTCACCGCAAACTTTTCGTACAACTCGACTCGCCCATCCGGAAAGAGCGTAAGAGACCTCGTGATGACCTCGCGGGGAGCTTCTGAATTCGCTACGAACACACCAGGATCGAAACTCCCAGCTAAAAAAGTGTCAACAGCATCACCCAACAAGGTCTGTTCTTTAGAGACATCCATTGCCTCATCTCGCCATGAGAGAAGTAGCTCAGCAACAGCGCGAGCCCTGCCTCCAGCAATTGAGATATCCGAAACCTCATCTAGGATGAGGTCCACCGTTACGGGAAAAGCATCCTCCTGCCCTGCCTCTAATTTGACAGTTTCCCCACCCGAGACGCGCACCTTCTCATTTGCAATGACGGGGCCGTTGATGAGCATTGCCACCATGAGGCTTGCGAAAACAGAATGTGCTTTTATTTTCATGCGATGTGAGTCCTCAGAACTAGGAGATGTTCGTACTCGAGCATACCGGTTATTTAGACTTACTTATGTTTTATCAACAATCTTTTAGGTTTTTCTTTATTGTTTGCCTGTTTTTTTAAGCCATTTTCAGTGGTGGTGGTTTGGTCAGCCTCCTTGTCGGGTTATCCCTCAAGCATCGCGTCAGGAGGGCTTATGGCAGACCGAGAAACTAGCATCTCCTCTGTCGTCGAGCTTGGAGATAGTCTTCGGGCCGTCCGCAAGGAATTCTGCTGACCCAGAAGAAATTCGATCCATCCGTAGCGGAGCGTCTGGCCAAGCTTTCCTGACGTGAGTCAACCTATCTTGGCTCGCTTTGGCGGATAAACAGGCTCGAGGCCCTCAGGCCGTGTTTTGAAACGACGATGGGCCCAGAGGTATTGATCAGGCGCCTCTTCTATACGCGCCTCAATAAAGGCGTGAATACGAGCAAGGCCCTGCGCAAGACTTTCCTCTTTCGGAAACGATAAAGGCTCGTAGAACTTGGCCCGGTAGCCCAGCGGGGTTAAGAGCGTCACCATGGGAAGAACTGTTGCGTTTGTTAGATGGGCGAGCCGAATGATGCTTGGCTGGGTGGCAGCAGGCACGCCGAGAAAAGGCACAAACTCTGCCCCTCGTCGACCAAGGTCCATGTCGGGCGAAAAATGGGCGGTGACGCCCTTCTTCAAAGCCCGCACCAGCTGCCCGATGCCATCACGCCGCGAAATCAGCAGGGGCTGGTTAAAACGGCTACGGCCCTTATAAATCCAGGCATCGATGGCAGGCAGTGCCTGATTGGAATACATGCAAACGAGCTGGTCTTCAAGCTGCAGCCGGGCGCCGCCCGCATCAAGCCCAACAAAATGAGGCGCAAAGACAATCACCGGCCGCCCCTGCTCAATAAAGGCCCGCTTTGCTACCTCGAACAGTTCGAGATTTTCTAATCTAACTAATTGTTTTAGATCATTTTCTCTGATTCGCCAAAGCTGAAATAAGTCGAGAAAGGCACGGGCAACGTTTCGAAAGAACTGACGCGAGATGGTCAAGCGCTGGGCCTCAGAGAGCGATGGAAAGCAAAGCGAAAGATTACGCGCAACCACTAGGCGTCGGGGTGAGGCGAGCCAGTAAAGCAAGGCGCCCAGGGGAACCGACAGCACCTGCTGAATTCTCCGAGGCAGATAGGAATAGATGCCGCCAAGCCACAAGGAGCCCTTCACCACCGAATTAAGAACCTCGCGCGCCATCGAAGAAGGCTAGCCTATGAGCCTGGGGTATGATCGGGCGTCACTTTTCAGAATAAACAATGATTCACCCTCTTGCCCAAGTTTCCGACCAGGCCTCATTGGCCGATGACGTCAGGGTTGACGCCTTTGCCGTCATTGGCCACAACGTAAAAATTAGCAAGGGCAGCTGGGTTGCCTCGCATGCGGTTATTTCGGGGCCCTGCACCATCGGCGAACACTGCCAAATTTACCCTTTTGTAAGTCTTGGCCAGCCTCCCCAAGACCTGAGCTACAAAGACGAACCCACCGAGCTCGTTATTGGCGATCACAACATCATTCGAGAGTCGGCCACGCTCCACCGTGGAACCGTTCGGGGTGGCGGGGTGACGCGTGTTGGCGACCATAACCTGATTATGGCGTATTGCCACATTGCCCATGACTGCAAAATCGGCAGCAACGTTATTTTTGCAAACAACGCCTCGCTTGCGGGGCATGTTCACATTGAAGATGGTGTCACCCTGGGTGGCTTCACCCTTGTGCACCAGTTCTGCCGGGTGGGAGCCCATGCCTACACAAGTATGGGCGCAGCCCTTAACCGCGACCTTTCCCCCTTCACTCTTGCGACAGGCAACTACGCACGGGCCATCGGCATTAACAAGATTGGCCTGCAGCGCAGGGGAA
>Ga0222714_10007209_pt1 | contig 10229 bp, 11 predicted proteins | sample C33_3DmetaG_FD_165048 | JGI IMG/M metagenome (GOLD analysis project Ga0222714, IMG submission 165048) | Estuarine water microbial communities from San Francisco Bay, California, United States - C33_3D | ecosystem: Environmental > Aquatic > Marine > Unclassified | place: USA: California... | reverse complement strand
GTTGCCACCCGAAATCATTGTTATGTCTTTGGCAACGTCATTGGGAGATAATATGAAATCACAACATCGGTTTAACGCAGTTGCCATTCGTAACGCATTAGGTAAGACAGACCCTGAATTGGGACTCCAAGTGCATAAGCATCTTTTATCTAAGGGTGTGGAAACTCCTGTTGTTGAAACAACGGAGTTTAGTGATAGGAAGGTGAAGAAGATTGAAAAGCACTTCACGGCTATCATGGAAACACTTGGTATGGACTTGACTGATGATTCACTTCAAGACAGTCCAGCACGTGTAGCCAAGATGTTTGTGAATGAATTGTTTTGGGGATTGGATTATGCCGCTTTCCCAAAGTGTACTGCCATTGAGAACAAGATGGGATATGATGAGATGGTCATTGAGCGGGACATTAGTGTAACATCATGCTGTGAACATCATTTTGTTACAATCTCAGGTTCAGCTCATGTGGCTTACATCCCTAAGAATAAGGTGTTGGGATTGAGCAAGTTGAATCGTGTGGTGGAGTATTTCTCTCGCCGTCCTCAGGTTCAAGAACGTTTGGCTGAACAAATCTATCATGCACTTTCCTATATCCTAGAAACAGAAGATGTGGCTGTGGTGATTGATGCAGAACATTTCTGTGTGAAGGCACGAGGAATTCAGGATCCTCATTCCACAACTGTAACTTCAAAACTCGGCGGCGTGTTTAAGAGCAAGCCTGAGGTTCGTGCAGAATTCATGCACCTTATCAAGAAGTAATATGAATGACATCGGTGTAATGGTTGACTTGGAAACTATGAGTACCGAGTCAAATGCAGCAATTTGTTCTATTGGTGCAGTAAAGTTCAGTATTCAAGAGGGTGTTTTAGATACTTTCTATTGCACTGTGGATGCTGCAGATTGCAAAGCAAACGGATTACACATTTCAGCAGACACCGTACGATGGTGGAGCAGACAACCTAAATCTGTTTTGGAAGAGTTGCGAAAGAATACCGTTCCATTGCGGGATGCTTTAACTAAATTTAGTATTTGGTACGGCTCTGAACAATATCCCACATGGGGGTGTGGAGCTGATTTTGATAATGTGATTTTAGAAAATGCCTATAAAGCCGTCGGTATGGTTCGCCCATGGAATGCATGGAAAAATAGATGCTATCGAACCATACGAGAAGTAATTAAACTACCTGAAGCTGAACGTCAAGGTACATATCATAATGCGTTAGATGATGCTTTACACCAAACCCATCATCTACTGAAAATTTTCAGGAGTTAATATGTTTGAATATGTTGCCTCGGGGTTATCCTTTTTGCGTTGTAATTTTAAGGATACTCATACAGGATATTTGCTTGATGAATTAAACAAGATGTGGGGAAACATTCGTGGACAATACGACCACGAATTTTCTTTCCTGTATAACGCATATATTGAAAAACATTTTGGAGAGGTGTTCTTTAATGCCTATCGTGGTAAGGGTATTCATCAAGTATATGCTGACTCAGGCGGTCTTCAAATTGTCACACAAGGCATGACGATTACTCCTGCCTTGAAACAAAAGGTGTATGAGAGTCAGGCACAATATTCGGATTGTGCCATGAGCTTTGATGAAATCCCTGTGAGTATTATTGGTGAACGAGCTGTTCGTTCTGACATTACCAGTAAGTATTTTGACAGAAGTAAATTCGAATGGTGTGCTCGGGAATCAGGACGAAATGTAAAGAATCAAATTGAAACATTCATCGCCATGAAGTCAGATGCCAAACCTATGTTCATTGTGCAAGGTGGCGACCTTGATACCTATATTAAATGGTGTGAGTTGGCGTTAGAAGAAATTCCTCAAGAACTTCATGAACGCATTGGCGGTGTTGCCATGGGTTCAGGTGGTATTGGTAATGGGATGTTTGAGGATTGTAAACGAGCTTTCTATTACACACAAACACCTGTGTTTGAAATGAACAATCATTTACATTTGTTGGGTATTGGAGCTGTATCACGAATGGTGCCCACACTTGCCATGATTGAAAGCGGGTTATATGCCAACAAGCATATCAGTTATGATAGCACCACACATACATCAGGTGTGCAGATGGGAAGATATTATGGGCCTGATGGTGTGTGGATTACGCCTGGTAAGCATTTCATTAATGAAGATGGTCCACAATACACCATCATCAACAATGACATCAAGAAAAATCTTCCTTCATATGATGTCACAGATGAATTTTTTCATCAAATTATGAACATCAGTGTTCGGAGATACCAGGCAAAAACAGGTGATCCGAATCCTCCCATCTTGGCCTTCAATGCCTATTTCACCTCATCAACAATAAACTTCATTCGACATCTTGACTCTGTGCGAAAAGATTTTAAATTATCAGAGAAGTTGATGGGTGACCTTGAATATAAGGCGATGTTAGAATTTGGTAAGGTGAAGAACAGAAGTGATTATGAAAAATGGGAACGTGAATTAGGTATTCTTCTTCCTAGCCAGGCCGTACGTGATGGACAACCCGCAAGTTTAAATCTTTTGGAGGATTTCTAATGCTAAGCACACTGGAACGATATATTGAAGTGACTTTTCAGAAAGAAGGCATTCACAAGTATCCTGCTGCTTTAACTGACCCCAAATTGAAGGAAGTGGAGTTCTTAGGATATCCTCATCGGCACATGTTTCATTTTCGTGTCAGGATTTCTGTTACACATAATGATAGAGATATTGAATTCATTCTATTTAAACGTGACCTGGAACAAACATTTACAGGTGTATTGAAAATTGATTATAAGAGCTGTGAAATGCTCGCTGAAGATTTGATTGACTATTTAAAGGTGTTATATCCAAATCGGTACATTGAAGTAGGTGTAAGTGAAGATGGTGAAAATGGAGCTGTACTAATTTATAAACCCAGTATCACACCCACCGTAACCTTGGTACCCGCCGTATGAAAATTATTTACATGGGGTTAGAATCCTACGAATCACGCTATACACTACAACTTACAGATTGGGCAACGAGAACTATGAAGCGCCGTGGGATTGAGTATGTGATTGTACCCGGTGATACCATTGATGATACGAAGGCCATTTCTGTGGGACAGGTTCTTGATGCACATGGCCGCAGTTATTTCTCCATGTCACAAATGATGAACCTCGTGCAGATGATGAAGAATGGACAGGTTACAGGTGAAGATGTAATCTTTTTTGAAGATATGTTTCAACCAGGTATTGAGTCCTTACCTTATATCATGCAACAAATCCCTGAGAAAGATAGGCCTAAGGTCTGGGTACGATGTCTCGCACAGAGCATCGACCCCGATGACTTTGTGCATGTATGGGGTATGGCTCCTTGGATGAGTAAGTATGAACACATGGTGAATGATTTTGTCACAGGAGTGCTAGCATCTAATGAAGAAATGGTGGCACACATGAAGATTGCTGGTTGGACAGCGCCGTTATACAACATTTCAGGATTGACATTTGATAGAGATGAAGTTCGCAGTCGTGTCCAAAACATTAAAAATTTCAATGATAGAAAAATGCGTGTGGTATTTGCAGCACGATTTGACCAAGAAAAACAACCCAACTTCTTTATGAATTTGGCTGAGCAACTAGGTGAAACGTTGAATGTTGAATTTGCTGTATTATCAGGTGGTCCATTGCGTAGTAATAATCCTGTATATCTTGAACGAGCAAAGGAATTACGGGACCGTGGTATTTTGAAGATATATGATAATCTAAGTAAAAATGAATACTATAAGATACTTTCCGATAGTCGGGTTTTATTTAATTGTGCTTTGCAAGATTGGGTGAGTAATACTGTATCTGAGGCAGATGCACTTGAATGTAATGTTGTGTATCCAGCCTATCGTTCCTTCCCAGAAACCTTTGCCAATGATGCCGAACGTTTATACATTCCGTGGTCACAGCAAGATGCTGCGAATAAATTGATCCGAGCTTTACGTGAACCGCATAAAAACATTGGAAAGATTTCCACATGGACATCAGGTACAATGGATAGAATTCTTGATATTATGTTAACAGCAAAGGGGAGAGAAACATGGTATCGAGGTGATAATCGGTATCGGGATTACACATCACAATCAAAATACTAGGAGCTGACCATGAAATATTATTCCACAAAAACGTTTGGGAATGACCGTGGATTGAGTTGTGCCTTTCGCCAGTGGCGTGCAGACTCTCATTGCAATCAAGTTCATGGGTACAGTTTAGGATTTCGTTTCATCTTTGAGGCCGATAAATTAGATGAAAGAAATTGGGTATATGATTTCGGGAATACCAAGTGGATCAAAGAATATCTAGAAGTTGCCTTTGACCACACCACAGCTGTGGCTGCTGATGACCCACATTTGTCCTTGTTCAGACAACTGGATGAGGCAGGTGTATTGACGTTACGTATTTTTTCTGATGTGGGTTGTGAAAAGTTTGCTGAAATTGTGTACCGGGATGTAGCGCCACAGATAGTTGAACAAACAAACAACAGAGTTCGCCTTAAGAGTGTGGAAGTGTTTGAACACGGCAGCAACTCTGCCATCTACGAGGGATAAATCATGTCAAGAAAGGTCATAGTGGAATTGGATTGGGATGAAGTAGATAAAATTGTAGTGTCGGAGTTGAAAGATAACCTTGAAGGATTTATTAAGAGTCTTGAGGAAGTGAAGGCTACAGGAAGTGGGTATGTGTTCACCACCGACCTTGAGCAGGACATCAAGGAGCTTGAAAAACATATTGATGCTTGCAAGTTAATGATTGCCTATCACACTCCTTTCTCTGACCTGTTCCATGAAAATAGCGATACTAACTGACACACATTTTGGTGCACGAAACGATTCATCAAATTTTGATGCATATTTTAAAAAGTTTTATGATGAAGTATTCTTTCCTTTTCTTCGTGAACATCAAATAAAAACTGTATTTCATTTAGGTGATGTGTTTGATAGACGAAAGTATATCAATTTTCATACCCTACGTTCCTGTAAGGATTATTTTTTTAATCCCTTACAGGATTTAGGTGTGGATATGTTTGTGATTCCTGGCAATCATGATACATATTATAAGAATACTAATGAAGTAAATAGTTTGGATTTGCTTCTCCGAGAATATGCAAACATCTCTGTCATTGAAGAATGCACAGAAATGATGTTCGACAATCAAAGATTCAGTTTTGTGCCTTGGTTATGTTCAACCAACTATGATGATACTTTAAAATTTATTGAAACACATTCAGGTGTGTGTCTCGGTCATTTTGAAATTTCTGGATTTGATATGTTTCGCGGAGCACGAAACGATGGTGGCATGGATAGAAAGGTTCTATCGCACTATGATAAAGTATTGACCGGACACTTTCATCATCGAAGCACAGACGACAACATTTATTATTTAGGAAGTCCCTATGAATTCATTTGGTCTGATTATGATGACCCACGCGGATTCCACGTGTATGATACAGACACACATGAATTAACTTTCATTGTGAATCCAAATAGAATATTCCATAAAATCTACTATGATGATAGACATCCCACAGTGGATGCATCAAACTATAAAAAGGCGTGTGTGAAAATCATTGTAACACATAAACAGGATTATCACAAGTTTGACAGATTGATAGAAGCGTTGTATATTAATGAAGTGATTGAATTGACAATCCATGAAGATTTTTCAGAGTTTGAGTCTGAGGCATTGAATGAAGATGCTGTGAACATTGAAGATACCATGACGTTGTTATCTGAATATGTGGATGCCATTGAATCTGATAGAGATAAGGAACGATTGAAAACGTTGCTAAAAACATTATATGTTGAAGCACAAAATCTAGAGATATGATTCATTTCAAGAAAGTTCGATGGCGCAATTTCCTGTCCACAGGAAACGCCTTTACAGAAATGGTGTTAGATACTCGACCTACAACATTGATAGTAGGTGAGAATGGGAGTGGCAAAAGTACCTTACTTGATGCCATTTGTTTTGCTTTGTTTGGGAAACCATATCGAAACATCAACAAGCCACAGTTGGTGAATACCATTAATAGCAAGAACTGCATGGTGGAGATTGAGTTTCATATCGGGAATAAACAATATAAGATTGTTCGAGGTATCAAGCCTTCAATATTTGAAATCTGGGTGGATGGTAATTTGTTGAATCAGGATGCTGCCAGCCGTGATTATCAAAAGTATCTGGAAGAAAACATTCTGAAATTGAATTTTAAATCTTTTACACAGATTGTGATTCTTGGGTCTGCCTCATTCACACCTTTCATGCAACTACCAGCTGCTGCTCGGCGAGAAGTGATTGAAGATATTCTGGACATCAAGATTTTCACATCCATGAATGTTGTATTAAAAGAGAAGTTAACCGAGTTGAAAGCTAAAATGGTTGATGTAGATAATAAGATTTCTTTGGCTAAAAACAAAGCAGAGATACAACAGGATTACATCAAAACATTAGAAGAAGATAGAGATGCACGAATTGCTGATATCGAATTGAAAATTCAGGAGGCTACCAATGAGGTCCATAATAAACGGAATATGTTACTTCATCTTGATGATAGAAGAACTAATTATTTTAATAGCATTGGGGATGCATCTGATGTTAACGAAGCTGTTTCCGAAATCCTACGGCAAGTCCGAGAATTTGAATTAACAGCTACATCCATAGAAAAGGAAATAGCCTTCTATCATAACAATGACACCTGCCCCAAGTGTAAGCAAGGTATTGAACATGATTTCAAGAAGGACATCATTGATGAGCGGTCCGAGGACCTGAAGAAAGTTCATGGTAATATTGAACAGATTGAAGAACAAAAGGCTTCTCTCCAGGAACGCTTGGCAGAAATTGCCACCATCAACAAGGAAATCAATCAATTGAATGAGGAGATTTCAGGAGTGAAATCTGAACTGGCGTCCACAGAACGGTTCATTCAACGATTGGAACTGGAGAAGGCTGATGTCAGTCAGAAGGTGGGAAACATTGATGTGGAAAAAGCCAAGTTGAAAGACCTGGCCAAGGACACATTACTTGTGGTGAAGGAACGCAGTGAATTGAATGAACTCAGTGATTACTATGATATTGCTGGCATCTTGTTGAAGGACTCTGGTATCAAGACTAAGATTATCAGGCAGTATCTCCCGGCTATAAATAAACTCGTCAATAAGTTTCTGACATCCATGGACTTCTTTGTCCAATTCACATTAGATGAGAAATTCGATGAGGTTATTAAATCACGTTATCGGGATGATTTTAGTTATGAAAGCTTTAGTGAAGGCGAGAAACAAAGAATTGATTTGGCGCTTCTGTTTACGTGGCGCACAATCGCTAAGCTTAAGAATAGTGCTAGTACTAATCTGCTTATTCTTGATGAGGTGTTTGATAGTAGCTTAGATAATAGTGCCACAGAATATGTGATGACATTATTAAATACATTAGGTGAAGGAACAAATGTGTGGGTTATCTCACATAAGGGTGACCAGTTGTTCGACAAGTTTGCTCATGTGGTGAAGTTTACTAAACGACAGAATTTTTCTGTAATTGCATAAGAGGACATATGAATTGGAATATTGATGAATTACATTTGATACATTTTGCTGACCCAAGAATGACCACCCGTCCTCCTGAATTTGACTTTCAAAAAGATGGCGATAAGGCTGAGGAATTAGCAGAAGTGTTATATAGAAAAATGCTTCAGTTGAATGGTTATGGATTATCTGCCAACCAAGTGGGATTACCATATCGAGTGTTTGTATTTGGTAATCAAGAACAACGGTATGCATTATTCAATCCTGTAGTTATAGGAGTAAGTAAGGAAGAAACCACGATGGAAGAAGGTTGTCTATCATTTCCCGGATTCATGTTAACGTTAAAGCGCCCCTCTGAGGTTGTAGTGGAATATCAGGATGTGACTGGCACCACTCAACACACCACATATAAAAATATCGCAGCTCGGGTGGTGTTACATGAGTATGACCATATGGAAGGATTGAACTTCACACATCATGCATCTAATTTTAAGTTGCGTTGGGAAATAAATAAATTAAAGAAGAAACAAAAGAAACTCCAACGAAGGGTACAGAATGTCAGATAACAATTTTGATTTTGGATTTACATTTGCCGATGATGATTTAGGAACGCCTCCGGCACCTGTACAGCCTACAGAACAAGATGTAGAATTTAAGAGTGAACTTCTAGAAAAAATTTCAGCATTAGAAAACAAGTTGGAAGAGCTCACAACAGGTGATACTACAGCTTTAATTGAACAACATAAACAATTGCTGACATCAGAAATTCGTGGTAAATTACAGCAAGTTGAGCAGTTGATTTTACCCCTTCTTTACAATCTCCAAAAGAATCCTGACAAGGAATACATTCATTGGCCAAATCGTAAGGATATTATTCAAAAACAAATTGATAAAATCACGCAGGTCACACGTTATTATGGAGAATAATTAATTATGGAAAAGACTGAACTTACGATGGGCAATAACATCACTGCCTTTACTGATAGACCTATTTCTAAAGTACATAAATTTTATTTGTCGGGCGAAATCAAATCACCTTCAGAATACATTCACTGGTTCGAAACAATTCGAAATGCTAGTGAAACAGATGTAGTAGTAATTCATATTAATAGTTATGGCGGTGATTTATTTACTGCCATTCAATTCATGAGAACATTCGCAGAAACCAAAGCCAATATCGTGGCCTCTGTAGAGGGTGCATGCATGAGTGCTGCCACAGTAATTTTCTTGACTGCCAAGCATTTTGAAATTAGTAAACACTCCATGTTCATGTTCCATAACTACAGCTCTGGAAGTTTTGGAAAGGGTGGCGAGATGTACGACAACATAGTACATGAACGAGAATGGAGTAGAAAATTATGGAAGGATGTATATACAGGATTTCTAACCGAGACGGAAATCAATTCCATTTTACAGAATAAAGACATTTGGATGTCAGGTGAGGAAGTATCAAAGCGTCTGGAAAAGAAATTTAAGCCCAAGACCCCCGCGCCTAGAGCCCCTAAATCCCCTACAAAAACTAGGAAAAAGAAGTCGTAAGTTGTTGATTTTCAAGCACTTACAGAGGACTTGACAAAAACCACCCTAGGAGTTATACTTAATGTATAGCTTCTAGGGTTTTCTTCTGACATGGAGAGTATATGGCGAACGTTTTAGACTCCACCAAGAGCACGTTGGGCCGACTTCTGGCCGCTGAGGACATCCGAATCGAGCATCGTCAGGTTCGTGGCCCTTCATTTGATGTCAAGGACCGTGTGTTGGTTCTCCCCATTTGGAAAGACATGGATGCCGACCTGTATGACCTGATGATTGGTCATGAGGTGGGCCATGCCTTGTTCACACCCGCAGCTGGCTGGCTGGATCAGGTGAAGGAGTATGGCAAGGAGTTCAAGACCATGTTGAACCTTGTGGAAGATGCGCGTATTGAAAAGAAGATGAAGGTGAAATATCCTGGTCTTCGTCGCCCCATGTACAATGGCTACACGCAGCTGGTGGACCGTGGGTTCTTTGGTGTCCCCATGGCGGACATGAAGCATCTTCCATTCGCTGACCGGCTAAATGTGTATTTCAAGTTGGGTGCTCGTGCTGAAATCAGCTTCTCGGACAAGGAACAGGACCTGGTGGATCGTATCGAAGCCGTGGAATCGTTCGAGGATGTGATGAAGCTGGCCAAGGAGCTTCACACCATGGCCAGTGATGAGAAGTCGGAACTGGATGACATTTTCGAGGACTTGATGGACGCCTTAGAGAATGACACGCTAGGTGAAGGTGGTGAGGGTGAGGCCAGTGATGAGGGTGATTCCATTCAGGACACCATCAATCGCCTTCGTGAGGCTGGCAAGCACAAGATGGCTGATGCTTTGGAGCAGGCGTCTGAGAAGGCCAAGGAGCGGTTGAAGGAGTGGATGGACCGTGATGACACCTCGTCCATCACTGCCGAGGCCATGGAGAAGAATCAAGAGAAGCTGATTGATGACATGGCGTATCCTTTGACCTACACACATTTTCCCAATATCAAAATTGAGAATTATGTGGTGCCCTTCCAGCGGGTGCATGACATGATGGTGTTTGATGAGTCGTTCGAGAATCGGCGTATGGAGATTTACAACAAGTTCATGAATGCCAACAAGAAGTACATCTCACACATGGTTCGTGAGTTTGAGCTTCGTCGCAATGCCAAGCAGTTCGCTCGTGCCAAGACCAG
>Ga0222714_10007208_pt1 | contig 10231 bp, 16 predicted proteins | sample C33_3DmetaG_FD_165048 | JGI IMG/M metagenome (GOLD analysis project Ga0222714, IMG submission 165048) | Estuarine water microbial communities from San Francisco Bay, California, United States - C33_3D | ecosystem: Environmental > Aquatic > Marine > Unclassified | place: USA: California... | reverse complement strand
TTGTAGCAAAAGTTGCAGATAAAGCTACTGCATAATCACTAACTGAAGTAATACGACTATTAGCTGAAGCAATACTTGTAGCTAGTGCAGATGAAACAGCAGCTAATTCAGCAGATGTAGCAAAATCTAAATTATCTACAACAGTATTAATAGATGTAATGGCTGCAGCATTTACAGAAGTTAAAGCTGATACTGCCGCAATATTTGTATTACTATTATTAATACTTGTTGCAAAAGTTGCAGACAGTGCTACAGCGTAATCACTGACTGAAGTAATTCTAGTGTTTGCAGTTGCAATACTTGTAGCTAAAGCTGAAGATACAGCGGCTAATTCTGCAGATGTAGCAAAATCTAAATTATCTACAACAGTATTAATACTTGTAATTGCCGCTGCATTTACTGAAGTTAAGGCAGATACGGCAGCAATGTTTGTATTACTATTATTAATGCTTGTAGCCATTGTAGCAGAAAGAGCTACAGCATAATCACTAACGGAAGTAATACGAGTATTTGCAGTTGCAATGCTGGTAGCTAAAGCTGAAGATACTGTAGCAAGGCCAGCAGACGTTGCTACATTGTCACCAGCAAGTACAATAGCTGTTCCTACAGATACAACACTTACTACAGTAAGATTACTTGCAGTAAATGAAGATACCGATACATCTGTAAAGTTAAGAGTACCAATACGTGCATCTTCAATACTTGCACTTACAGCATAAAGAAAATCTGTACGAGTGTCACCAGTTACTGAAAGATTTGTACCAATATAAGTTGAACCACTTACATAAAGATCGGCAGCTAGTGAAACAATACCATCAATAGTACCTGCACCATCGACATTAAGATCCCCACCAATACTAGCTTTTGAACTAAGTGTAAGAGTTCCACCAATAATTTCATCTGCACGAAGTGTAGGGATAGATACACTTGTAGATACTGCTGTTGCACTAACTACCTGACCATACTGATTTACTTCAAAGTTAGTAAATGGTCCATAGTTACCAGATACAACACCTGATGGATCTAGACTAAATGTAGGATTACCTTCTGTACCATCTGCATTGGTAATTGCAATACCTGTACCTGCAGTAAGTGTACGACCATAGACCTGACCGCCACTAACAGCGACCATACCTGTAGCACCTGTGAGGTCTGCTACTGCATTAAGGACTGAAGCTGAAGCTGTAAGAGTTACACCGCTTAATTGAAAAGTACCATCAATATTAACGGCTGCATTACTTAATTGTAGTGGAGAGGCAGTACCTTTACCATCTGATACTGATCGTAAAGTTGTGTCAATACCTGAGTTACTATTACTGACTTGTAATAGATCTTTATAGGTATTTGCAATTTGTTTACCAGTAAGTGAAGACATTATATTGTATTCCAATCACTATTTGTATCTTCCCAATTCGTGTAAGCATCTTCCCAGTTTTTATTCCTACCAAAATTAGTTGGTGGTCTAGGATCTGTTAAAAACTCGTCATCACGAACATTTGGTTGTTTGTTTTGTGGATGGTTCTTCATATCATAAGCACCATCCCAGTCTTCTGGACAAACAAGCATACCGTAACTATTTTTTCTTAGTTGTGTATACTTGTACCTAAACCCACAAATATCACAGATTGCATATGCTCTTTTAGTTGATGCCATAATATATTACCTTATGGATAAACTGGCGGTAGCCAATCTGTTGTTGTAACAGTTACGTAAGTATCTCCTTCATCTGGCCTAGCATTACGAATATTTTCATCGTCATGTACTCTAGGAATTTTATTTTGAGGATGGTTTTGAAGATTGTAAGCACCCTCCCAGTCACTAAGACATACTCTAAAACCCATGCTATTCTTTTTTAATTGATGGAGTGGATATTCAAAACCACAAATATCACATTCACCAATTGCTCTTTTTTCACTAGCCATACTATTATACCAGATTTAAACGAGGTACAATACGAATATTTGACCTTTCCCTGTCTTCATCCATAGCTCTTGCTAGACGTTCTTCATATTCCCCTTTGAGAAAAGCTACACGATTTTCTGTAATACCGGGACGCTTAAGTGACATGAAGTACGCAAGTCCTGCTGGAAGGCAGGGAAGAAACCTACGAGAAATATCTGCAATTTGAACAGCAGATTTATTTACATCCTGAATATAACGAACTTTTTCTAGCTTGACTGTGTAGCTGGTAGAATCTGGAACAGGCCAGATATACATTGTAGGATTGGTCCTACCACGACGAATTGCATACTGTGTAGGACGGCCTGTTTGGCTTTTACGAGGAATCTTGAGATACTCTTCCATGCTAATACGATCAAGTTGAATATCTGTAGTGCTAAGATTAACTACAGCTTCTAGTACATCTAAAGTTGAAGAGGTAAGTTCATAAGCTGTAACACTGGTAGATACTGAAACTGTAGTTGTATCGGCAGTCCAAAGAAGTACTCCACGATTCTGCCAATCTTGTAATAGCAAATTAATTGAACGACGAGCAGACTTAGGATCATGTCCTAGTGTCTGTTCACCACCAATCATTTCCATTGCTTCTTGAATAACTTCATCAATATCCATTGAGAAGTTATAGGTGCCTGATGTGGACATTACTTACCTTTCTTAATTATTTTCCTTTTTTCATGGCTTTACCATAACCACGCATGGCAGCACCACATCCTTTAGGTCCAACTTTACCACCCTTTTTAATACTCCGAACTGAAAGACCCCGTGTTCCCTTATCTGAAGTATTAAAATCTTGATTAGTATCTGAACCAGATTTTTTCTCTTTTTTGCCACTGCCCATAGCAATAGCCAAAGGACTAAAAGAATTTATAAGATTTTTAGGACCACCTTTAGCTAAAGCATAAGCTGGAGAAAGATAGGACATAATCCCACCTTTTGCTTTTTTCATAACTTTTTTTTTCATGGGTGCTTTCATAATCTGTTGTCCTATACTTGATCTGTTAATAGCCATATTATTTTCTCTTTATACCACGAACATATTTCTGAGATTTAGGAGGAGACTTCTTAGAACCTGAAGGACCAGCCCAGAATAACTTATCAGCCCAGTAGGCTGCACTCTGTGGACCCTTGGCAATATTTTTACCATGACGAGCTTTAAATGATTTACGAGCTTCTGGTGAGTAATTATGACCCATCTTCTGATCACCAAAGCGAATAACCTTTACACCACCTGAAGGTGCTCTTACTGCAACAACACCTTTCTTAGTTGGATGACTAGGAGTACGCTTTGGTTTATTAAGGCCACTTAGTCCTAGTTTACGAAGTTTATTCTTTTCTGCGTCAGTTAGTGCCATGTTACTTAACTTTCCTGTATCTCTTAACTTTATTTGCAATGGTCTTAGGTTGCTTTACAAATTGTTTTCCCTGTTGAGTTCCCTGTCTTTTTGCTTTGGTAGTTCTAGCATATTCGGCAGGACTGAGTGATTTGATTGCAGCGGATGGTAAATATCGTTCTCCTGTTTCTTTGGATGGTTTGCCGGATTTGGTACGCCACTTTTGTTTTGTCCAAGCCTTTAAACTCCTCTGTGGTTTACGAAGTGCCATTAGCTTTTATATCCTCCACCAGCTTTTTTATACTCACTAGCAAGTAGCTGTGCTTTACGAGCAGACCACTGACCCGGATTACCGCCTTTTGAACCTGACTTAATATTTTCAAATAGACGCTTGCGAAGTCCCGGCTTGGTGTAGTTTCCGGCTTCGTTAACCCGTGAGCGAGATACAGGACCACCTCCCTTCTTCATAGCTTTAGACTTACCTGCCGTACTCAGGGCAATAGCTACTGCTTGCTTCTGAGGACGACCTTCCTTCTTGAGCTTACGAATATTTGAACTGACAGTCTTTGCAGACTTACCTTTCTTTAGAGGCATTACTTACCTTTCATTGCCTTACCATAGCCACGTAGTGCTTTACCACAACCTTTTGGAGCTACACGGCCACCAGATTTTCTTTTAATATAGTTTTTTTCAATTATAGCTAATTTTTCTCTAGCAGCAGGGGTCATACCCCGTGCTTCAAGATTAGACTTAGCTTGGTTAATTTCACTTTTAGTAGGCGTATAATCCCCTACAAGTTCTCCTGTTTGTACAAAAGTATCACGTGGATCTCTTTTATCCTTACCAGCCTCTTTTAATGCATTAGCTCTTTTAGTTGCTGCTCCTGCTCTTGCTGCACGTGAAGCATCTTCAGCATCCTTATCTACCATTGCTTTAAATTTAGCTTTATCCTTTTCACTAGCATTTCCTTTACGAATACGGGCTTCAAGGGCGACCTTTCTTTTAGCTCTTTCTTTTATTCCTGTGCTTGTGCTTTCAGCTACAATACCCCTATCGCCAGAAGCTTTACTCTCATCGGAAAATTTTTTAATGTACTTCATAACTTCTTGCATTATTTTTTTACTAGCCATGATTATTTTTATCCTTTCATAGCTTTACCATAACCACGTAAGGCTTTACCACAACCACGCGGAGAAACTTTACCACCAGATTTTTTATAACTTACCTTACCGCCACGTTTTTTATTCATAAGTCCGCGAACAACTTCTGTAAGATCTGGTTCAGTATTTTCTAAATCAACTCTACCACGCATTGCATCAGTAATTTGATCAGAAGTATATCCGATATCTTCTGGAAGACCTGCCGGACCTAGACCCGGTTTTACACCAGTTTGCCGTGCTTCACGATCCATACGTGCATTAAACTCAGCTCGTGTTTCACCAGTTTGTTCGCCTACAGCTTCACGTGCTCGTTTAGCTGACATACGCCGTTTACCTTTACTAGCTCCCTTTACACCTTCAGGAATTTTTTTAACTTCTATATTTTTAGAAACTTCTTTTAATTCTTTACGTTGGATATCTTTACTAACTTTAGGTTCGGCAGGTTTACGAGCAGCAATAATACGAGTAGGTGTCACTTTAACATTAGAATCTGTTTTATCTTTTTTTGAAGATTTTTTAGCACGTTGTTCTGCCCTGCGTTTAATATTCTGTGTTGCAGATTTTACAGCATCTTTGCCAAATTCTTCTTCTGCTGCTTTTTTACCTTTTTTAGCAGCATACTTGGCAATCTTTTCAAACATTGCCATAATTAAGCTCCCTTTCTTTTACGAGCAGCACCATAGCCTTTACCAGTTGGACGACCACACTCAGAACCAACCTTACCACCATGAGCCATTTTTTTATGAGCAGAATCTTTCATAATTGTACCATCTGGCATTTTGTGATAACCCTTTTTAACCTTACCACCACTCTTTAAACCAGCTTCAGGAGCTAAATAATCTCCAGTACGTGTCATAGATTTTTTCATACTTTTAACACGGGCCTTACCAGCATTAGAAAGAACTTTTTTAGAGTTAATAATATCTTCCTGACTACTTTGAGGATCATTAATAATACCTAAAGCTTCTCTAATAGCAGCATTAGAGGATAGTGTTGGAGAAATAAATTTATCAGCCATAGTAATTATAACCTTTAATTTGAGTTAGGAACAAGCGTATTATCCCCACCTGCAGGGCTTGCGGGCGTTTGCATGTCATCACGACGAGTACGACGAGCTTGGTTACGCTGAAGTTCTAATAGTTGATTATAACGCTGTTCAAATAGTGTAGCGGTTTGATAATCTTTCTGAAATACCATAGCCTCAATCATTGAAGCATTAAATAGAAGGTCATAGCAGAAATCTGAAAAATAATTTGTTTGTGAAACTGAGCTAAGAGTTGTAGGCCGTGATACGTAAACAATTTCACCATTGTAAGTAGAAGCAGGAGTGGGAGCAACTAGAATCGTAGTGTTATTTCTACGAGCATAATACTTTGGTTCTGATGTTGACGCAGAGACAGGCCAGTAGTCATTGATAAATTCATCAGTACGAAGAAGAATATTAATTTTTGTGCCATCACTTACCATATTAAAGTTTTTGATAACTCGTGTACCAGATGGTAGAGTTACTTGATTATTACCTGAAGAAACTGCTACTGAAGTATAAGTTACCAAACCATAGTCATCTAGATCTTTTACTAAACGCTCTTCAGCACGATTGACCATATTTGGAACATAGCTTAAAAACTCTGATCCATCATTTTCGCATGCCGCGATAATATCATTGACTAGGTAGTTATAATTAGCCATAGAAAACTGCTACTGTAGCTGTAGAGGTTGGAGCAGAAACTTTAACTACACCATTCATTAAAAGACCAAGATCTGGGAAAATAAGATCACCAGCATCATTGGCGGTAGTTAGAGTAAATTTAATATTGCTACCTTTAATAGTGCCATAGGCATCTGTAGAGGTGCCAGTAATAAGAAACGTGCCTACACCTGAAGCGTGTAGAGCACGAACACGGGTATCTGACACAGTGACACTGGAGGCAACATCAATAACTGCACCACTTCCTGTTACAAAACCTTCACGAAGAGTTGTGGACATTATGATATTCCTTTTAAATTTTAATCTGGTACTATTATACCAGCATATTTAGCTTTATACAAAAAGACAATGGGGGAGTAATGCTAGAGTTATCTAGACAATACTCCCCCAAAGCCTTACGCATTATCTACAGTTAATCAGGTCTTAGGAAGAACCTGAAGCACCGTAGAAACCACGCCAGTCTGACCAACCGAAGCTGTAACGCTCACGGGCCTTGAAGCGAAGGTTACCAGTGTCGAAATCTGGTTCCATCTTGGTCTGGAGTGGTGAACGGACAAACATCTTTGTACCATTGGGGCAGTCAGTCTTTAGGAACCAAGCGTTTGTATCAGTGAAACGGCGGTTCACAAAGAAGCCCTTTGGTAGAACGCCCTGATTACGAAGGGCGTTGATGTCATTTACATTCGTAACACCAGTTGTGCTGTTGGTAGCAGTAGTGGTGCTAAGAGTGCTGTTAAGAATCTTATCAGCAGTGTAGATAAGATCTGAAGGAACGTGGAGTGAAACAGCCTGTAGGCCGATTAGAATACCACGATCATCTTTAGCCTTGCTAATTGTGATAAGTGCAGACTCTAGTGAAGATTCACTAAGGTCAGTTGCACCTAGAGTGTTGGACTGATTCCCTGCACCTACGGTTGGGTGGGCAGAAGAGAATAGTGCAACACCGTCACCACCAGTGTAAGCAGAACTGAAGCCGTTATTGAAAACGTCAGCAGCCTTAACTTGCTTGGTGTTAGCCATTGCACGGGCTAGGCCACGAGCACGGACTTTAGCAAAGGTGTCATAAAGGTTGTCTTCCATAGCTTCTTCAGTGACTGCGAAAGCAAGAGCTACGGTTTCGTTGGTGTAACGAGAGACATAGCCTTCCTGTGCGGAATCATACTGAACTGCAGCACCTTCTGACTTAACAGGGGCAGTGCCGAAGCCGGTGAAAAGAACTTCTTCTTCAAATGCACGATCTGACTGTTCGGTTGCATACAGAGGGGCGTGTTCGTTGTCTACGTCCTTGTATTCGATGCCAAATACAGCATTTAGACCGGGAAGTAGTTCTTTGGCAATACTTGCACGATTAATAGCCATTGTATTTTACTCCTTCCCTATACTTAGTTGACAGATGCGTCAGCAGAAATGTACGCATCAACATGCTTGACAATACGAACTTCAAGCTTGGGATATGCACGTTCTGCAGCTACTGCAATGTCATTGCCGGGTTCATCTAGTACAGCAATAGCACGAACCATTGCATTACCAGTTGTACGGGTGCCAGCATTGATGCCAAAACCTGAACGACCAGTTACAGTTGAACCTGAACCTAGTGTGACATTGAAGTTCTGTGAGTTAAGATCACCAGCAGTTACTGAGGCGTCAGCCTGAACAATAAAGGTTGCTGATGGGCTATCTACAACTTGAGCATAGGCGTCGGTTGCAGAAGTACCTGAAGGCCAATACTTGGAGAACTTAGGTTCACCGTCAACTACATAACGGCAACCTACGAATACACCCATAGCCTTCTGGGTTGTGGTTGTTAGGACGTTAATATACCCGTCTGCGTTCACAACGATATCACCAGAGAAAATGTTTGAAGCATAACCGCTGGCAATTGGATATTCGTTTTGGCCGGAACTGTTAGGAGAACCGCCACGAACGCGAGAAGGGCGAAAACCGTCAAGTGCTTTTGAAGTGGACATATTACACTTTCCTTTCTATTTTCGCTTATACGATTATTGACATTAAGAGCACAAGACAGCTAAGTTAAAACTTAGTCCTGAAACTTAGGACTTTTACCTCGACTGACCTGTGTTCTGCTTGCATTAGAGACTGGCATGCCGGGAACATTTTCTCTCATAAGCTGTGAGTTCACTGCGTCCAACATATCTCTACTACGATTTTCATAAAACTCTTGACGAGATTCAGCTAGGTCAGATGGCATTTTTGCCAGTGCCAAGTCTCCACGACAGACTGCTCCTGAATATCGTCCTTCTTCTCGCACGGTAGAAGATGCTAACATTTCGGGTACTTCAGACTGATCAACAAACTCCCAACCTTCGGCCTGTCGTTTGCCTACATTCTGATAATCATCCTGATTCTTAAGAGAAACTCGAATCCACCGAAGAGCCATGCCTTCATTGTTAAACCGTTCCTTAACTGTTGCAGGAATGTCTAACCAATTTGGTTCCTCAAAGGTACGTTTCTTAGAAACAGAATTTGCCCTAGTGTTTGCGTTACGTGCATTAGTACGTGTGTCAATTGTCATATTTATTCCTTCCTTATATCCACGCTATGGTTATCTATTTTCAAGATACCGTTGTATAATCGCCGTCTGATTGCTCAACCTTGAGCTTTTCAGCAGCATATTGTTCAAGTGAAATACCCCACTTCTCAGCTAGTCTAATGTCCTCTTGGGTCAATTTGACTTTCTTGTTAGAAGATGAAGTCTTAGGTGTGCGTGACGCACCTGCTACCACTTGAGCAGAATTTGACGGAGCATCCTGCAAACGAGGGGCAGGTTCTTCCTTTACAGAAGTAGCCTGACCTAACTTACTTGGAAATAGTTTCTGAAGGCGTGAATCTACTTCCTCATAATATTCTTCATCTGAAGGATCAAAGCCTTCTTCCTTCAGGGCAGCATCAACTTGAAGTGCCGCCATAGTCATGGGCTGATCTGAACCAAACCAAGGATTCTTAGAAGCCCATTCAATTGCTTTAGGATCATACTGAGGTACAGCTTGCTGTGTAACTTGCTGACGCTGCTGATTTTCCTGTTCCTTTAACTTTTGATTATTATCTACATAATTGTCAAAAGATTTTTTATGTTCTCGTAATGCTATCTTTTCAGCATTTACCGTACTAATTTCTTCCTGTGCTGCAAGCATTGCATCGGTGTCACCCTGTTCTGCAGCTTGCTTATAAACAACTTTAGCTTGGGCTAAACGGGAATCTAACTGCCCTTGAGTACTTTCAAAGCTTGAAGACAACGTGTTACGAAGTTCTTCATCTTTTGAATTAACTGAAGTACGAAGTTGCTCAATTTCTTGACGTAGCTGACCAATTTGTTCGTCACGCTCTTTACGCTGTTTGATAAGTTGTCGAATACGTTTTTGAGCACCATTAGTTTCAATCCCTTCAAGTTCTTTAGGTTGTACTGGCTCTTCATTTTCTTCAGTTGAAGCACTAACTGGAGCAGGAGCTTTTTCAACAGATTCTTCCTGCTGTGCTACTTCTTCCTGTTCTTCTTCCTGACCTTCAATTTCAAATTCTACTTTTTCCTGTTCATTTGAACCGTCAATATCAATAGTTGACCATTCATCTTTTTCTTCTTGTGCCATTTGGCTCCTTTCTACCGCTGTCTGCGACCAACAACGATTACGCTAGAAGTACATATAATATACTATACTTAGCTAATTTATACAAATTACTTTGACAAATTATAAGTTGTATCAAGATATTTAGGATCTTCTACTCGCATGATAATCTGATCATCAAATAGTAGAAGAAGTTTAATACCCTTATAAACAAACTTCTGTCCCGTATGTTTACCGTAACATACGTAATCGCCTACTTCACACCACTTACCTTTAGGAAACTTTTCTGAATCCTCATAAGCCAAGTCACCTAACTTAATAACTTGACCAATAGTAGTAAGATATGAAATATCGTCAACTACCTTGTCAGGTAGATAAATACCACCCTTAGTTTTTTCCCGAAGTGATACAGGGCGAATCATCACATGGTAGCCGGGAACATCCGGCAGTTCTTTAATATTCAGTTTAACTGCTGCAGGTGTAATCCAGTCA
>Ga0222714_10007207_pt1 | contig 10232 bp, 10 predicted proteins | sample C33_3DmetaG_FD_165048 | JGI IMG/M metagenome (GOLD analysis project Ga0222714, IMG submission 165048) | Estuarine water microbial communities from San Francisco Bay, California, United States - C33_3D | ecosystem: Environmental > Aquatic > Marine > Unclassified | place: USA: California... | reverse complement strand
AAACCCCTTGACTTTTCAGTTGAGGGGTTTTATAATGTCTTCATTGGGGGATTAGCTCAGTTGGTAGTAGCACTTGCTTTGCAAGCAAGATGTCATCGGTTCGAGTCCGATATCCTCCACTTCTAAATATTTGAAAGAGTATTTGTATATAAATGGCAACAAGTGCTATAGAAACTGCTAAACAAGAAAACGGTTCAAGAGTATTTTTTGAAAGTGTAATAGAAAAAAATACAGAACCATCTGATGCGGTGATGCTGCAGGTTTATGATGGTTATAATTTAGAGTGGAAAGAAACTTATAGGAAACAAGTTGCTGCCTTAAAATCTTTTCTTGGTACTAATAAAGGATATGAGTATTCTAGAGATTCTGGAATAATGCCTTATATTGAAAACATTGCAAAAATAGATTGTGGAGTTAGTGTCAAAGATAGATGGAATCCGATGGATATTGTAATGGTTAAAAAAAATATGAAAAGGGTTGTAGAGGGAACAATACGAGAACTGACTAATATTGATGGCATGAATAAACCTGCTAGGTTGGTTTTGTTAAATGCATATATGAGAGAAGCTTTAAAGGAAAAAATTTTAATAGGAATTTCTCTTAAAGCAATTGCTAAAAATAAAAAAACTGCAAACAAAGAACTGGCAAATATGGGTGGTTCTGCTGGAGCAAGAGCCCATATTGATTTGGTTTCTGGTTCTATTAAATGTACTTTAACTCTTGGAAAAAAAGCGAATTTTTTGTTTGATACTGGAGAACTTGGATTTGATCTAAAGACAGAATCTGGAGGTCAAATCCATGGACAGTCAAGAAATTTTCAATATTCAAAAGCAAGAAATTTGGTTCAGACCGATTTAACACCAAAAGGAAAGGACGCAGGTGCAAAACTTGGTAAAGTTTCTAGTGTTGCTTTGGATCAATTTTTAAATGATATTGGATTATCCAGACCAACTTCTGCAGCAAAACATCCACATATTCCAAATGTTGGATCCTGGAATGACAATGATAAAAAATATTGGGTTAATTTATATAATAAATTAAAAAATAATAATATGATAGACTTTGGTGAGATCGCGGTTTATCAAAATGGTAAAAAAATAGGAGACACCTTTGAAGAGATATTAGAAAATGCCATAATATATGAGTCTGGAAATATGGATAGAAGTTCAGCTGGTAGGTTTTCTTCCAAATTGATTGCTATGGAATGGGCAAACACTTGGGTTGAGATTTCTAAAAAAAATAAAATGATAGAATGGTGTACTGTTCTTTATTATGGTGCAAAAAAAGAATTTTCCCAAAAGAATGGTCCATTTTTAAAAATATACTAATTAAATAAATAAAAGTATAAGGACTAACAATATAGATGAAAAGTTTTTTCCAATTTTTGAGTGAGGCACAATCGCAGGCATCAATGCAGGCGAGTAAGTTAAACCTCAAGAGTGATGGACACGGTGGTTGGTTAGACACCCGTGGTAATTTTGTTGCGACTACTGAAAAAGGAAAACTTGTCTTTGTAGATAAAAAGAAAGCAAAGGGACAACCAGAACCTGCTGCAAAACCTGCTGCAGCAAAACCACAAGCAGCAGAACCCGCAAAACCAAAAGCAGCACCAGAAGAGAAACCAAAAGAAGCACCAGTAGCACAAGAACCTGCAACTGGTGAGATGAGTGATACTCTGACCGTTGCATTTGGTCGTTTCAATCCACCAACAGTAGGACACGAGAAACTACTAAAGTCTGCAAAAAAAGCATCAACTGGTGGAGACCTTAAGATCTATCCATCAAGAACTCAGGATCCAAAGAAGAATCCATTGGATCCTGATATGAAGATTTCGTTTATGAAGAAGATGTTCCCTGATTATGAGGAGAACATTATTAATGATGATGAAATGAAATCAATCTTTAATGTGTTGGTTGCCGCAGCAGAAGCTGGATATACTAGTGTTAACATTGTTGTTGGATCTGATCGCCAGGCAGAATTTGAAAACCTTGCACAAAAATACAATGGAGACCTTTATAACTTTGATTTGATTCGGGTAATCTCCGCTGGGGTTAGAGATGCAGATGCTGAAGGTGTTGAGGGTATGTCGGCATCAAAAATGAGAAAGGCGGTTGTTGAAGATGATTTCGAATCATTCCGTAGAGGAACTCCAAAGACATTGGATGATGGTGATACCAAAGCACTCTTTGATGCAGTTCGTCAAGGGATGGGTGCAAAGAAAAAGAAAAATGAAGTTACAGAACTGTGGCAAATTGCTCCTAAATGTGATCTAAAGGGACTTCGTGAGCAATATGTCAGTGAAAGAATTTTTAGAATTGGAGATATTGTAGAAAACTTAAATACTGGATTGGTGGGTGAGATTATTCGTAGAGGAACAAATCATCTAATTTGTTTGACCAAAGAAAACTATATGTTTAAATCATGGATACGTGATGTTATGGAAGCAGTTGTGAATTATCCAGGACCATCAGGAGTTCCTGCGGATCAAAGAGAAGTTGGTACAGATGCACACAGAAAATACGTCCAAAGAATGACTGGAACATTTGATATCAAGAATTTCATAAATAAGTATAAGGTTAAAAAATAAAGATTAACTTATACTCATGACTCATCTAAACGATCTTTCCAAGGTTTACTTGGAGACAATTGCAGAATCTGCAGTTCCTGGTAAACCAGCGGAACGTCTTGGTGCAGTGACTGCTATCCCTAAGGACCAGCAAGATGCTGCTCGTGAAAGGATTCTTGCAAAGACAGCAGCAAAACGCGAAAAGATGAAAGAAGCACTTGATCCAGTAGGGCAAGAAGATGCAGATGTTGATAATGACGGTAAGAAAAATACTAATGCTGATAAGTATTTGATTAAGCGTCGCAAGGCAATTGGTAAAGCACTTGCTACGAGAAAGGAAGAAACTGAAATCACTGAGATTCATAAACAAGCACATGGTCCACATGAAGTTCCTTCTAAAAATTTAAAAGGACTTGTTGCAAAAGCAGTCAAGAGAATTGACACTGATGTTGATGGTGATACAGATAATAATGATAAAGCAAAGGGAGAGCTTGGTGAGTTCATTCCAGGTGTAGGTAATAAGAGACTTTACTCCACTACAAAAACAACTACAGCAAAAGAATCATTCTCTAATTGGAGGCAAGATATTTCTGAAGTTATTAGTGATATTGAGTCGCAACCAATCAAAGAAAAGAAAGTAAATAATAAAATCAAGATCAATCCAAAACTTGGCGAAGCAATTGAGGAACTGGGTGGAACTTTGATTGAGATGATTGAGATTGATGAGAATATAGCAACTGGTAAGGCAGCAGTTTCTGAAGCAGTCAAGGGACAAGACACTGAGATGAGAAAGACAGCTGCTGCCGATAGAAAATCGGGTGAGAAGCGTCTTCCTCCTTCATCAGGAAAGGGATATGCTGATCAGCAGAAGCAAAGCATCTCATACATGGATAAACTGACCAAGAAAAACAAGAATGTTGTTGGACTGGTCACCAAAGAAGATGTTGAGCAGATTGATGAAAAAGCAGTCTCCAAAGCACAACAACGCTTCATGGGAATGGTTCATGCGGTAAAGAAAGGTGATATGGAAGCACCTTCAGCAGCAGTTGCTAAAGCAGCAGAATCTATGACCGATAAAGAAGCAAAGAAATTTGCTAAGACCAAGCATAAAGGTCTTCCTGAGAAGAAAGAAGTAAAAGAAGGTGCAACCGAAGCACCAATGTCTCCTCAAGAACTTGCACTTCAAAAGAGAAAGACTGCTATTGATCAGCAAATCGCTCAGAAAAGAAGACAGGCACTTAATCAAGCAGGGAAACCACAGCAAGACATGAATGAAGAAGATTATGATCGTATGAAAGATGAGAGAATGATGCGTGGTGGCGTGGATGGAAACACAAATTATCGCAAACCAGCAAGCACTCAAGTTGGTCCAAAAAAAGAACCAAAGAAAGGTGTAATGAGTGCTATAGACATTGTAAAGGCACAAGTTCGTGCTAAGCACGGAAAAGGTGCAATTATTGGGGATTGATATATATAGATTGTAGATCTGAGGTTCATCATGCTTTCATTCCTCCTCCCACTAGCATCAAAAATCATTACTGATGCTGTTGCCAAGATCCCCGATAATGAGGAACTTGGTGATAGATTGATCCAAATCTGCCTTTTAATTCTTAGCAAGGCAGTAAAACTCACCAAAACAGAAATGGATGATCAACTGTTAGAAGTTGTATCTAAAGCAATCCAGGCTAAACAAAAAGTTGACTGAAAGGTTGAGTTTTTAAACTGGTACAAAACCAAAAGGAGACCAAAAATATAAGGTCTCCTTTTTTATAAATATCTTATAGCAAATAAATTTTATCGGAAGACAGACATGGCACTCTGGGGAAATAATGATAATGTAGATTCTACTGGTACTATCGTATCAGTAAACTATGATACTGGCGAAGTTATTGGTTCTGGTACTACTTTTGGTGACGCTACTGTTGGATCAGCAAAAACAGGAGATGTGATTCGTTTTGGTTGGAGAGATGCTACTCCTGGAGCTGGAGCAACGTATTATGGCGATGCTGTAATCGTTGGCATTGCTAGCACAACCGTATTGACAATTGGATCTACTGCTGGACTGAGCGGCGTTGCTATTGCCAATACTTCCTTTACTGTAAGTCAGTGTCCAGTTTATACTGTTCTCGACAGTCACTATAGTGAAACCAATAGTGACTACGACTCTTTCGTATACGGTATCGGCAGAACTGGTTCTGAAGCAGCTGTTGCAACTGCATACGAAACCGGTGTAGGTTGGGTTGGAATTACAACCTATAACGATAACGAAGGAAATCTGAGAGTCAAGAAAGAAATTCTCGTTGCAATGTCTGGCATTGCAACTGGCAATGTTCCTGCATTCCCTGATCAAAAATAATTAAATAATCTATGAGATTTGATGAATTGAATGAGGATAATTTTCTTTTGTTTGCGATAAAACATTATGAAAATCCGCAAGCAGTAACGAAAGAAGATTTTGATAAAGATCTAAATCATTTTAAGTACATAAAGAGATTACTGAAACGATATAAGAACACGGGTCAACTAAAGACACATCTTCTTTTAAACCATTTTATTATTCTTTATAACATCTTTGGAGAAGCAACGACACCAATGTTATTCTTTAAGATTGAAAGTGATTTGTGGTCTTGCATGAAAAGTTTTATAATCTTTCTAGGAAGGTTTCCAGAATATCCTTATTCATCTATTCATGATATTAAGGTTGATATGAACTGTTTAACTGAACTTTACAAAATCTACAATGGAAAAGAAAACGATTGATAAAGTAATAGAAATAGTTCGTTCGTATCTTGATGAACAACCAACAAATGTAGTTGGTGGTGGGCAAATTGCTGGTACAGTTGAGGCTGGTGACGATCCTCCCGTTAGAAAGAAGAAAAAGTATATCTATATGAAGGGTGTAAGAAAGATCTGGAAACCCGAAAATGGCACAAGAAATTAAAGTCGCAGTTTTGGAAGAAAGGTTGCAGAATTTTGAAGCGTTTGTCTCTAAGTTAGATTCTGCTATAGAAAAGATTGCAGAGGTAAATAATAATGTGTCGCGGATGCTCGCCGTCCATGAAGAAAGACTATCAAAACAAGAAGAAATCGACAACATACTATTTGATAAAATCGACAAACTGCGTGATAAAATGGACAGCGATCATGACAGTGTTGGTCAACGATTATCTTTATTGGAACGAAAACTTTGGATTGGAATCGGAGTACTGGGATCAATTGTAGCACTGTCCAATCCACAAGCAATTAAAACCATCAAACCATTGTTATCTACGACTGGAAGTGCTATAGTATCACCAGCAGTAGCCTTTGTGAATGGATCACGTTGATTCCAAATTTATTGGACTTTTATCGCCACGACTAGAAAAATTTAAAAAGGTAAAAAATAATCTTTATAATTTTCGTTGTCCTATTTGTGGTGACTCAAAGAGGAACAAAAATAAAACTCGTGGATATTTGTATTCTGTAAAAGCAAATACTAATTTTAAGTGTCACAATTGTGGTGCTTCGATGTCCTTTAATAATTTTCTAAAGCAAATTGATCCAGCAGTATATAAACAATATTCATTAGAAAAATTTAAAACGGGACATACTGGTAGAAACTTTGTTGTAGAAGAACCAGAGTTTCATTTTGAAGAACCGAAGTTTAAGCAAAAAATTAGTCTTCCCAAAGCAACAGAAAATAGTATTGCTTGCGAATATTTGACAGGTAGAAATCTAAATCCAAATGAATTTTACTACGCAAAAGAATTTAAAAAGTGGATAAACTCAATTGTACCTACATTTGAAGATACTAAGTATGATGAAGCAAGGATTATTATTCCTTTGTTCTACAATCAAAACTTAATTGGTATTCAGGGGAGGAGTTTAGATTTTAGCAATCCAAAGTCTGTTAAATATATCACTGTGATGTTTAATGATGACGCACCAAAAATCTACGGATTGGATAACATCCGAACAGATGCTCCAGTCTATGTTACAGAAGGACCATTCGACAGCACTTTCATTCGCAATGCGGTTGCTATGTGTGGAGCTGACGCTGATGTTAGTCGTTGGGGGATTAGCGATGCTATTTGGATCTATGATAACGAACCACGAAATGCGGAAATTGTATCAAGAATCTCCCGCACCATCGCTAGAGGAGAAAAAATTGTTATCTGGCCCTCTAATATAATTGAGAAAGATATTAATGATATGGTTTTATCTGGACTGAATGTTCAGTCTGTGATAGAATCAAATACATATTCTGGATTAGAAGCAAAACTTAAATTTACAACCTGGAAGAAAATATGAGTAACGGCACCAAAGTTAAAAAGCGTGATGGTAGAATTGAACCTCTTGACCTAGACAAGATGCATTTGATGGTTGAAGAGGCATGTAAGGGTCTTGCAGGGGTCTCTGCGAGTCAAGTTGAGATGAAGTCGGGTATTCAGTTCTATGATGGCATTACGACGGCAGAGATTCAGGAGATTTTGATTCGTGCTGCTTCTGATTTGATTGATCTAGACCACCCCAACTACCAATATGTTGCTGCAAGGCTACTTCTATTTGCTGTTCGTAAACAACTCTATGGGAAGATGAAAGAACTTCCTGCTCTAGAGCAGCACATTGTAGAGTGCGTTTCTGCAGAGATTTATGATCATGATATTTACACCAAATATTCTCAAGAAGAAATTGCAAAAGCTGATAGTTTCATTGATCATGATCGTGACTATCTCTTCACTTATGCGGGTCTACGTCAGGTCGTTGACAAGTACCTCGTGCAGGATCGAAGCAGTGGTGGAGTTTATGAGACTCCACAGTTTATGTACATGATGATTGCACTGACTATCTTTGCAGAATATCCAAAAGAAACCAGAATGTCATACGTCAGGAGATACTATGACGCAATCTCAAAGCACAAAATCAACATCCCCACACCTATCATGGCGGGAGTGCGAACTCCGCTTAGACAATTTGCTAGCTGTGTCCTTGTTGACGTTGATGACACCCTCGATAGTATCTTTAGTAGCGATATGGCTATTGGCAGATATGTTGCACAAAGGGCGGGAATCGGCATCAACGCAGGTAGAATCCGTGGTATCAACTCTAAAATCCGTGGAGGTGAAGTACAGCACACCGGTGTCGTCCCATTCCTTAAAAAGTTTGAGGCAACTGTTCGTTGTTGTACGCAAAATGGCATCAGGGGAGGCAGTGCAACTGTGCATTTCCCAATCTGGCACCAAGAAATCGAAGATATCTTAGTATTAAAAAATAACAAAGGAACCGAAGATAACCGTGTTCGTAAGTTAGACTACAGTATCCAAATTAGCAAACTCTTCTATGAGCGATTCATCCAAGATGGAGAAATCACACTATTCTCTCCGCACGATGTTCCTGGTCTGTATGATGCTTTTGGCACTGATCGATTTGACGAGTTATATGTATCTTATGAACGAGATGCATCTGTTCCAAGAAAAAGTATCCGAGCTCAAGAACTCATTCTTAACCTTCTAAAAGAACGTGCTGAGACGGGTCGTATCTATATTATGAACCTTGATCATTGCAACTCTCACTCATCATTTAAAGATAAGGTTGAGATGTCTAATCTTTGTCAGGAAATCACACTGCCAACCTATCCTCTTCAGCACATTGATGATACTAATGGAGAGATTGCTCTGTGCATTCTCAGTGCTATCAACGTTGGTAAGGTAAAGTCCGATGAAGAACTTGAGGAACTTTGTGACCTTTCTGTTCGTGGACTTGACGAATTGATTGACTATCAAAAGTATCCTATTATTGCTGCAGAGATTGCTACAAAGGCACGTAGATCTCTTGGAATTGGTTTTATTGGACTTGCACACTATCTTGCTAAACTTGGATTTAATTATGCAGATCAAGAAGCCTGGAATGCTGTTCATGGACTCTCTGAGTCCTTCCAGTATTACCTTCTGAAAGCATCTAATCAACTTGCCAAGGAAAAAGGTCACTGTGAATATTTTGGTCGTACTAAATATGCTGATGGTATTTTGCCAATAGATACATATAAGAAGGATGTTGATGAAATTGTTTCTCCGAAGTTAGATCATGATTGGGAAACTCTTAGGGCATCTATCTTGGAACATGGTCTCCGACACAGCACACTGTCCGCACAGATGCCATCGGAGAGCAGTTCCGTTGTGTCAAATGCAACCAATGGAATCGAACCACCTCGCGGATACCTGTCCGTTAAGAAATCGAAGAAAGGACCTCTTAAGCAAATTGTTCCACAATATCATTCCCTGAAAAATAACTACACACTTTTGTGGGAAATGCCTGACAATAAGGGTTACATAAATGTAGTGGCAGTTATGCAAAAATTCTTTGATCAAGCCATATCTGGTAATTGGAGTTATAATCCAGAAAATTATCCTGATAATGAGGTGCCAGTTTCTGTCATGGCAAATGACTTTTTGACTACATACAAATACGGATGGAAAACTTCTTACTATCAAAACACTTATGATATTAAGACTGATGAAATAGTAGAAGATAAAAAGTCCGAACTAGATAATTTACTAAATGAGTTAAGCAGATCCGAGGAGGGAGAGTGTGAATCCTGTGCAGTTTAAAATTTCTTCCACAGAAGAATCTAAAACAAAAGTTGAAGGCATGACAGTCTTTAATACTGAACAAGTTAATACTAAGAAACAACCGATGTTTTTCGGTAAACCTCTGGGAATTCAGAGATATGATTCATACAAGTACCCAATCTTTGATAAACTAACCACCCAGCAACTTGGATACTTCTGGAGACCCGAAGAGGTGTCTCTCCAGAAGGATCGTGGAGACTATCAGACACTTCGCCCAGAACAAAAGCACATCTATACTTCTAATCTGAAGTATCAGATTATGCTTGACTCTATCCAGGGTCGTGGTCCTGGTATGGCATTCATTCCATATTGCTCACTTCCTGAATTGGAAGCATGTATGGAAGTCTGGGGATTTATGGAAATGATTCACAGTCGTTCTTATACCTATATCATCAAAAACATTTATTCAGACCCCTCTGAGGTGTTTGATAAGATTGTCACCGACAATCGTATTCTGGAGCGTGCTAGCAGCGTCACAGAAGCATATGATGAGTTTATTAACTCGGCACATCAATATGATAATTCTAATGAATGGGTACATGCTTTGGAACAAGTCCCAGCAGCACTAGAAGGAAAGAATGAACTCAAACGAAAACTGTATAGAGCAATCGCAAACGTTAACATTCTTGAAGGTATTCGGTTCTACGTTAGTTTTGCTTGTAGTTTCGCCTTTGGTGAACTTAAGCTTATGGAAGGATCCGCTAAGATCATCTCTCTTATCGCAAGAGACGAAAACCAACACCTAGCAATCACTCAAAATATTCTTAACAAGTGGGCAGCAGGTGATGATCCAGAAATGAAGAGAATTATGAAGGAAGAAGAAGAGTGGACTTATAAAGCATTTGATCGTGCTGTAAACGAAGAAAAAAGATGGGCAGATTATCTGTTCAAAGATGGCAGCATGATTGGACTGAACGATAAACTTCTTCAGCAATACGTAGAGTGGATTGCAAACAGAAGACTTAAAGCAATTGGGTTAAAGCCCCAATACGATATTGCAGCAAACAATAACCCACTTCCTTGGACACAGCACTGGATTTCTTCCAAAGGTCTTCAGG
>Ga0222714_10007206_pt1 | contig 10235 bp, 11 predicted proteins | sample C33_3DmetaG_FD_165048 | JGI IMG/M metagenome (GOLD analysis project Ga0222714, IMG submission 165048) | Estuarine water microbial communities from San Francisco Bay, California, United States - C33_3D | ecosystem: Environmental > Aquatic > Marine > Unclassified | place: USA: California... | reverse complement strand
GAGTTGCTCGGTCATCCCAGAAACAATTTTGCGCTTGAAGGTATTCGTTACGGCCTCATCGAGGAACTTGCAAGGGACTGCGGACTTAGGCTGAGCCTGCGTGAACGCAGTCCGGCCGACCTCGCACGCGCCAGCGAGGTTCTACTTAGCTCGGCAACCAAAGAGCTCTTGGCCATTACCTCCATTAATCAGGCGCCCGTGGCGCATGGCCGGCCGGGGCCTGTGTTTCAGAGACTGCGCACAGCCTATGACAAGGCCATTGAGATGCAATGCCCGAGGGCTCAGCGAGCCAAGGCGGCTGCCCCAATAAACTAGCTGTGCAGATAATGCCGATCCCTGAGCCGCAAGAATCACTTATTGAATTTCCTTGCGAGTTCCCCATTAAGGTCATGGGCTTGCGGCGCGAGGGCTTCGCCCAAGAAATGGTGGCTGCACTGGCCGAGCTCGTGCCCGATATCGCCGCTGAAAAAATTGAGATGCGGGTGAGCAAACAGGCCACCTACATAAGCCTCACCATTTATGTTCAAACGCATTCAAAAGCCCATCTCGACCAAATCTACCTCTGCCTTACGGGTCACCCATGGGTCAAAGTGGTTCTCTAGTTATCTGGTCGTCAGACCGCGGCCTTGACTACCAGGCGGCCGTCGACCGCATGACAAGTTACACGCTTGGGCGTGATGACCAGTCCAGTGACGCCCTATGGCCTGTTGAACACCCGGCAGTCTTCAGTCTGGGGCTCGCAGCCCAGAGTCACCATCTTCTCAACACGGGGTCCATTCCCGTTGTGCAGACCGATCGTGGGGGCCAGGTCACCTACCACGGACCAGGCCAGTTGGTGATTTATTGCCTCTTGAATCTTCGTCGCTACCACCTCACCGTGCGCAGCCTGGTGAGGCTCCTTGAGGGCGCGCTTATTGGCTTCATCGAAGGCCTTGGTATCAAGCCCGCCTATCGCGTCGTCGGTGCGCCCGGAGTCTATGTTAATTTTCGGCACGAGCGCCATAAAATTGCGGCCCTTGGTCTAAAAATTAAAAATGGCTGCTCTTACCATGGCATTGCCTTAAACCTTGAAATGGATCTTGAGCCTTTTGAGCGAATCAACCCCTGCGGCATACAAGGATTGAAGGTCACAGACCTGTCTAAAATGGGGTTTGCAATGTCATTGGACGAGGCGGCCCAGCAAGTCTGCCAAATCATCACTGAAAAGCTCTTAAGCCGAAGGCCTCATGACAACTAACCCAAGCCCTTCCCCCGAGACACCTGCCGCGTTTCTTAAGAAGAAGGGAGCGGCAAAAACTCGCCTCATTCCTATCGTTGCGCATACTGAAAGCATTGGCCCTAAGCCAAGCTGGATTCGCGTAAAGGCCCCAAGCCTCGGCTCGCGCTTTTTTGAAATTAAAGCCATTCTGCGAGAGCACCGTCTTCACACCGTCTGTGAAGAGGCCTCCTGTCCCAATATTGGAGAATGTTTTGGAAAGGGCACGGCCACCTTCATGATCATGGGGGATCGCTGCACACGACGCTGCCCTTTTTGTGATGTTGGTCATGGACGCCCAGACCCTCTGGATACTGAAGAACCGCAGAACCTGGCCAAAACCATCGCTGCTTTAAAACTGCGCTACGTTGTTGTCACCAGCGTAGACCGTGACGACCTGAAAGATGGGGGTGCCAGTCACTTCGTACAATGCATTCAGGAAATCCGGGCGCGCGCGCCAAGCACGCAGATTGAGGTGCTGGTCCCCGATTTTCGTGGCCGGCTCGATCGTGCCCTTGATGTTTTAGTTACCGCTCCACCCGATGTCATGAACCACAACCTTGAGACTGTTCCGAGGCTTTACAGAAAAGCACGTCCGGGCTCCGACTACCTTCATTCCCTAAGGCTTTTAAAGGAGTTCAAACAGCGCGTGCCCGGAGTACCCACCAAAAGTGGCTTGATGCTTGGACTTGGTGAAACCAATGAGGAAATCGTTCAGGTCATGCAAGACCTTCGTGCCCATGATGTCGACATGATTACCATTGGGCAGTACCTTGCGCCCTCCACAGCCCATCTGCCTGTGCTGCGCTATGTAAGCCTGGAGGAGTTTGAATTTCTTGAGGCCACAGCCAAGGAACTGGGGTTTGCCCATGCAGCGGTGGGGCCCTTGGTCCGCTCCTCCTACCATGCCGACCATCAGGCCGAACTGGCGGGCTTCGCATCGTAAAAGGCTAGGCCCTCAGGCCTTCGCTCTCAAAGGCAAAACCCAGAAAACACAAAAACCCAGCCTGTTTCAATTTAGCTTGCTAAAGCAAGTTCTTGCCTGAGCCATTTGCGAAGCGAATCAAAGTCGGGTTCCCCGACATAACGCCGCGTAACGAAGCCATCGCGATCGACAAGGAAGGTGGTTGGGGTTACGGCCACATCACCCCAGGCCCTTGCCCAGGCCTGGTCAAGGTCGTGGATAACCAGAAAGGGAAGGCCTCGGTCTAGAACAAACTGGTTTAAAAAATCGGGCCTGTCATAGCTCATGGCCACCGCCACGGTTTGAAACCCCTTCTCAGCAAACTCTTCATGCAGGGCAATGAGGTCGGGCATTTCCTTCACGCAAGTAATGCAGCTGGTCGCCCAGAAATTAACCAGATAGGGTTTGCCGCGAAGCGCTTCGGTGGAGACGAGCTGGCCTTTGAGGTCTTGAGATGCGACCACTGGGCTGGGTGATGGCCTTAGAAAAGACCACCAGGCGCCCGCAACCAGAACAAGGACAAGCCCAAGAGAAAGCCATTTCTTCATTGTGAAAGTCTCCTAACCAAGGTTTCGAGCAATGAAACTTGGACCATGCTCACGGCCTTGGGTTCTGTCCACGTGTCTCAGGGGGCGGGCTGCCAGCCTCGACAGCCCGGTCGATGGCCTTGCGTTGACCCTCGGAAATAATTTCAAAGGCCCTTACCACACGACGCACCCCGGGAACACGCGAGGTTAGGCTGGCCACCTCGTTGGCCTCTTTCTCAGTGACAAGACCCATCAGGTAGACCGTGGACGACTCGGTGACCACCTTAATGGAATTGGCATTAATGGAACGGTGGTCGAGCAAGGTAAGCTTGACGCGGGTTGTCAGGTAGACATCTTGGGTGTAGGAAACTGTGCCGGCGGGTTGAGAGAGCTGAATTTCATTGACCACCTGACGCACATTCTCAACCTTCGCCACAATCTCGCCAATTTCAAGCTTGGTTGCGGCATCGGGTGCAAAACCTGTAACAAGGGCGGTTCGGTTAAAGCTCACCACGCTGGTTGAAATGGCCTTGTCGGAACTAAACCTGTCGCGTAACCGGCTTGCGGTCTTGAGTTCAATGGCCTGGTCTTCAGCCTGAGCGCCTGTCGTTCGTCGGTCACTAATGGACATTGCGCCTGCAACCATGCCGGTTGCCACCACAGGAAAACAGCCCGGAAGCACCAAGGTAAAAAGTGGGAGCATCAACAAGACAGGCCAGATCGAACGGGTGACAGGCGGTTTCATGCGGCAAGGCTCCTAGAAAGCGATCAAATCAATAGTGCCTATTCTAAATGCTTTAGCAGTTACTCAAGACTAAAAATCACTAAGGCTAAAAGCGGCCTTAACCCAGCTCATCTGCCCAGTTGCATCAATCCCAACCACGTCGAACCGGCAGACAGGCAAGGTTTTCCAGCCTGTCTTTAAGAGCCAACAACGGCTCGCATGACCAATACGGCGCTGCTTTTGCCGATGCACCGACGCCAGTGCCCCACCAAATCGAGCGTTCTTCCTTTGTCGAACCTCGATAAATACAAGCTGCTGGCCATCGCGCATAATAAGGTCAAGCTCGCCGCCCCGAAACAACTGATTCCTTGCAATGAGCGTGAGGCCTTGCGATTGCAGAAAGCTCAGGGCAAGGTCTTCGGCAGCCCGGCCTGCGGCGCGAGAGGAGATTGACGGCGGCAATGACATACCCACTAAGCTTGACCACCAGGGCCCAGGCCGATCTATCACCCAACCGCTCAAGGCTTTCTGTTGTTGCAACCCCCATCGGCAATCTGGGCGATCTCAGTCCCCGGGCTCGAGAGGTGCTGGCCCAGGCAGACGCCATCTGCGCAGAGGACACGCGTGTTTTCCGCCATCTCTGCAAGGCCGCAGGCTTATCGACCACCAAACGACTGGTCAGCCTTCATGCCCACAACGAGATGGAAAAGATCGCCGAGGTGGCGAGCCTTCTTCAGCAGAATCTATCGGTGGCACTGGTGAGTGACGCGGGCACCCCAGGGCTCTCGGACCCTGGCCAGCGGCTGGTGGCGCAGCTTTCCCAACAAGGCTTTGAGAGTGTCGCGGTTCCTGGTCCAAGCGCATTAACAGCAGCCCTAAGCATTGCTGGGCTTAAGCCCGAGGACGATGAGCCAATGATGTTCTGGGGCTTTCTACCTGCTCGCAAAAAGCAACGCCAAGACCAGTTGGCCAGGCTCGCCCTTTTGCCGGGTCTTTCAGTTTTCTTCGAAAGCCCGCACCGTATCCTCGGCTGCCTTGAAGATGCTTCGCTTACCTTCAACGCAGCCTCACAGGTGGTTGTGGCCCGCGAACTGACCAAGCGGTTTGAGACCTGCTTTCGGGGGACGTTTATCGAAGTTATCGCGAAACTCAAGGCCCAGAAACAGGCAACGGATGCTCAGGCCTTTAAGGGCGAGTTTGTGGTGCTTGTTAAAAACCTGGTGAACCCTTCGGGACACAGGGTAGGCAAGGCCTCAGACTTCTCGGAGCAGGCCCTGCAGCCCCAAGACCTTGTCTGGCTAAAAAGCCTATGCGGGCATTGCCCAAAACCCTTGGCAGCCAAGCTTGCTGCGCAGGCCCTTGGTCTTAGCCGTGAGCAGGCCTATCGGCTCATACTTCAGACACAAAGCTAACAATTGGTTGAAAGGCTTCCTACGGCTAACCCGCCTTGCGCTCTTTGTTAACAAGGTAATCGACCACGGCAAGCGCACGCTGATGATTGCCGCCCACCATGGAGGGCGACGTAACGTACCTGCCATTAACCCCAAGTTGGGGGACACCATCAATTCGGTAGGCCTGCATTAAGGCATTCGCGCGCTTCATCTGCGACTGCACCGAAAAAGACATCCAGGCTTTTTCATAACGAGCCGGATCAATTCCATTGGCCTTGGCAAAACCTTTCTGATCTTCGATGCTAAGAAGAGGTTTACGTTCAACATGGATGGCCTCAAAGATTTTCAAGGCAAGCTTCTCGGCAATGCCCATGGACTCAAGGCTGTAGAAAAGGCGCTGGTGGGTCTCTTCCCGAAAGGGCACATGGACCTTACGGAAGACGACATCTTTGGCAAGGCTTGCCTTCCAAGAGGCCAGAGGGCCTTCAAAGCTTTTGCAGTGCGGGCAGCCGTACCAGAAGAACTCAAGCACCTCGATTTTGTCAGCGCTGGCCGTGGCAACCGCCTGACGAAGAACGCGGTAATCAATGCCCTCGTCAAAGCCCTGCGCCCATGCGGCCGGGCAGGCACCCAGCGCAGATAGACCAAGCAGGCCCACGCCCAGCTGACGACGCTTTAGGTTTAACTTCGCTTCTCGCATAACAACTCTCCTCATTTACAAATCGGGCGACGACTTTTTTAAAAAGGCGGGCAAGCCCCACCAGATCACTCTAGGGATTAAGACGAACCACCGTGGCCTCAAGTCCGTTCTGGGACAGACTGGATTTGGCGCGATTCAGTTCCTCGAAATTTCGATACGGCCCAAGCCGCACTCGAAAGAAAACGGTCTCATCCTTTTTGGTCTCAAGGATGTGGGCCTCAAAGCCCATGAAGGCAAGCCGAACCCGCATCTGCTCGGCTTCATCAGCAGACTTAAAGGCTGCAACCTGCAAAAAGAACTGGCTGGCGGCAGACGATTCAGGCGCGGTCGCAGGCTTGGGTTCTTGGGCTGCTTGGCTGGAGGCTTCGGGCTGACCCGCCACGGGTGCAGCCGCCGGCTTCTCCTGCTTGCTGCCTTGGGCCGAAGCCGAGGGCTTGGCCATTGGAGCGGGCTCCACCAAAGGCTCGGGCTGCGGGGGTTGGGCGCGCGGCATGGGCGCCGTCGCAGGCAAGCGTTCGGAGTTTTGATTAGAAAGGATGCCCCGATCAACAAAGGGCACCGGGGCGCCGGTGACAAACATGGCAATGGCTGCCGCAATTACAAGGCCAAACGTCAGGCCAAGAACAAAAGGCAGCAGGGCACTGCCCTGGGGTTCGGAGGCGGACCTTGGTGACGTCGTCATGCCTACATTCTATCGGGGGATGAGACCCCAAGAATACCGAGCCCCCGCCGCAGCATGACGGCAGTCGCCGCAACGAGAAAAAGCCGAAGTTGACGCGTCGACGCGTCGTCGACCAGAACACGATGGGCGTTGTAAAACCCATGAAAATCCGCGGCCAGGTCTCTTAGATAAAAGGCCAATAAATGGGGCGCGCAGTCGTGCGCCGCCTGGCCAAGAAGACGGGGGAACTCGGCCATACGCAGACAAAGACACCGCTCTTTGTCCTGCAGCAGAGCGCCCTGGGCCTGAAACAGGCGGTCGATCTCGTGGGCCTGGTCGACCACTAACTCAACCGACGTCTGGGCCTGGGCAAGCACGCTGCAACAGCGGGCATGGGCGTACTGAACGTAATAGACAGGGTTCTCATCGGTCTGCGAGACCGCCAGGTCGACATCAAAGACAAACTCGGTATCGGGTTTTCGTGAGACCAGAAAAAACCGGACGGTGTCCCTTCCCTTTTGAAGCTGCTCCGGAGTCGGTTGCGTGACATCCGTTTCGCCCAGGCCTGAAGACCAGACAATGAGGTCACGCAGGGTGACATACTGTCCCGCACGCTTTGAGATCTTCACCTCGTGACCCTGGCGCATGACGGTCACCATTTTGTGAAGCAGGTATTCGGGAAAGGTTTTAGGGACGCCGATGTTGAGTGCCTGAAGGCCCGCCCGAACCCTTGCCACGGTGCCATGGTGGTCGGAGCCCTGAATGTTAATGGCGCGACTGCAACCGCGTTTGAATTTTTGTTCGTGGTAGGCCACATCGGGAACAAAATAGGTGATGCCACCGTCGGACTTGCGCATGACCCGATCTTTATCATCGCCATAGCGCGTGGTGGCAAGCCAGAGCGCTCCCTCGTTCTCGTAGGCATCGCCCGATGCAACGAGCCGATCAATCACCGCGCCAACATGCCCATCGGCATACAGGGACGATTCGAGGCTAAAACGGTCAAAGCGCACGCCAAAGGTTTTTAGGTCGAGGTCTTGCTCCCGACGCAGATAGGCGACAGCAAACTGGCGAATGGCATCGAGGTCCTCCAGGCTGCCCGCACCCGTGATCTGAAGACCGTCGGCTGTATGAATGGTCTCGCCCTCTTGGTAGGCCTTTGCAATATCCAGAATGTAGTCTCCCCGGTAGCCGTCCTGCGGGAAGGCGGGGTCGTGGGGAGCTAGGCCCTTGGCCCGGGCCTGCACCGAGATGGCCAGATTGTTAATTTGGGCGCCTGCATCGTTGTAATAAAATTCGCGGGTAACGCGATAACCCTGAGTCTGCAGAACGGCTGCAAGGCAGTCGCCGAGGGCGGCCTGCCGGCCATGGCCAACATGCAAAGGCCCGGTGGGGTTGGCCGAGACAAACTCAAGAATGACCTCAGGCGGATGCTTTTGAACCAGGCATCCGAAGTCGGGCTCGGCAAGGCAGCTGAAAATAAGCTGTGCGTAAACCGCGTCTTTGAAGCGAAGGTTTACAAAGCCAGGGGCGGCGGCACTGGCCTTTTCAATGGTCGAGGCAAGGACAGGGCTTTGGCTTAAAGCCCCTGCCAAGGCGGTTGCAAGAACCATGGGGGTTTGGCCATAAGGTTTGGCCAGTCGCATTGCAATGTTGCAGGCCAGGTCACCGTGAGACGTTTGCTTGGGGCTCTGTAAGCTTTCATCGAGCTGTTCAAGGGTGGTGGGCTCAAGGGCTAAAGATTGTTCGGGTGCCAGCTCGTGCAGAACTTTTACCAGTTCATGGCGAAAGTCGTTGAGGAATCTCTGTCTAAAAATCGGTGTCACAGGCTTTACTTTGATGTCTGGAAAAAACGGGCTGCGGCATGCGCGGCGTAGGTGATCTCAACTGCGATTGGCGCGTCTGGCAGGAATCGAACCTGCGACCCTTGGCTTCGGAGGCCAATACTCTATCCACTGAGCTACAGACGCTCGTCATGCCTTCGTATAATACGCGGTAAGTTCTGTGGTTCCGGGTCTGCACTCTTCTTTTTAGGATCGTCTTATGTCCAATGCAAACAGCTCCTCGCACGCCTCCTCTGAGAATCAGGAGGTGCATGAAAGCCCCATTCGCACGCCACAACAGCTTATTGTGGTTGTAGTGCTTGCCTTTATTATTCCCATCATCGTGATTGTTCTGCTTACCAAATACGTGGGCGCTTCGGTCAAGGTGGGGGCAGGAAGTGATGCCTTAACCCCCGAGGCCATTGCCGAGCGTATTGCCCCCATTGGTCGGGTTGCAACCGAACCGGAGGCAGGGGTCGTGGTTGCTGCAGCCACTGTTGTGAAGGCGGCTCTGCGCTCAGGCTCCGAAGTCTATGGCGCAGCCTGCGCGGCCTGCCATGCAGCCGGTGTGCTCGGGGCGCCAAAGATGGGCGATGCCGGCAGCTGGAAGCCACGGCTCACCGCGGGGCTTGATGCATTAGTTACCTCCTCCATTAAAGGTAAGGGCGCCATGCCTGCCCAAGGCGGTGGGGCCTATTCGGATGAAGAGATAAAAAGGGCAGTTGTTCACCTCGCCAACGGCAGCGGCGGATCGTTCTAAGCTGTGTTTCGGGTTCTTTCAACGCTCGATCGTGCCTTTGTAGGGCTCGATACGGCCTTGCGAACACTGGCTGGGTCCCGTCCCTACGGCTCCGGACGGCCTTCTCCGGCGGACGCCGGAGGTATCAGCACAGGCGATTCACCAGGTCTTAGTCCCGAGGACGCCAGGCAGGCGGCTGCGCTTATGCGCGTTAACCATGCCGGCGAAGTCTCTGCACAGGCGCTTTATCAGGGGCAGGCAGCCGCTGCTGAGAACGCCGAGCTCTACAACCTGCTTCAGTCGGCGGCGCGCGAAGAGGCCGATCATCTGCGATGGACCGAGGAGCGTATTCACGCGCTTGGTGGACGGCCAAGCCTGCTCAACCCTGTCTGGTTCAGTGGCGCCTTTCTTCTTGGCTATGTTGCGGGTCGTATGGGCGGGCCTGTTTCTCTGGGCTTTTTATCCGAGACCGAGCGACAAGTCGAGGCCCATCTTGCGTCTCACCTCAAGAAGCTTCCTGAAGGCGATGCCGCCTCGCGTCGAGTGCTTCAACAGATGATTGCCGATGAGTCGGAGCATGGGCTTAATGCCCGCCGCCATGGTGGTCAAGAGCTGCCCGCCCTTGTTCGCGGTGCCATGCGGTCCTCAGGTCGTCTGCTTACAACAACAGCCTATTACATTTAAAAAGTCTTAGGACAGGCCCAAGGGGTCAACGTCAACAATCAGGTCGCGCAGGCCTTGCGCCTGGGCAATGGCAAGGGCAAGCGCCAAGACTGCATTCAGTGGACCTCGGCGAGGCGACTCCAAGACCATATGCCATCGGTACTGGTTCGCGCGTTTTTCGGGATAGCTTGGGCTCGGCCGGTGCACCTGGCAGTCGGTGGGCTTGCCTTTCAGGATCTCCGCCCACAGCGTGTTGAGATGGCCCTGCACGATCGCCTCACTGCGCGCGGTCATCCGTAGGACTGCAATGTGCCCATAAGGGGGTAGCGAGGCCTGTCGACGCTCCTCGAGCAGCGTGCCGAGGTAGGCGGCGGGGTCATCGCCTTGCAGGCCTTGAAACAAGGGGTGGGTTGGGTAGCGTGTCTGCAAGAAGACACGGGCCTGATCTTCATGCCGGCCTGCCCGGCCACTGACCTGAAGAAGTGTTGAGAAGAGCCATTCGGGGGCCCGAAATTCGGGGCTAAGCAATTGCGAGTCGACATCAAGCACTACCACGGTGGAGAGGCCGGGTAGATCGTGGCCCTTGGCCAGAATCTGAGTCGCGAGGATCATCTCCGGCTTTGGCTGCTGCAGGTGTTTGAGCATCTGCGTCATCTTCTCCGCACTGCCCGCACTGTCGCTGTCAACACGGGTGAGTGCAACGCCTGGAAAGGCCTCTCGGAGACGATCCTCAAGCCATTGAATACCCAGGCCCTGCCCAGTCAGCTCGGCCGCCCCACAGGATGGGC
>Ga0222714_10007201_pt1 | contig 10238 bp, 7 predicted proteins | sample C33_3DmetaG_FD_165048 | JGI IMG/M metagenome (GOLD analysis project Ga0222714, IMG submission 165048) | Estuarine water microbial communities from San Francisco Bay, California, United States - C33_3D | ecosystem: Environmental > Aquatic > Marine > Unclassified | place: USA: California... | reverse complement strand
CTTCGGAACATAAGGTCGATATTCACAAGACGTTGTTTACAATGGCGTATTATAGTAATGGAGCGTTTGATTTCCAACAAGTGTATAATATGCCGGTCTATTTACGAACCTTCCATATGAAACAATTGGAAGATGCAAAAACCAAAGAAGCAGAAGCGGTTAAGTCAGCACAAAAGAGTAGTAGACCTTCAAAGAGATAATGTATGGAAGAAGATTTCGAACAAGGTAGTTCTGCAATACAGAAGTTAACTGAAAGTATACTTGCGTTGATGAACGCAAATAAGGAAGCTGAGCAGGCTGCGCTTACCCGTGCCAAATCCGATAAAGATGCTGCAGAAAGAAAAAAGAAGGAAAAAGAGTTAGACGATAAATCTAAAGATAGTAAAAAAAAGTTAATTGAGGCAACTAAAAAGGCAGGTGATGAACTTTTAAAAATCGGTGAAGCTGGTATTAAGTTTGCATCCACAATAGGAACCAGCGCAACCCGTGGTATAGAATTAGAATTCCGAAACAGAGCAGCGGTTGTCGCCCAAATATTAAAGTTGGATGCAGACCGAGCAGTATCTCTTGCACAACAACAAGCAGCACAACAAGCACTGACCGATACCTTTATCAGTACCCGTGAAGGATTTCAACTTAGTGCACAAGGTACTAAAGCATTCGCGTCAAATCTTAAAGGTGGGTTCAAATCAGAATTCCAACTTACTAATGAATCGCTCCGTGCCTTAGTTACCACGGGAATGGCAACGGAAGCACAATTTGAAAACTTCCGTAAAGCAAGTGGTCGAGCAAGTCTATCCTCTGGTCAATTCGCCAATATTGTTAACAAGAATACATTATCATTCTTATTATATGGACCTAAGTTCGCAAAAGCAGCTACCGATGCAGAACGCTTAGGAATTAGTTTAGCAGGAGTTCAAGCCGCTCAAGAAGGATTGGTCACCAATCTTGATGGTACGATTGATACCGTTGCACAACTTAATCAGCTTGGAGCACAAGTAGATTTTGGTACATTAGTCAGAGTTGCTGAACAAGAAGGACCAGATGCGTTGATGGCATATGCTAGAGCAACCATTCCAGCAAATCTCCTACAAAGTACCAGTACTCGTGCGCTCTTCAAACAATTAGGTATTTCCGCTGAAGATTTCTTGAAAGCTGGTGGTCAACAGGCAAATGCTGCAGAATCCATAGAAAAGCAAATGACAGAAGCAGCAAAGAAAACTAACAACTTTGGTGCAACATTAGTGGCGATTGGTACTAGAGCCTTTAGTCTATTGACTACCACATTTGGAGGAGTTGCTATTGCTGGATTCGCAGCAGCTAAAGCACTCTTCGCCGTAGCAGCGTCTGGAGGTAATATATTCGGTGCCGGTGGTGCATTGTCTAAGCTGGGAGGCGCTGCTAGATTCGGATTGGGTAGTGCTGGGGTAGGAATTGGAATTGGTGGAATTATGGCAGGTCGTTCGTTGGTAGAACAAGGAAATACCGCAGCAGGAATAGGAGTTGGGGCATTAGGCGGAGGGGTGGGTGCAGCTATGTTGGCCTTAGCACTTGCACCAGCAACAGGAGGAGCTTCATTAGCACTGTTAGCAGCAGGGGGTGCTGGATTGGGTGCATTAATCGCAGGCTCGGCAAAACCAGCTAACGACATGTTCTCCGCTGGGTATGGTAAACGAATGTTGGTCACCCCAACTGGCGCATTTGCAATGAATAACGCAGATGATATTATTGCTGGAACAAATTTATTCCCGAAGGGATCACTAAACGCTGGTTCCAATAACTCTGATTTGGTTCGCAAGGTTGATAGTCTTATTACCGCATTATCGAACGCAACTACGACAATTAATGTTGGTGGTAGTACACAAACGGTTCCTCGTATGCAATTGGTTGGCGTGTATTCTCGTAACGAGGTGAGATAATCTATGGCAACCTTAGCAGACCTATTTAATCAGAAATCACAAGACATTTATAAGAAGTTTTCCCCACGTACTGGCGATGCACAAAGTCAACCATATGTGAGTATCATGCCAGACAGTAATGCATCTCGGAGTAGAATTAAAGATGACAATCGTGCGGTTCCAGTGGTATCCGCATTACGTGATAAGGAACGTATTAGTAAATTCTTAAAGTCATCAGATGGAATATTATTTATTGCTAAGCAAACATTATTACAAACGGGTAATACATTTGTTACCACAAAATTGTATAACCCAATATCTCCGTTATTAAACGTTGTTCCATTTATTCACGCACGTCGATTTATTCCAACCCAAGTAGGAACAATAAATCCATCTGGATTATTACAGAATGCTACTGTAGAAGATATGTTGAACAAAATGGTAATATCTGGAAAAGTGCAAGCACTACCGTCGTTAACTAGAAAAACACTTTTACCTACGGTTACGAGCTTAGCGAAGACATACGTTAGTGGTCAAATAAGAAGTGCAGCAAAAAGTATTATTCCTCTACCACAGAATTATTTTGAGTCTCGTCCAGAATATAGAAAATTTGGTTATATAAACGACGGACGATTACCAGACTCATCATCCGGTCCATTAATATTTGATGCACAACCACTAAATCAACGTGGTACACAACGATTAAACTATACGGCCACCATCAAAAGTCAATTGGTTAGTAAAGCGGTGACATTAACAGTTAAAGCATTAAGTAGAGTAATTCCAAAAAGTATACGTAAAGAGTTGGTATTACCAACGGTTACCGCTAATGAAAAAATACCATCATTTATTGAAGCAGCAAACGAATTTAGAGAAAATCAACGTAAGAATAACGAAAACAGATTTAAAAGTAAGTATTTTATTGATGGAGGTGCTCTAAATAAAGAAGATAGCGTGGCTACGCCACTATCAAGTGACATTAGTGGTATTAATACTGTGTTCGGTTCTGTACTACGTGACCCGTACAATTATGAAAAGTACTTCGTAACTAATGAAAATAATCCAACAGATATTAACGGAAACAAATTAAACAATAGCTTGAATTATAGTAATATCATAGGAGAGCAAGAACGTGGTAGTGATATTATCAAATTTATATTCAGAGACATAAATAATAGTAATCCTGTATATTTTCGTGCATTGTTATCGAGTATAAAAGAATCTATTAAGACAGAATTTAACGAACAACGTTATGTTGGTCGTACTGAACGATTTGTTACATATGGTGGAGCAAAGCGTGGACTAAACTTGTCTTTCAATATTGTTGCATTTTCTCAAGATGAAGTAGATGGTATGTGGAGCCGAGTGAATTATTTGTCTGGTCTTGCGTTTCCCAGAGGGGTAGAATATGGATTTATGGTTCCTCCATTATTTAAAATGACTATCGGGGGTCTATATGAAAACCAACCATGTTATATTGAATCATTGGATTACGATTTCCTAGATGACACCATTACATTTGATATTGATAAAGAAGTTCCATTTGCCATTAACGTAACGATGCAGTTGAGTATTCTTGAAAAACGTAGTAAGTTTTATGATAGTCCATTTTACAAAATTACGGAAGATGCGGAAAAAACTATACGCGATAGGGAAGCTGATAGAAACAGAATTATTCAAGATACTTTAAACAATTTCCGTCAACGTTAAGGTAATTAATATGCAACGATATACGACTTCACTTACTGTAGATACTACAAAAAAGATTCCGTACTATAATACGGTAATACCAACACGCATCCCATCAGAAGATATTCCATTTTATTATGTGGTCCAAGATGGAGATAGATTGGATACTATCTCTAATACATTTTATAAAACCCCAAACAATTGGTGGATATTAGCTAAAGCTAATAATTTAGCAAATGGTAGTATGGCTGTACCCATCGGTACTCGTTTATTTATTCCCAACGTTTAATATATGGCTACTGCAAATCCGCAAGATTTTATAAGAATAGGATATAAAAACGGACAAATTCCACTATGTGCTTTAGTTGATGTTCCTGGTCAACCTGGCATCAAACTTCATCCTGCCGCAAAGGAACAAATGCAAGACTTGTTAATTGCAGCACAAAAAGATGGTATTAGATTTAGAATCAGTAATGGATATAGAGATTACGATACCCAAGTAGATGTTAAGGTGGTGCAAGGTAGAGGAGCAGCAACACCAGGCCAATCGAAGCATGGTTGGGGTACTACAATTGATATCGGTGATTTATATCAATTATCGTTAACTACCGCAAATGAAATGAATAGAACGTTACCTGCTGATAGAAAGGTAGATAGATTCAGTCCAGCGGTACACAGACGTATTAGAGAAACTAATCAATTATATCGTTGGTTAGCAGCCAATGCTCCAAAATATGGATGGGTAAATCCTGAATGGGCGAAAACAGAAAGTCCTAGTGCTACCGTAAATGAATGTTGGCATTGGGAATTTCAAATATGGCCAACTATCCCATCAACAGTTCAGTTTAAACCAACAACTAAACCAGTTACGTTGCGGTGTGGGGAAGATACGCCTATTCGTTCGCAATCTACTAGACCGCCAGCTGGACCATCGGCACCAGAATCAACTGTTTCTCCGTATATTGGGTCACTGGAATCTTTTCATCCACGTATTCAATATGAGTTAACTCGTAGAAGAGTTTCCGCAGAAACGGCAAATACCTATATGCCGTTTGTAAAACTTACCTCGTTGACAAATGTATTGGGTGATAATATTCAAGGTGGGGCAAGTGGTTCTATTGGAAACGCATGGTGTCCATCACTCGGACCACATGGGGAAAATGTTATAGAATTTAATGACATTTATCTACCACAAGATAACAGAAGTATTATTGGATATGCTACAACTTTGGCAGCGTTACAAACGTCAGACCAACCAACATATTCTCGTATTCCTGTAATTGTAGAAGAAACCGCAGTTAATACGGACCAGAGTAACATTCCTATGCCTGGTATTGTTGAAGTATCAGCAGAACGAAGTACTGCTGGTCCATTAGGCGTTCGTGGTGGATTGATGAAAGCTGATATGAAAATCATAGCGTATTCGGTCGGACAAGTAGATTCTTTGTTAAGATACTTTTTACGGCCAGCAACTAGAGTTGTATTAGAATGGGGACGAAAATCATCCAATACGTCAGAACCATTAAACCCATACAACTGGAATAGGTCAGCTGAATTTATCTCAAATGAATTTTCTCAATTGATTACGGATGTACCATCTCAGAGAAAATTTATCAAAGATTACATCTATGCTAATAATGGAAATTATGAAATCTTCATTGGGTATGTTGTTAAGTTTGATTTGAAGTATAATAAGAATAACACGTATGAAATCAGTTTGACTGTACATTCTGTTCAACAATTTGAAATTCCAACTCGTCACACTGGTGTTAAATCATTATGCGCTGACTCTATAGATAAATGCGCTGCTATGGATGTTCAAGAATATTTTGCAGAAGAATATTCGTGGAAACAAAGAACGTTTAAAAAATTGATGACCAGAGAAGAAAATGATGCACAAAGTAATTGGTCAAATCATTTTATTCCTCTAAGAAACACTACAACCGATAATGTTGGTGGGGGTTCAAGTGAAGCTGGTACAAAAGAAAACGAGTATTTAGTATCCTGGAGATTTTTTGTCGATAAGATTTTAAATGATGAAGAATTGGGAATCATTAGTTTAATCACAGACCAGAAAACAAAAGATTTCATTAAAATTGGGCTTCTAAAGTCTGTAGGTACCGAAACCGAGGTTGAAGCAAAAAATTCTACAAACAAATTAATAGCAAATCAAGTAGGATGGCATCCGGCGTTACGATCTACGAATCCAAATGTATTGGTTATTTATAACGAGGCTGCGCAAAGTACACGGTCGCCAAGTGAACAACAAAATTACGAAAATTTAATCTACGCTGCTATCACAGTAGAAGAAGAACGTGTCAACTTCAGACAAAATGCTGGTGCCGAACAAGCAATTAAAGATTCTAATATAGGTAGCTTTAAAAATAGAGCAGGAAACACACAGACCCAATCAGCGGCCGGTAGATTAACGGACGGTGTATGGATTAACACCGAAGCGATTAAGCAAGCGTTTACCTCAAATGATACAGTCAGTTCTGCAATCAACGCCTTATTAATGATGATGAATGGTGCTACTGAAGGTTACTGGAACTTACAATTATATTCGTCGGACAGACCAAATCCAGGTATGTTCGTAATTGATTGGGGGTTATCTAAACCATTAGTAAACAATACGGATAATACTCAATTTCCGTGGATTGACAAAGAAGAAAGGGAAACGACTAATGTATTAAATAGTATCAATAAGATTGACATCACAAGATATCAAAAATCTAATGAAGGTGATGGACAAGATGAACCACAGTACATTTATATGTTTAATAGAGGCACTAAACGATTTAATGATGGGGAACTTGGCAGTGACATTTTAGATTTGAACGTAGAATTCAATTTACCACAAGTTGTAGCGGTACAAGCAATTGCTGGTGTCGGTGGTCCTGCTCAAAAGAGTACTTTGCAATCTATTGATATTCCACAACTGAATAAGATTACTTTAATCAAAGATATATTCCCATCGTGTGATACCACAAACATATGCGCTGACCAAGCATGTAAAGACGACGACTTAATAAGTTTAAAAAATAAATGGGATTCAGCAAAAATTTCTCTTGACCAAGCTAAAACAACTCCATCAACTCGTTATATTGGTGGAGATCCGACGATATCGGCGGGGTCAGCGCTTGCAGTAAATGCACAGCAAGTGTCTGCTGCAGCTGTTGAAAGAACAACTGCTTCTTCATATAATAACGCTTTGGTTCAACGCACCTATGGAAATACGATGGTAATTGATACGGTTCGTGAATTATCTTCATTGGGAACATTATTGAACTATATAGAGTTTAATCCAGCATCGATGATGAAAAAACTTAATCGTGATTCACGTACATCCGAGAGTGGACAAGCAACTCCATATGCTCACGCATTCAATAGTTCAAATCTTACAAAGACAATAGTGAATGTTACATTACCAGGCATCGGTGGAATAGAACTGTTTCAATCATTCTTGGTTGACCGTGTACCATCTATTCTAGAACGTGGATTTTATGTAGTTACCAAGATTATTCATAAGTTCTCATCTGATAGAGGGTGGTTAACTACTATCGAAGGAAGATTCCGTTATCGTCCAGAAAATGAAAACAAGGGATCAGGATATCCAGAATGTATTGATGGTGAACCTCTTGATTTACGAAACTTGACCGCCGCAGAACGAGATGCTTATAGACGAGGCGGATTGGAAAGATTACAAGAACTTAGAACTAGAGGTTATTAATTTATGGCAGAACCACTAAGCAATCGACCGAAATTAACAGTGAATGACGTGTCTCTTGGGTACATCTCACGCTACTTTATTAAGCATATTTCTATGCCTAAAATTATTGAAATAGACAAACGACAATACGATGTGTTTAAGTTTGATTCATTGTATGAAACTTTAGAATTGAAATGGATGATAAATGGATTTGCTAATAATACTGTGGCAAAAGATGGTAAAACTATCTACGGAGTAAAACATCAAAACGAAGTAACACTAAACTTCGTTGAACAAAAAATACCCGGAATTAAAAACTTTTTACGCAATCCACTAGAATATTTCCAAGGAGTCTATAATAGAACAGAAATAATTAGTTCTGTTGTACCACAGACAACAACGGTAGAAATCACCCCAGCACCAGCAACCTCAACACCACCGGCACCAAATCCTGAAATACCAGCAGACTATTGGTGGAGGGCTGATAGTGGATTAACTACCTCCAGTTGGACTGCATCAAACGGTGGTCTTGATTTTACCTTTACTAATGTTACTACTGCATCATCTGCGGTTGGTGCGGTGTTTAATGGTACAAATGGATTTGGACAAACACCAGTATTAACTAGTAACATTTCGGCGACGCACGTTCTAGTAAGACTGGATTCATTAATTATTAGTACAGATGATGCTCTGCTTGGTGGTACACAAAACAATATTCATGAAATCGCACACAATGCGTCTGGATTCTGGAATATCGTGGATGCTACGAACGCGAGTGTTAGATATGGTGCACGTACTACAACAAATATAATAAGTCCTATGCCAAAGGTACTGTGGTTTGATTTTGAAACGGGAACTAATGCGGTAAATGTATATACAGATGATAACAGTTCCATTAAAGCAAGTATGGCAAGATATACAGGAACATATAATAATTTGTTTACATGGTTGTCCGGCTATTCGATGTATTTAGGTAGACGACAACAGGTTAGTGGTGCCGCTGGTTATATGAGAGTGAACGTCAAAGAATTGGCAATATTCACATCATCACTAAGCTATGCAGAAGTAGATGCATTTAGAACAGAAATGCTGGCACGGTGGCCATAAGACTTGACAAATACAATCCAATATACTATATTTAAATTATAATATATTATTGAGGAACAAATGGTTATTACGAATCTAGACGATATTACAAAACTCACCAACCGCTTACAGGAAGAGACAGCCTATGTCTATCCCGTGGCGGTTGATGCGTTTCTACATCCCGTCCAGAATAAGTTGTCCTCACTCCATTTTCGATTTGACGATGGAACATTCTATACCGTATCGGTGAATCATCCCGATGCCCCACACTTTGAGATTGACCTTTCCAGTGCGTATAAACTGGTCACGCTTCATCAAAAGGAACTCCGTCATCTGACTAATGCGGTCAACGTGATTGATTTGGCAACAATGTTACATCTGAATAGTGATGTGATTCCATTGTATCGTGAATTCTATACGATGGGGATTCACCAAATTAAGAATCAGTTCAAGTTCAAAAATCTTCATTACAGCATCCCATTGACTTCGTGGGTGGAAACGGCAGAAGCGTTTCTTCAACATTGTGAACATCTGTATAATCGGTATGAGTTTACAGAACATGATTCAGCGTTCCAATTTATCAATCAGATTACCATTCCAACGTTGGCAACGATTGAGAAGTCTGGCATACAAACTACTGATGGATTGGTGTATTCCGATTATAACATCTATACTTCTACTGGCCGTCCAAGTAATGCCTTCGGTGGTATCAACTTCGCCGCTTTGAATAAGAACGATGGAACCCGTGAGAAGTTCGTCAGTCGGTTTGGGGAAAACGGAACACTGGTTCAGTTCGATTATGAAGCGTTCCATTTACGGTTGGCTGGAAAGTTGATGGACTATCAGCTTCCGTCTACTTCACTCCATACCTATCTCGCTCAGCAGTATTATGGGGTGGATGAGGTGACCGAAGAGCAATACGAAGAATCCAAGGCCAGAACCTTCGCATTGATGTACGGTCAGTCCGACGATACGGGTGGTGTAGAGTTCTTCCAAAAGATTAAGGAGTATTCCTCCAAATTGTGGGACGAATACCGCCAGAATGGATTTGTATTGTCAGGAACGGGTCGTAAAGTGATACTCGCTGACCCATCAAAGAATAAAGTATTTAATTATATGATGCAGTTGACAGAAACCGAAGAAGCCATTCAACGGGTAGAAAAGGTGTGCAAGTTGCTCAATAGAGTGATTCTCTATACCTATGATGCAATCTTATTGGATGTCCCGAATAATGAATTACATTTAATGGACAAAGTGGCTGAGACATTGAGTGAAGGTGGGTTCCCTGTTCGTCAATATCGTGGTCATAACTATAATGAATTAAATCTATACAAAATATAGTGTTATTGAAGTAAATTTGATACTTATAAGATGACGGAAATAAACAGTCTTACGAGTATCTTATGAACGAAACTCAGCTACTTTGCACTTTTATTCCAGCAGCGGAATTAGATGTGCACATTAAATCTATACAAGATTCTTATACCCTCGCTTTCAATAATATTTATGTATTGGAAAATGTTGATGACGCCAATCAACTTATCTTAACATATAATATTGTAGTGGGTTCATTGAAAGCTGGACATCAACCACCTGCTTCTACTATTTCAGTACATAGAAAGAAGCAAACAAATACAATATACACTATTAATGCATTAAACGCATTAATCGCCAGTAAGAATGGTGGTGTAATTGATAAGGAATATCGTGTGGATTGGGATGAATTAAGAAATTCTATTCTAGTTACTGCACACGGTCAATTAAAAATAGTTAAAACCAAAATAAAAGAAATATTAAACTTTTAGTAAGTAGGACTTGACAAACTAAACAAACCGTAATATACTTCTTCCTACTTG
>Ga0222714_10007200_pt1 | contig 10242 bp, 5 predicted proteins | sample C33_3DmetaG_FD_165048 | JGI IMG/M metagenome (GOLD analysis project Ga0222714, IMG submission 165048) | Estuarine water microbial communities from San Francisco Bay, California, United States - C33_3D | ecosystem: Environmental > Aquatic > Marine > Unclassified | place: USA: California... | reverse complement strand
TGGAGACACTTCGGGCTGTAAAGCAACACCAATTACCTCGGTTCCGTATTTCAGGAGCCATTCTGTAAGCCATGAGCCTTTGAAGCCCGTATGGCCCGTAATGAGAACCCGTTTTTTGCTGAGCGCATTGAGAGCGCTTACCAGATTTTCCATGGCGCCTTTGCACTTCGGTCTAACGAGTTGAGGAGCTGCCAATCTCGAAAGGTATCCATGCATTGCCAAAATCCGTCATGTTCGTAAACGGATAGCTCGCGTCGCGTTACAAGCGTCCTAAGGGGCGCCTCTTCAAACACAAGATCATCCTGCTCAGGCAGTACGTTGAAGATTTCTGGTTCACATACGAAGAAGCCTCCAGAAATTCGTCCACCGCTCGCTTGGGGCTTTTCATTGAATTGACCGGCCCGGCCGTCATCATCAATTGAGAGTTCCCCGAATCGTCCTGGAGGTCGTACTCCAGTAACAGTCGCTACCGTCGCCTGCTTGATATGAAAATCAAGCAGGCCCTTGAGATTGACATCGCTCAGTCCATCGCCGTATGTGAGGAAGAATCGGTCGCCGTCGACATATTTCTTGATCTTTGCAATTCGACCGCCCGTCATCGTGTCGGTTCCGGTATCAGCAAGCGTCACTTTCCACGACGTCTCATCATGTTTTGTATGAAACACAAGTTCCTTTGAGGTGCCAAGATTGACAGTTACGTCGCGGGTAGCTGTCTCGTAGTTGAGAAAGAAGTCCTTGATGACGTGACCCTTGTGACCAAGGCAGAGGACGAAGTCGTCAAAGCCGTACGTTGCGTAGTACTTCATTACGTGCCAGAGAATTGGGAGACGTCCGACTGGAATCATCGGCTTCGGAATGTCGTCTGCTACATCGCGGATACGCGTGCCAAAGCCCCCACAGAGAATGACAGTCTTCACGAGATCTCCTTCGAATACTTGGAGAATTCCCAGTTTATTGGCAATTTGTCAATTCACGAGTGACGTTGTTGTTGGACTATAAAGTTCAGATTTCCATCGTGGGTAGTTGCTATCCAGGCAAAAAATGTTGTTTGACGGTGCTGTTATCAGTTCACCATTGTTTCGCAAGAGAGTTTCAAGCTGTGCGGAGTCCTCGACAAGGTATACGTCAGTCGAGCGGCGAAACGGACTGTAATTCAATGTTCGAGCATCCACAACTACGACTGTCGGTATCCCGAGCGCTGCGGCCTCGGCCGCACTACTTGATGCTGCGGTAGTAATAACCGTAGATGCATTCTTGAGCAGGGTTGCTAAGGGCAGTGACGATATGCAATTCGCCAGCGGCCCCAACTGCGAAGGAGTGAGCGGACAGATGGGGTGACTTCGCACTTGTACCCGCGGTTTTACCTCAAGCTTTTCAAATGCTTCACGAAAAATGCGAATCAGGACATCATTTGCATGTTCGAGGAAATCCCCAAGTAGAAGTACGTGGTCTCCTCTGTCCTCGATTGAATCGCGGAGCTCTGCAAGGTACGAATACCGAAGTGCTTCAACCATTGTTACTGAGCTCTCGGGGTACCCATTTTCCGTGAGGAGTGAGGTTCCAAGTGCCCCGTTTGTAAAGATTCTGTGTGGAAGCGGCCGAGTGCTGCTGCTGTTGTAAAGAGTGTTCTCCCTGGGATCGAGAAAGTACCGCAAGTCCCAAAATCTGATTGTTGAGTGAGCAACACCAATGAGTTCACCTTTTTGGTATTTCTTCGCAGAGTGGAGCAGGGCAAGTTCCCATGGCTGATTTTCGAAAAGATAGAAAATCTTTTCAAATCTCGGCATGTCGTCAACCAATCGATCGGTTGTAAACAGGAGGATGAGGTGGCGCATAGCTGTTGAACCACAGATTGACTCATTCCACTCGTCTTCAAAAATATGCCACAGTCTGAGATTGGATTCAGATTGCTTGAAGTTTCGAAGAGCATCTTGAAAGTCCGCGTGTGCTCTTTGCTGTCGAAAGTATGTAAGTAGGACTTTTGGAACGTCTTGCAGTGCAATGTTCTGAATGAAGAGGTCGTGTACCTTGCCACTGTCAGTTCGAACTTTCGCGAGAAGTTGTCTTGCGCGTCGCACCCCACGACGCTCAATGTTCGTTGGGTAGATGTAGTACCACGATGGGTCTGCAAGGAGTTGCGGTACAGACCCCCAATATGGGGAGGTCTGAGGGCGATCTGCGTCTATACGCGGTTGTGTGAGTGCTAGATAGTCAAAGAACGCAACCTTTGCGATGGTTTGTTTGACCTGGTCATGTTGCCGGGAGCGCATGATGAGTCTGTATCGAAAGAGGCTCAGAATGGCCCGAAGAGGCAATACAACTCTGGTGTGTATTCGGCGGCGCATTAAATCTACAGCAGAATTCTTTCGAGAAATTTGGAGCACTCGACATAGAACATCCTGAAGTGACTCGTCGTCGCACAAGACTGAAAGCTGATTGAGCTGTGCGTTGCCGAGGATCATTTCGAGTGCAATTAATCGACAAGCAATCGGAATTGACTGCCGTGCTCCCCATTGCTTGAGAGACGGGAATGAGAGCCACCACGTACTCAAGCCAATAGGGGTGTGCAGACGAGCTTCAAGGCTTGTTCCGGCCACTTCAACCATCCGTGCATCGCACAAGAACGACAACAGTCGCGATCGAATTTCCTCAGCGTTCTCCTCAATAAATCGAGGAAGTGAAATCGTGTGAGGATCTTGCGTGGGATATCCAAATGAGTCCCACAGGAGCACCGCCGTTCCCGCTGGGGGCGAACTTTCACGTGCCCAGAGAACTCGTGGAGTGGAACTGGACGTCATGAAGTTGAACTATTTCCCATTGATCGGATCTGCCGTATGTAAAAAGCTGACTTTTCGTAAGGTTGTGTGTGAAAGAGATCTACAAAATCTTGCCGTGCTTGTTGAGTCTCTGGAGAATTCCACCATTGGTCAATGTCAATGGAAACCGTACGGAAATGATTCAGCAAATCAAGGGGGTCTGAAAAAAGCATCGATGCAGACCGAAGACGGTTGAACTCTTCCTCCGCCCAAGATGACAACGGTGAAAACATCGGATCTAGCAACAACATCGTCGGAATGTTGTTCTGAATCGTTCTAAACGGAGTAGTGCCAAGAGACGTAGTGATGACGAGTCTTGATTCTTTGAGAAGATTGTCAATTGGCTGAGTACCGTCATCGAGGCAAATCTTTGGGTCTGTAGTGAGAAGTTCGAGAAGGGAGTCGTCAAACCGTTCTGCGCCGGCGTACTGTCGAATGATTATTTGCTGAGCGAGATTCAGAAACTCTTTAGTCAGCAATGTGTTGAGCTTTGCTGAATACTGAAAGCGATTTGCGTTCAGTCCCCGCGGCATCGAAGGGTATCGATAAGGGGAGTCAAGGATCATCAGTATCGAGTTACGTCGGCTTGCCCTTTGGAGATTCTTCCCGCGAGTTACTAGAGCCGGCGACTTGACTCCACGTGGCACCTGAGACGCAAATTCTCCCCAAGCTAAGTAACGGTCGGCAAGCTCGAATTCAATAGACGCCTCAACTGGAAGGTCTCGGGCAAGGCAATGAACCCCGCCATGCTGACCAATCATGACTCGAGTCTTTGCGCCTCGTGCCTCTGAGAGCCATAGAAGAAATTGGTCCGATGCCATATGAAGATTGGACGTAAAAACCAGGGAAGGTTGTTTTGGGAAAAGCGACTTCGTTCGCATGCGAATGTGGTTGAAGTCCTCGACAAAGAGTTTTGGCAGGGTTCGAATGACGATTTCACGAAACAACATGTGAATGTTGTCGGATGATTCAACCTGTTTAAGGATGATTCCTCGCGCTGCATCGTCAATTGCGGTCGAATATGGTGCGTCGCCATGCCAAAACATTGGTACTGACAAAGTAGACAACGCCACATTGAATTCTACGAGTGACGGCAACATAGTTTGGATTACAACTGACTTTCGGCGACGCGCGATTGCGTTGAGAATCTTCTGAGCACATTTTCTGGCGCTATTCGTGCGATCTTGGTTTGTGTATGTCATATGTCTTTGGTTCGATGTGCGAGGTGTAACCAATAGCGCTGTCTTGAGTGGCTTTAGTCCAAGTTCGAGACATATTCGTTCGAGAACAAACTGATTCCAAAGATGTGAATTGATCAATACTTGAAGTTGGGATCTGTCTGACGGAATTACAAGCTCGTCCTTAACTCCGAGGAAAGTGAATTCAGCGCAGTTTCGTTGTTCGATTGTTCGACGAACGAGGTTGTATCGAGTGACAAGTAGCGGAGTAAGCACTCGCAGGTACGTTCCGACGGAGAACTTCCAGGCATCTTCGGTTAATTCAACGCCGTGAAACTTGTTTAGCGCTGGGTAAAGCGCGCTCTCAAGATCTCGAATGAAGACTTCTGAAAACTCTTGGACATCCAAGTCCGAGTTACACGGGAGGTTTAGTGATGTTTCACAAGGTGGATCATTGCTTTGAGAACACCATGGCCCGAGTGGGTAGGAAGGCGAAGGGAGATCTCCAGTGTCAATACACCCAGAAGTTTGAAGAAGCATCTGCTGTCAGCTAACTCAGTCTGTTCAGAATCTGTGTTGCCGACGTCGACAAGATCACGGCTATGACAATTGCGAGAAGTGCACCAGCAATGATTGAACCAATGATGAGCCGACCAACTTTTTGAAGGTAAATCCTTCGATCGTTTGTTTCATTAGACAATGAGTGGCTCATAGATCGAACCTGCGTCAATGGACGAGCAAGTGATGCGCGCCCTCGATAGCCAAGGACAAGTGCGATCGTGCTCAACGTCAAGGTGACTAGAGCTTTGACGGTTGCTTCAAGAGCAGTGCCCGACAGTATGGTGATGATGGAAATCAACACAACGATGATGGAAATCGTACCGCTACCTCCGCCTAAATCGAATACTGCCAATACCGCCTCCCGATTGTGGTGGTCTCTCCCATTGATGACTATCGGCCTAGTCATGATTCTCGCTGTCGTTATCGCATCGCTCATTCCTGTTCGTCTGTGGGAAGTTGCACCTGGTTCAGTCCAGCCTGTGGGACCGCGCCTGTCATTTGATGCAACTGCTCGAGAAATAACGTCGATTTACCCAACTGAAAACTCGATCAATTTCGTGACTGCCTTAGGAAGCAAACTCACTTTGCTTGATGCACTCGTCGGAACAATTGATCGTGACATTGATGTCCAAACGTATGAGGAGCGATTCGGTAGCGAGAGCCCAAGTGTGCAGCGACAGATCGGCGCTCAATCAATGACGACGTCCAAGCAGATTGCGGAGTATGTCGCGCTCGACATGCTTGGTTTCCCAGTCTCGTTCTCGTACGGCGACATTGTCATTCAGGAATTGGTGTGCGCCGACAATCCAATGCCCCGGAGTGCATGCAACGTTTTGAATGTTGGTGATGTGATCGTGGCCCTGGATGGGGAAAGTACTCCGACATTGGAAGAACTGGTCACTGCGATGACAGGGAAGGTCAGCGGTGATGAAGTCACAGTAACGGTCATCCCACACGGCGGAGGCAGCCAAGAGAGTCGGCGTGTCGAATTGATGAAGAGCCCAGATGATCCCACTCGCACGATTATCGGGTTCATTCCTCTGGACACTCGTTCAGTGAATCTTCCTTTTGAAGTTGAGATCGACACAGATTCGATTGGTGGTCCTTCAGCTGGACTCGCATTCACGCTCGCGATGCTTGACGAATTGACTCAAGGTGACCTATTTGGGGGGCTCACAGTTGTTGCAACGGGGACGGTTAATGAGGACGGATCCGTCGGTGCGATCGGCGCACTTCCTCAAAAAGCCGCAGCGGTCAAGATGGTCGGTGCGGATGTCTTCTTGGTGCCTTCGTCACAGTCACGAGAAGATCTTGATGCGGCGTCAAAAGTGCTCGGCAAGTCCGTCAAAATTGTGCAAGTGGCATCCGTCGAGGAAGCACTTCGGGTGCTTGAAGACCTCGGGGGTAGCGGGCTGGAGAATGCCACGATTGACCTCTAACTAGGGCGTACTGTTGATCGCATGGCGATTTCCTTTTCGCGCCCTGATCCGTCGTCCCCTGCGGCGGTAGGAGCTGCCCAATTTACGGTTGGTCGCCGCGGATTCGAACAAGAAGAAGTACGCGATTTCCTGCGCATGGTGTCAGCAGAACTTGCCCGCCTTCAGGAGCGCGAGCGTTTCCTGGAGTCCGAGTTGCGCACGCTCCAAACCCACGGGGTTTCCTCTCCGGGTGTCCTCGATGAAGAGACTGTTATGCGGGTCTTGGGTGAGGAAACGGCAAGAGTCCTCACCGCAGCACGTGAGGCCGCTCAGCAGATGCGCCTACGAGCATCAGAGTCAGCTGATCGAATCGTTCGTGAAGCGACGGCTGATGGGACACGTATTCGCAACGATGCGGAAATCGAAGTGTCTCGTCAGCGAGCAGACGCAATCGCAGATGCCGAGGCAGAAATTGAGCTCGCGAAGCAGCAGGGCCGAGAAATGGTTGCCGAAGCCCGCGCCTATCGGGAGAAGGTCCTGTCTGAGTTGTCACGCCGACGTGAGCTTGCCCGCGAGCAAATTGAACACCTGATTCATCATCGCGATCGACTTGCCACCGCGTTTGAGCGTGCACGACTCGCTGCAACGGATGTGGTTGGTGATCTTGATGAATTTGATGAACTTGCTGATGAAATCGAGAAGAGCGTCGGACTCATGTCTGGCGTGAGTGCTCCAGCTTTTGTTGACCACACTGCAGATCCTGAGGCCATTCCTCAGCGCAGCATGATTGTTTCTGAAAGCGAATCGGACTCGAATCCGGAGTTATCCGATACTGGTTCGATTCAGATTGAAGTTGTGAGCGAATCCTCGTCCGTTGATGATGTTGACTCGTCTGGCGTCGTGGAGCCCGACAGCGACTTAGGAAGCCAACCAAATGAATCACTTGAGACCAATGAAGGTGAAAGCCACAAGGCTGCTGTCAAAGCAGAGCATCCTTCCACTGAGCAACCAGTTGATCGGATGGCGGAGGTAGTACACCTCTTCGGCCCGAAGAAGGCGAGCCACGTTCCTCAGCCAGTTGACGAAGCTGTTGAGCCGCAAGAGGCACCAATGGAGTCCTCTGTGAAGGAGGAAACGCCAAAGCCGGTTCGCGCCGCAGAGAAGAAGTCAGTTGATGAGCTATTTGCAAGACTTCGCGAAGCAAAAGTAGAAGACGTAGCACGAACACTTGCTGAAACCCCGAAACGCGTTACTCCGACGGCTGAAGACCCGACCGTGGTGGACAAGCCACGAAAGATCGTCGTTCCTCATACCAATCCAGCATTGTTTGAGCAACGTGACACAGTGCTTGCGCCGATCAACATCTCGATGGCACGGGCAGCAAAGAGGGTTCTAGCCGACTTTGAAAATGGTGCCTTGACTCTGCTGCAGATGAAGAAGTTTGTGGTTGTTATGGACACACTGGTCCCGTCGGCCGAGGCAATGACACAGGAGTTTGTCGATGCTATTGCAGACGATTTGATGAACGCTGCTCTTGCGGGCGCACAGAGTGTTGCACGTGGCTTGAAGGCTGACCTTCGGAAGCGGGTTACGAAGACGCTTGTCCTCCAAGTGGTGTCTCCTCAGGTTGCTGAACTCATCGTGACTCCGCTGCGAATGCAACTTCAGCGGTCCATCGAACAGTGCAACGCCGATAAGAATGAAATGTCAGGGCTCACACGATCAGCGTTTCGTGAATTGAAGATTCAGCGAATTGACATGATCACAGCTGACCTTTCTTGCCTTGCCTATGGGCGTGGTTCTTACCTCGCTTTGTCATCCGGTTCACAGATTTGCTGGATGGTTGACCCAAATGGGCCCAGTTGTGCAGATGCAGAGGACAACTCACTCGCTGGACCGTGTTCGGTCGGCGACGAGTTCCCGACGGGTCATCTCCATCCCACCTGTCATGCGGGATGCCGATGCCTCATTTCGCCAGTAGGCGACTAATCTCATCCGCGTGCGGAACCCCTCAGATCTTCCACCTCGCCGCTCGCGTCAAACAAGCGGAATTCGTTTCTCCAGGCCCAGCAAAGGGCGATTGGTCGTCACTGGAATCGTCGGCGCGATCGTTCTGTTGTTCGTCTCGAGCAGATCAATCGCTTCTTGGTACGTGGATGTCCTTTGGTTTGGGTCGGTGGAGAAATCCGACGTGTACTGGACGATTCTGGCGACAAAGGTGGTTCTCGCGGCCGTCTTCTCTCTGCTGTTTGCACTGCTTCTGGGGGCAAGCATGTGGTTGGCCGACAAGCTTCGACCAGCGATTGTTCAGCAAAGCCCAGAACAGAGGGCACTCGACGGGTATCGCCAACTGAGTGCTCGTAGCCAGTGGCTCTTTCGCTTAGTCGTCAGCCTCGTACTTGGCCTGATGGTGGGTTTGCCAGCGGCAACACAATGGGATTCCTGGTTGCAGTTCCGAAATTCGCAGGCGTTTGGGATCTCAGATCCACTCTTCGGTGAAGACATTTCGTTCTACATTCTTCGACTGCCATTCGCTGGGTTCGTTGTCAACTGGCTGTTCGGTGCACTTCTGCTCACATTGTTGGTGACTGCAGGAATTCACTATCTCAATGGTGGAATTCGGATTCAGAATCAGGGTCGTAAGGTCAGCCCGCAAGCCAAAGCTCACATTTCTATTCTTCTTGCGCTTCTTGCGCTGACGAGAGCTGCAGGTTATTGGCTCTCAAGATTCGGATTAACTACATCAACTCGCGGAGTGGTTCAGGGGGCGACATACACGGACGTCAACGCACAATTACCAGCCATCAATTTGATGATCCTGGTATCGATTGCTGTCGCACTCTTGTTCCTCTGGAACGTGCGACTTCGTGGATGGCGAATTCCGGTGTTGGCGACTGGACTCTGGTTGATCATCGCAACAACGGCGGGAACGATCTATCCGGCCATCGTGCAGCGATTCTCGGTTCAGCCAAACGTGAGTACGAAGGAACTGCCGTACATCGAGCGAAACCTTGAAGCGACGAAGATCGCGTTGGGCCTCGATGAGATACAGACAAAGTCGATTTCATTTGAACCCATCACCACCGAAGACGTTTCTTCGTCAATTGAGTCGATTCGCGATGTTCGTCAGCTGGATCCCTCCGAGATGCGAGATCGCTTTGCACTTGACGAAGGGCAGGCATCCTTCTACGCGATACGTGATCTTGATGTTGATCGTTATGCGATAGACGGTCGAATCCAACAGGTACTGCTCGGTACGAGAGAGTTGAACACCGACGGAATTCCAAACCGTACATGGGTGTCCCGACACTTGATCTACACGCACGGATGTGGAGTTGTCGCTGCGCCGGCGAGCCAAGTGACGTCAGACGGGCGCCCTGTTTATGTTGATCTCGGAGTCACCAAACCACAGCTGTATGTCGGGGAGGGCCTAGCGGAGTACGCCGTTCTTGGCACTAGCCAGCTAGAGCAGGTTTGCAGCGGATCAGCAGCTGAACCTTATGCGGCCAATGGTGGAGTTCAGCTTTCGAATCTTTGGCGTCGCGCTGCCTTCGCACTGACGTTTAATGAGTACAACCTCTTCGGGTCAAGTCTAATTGAGTCAGAGTCTCAAATCTTGTGGGTCCGCAATGTTCGTGATCGAGTGCAGAAAGTCGCGCCATTCCTTCGATTCGACGCAGACCCATATCCGGTAGTCGTCGATCGGAAAGTGCAGTGGGTGGTCGATGCGTACACAGTGTCTGATCGCTACCCCTACTCACAATCGGCAAATGTCAATCAGCTCACTCCAGGTTCGGGATTGAATGCGAACTTCAACTACGTACGAAACAGCGTCAAGGTGGTTGTGGATGCCTATTCAGGCGAAATGACCTTCTATGTGGTTGATTCAGAGGATCCAATCATTCGAACGTGGTCGGCAGTGTTTCCGAAACTCTTCACTTCGGTTGCTGAGGCTCCAAGTGAGCTCGTCGCACACTTCCGTTACCCAGAAGACCTCTTCCGCGTGCAGACCAATATGTACGGCCGATATCAATTTAGTGATGCAGCATTGTTCTTTAATCGAGATGCTGCGTGGAGTGTCGCACAAGCTCCACCTACTGAACCCGATGTGAATGCTGTTGCGGGGGGCATTGCAACCAATTTTGCGAACCCTGAGCTCATCGATGTTCAGGATGCAAATGTCGTCCGCTTCGAGCCGTATTACACGCTCTTCCGTGAACCCGGAGCTCAAGCAGCGCCCGGTAACTTCTCCATGCTTCGCCCCTTTGT
>Ga0222714_10007199_pt1 | contig 10242 bp, 9 predicted proteins | sample C33_3DmetaG_FD_165048 | JGI IMG/M metagenome (GOLD analysis project Ga0222714, IMG submission 165048) | Estuarine water microbial communities from San Francisco Bay, California, United States - C33_3D | ecosystem: Environmental > Aquatic > Marine > Unclassified | place: USA: California... | reverse complement strand
GTCACCGAGTCTACCGCTACGTCGTCGTCGTCGTCGTCGTCGTCCTTCTCGTCGTCGTCCCCGCCGTCGTCGTCGTAACGCACACACGCACACACGCACTCACGCGTGCGTCACTCTGAGGCGCTACAGTTAAAAGGAGAAAGTGCATTCGCTGCATTGGTCATTCCGCGACGCTCGTGGACGCACCAACGCACACGTCGCGCGCGGCGCACGACGCAGCGACGCGAACACGCATTTGCGGCGCTCGTCATGCCCACGCCACGACGCGGACGCGCGAGTAAACGCGCGAGAGAGGACACGAGCGAAGACGATGAAGCACCATTAGAAACCAACGACGGCCGAGCTCAAAAGGTACATGCAGCCACGTCACCGACCCGGGCGTCGCGTTCGACGCGGAAACGAACGACACATGCATCGTCACAGTCTCGTTCGCGATCGCCGTCGTCCTCGGCGTCACGATCGTTCGCTTTGGATGTGAAAAAGGTGCGCGCGGTTGGGTTGGGGTTGTTCGCCGACGCCGCGCGACTGGACGCCGAGGCGCCGAGCGGCGCGGCGGCGTCCGTTCCGAGCCTTGACAGCGATGATGATGACGATGCTTCTGGCGATGGTGCTCGCGGCACGCGTGGAGGTGGCGCACGAGGGGCGAAACGGGTGAAAAAAAGTACGCCGACGCCGCAGGAGAGCGAGACAGAGGAGGATCCGTTGGACGCGTTTATGGCGGCAAACGATACCGCGATGGATGCCGAGCGCGCGAGGACGAGCGAACGCGCGAAGCGCGAGGAAGAAGACCGTGTAGTAGACGAAAATGCCATGGATGCGACGATGGAGACGGAGAGGACGGAGATGGAGACGGCAAAGGTAGAGGCGGAGGAGCCGACAGCGGCGTCGGCGGAGGATGATTTAATGGCGGCGTTCACGGCGGCGGCGCAAAAGGTGAAGAGTGTCGCCGCATCGGCTGCGTTGGCGCCGTTGGGAGGTGTGAATAGTAAGCCATCAATGGTGGTTATTGGTGGTAAGAAGCCTGTGATTGAGTTGAGACGTTCGGCGCCGAAGTCGATATCAGCGGCGCCGGCGGCGCCGTACGTCGTGATTAAGAAGAACAGAAAGGCGTCGAAACAAGCGCAGATTTTAAAAGAAGTTTTCGACGAAAGCGACTCTGACGATTCTAGAGATGATAAAAAGAGTGCGGCGGCTGATGACAACGTTTTAGCGCCACCAAAAGAGGCGGATATTGATGACGATGATGACGAGGCGTGGGCTAAAAGGCAGACAGAAAAGTTGAGCAAGACGGAACGTCTCGGCACGGTGAATCATGACGACATAGACTATGAGCCGGTGCGGAAAAACTTTTACATTGAAGCAAAAGAAATCGCTTCAATGTCTAAAACCGAAGTAAAGGCGCTCAGAGCGTCGTTAGATGGCATCAAGTGTAGAGGAAAGAACGTGCCAAAGCCGATTAAAACGTGGGCCCAAGCCGGGTTGAACAACAAAGTGCACGAGTTAATTCGTCGCTCGGGGTTCGAAAAGCCCATGCCTATTCAAGCCCAAGCGTTACCAGTGATAATGTCTGGTCGAGATTGCATTGGCGTCGCCAAGACGGGAAGTGGTAAGACACTGGCGTATATTTTACCCATGTTACGACATATTAACGACCAATCGCCATTGGCGCGAGGCGACGGACCAATCGGTATGATCATGGGTCCCACCCGCGAGCTCGTATCGCAAATCGGTAAAGAATGCAGACGATTCGGTAAACCCATGGGATTCAACGCCGTGTCGGTGTACGGTGGCAGTGGCGTTGCCGCACAAATTTCTGAGCTCAAGCGAGGCGCAGAAATAGTTGCGTGCACGCCCGGTCGCATGATTGACTTGTTAACGACGAGCGCGGGAAAGATTACCAATTTACGTCGCGTGACGTACATGGTGCTCGATGAAGCCGACAGAATGTTCGACATGGGATTTGAGCCCCAAATTACGCGTATTTTAGCAAATCTACGTCCGGACCGTCAAACGGTTATGTTTAGCGCGACGTTTCCGCACACGATGGAGGCGCTTGCGCGAGCGGCGTTGGACAACCCCATTGAGATTCAAATTGGTGGCAAATCCGTCGTGAATTCCGACATCGAGCAGCTCGTCGAGGTGAGACCTGAAGAAGACAGATTCTTACGCGTGCTCGAGCTGTTGGGTGAATGGTACGAACGCGGAAAGATTATTATTTTCGTCGCCAGTCAGGACAAGTGCGACTCAATTTTCCGCGACTTGCTCAAGAGCGGTTACCCGTGTTTGAGTTTACACGGTGGGAAAGAGCAAAGCGATCGTCAAAGCACGATTTCGGATTTCAAATCCGACGTGTGTAACGTATTGATTGCCACATCCGTCGCTGCGCGCGGGTTAGATGTCAAGGAGTTGCGTCTCGTAATCAATTACGACACGCCAAACCACTTGGAGGATTACGTGCACCGCGTCGGGCGAACCGGACGCGCCGGAAATAAGGGCACTGCCGTGACATTCATCTCTGAAGACGAAGAAAAATTTGCACCTGATTTAATAAAGGCGTTAAAAGAGTCCAAGCAACCTATTCCGCGTGACGTTCAAGCCATGGCGGATAGCTTTGCGCGTAAACGTAAAGAAGGCGTCGTCGGCGCCGCGGGTTCGGGATTCGGCGGCTCTGGTTTTAAATTCAATCAAGAGGAGCATGATGCGCTGCGTAAACAGCGCCGAGCGAATGCTCGCGCGTCAGGTTTGACAGTTGACGACGGTGAGAGCGATAGTGACGAAGAGCCCGTGTTTGGTGGGGGCGGAGATGACGAAGGCGGCATCTTTGCATCCGTCGGTCCGTCGGGACAAGCGGCGGCTCAGGCTGCGGCTCAGGCTGCGGCTCAAGCGGCGCAAGCGCCTTCCAACGCCCTGGCCACGCCAGGAGGTGGCATGACACCCGCTCAAATCGCACAAGCCGCGGCGCAGTCGGTGTTTGCGAAGATAAAACCGCAAACTATCGGACAAAAACCGGCGCAGACGCCGGCAAGCGCGGCGCAGAGCGCGACGTTGCTCGCCGCCGCGCGCGCCGCCGCGGGTAAGATTTCCAGCAATATTGCCTCTACTGCTGGAGCACAAAATGCGATAGCGCTCGCGACAAATTATGCGTTAGCACACGGCGCGAGCGCGGGCGCAGCTAAAGCTGCGGCGCTCGCAGCGGTGCTCAATCAACAGCACGGAGCGTTGACGCACAAGCCACCTCCGGTGTCGCACGACGGCGGTTCACACTTTGAAACCGAACTCGAAATCAACGATTTCCCACAATTCGCTCGCTACAAGGTGACTCAAAAAGACACGTTGGCGGCAATCATGGAGTACACGGGCGCGGCGGTGACAGCCAAGGGGCAATATTGCGCCCCGGGACGTTCGCTCGCGCCGGGCGACCGCAAGCTCTACTTGCTCATTGAAGGCCCCACCGAGCGCGTGGTCAAAGAAGGTAAAAACTACGTCAAGCAAATCATCGAAAGCGCCATCGCCAAGCAAGCCTTACCCGGTGCCGCTGGTCAGCCTCAAGGGCGGTACAAAATTTAAAAACCATGAAAAATCCGACGCCGACGTAGCCATGCGCGTCGCTAGCTCACAAATAATACAAAAACAGTTGTTGCTCAAGCCCTCACAATGTCACGCCTCGCCACCGCATTCGTCACCGCCCTCGCGCTATCGAGCGGCATCACCCCCGCGCGCGCGGCGGTGAACATGTCCGCCGAACTCCCAGCGACAACCGTCTCCGACGCCGTGCTTAACGCCAGAGGGCTCACACTGCACGTCTTCACCTTCCCCGCGGCACCGACGACGCTCCCATCCTCCATGGGCACCACGCCCGATCACACGACGACCACGGCACTCATCGCACTCGGGGCGTTACCTCTGAGCACGGGCACGCGCAATACGAATGTCATGGCGCTCGTGCGCGGGCGCATTCGCGCGGAAGCGTCTGGGACGCACACGTTGATGCTGAGCGTGAATGAAGGTGGGTCGGTATCGATCGACGGCGCCGTCATCGCGCGCGGGTCGAACGTGCAGAGCGTGGTTGGGAAAGTGTATATGCGTGCTGGGGAGGATTACGAGATCGAAGTGCTCGGGTACAATGGAGACGCGGCGCCGACGTTTGCGATGAGCTTGAGCTGGTCAAAGCCAGGGGCGGGGAATACGAAAACCGTGGTGCCTTCGACGGCGTATTACGCGCCTCTCGATAGCAGCTGTAAGAAAACGTGTGGGGACAAGGCGTGTCGGGTGGATGAGTCGCAAATCGTCGCCGAGTGTTTTAAAGATGACGCAGTCGGCGTTTTACAGGAAGCGTCGGCGGAAAATTTAGAGGATATATTTCCGGTATAGCGTAGTAGTATAGGTACTAGTGTAGCGATAGCGTGTATTCTAATTCTTTTGTACTTGTATTGACAGAAAGGGGAGATATTGTAAAATGGGTTGTAATTTTGTACACAACGCATCGAGATGGTGACGCGTTTTCAAATGGTGGTTCCCGACGCCGCCCGCGATAAATCTGGAGATTTTGGTGCGTCAGCTTCCGATTTCGTCTTTGACGGCGTTGAAAACTTTTTCGAGAGCTTTGACTTTGAACCCTTTTTAGGATTCTTCTTTGAGGACGCGCTCTCACTCGCTGCAGCTTCGGAATCTGAAGCCGTGTCTCCGGACGCGCTCACGGTGGACGCTTGGTCACCCTTCTTTCCTCGAAAGGCAAACTTTGAAGAAGATTTCTTTGGCGTCGGCTTGATGTTTTCGTCCGTCACCTTCTCTGTCGAAGCTTCGACGACTTTTACCACTTTCTTCTTCTTCGGCGTTTGCTTTTTCTTACTCGAGCCGTTTGCCTTGGGGGATTCGCTCACGTGAAGTTGCGCTCGCATCGCCGTTTCGAGCGGCGGCGCTCCCGGTGGCAGCGGCGGCGGCGCTCCTGGTGGCAGCAGCGGCGGTCGAGGTGGAGAACTGCCCGGGGGCGGACCTGGCGGACGCGGCGGTGGTGCTCCTGGTGGAAGTGGCGGTGGTGCCCCTGGTGGAGTTGGCGGGAGAGGTGGGATGTGGGATGTGGTAGGATGCGGAGAGCTCGGAAGAGGCGGCGGCGCACCAGGCGGCGGCCGCGGCGGCGACGGCGACGGTTGTCGGGCTTTCGGCGGTGGCGTTTTTACCACATGCTTGGGTTCTGGAATCGGATGGTGATGATTTTGACGGACCGAAACCTTGGGTATGGCTTTTGGCGGCGTCGAAGTCTTGTCTCGATGATGATGCGTCGGCGTCGTCGGCTTCTTGGCGCCTCCAATCGGCTCGGGTGGCGTCCACAGCTTTTTCTCCTCTCCCGGTTCACGACGGAGCTCTTTCATGTGATCACGCGTACTGTGTGCGCTATTATAATGCGCAGAGTCATGTGGTCTGGTTAGAATCTTTATCGGTGAACTTCGTTGCTTGAGCGCAGGCGATGAAATGTTTGATTTGGGCGTCGGTGTCGGCCTCGACTTTGATCGTTCACCATCCTGCCCCGTCTCCTTTGCCAACCACGATGGTAATTCCAAATCACCCAATTCATCATCCTGACCCCACTCATGATCACCATGAGGAATGTGCAATTGATCTAACGCCCCTTCCGCCGTGTGTTTGATTTCAATGCTTCGCCTGGCCACGCGCGGTGGCGACCTCGCCGCTGGTCGACTCATCTCTGGTAACTCCTCCCGGCGTCGCCAACTCGTCAAACGATCAGGGCTGGTACGTTCACCACGCCCCCAACGATCATCCACGCTCGATCGGCCTCGATCTCTCCACCCTCCGCGGTCGTCGTCTCTTTCGCGTCGTCCGCCATCGTAACTCCCACCTCTTCGATCATCCCGGTACGATCCATGATGTTGTCGCGGCGGTGAATACTGCCGCTCGCGATTTTCATCCCTCCAGCTCCCGTACGATCGTTCGCGATCGGACCGCGCGGACGCATAAGGGTCCTCGCGGTCGCCGTGCCACGTCCCCGTAGCGTTTTTCGGCACCAACTGCGCGTTTGGGTCGTTTCCATTGTGCTCAAATCTGCGGCGATAAAAATCACGAGATCAAACGCGCGTACAAAACGTCAGTCATGAGCGAATTCGTTTGCGCGTGCACGCGCGCGCGCACGCGCCAAACACATCGAGGAACACGCGCCCGCTCGAGCTCAAGCGGTAAAACAATTATCAACCGACGTACCTCTGACTCGGCAAATTCACTGGTTTCGGCACCGCCACGCGTCCTATAGACACAAACCTTCCCAGTTTTGTCGCGTGCGTGTTCGACCTGCGCGATACAGAGAACGATAGAACCCACACACAAGAGTTGGTTAGTTGAATTGCTCAAATCCAAAAGTCTCTCTTCGCACGAATTGCACACGTTTCGCCACGAAACACAATCGCCGATCGCCCGCGACGCGCATCGCGCGCATCCGCAAACACACCGCCGTCGAATCGCACGCGCACGCGCGCCGCGACACCACACGTACCGTTGTTGAGACATGCTGAACCCTTTCGCGAAAGCGCGCTTGAATTCAAATCACCAATCCCGCCGCCGTTTACGCACTCCCCCGTCGCGCTCGCGCTCTATCGCGTCCGCGCACACGTGTTCACGCGCGCGACACCTATCGTTCGATGTCGTTTCGTGCGCGATACCGACGCAAAGCCGTGAGGAGACGCGACGAGCGCGCGCCGTTATGATGCTCGGGGACTCGAGCACCAGAATCCACACACGACGCGCGACGCGGGCGGGATTTATGCGCGTGGCGCGGCGTCAGCGCGTCGCGCGACGCCGCAGACGCGACGAATGTCGACGCCATGGGTGATGCCCCAGCCACCCCCATGCGCGGCGCATTCGCGACGAGCGCGGCGCGTGCGCGCGCCGAACGCGCCGACGCGGGCGATGCGCGCGCTGAAGACAACGTCGTGAGTCTGCGTTCGAGCGCGGAGGTCATGCGAGACATGGCGCGCGCGCGTACAGCGGCGCGAGGCGATGTTTGAGGCGTCGCGACGGACGCCGCTGCATCATCGTCGCGAGCTCGAAGACGAGTTGCGCGTGGGGTAATTGCTGGCACCAACCGCGCCGGCGTCCACATCAGACGCAGACTCGCAGACGCATCATCGTAACAACATGAATTATTTTGAATACAACGTGCATGTGTATCATGCGATAGTAGCTACTGCAATACCGTGACTCATCTAATAATGCGCATCTCTACGCCGTTGAGATGAACCGTTCCTGCTCTCAAATCCATTTTTGTGTGGTCGACACGCGAGACGCAGATGTAGACGCGCGCCAAGAATTTGTCATCCAATTCCAGCTCGGGTGGCACAGAAAACGTCGTGACTTCTCGCCATAGTCGAATGCCGATTCGGCGGCTACGACTGGTTTTACCTTCCGCGCTCAGCTGTAAACTACGCTCGATCAAGTTCGCCGTCGAAGTGTATCTGAAGCCCTGAACGCCAAAAGCTACAAAGTTGAGGCGCTCACGCGCCTCCTTCACAGTCGGTCGCGAGTGAGCCTTTCTTTGAGCCTTCGCATATTCCAGAACACTGTTACCATATAACTTGTTCCCCACTTTCATACCAGGGCGATTCACGAAGGTAAATGCCTCGGACATCAGTGCTTTGCTGGTCGTCATCCCGACGTACACGTGATAGTCGCCACTCGTCAATATGCTATAAATCGTTTTTGCATCAAACTCACGGTCAAACGCACCGCCGCAGTCGCCCCATTTTGCGCGACATTGCCCAACTTTTCGACTCAGAATCCCATCAATTAGTATCTGCGCTTCTTTTGCGTTGACTTGTTCAGCGCTTCCCTTGAGCATGTCTTCAAAATTGTGATCTGGCACTTCTTCCGCGCGCGCCTTTGATGTACTCACTCTGAGCAGTTTTGATAGATCAACATTATGTCGCCCTGTGCTTCCGCTGCCTCGTTGTTCCACTAGCATCATCTTCCGGCCTACTTTTGACGGAGCAATCTTCGCCTCTTTGATGTTGTCGATTTTGCGCCAATGTCTCGTTTCCGCGCGACGTTCTCGCTTCTTTGTGTTAATGTTATCCACCCGAGCTCTCGCATGTTCGTCTCCGGCCTTGGCTTTGGCTCTCGTTTCCGCGCGACGTTCTCGCTTCTTTGTGTTAATGTTATCCACCCGAGCTCTCGCATGTTCGTCTCCGGCCTTGGCTTTGGCTCTCGTTTCCGCGCGACGTTCTCGCTGCTTCGTGTTATCGTTATCCACCCAAGCTCTCGCATGTTCGTCTCCGGCCCTGGCTTTGGCTCTGATTTCCGTGCGACGATCTCGCTGCTTTGGTTTGTCCCTTTCTGCTTTTGAGTCCATTTTCTCCGGACGAACCGCCTCCGGATGAACCGCCTCCGGACGAACCACGTCAACAACTTGTTCAGTCGTTTCAATATTGCAGCGTTGCCTCTGGCGTTCGCTTCGCCGCAGGCCTTGAACTCCCACCACCTCACTGACATGACTGCCCACTTGTTCAGTCGCAGCGTCCCGACGTCGCACCGCAGCATCGCCGCTGCATTCATCGTCTTCATCCTCTTCATTCATCATCGCGCCGTACGTTTCCCCATACGAATCCCCACTGATAATTTCTTGGCACTCTTCGCCACATCCGCCGTGTCCTGTCCCGAGTGAATTCTCCATCTCGTCCCGTGGTCGTCCTCGGTCATCATCATCATAATCATCATAATCATCATCATCATCATCTATATCGTCTGCCCGACGCCCGAACGGACAGACGTTGTTGCGTTTTGCTGTAGCTCGCGGGCAAGGCTCTTCCTCAGAGTCTCGAGCATTCAAAAATCCGACGTGTCGCGCGGCGCATCACGCGCCTGCAACGCGCGTCGCTTGCGCTTCAACAATTCAGCTGCGCACAGCGCGTACGTCTCCGACTCCACGAACGCATCGCTGACTCCATGCAAACATTTTTCGATCATATCCAACCACTGAAGTTCTTTGTCCGCGGCGTCGCCGTCGTCGCGAGGCCGCTTTCGCGTCGCGCTCGTCCCCGCGATCGCCGTCGCCATCGCGGTGCCCAGATTGCCGCCACGCGCGCCCGGGACGCGCGTCGTCGGCGTCACCGCGCCCGGGGTGACGAGCTCTGGCGCGTCGATCGTCACAGCCGAATGTCCTCGCGGTGTTCGCGCGCGCCGTTTCGACATCGCGCACGTGGCGGGTGCGATGCGCGGCGCACACAATGACGCCGATCGTCGTCACAATGTCTGTCATAATCGTCATCGTCAACTACAAGTGACGGCAGAGCTCGACGCGCCATGATACACGTGCACGAAGGTAAAGTAATTACGACGGTGACGCACACGATGATGACGCTGACGACGTCATCGCGAGTTCGCGCGCCCGCGGCGCTTCGCCAGCGCGCGGTGCGCACGCACCGCTCGAGCGCGCGCGCGGGCGCGGCGCGCGCATCGCTTCGCGTGGCGTTACACGGGGCGTATACGCCCACCGGGCGCCTGCTGGCGGGCTTGCTCGCGTCGCAGTTTTCCGGCGCCAACGTCTCGCTGTTCGTCACCGCGGACGATGTGACGACGTACGTGCCGCAAGACATGCCGGATGATGTCTTAGAGCAGCGCTTTAACGCGTCGGCGAAGGAATTGAAGGCGTGTGCGGTGATTGATGAGATGGATACCGAAGCCGTGGAGCGCGCCGTGGCGTCGAGCGACGTCGTCGTGATTGCGCACGAGAGCGGCGCACGAGCCGCTGTGGCGGTGAAAAGTCTGCGTGCGGCGCGTTCTGGCGCGCGCGTGATTGCGTTGTCGAGAGTGGGTGTGAATAGGCGTCAGGAGCGGCCGTTTGTGGATCAAAATGTCAAACAGAAGACCATGGTGAGCGTCGGTCAAATGCAACTTCCGATCGGTGGGGACGTGCCAGGATCGGTTGGTTTGCTGGATGCGTTCGCGCAAGCGGAAGAAACGATCGCAGCGGAAGCGCGCGAGCGTGGGTTTACGTGCACCGTGGTGCGTTCGGGGCAGTTGCGAGGGAATGGGCCGTTGCTTTTGGCGGATTTGAGCGCCCGCATGGTGGATAACTTGTACGACGTCAAGTTTCAAGATTTATACGTCAAGCGAGGGGACGTGAGCGAGGGGTACACGAAGCGATTGAACTTGGCGGCTGTGATGCGATATTTGGTGGAACCCAAGTCGGGGTCGAGCGCCGCGTTGCCAGAGGATATTGAAGTGTTATCCGTCGTGACA
>Ga0222714_10007196_pt1 | contig 10246 bp, 10 predicted proteins | sample C33_3DmetaG_FD_165048 | JGI IMG/M metagenome (GOLD analysis project Ga0222714, IMG submission 165048) | Estuarine water microbial communities from San Francisco Bay, California, United States - C33_3D | ecosystem: Environmental > Aquatic > Marine > Unclassified | place: USA: California... | reverse complement strand
GCCATGGTCAGACCACATATGGGGTGCCGTTACTTGACAGCACCGTAGTTGTGATGGTGTAGGACGCGCCAGTGCTAGAAAGCACTGTCAGCGGCACAACGTATGTGTTCCCGGCACTGTCCTTGACATTAAACGTTGTCGGAGGTGCTGGCGCAACAGTTCGCCTAAAGTGCCGAAACCTTGAGCGCGTTCTGTTGCGGGCAAGCATTAAATTCCCTTGCCTGACATGATGTGAAGCGAACCTGTGCCAGACGCAGTGATGTACGCCACAACGTTCTCAAACCGCCCCTTTGACAGCGAGACTTGAGTATTGGGCAGCACAGGATAGTCGGCAGTCGTAGCCACAGCAGAATCAACTCCAGTCCGAATGTAGGCCGTCACACTGTCGCTGAGATTTGTCAGAACAATAGACGGCCCAGCGCCAGTCAGGGTCGAATAGGCCGAAGTCGCCCCCGGAGCAACCGTTACTCCGGTGCCGTATGCTGGACAGAAGGTTTCGGTTGCTGCTGCCATGGGTTATCCGATCCGATACCAAGAGTTCTGCGCCTGCACGAAGCGCATGCGGTAGAAGCCGTTTGCGGTCAGCGCAGTCGGTGCGCCATTGGCAGCACTTGCGCCATTGAGCGACAGCGTAAACGACGTCACGATCTGCGTGCTGGTGATCAGCACCTCAGTGCCATCAGGCGTGGCCGTGTTCAGCGGCAGCGTGATGGTGCCACTGGCCAGCGTGCCGGCGGGCTGAAGCAGCATCCACTGCTGCTCCGATACCGGCGTTGGGACGGCGATTGAGAAGCCCGTCGTCGGGACGTAGATGTTTGTCGCGACCGTAGGCGCAGCAAACTGCTCTTGGAAATACGCCAGCAGAGCCGAAACCGGTAGGCGACGAGCGTCACCAGTGCTGGGCGCGTAAATCGGGAACTGATCGCCGCCAGTGACCTGCGTCTGAAGCGGAAGCTGATTGATCTGCGGCATGATGCGGCCTCAGTAGTACTCGATGACGCCATCCGGGCCTGATAGCACAGGATCGACCGGCGGGCGAATGAACGGATTGTCGTACACGCGCCAGGGCTTCGTGCCTGCGCCTGCGGGCATCGTGCTCGGCAACTGCTGCGGAATCGGCGCAGTGGCTCGCGAAAGCAGCGTGTTGTACGCCTGCTTGGCCACCATCATCGTCTGCGGCATGATGGCTTTCCCGTAGCTCGCCGCCAGCCGGATACCCAGGTTCGTGATGATCGCCTCGTTGGCGCTGTCAGGCACGTCGGAGGCGGCATTGATGTCGCTGAACTGCGGGCTCGACGGCAGCGGATAGCCCAGGCGGATGCCCTTGGCGTTCCACTCGGCCATCATGGCGTCCAGGCGGCGCAGGGCCTGATCCAGATCTTGCGGCTGGAGGTCGAACACATAGCCCGCCATGCCGATTTCGGCAAACGCGGCTTCGACGAACTGGCGTTTGCTGTATCCCATGTTCAGACTTCCTTCAGCGCAGATTCGATTCTGGCAAGCAGGGTTTTGTCGCCGGTGCGGCCATCGAACTTGATGCCGAGTTCTCTGGCCTTTGTCTCCAGTTCTGCTCTGGTGACAGGCGCATTATCCTCCAGCACCTCGACAGCAGGGGCCTCCAGTACAGGGGGCGTCGCAGCGGCCACCCGCGAAGCCTTGAAGTTTTTGCGTTTCTTCTGCTTCGCACTTTTGATCGCCCTCCAGTCTGCCACGCGCCGGACGGTCTTTGCGGCCTCTCCAGCCGCGTCAAACGCCTGCTGCATAGTCAGATGCCACCCAGCATCCAGATACGCCTGTAGGTCGTCCTGGTCGCTTGCAGAGGCTATCTTGTACCGACGCCCGAGAAACTCGTAGTTGCCCGGACTGCGATAGACGTGGATGGGGAAATCGGTCATTTCTTGGGAGGTGCTTTGCTCGGCTTGCCGGCCTTCATCGCGGCCCTGCGTGCGGTACTCAGTGCCACAGCGACGGCCTGCTTTTGCGGCATGCCAGACTTCATCTCCTTGGAGATGTTGCTGCTGATCGACTTCTGAGAATAACCCTTCTTCAGAGGCATCAGATTCTCCTTGGAAAAACAGGGGCCGCAGCCCCTGTCCTTATACCACTACCTCAGTGATCAGGGAACCTGATTGAACAGCAGGATGCCGCTCATTTCCGGCTGCTTGTTCACCACACCGAACAGCGTATCCAGACGATACTTGATCGTCATGCTGTCGATGTCGTAGAACTTCTGCATCACCAGTTCGATGCCCTGGTCGGTGCTGGCGCGCATCACTGCGGTGCCGGCATCGGTCGGGACGGCGTAGCGGCCCGGCAGGAGTTCCAGAGCGTCGCGCTGCCAGAACACGTTGATCGGAGCAGCGTCGATGTTCAGCCAAGTGATCGACGCGGTGCCAGAGACGCTGGCCACGTTGATGTTCTTGTACTGAAGCTCGGCGTCCGTCGGGGACGAGTTCGCGCCGATCATCGGGGGGCTGATCGTCATCGTGGTGCCGCTGTCGACCGAGATCACACGGAAGGTCTTGAGTTGCCCCGTCGACTGCTTCGTGATGTGATGGACAGCCTCGATGCCCGCGATGGTGAAGCAGTCGCCTGCATTCACACCAGACGTCGTGGAGACCGTCACGGTCTGGTAGCGATTGTCCACGTTGATTTGACCGCCGACCGAGTTCGACGTCGCTGCCGGGACGTACCGCACCTGTGCGCCGTTGGTGGCGATGGTGACGGTAGCGGTCTGGGCGGTGATGCGATTGGCGTAGTCGAGCTTGTAGGTCTCGAAACCAGCCACCATGCCGACATACGAACGCTCGTAGGCCTTGTCAGACTTGTTGTTCCCGAACGAGCGGGTTGCAACAGCCAGATTACCAGCCAGACCGTTGTAGTCGCGGCTCGACAGGGCCATGTAACGGTTCTCGGTCGGAACGCCTTGCTCGTTCATGATCGAGTCGCACAGAGCAACGTCGTCGTAGTCGCCAGCAGCGCCGTTGATCGGAACGACCAGCGTGCCCTGGTTGGCAGCGACGTTCATGATCGCGACGTTGATGTCCGAGGCCAGACGCTGCTTGGCGGCATCGCCCAGGCGACCTTCTTGCAGAGCATCGCGCAGTTCCAGCGTGGTCATCGTCCACGGCACGGTCTTGCTGAAGCCCAGCGTGGCGGGCACGGCCAACTGCGTGAAGTCCTGATAGTCCGAGGCGATGGAGGTGCCCGGGGTCGAGGAGATCGAGGTGGCGATGTACGGCTGCGGACGCCAGATGGTGTTGCGCGCACGCTCCATCATCTGACTTTCGGTGCGGTAGATGCTGACGTTGCGAGACAGCACCAGCGCGTCGTTGAAGCCCTCAAGCAGGTCTTCGAACGCTACGCGCTCTTCCTTGGAAAAAGCATTGGCCATGATTGGCTCCTAAGATCAATGAGTGACTGATGCGGCTAGGGCCGCGCCTGATACTCACCAGTCAGAGCCGGCGGACGCTCGTTCGATGCGCTACTGCCGACTTCTGGCTGGCGAGACCCGCGCTTGGTGCGGAATATACACCATTGCGGGAATTTGTCTAGCGTCGTGCGGCTTCCTTGTTGCGCAGTTGCCGCCGGTACGCAATCACCTTGGACATATCGCCCGTGCGCTCTGCCTCAGAACGAAGGCGCTCCAGATGCGAATCAACCGCACCGCTGATCGAGGTGGTGCTGCGCACGCTGGACTCGGGTGGCGGCGGGGTCTTGCGGGGTTGGACTTTCAATTGCGCCTCCAGTTTCGCCACAGCGAATGCAAATTTCACAGGGTCAGAAATAGTTGCGAGTTCCTTGGCCTTGCTCGGATTCTTGCCCAGCGCGTACACGACCATCGCCGGGTTGTCCGCGCCTTGCAGTAGCACGCCCTGCTGGACGGTGTTCAGCGCCTCCTGCACCGTAGATTCGGCGTCCTCGTAGTCGCGCACCTTCAGCGACTGTTTGGCCGCAGCGTAGCCCTCCAGTTTCTCTTGCCACTGGCGCATCTGCTGCTGCTCGGCATGCTTGACGCGCGACTGAAATTCCTCGACCTGCCGCTTCTGGCCGAACCAGTTGTCCAGCGCCGCCTCGTACTTGCTGGAGTCGTAGTCGAAGTCCTCCAGTTTTGGCTTCGCGCCGAGTTTCGGCACCGCCATCTGGGGCGATTGCACCTGCTGGAGCTTAGCCTCCAGTTCACGGATGCGCCGCTGATCCTCGCGGTTTTTCTTCCGCAGGTCACGCACCCACTCGGGGGCCTGCTCTTCCTCCTGCGCCGGCTGCTCGTCGCCAATCGTGATGACGACCTCTTCCGGCTCCGGTGCGGCCTCGGCCTCTGGTGGCGTTTCTGGCTGCTCGGCCTCCAGTTCGGGTGCTTGGACTTCCTCTTCGACTGCTTCGTTCATTGATGCTCCATCTCGGCCATTGGAGGCTGGCCGGTTGCCTTGGGGGGATCATTCGTATCCGGTAACGTCCGAGTAAGCGCCTGCCACGTCTCCAGGCGACCAGCCGCCGCCCGTAAAGCCGCCCTGGCCATAGCCCCCCGTTGATTCGCCGCCAGAAATCGGGGTGCTGGCTATTTGGCCGCCCCGCCCAATTCCAAACGTCTGCGCGGGTCCAGCCGCAATGGGAGTGCCGTACTCTGTGAGGAAATTAGGCGTCAGTTGACCGAAACTAGGAATGCCTTGCGGTGCAGCGCCTTGCGTTGCAGGCTGACCAAACGGACTGCCAGCCATATCCATTTGCGCCGCTGCCATGCTTGCGTTTTGCATTGCAAGCGTCACGGCAGTAGTCGGGTCAACGCCTTGCGCAACCAAACTTGCCGCCGCCGACCCTGCGGCAATGGACGCCTCCTCTCCCAAACCGTACTGAACGCCAAGGTTGTAGGCGTTTTCGAAAGAACTTATGCCCGCACGAGAATCAATATTGGAAGCCATTGAGCCAAGCGGAACCGACTGCTGCTGTTGCCCAAACAGACGATTTTGCAACCCGCTAAACAATCCTTGCCCCTGCTGAGCTTGCTGCCCCTGTGCGCCGCCCCCAAGGAATCCAGCCATACTTTCGCTCGGCGTCTTACCGGTGGCCATGTATCCGGCGGCAAAGCTCAGCGGACTGCTTAGAAATGACAAGGCATCCAGCGCCTTTGCGCCAATTTCAGATCCACTTTTTCCGGCAAATGGGTTGCTGAAACCCGCTCCAGGTTCGCCAGTCCGCGCTTCGCCCGTCATGTAAGCGTTATCCGGCATCTCGGCCATGCCGCCCATCATCGGCAGGCGCAAGGGCTGAGCCGTCGGCGCGGCTGGCGCGGTAGCCGTCGGCGTTGCCGGCCCCTGGATCGGCCCGGTCAACGAGACCAGCGGTGCAAATTGAATCGGGGTGTACTGCGAGGCGAACCCGGAGGTGCCTCCGAGTGCCGGGTCACTGAACTGCGTTGCCACTTTGCGCTCCCATTTCAGTCATTGCCATCATCGTGTCCAGCACGATCCGTCGATCGGCCAGACTCATCTTCGCCAACGTCTCCTGCACCTTCGCGCGCTTCAACTGCGCGTCGGCCAGCGCGTTTACGCTGTCGGCCTGGGCCTTCTGCGCCTGAGCGCGTTCTTTCTCGGACACGGCCTGGATGTACAGAACGTTCGGATCAGGCTGCTGGTTCTGCGCGGCCTGGGCCAGTGCGGCGGCTTCCTCGTCGGTGGGCTTGACAACACCCGCCGTGACCAACTCGCGGCGCATGAAGTCAGCGACTTCCTGCACGCCGTCGCCTTCCAAGTTTTGCATGAGCGTGGCCAGCAGGATCTTTTGCGTCTGCGGATCGCTGGATGCGAATTGCATCATGCCAAGCAAGGAGCGCCGGGTGGCCGCACGTTGCGTGGCAAACGACGGGCCGACGTCTGCGACGACATCGAAATCAGCGCTTGAAAGGTCGTTCTCGTACTCAACCTCGCCGTTTTCACCCATCGTCGGCTTGAGCAGTTCGATGGTATCGGCCTTGCCTTGCTCGTTGAGACCCTTCATTTTCCGCTTTGGCTCGACGTAAATGTCCTTCGCCATTGACAGCCAGATCTCGCCGCAGCGCTGCACGGCCTTGGCGTAGTTGCTGATATACAGGAACGCCTGGGATGCCAGCCGTTGCTGGACCATCTCCATTGCATCGCCGCTAATGTTGGAGACGATCTTGTCGCCTTCCTGCTGGTTGCCCAGGATGTCGTTCATGTCCTGCTCTGTGACTTGCAGCAGAGCGGCCATTGCTGGCGGGACAACGGGCGACTTGGTGTAAGCCGTCGGCCCAGAAATCTGCATCGAGCCATCTGGCCCGGTCACAGGATTGATCAGCAGGTAAGGGTAGTTCTTCAGATTGTCTTCTGACCACATCACCTGATGGCCGGCAACCTGCTCGGGCGTCATGATCGGCTTTTCGATGCTCGACAGCGCGGAGATTTCACCCAACTTGCTGAGTTGCATGTTCTTCAGCCGCTGCGCATCCTTTGCCAGCCGCACGATGCCCATGCACCGCTCGACGTTATCCACAAACCAGCGCTTGCCATACACCGGCACGATTGGGATGCACTTGCCGGCGATATAGCCGTGGTCCTCGAGGACTTTGCCACCGCTCATCAGGTACTTGCGCACTCGCTTGCGCTTGATGGTGCGCTCACGCACGACTTCGCTGCCAATGGCTGCAAGCATCTGCTCTAGCTCTGGGTCTTTCTCAAAGTCAGATGCTAGGTATTTGTCCTCCGAGCCATCAAGCGCACGGTAGACGAACTGCTTTTCGTTGACCTCTTCGATGCAGTAATACTCAGCGATATACACGACGTCTGGCGTGTTCCAGTCGAACAGGGTCTCATCGAATTCCTTCGGCCATGTCGTCGGATCATCGCCATACTGGTCGATGTACGCATCGCGGGTGATGCTGTACAGCACGAACGCATGCGTGGCGTCGGCCTTATCCTGCCGCTTGGCTTGCAGGTCGAAGAAAACACTGGTATCGGCGTCGTAGATCGGCTCGATCCTGATGCGCTGGTGGTCGTTGTCGGGGTCTTCGTCATCCTCATAGACCGCCTTCAACCGCCATGCACCAAAGCCACCGCCGATGGCTTCCTCGAAAGCGTTGTCATACGCCTCGTTGGCCGTGCTGTCCTGCTCGTCGGCGCGGAACAGCTTGTTGCACACGTCGGCCATTGCGGTCGGTGAGCCGTCCTTGCTCACAAAGTCGACGGTGACGCGGTTGTTGCGGTACTCGTTGACGAGGCGCTGAACGGCCAACGCGATCTTGTTAACCTCAAACTTCGGCTTGTTCTCGTACTGCTGCTCCAGCGGTCCTTCCCACTGCGCGCCAGCGATTGAGTAAAAGCGCCGGTCTTGCAGGCATTGCAACCGCTCGTCACGCAAAGCGGACTGGATGGCGTCGAATCGCCGCAGTGCCTCGCCGTGGACGTCGCGCAGGCGTTGGGTGTTGGAGATTCGTGGCATCCTTTTGTCCCTATTGCAACAGCCCCTGAATTATGCTACCAACGGTTCACCGTTGGAATAGGCGTGAATGTCACCTGCCGTGTGACAGCGCCTGCACGCCTGACTCCTTCGCAGGCGTAGCGCAGGGCGTCGATGACGTGGTTGTTGTCATCATTGAGGATCGGCAGGACTTTTCCTGTCAGTGGATCTGTCTTGTAGCTGTAGAACGTCAGTTCGTCAATCGTGTGCGTGCAGCGAGGGTGGACGATGATGTCGTAGGACTTCAGCCACTCGATGCCCTCGTCAACGCTGTTCTTGCCTTTGACTGCGGCCATGATTTTCGGGAAGCCGTGACGGCGCATGTGGCTGATGGTCTCTGGGCGCGATGAGTCGGCCACCAGGGGCCATTTCTCGGCTTCTGGGACGGTCATAAACAGGTCAGGCGTGTTCGTGATCTCGCAGCCGACCATATAGGCCTCATGGTCGATGTAGAGCGTCCTGCCGACGATATGGCAGCGCACAAGCACGGTCGGGTCGGCTGCAAAGCCCCAGTCTGCGCCGAGGCGGTGGATTGCATCCTTGGGGGCCTCAAACTCCTCGACGCGCCAGTTGCGGAAGACGCGGGCGCTGCTGTTCTGTAGGTACGCGCCGCGCCAAACGTGAGCGTATTTATCAGGGTCGCGTGCCCTGTCGTACTCCATCTCGGCGCGCAGGACGTCGGGGAACCACGGGTTATCGTCGTAGTTGACATCAAGCACAACGGCGTCGGGTGGCGGCTTCTCGCCGCGCAGGAGCACGTCTACTGGGTCGGTGGCTTGCGACGGGTTCCAAGTGAACCACAGTTCGCTCCCGGGCTTGCGGATGGTCGGACGCAGCAAGTCGAGGCTGCGCTGGGAGAGGCTCTGGGCTTCCTCGACCCAAGCGCGGTCGTAGCCCTCCAGCGACTTGATCGAGTCAGCCGTGTGGTTCTGCATTCCTTGAAAGATGATGAGGCCGTCGCCGCGCTTGGATTTGATGACGGCTTCCTGCACCTCGAAATATGCGCCGGCATTGAGCGCCTCGATCTTCAGTTCAAGCAGGCGCTTGACTGACTGGCTCAAGGACTTCTGCACCTCGCGCACGCAGACCGACCGGCTGGTCTGATCCATGATGTGCGCCTCGATGAGCATCTCAGCGAAGGTGTGGCTCTTGCCACTGCCACGTCCACCGTATGCGGCCTTGTAGCGCGCTGGGTTGAGCAGCGGCAGAGCCCACTCGGGCGTCTGGATCTGGAGGGTGGTCACTTCTTGACTACGACACGTTCAATTTTTTTGAACTCAATCGGTGCGCCGTCAACGCCAGTGATCTCATGCTGCTGCACTTCTTTCCAGCGCATTTGGGTCTTGGACCACCAGATGGCAGCAGTCGTATCGCCTGCCATGACCTTCTGAAACAGGGTCTTGCCGACCTGCCCGTTGGCCTTGGCCTTGCCCGAGATCAGTTCCTGGGAGAAGTGCTTGCGCAGGGTGTCAGCGTCAATGCCGTTGCGTATGAGAACTGCGATTTGCTCGATGGGCAGGCCGTAGCCGGACAGCGCCTCGACCTGCTTGCGCTCGGCGTCGGTGGGCTGAAACGGCGGCTGACCAGCGCCTGGGCGAGCGCCTCCGTGACCATTCGTCTTTTTTGAAGCCGAAGTTTCAACTTTAGGCTTGCGCGTTGACATTGCTTACCTCTTCAAAAGTCATACCAGAATCTGCGTGGACAGCCTTCTGGCCGGTGAAGTCCTGCCAGCGCTTGATGATGACGTCGCAGTATTTGGGGTCGAGTTCCATGAGCATGGCTGTGCGACCGTTTTTTTCGGCGGCAATCAAAGTTGTGCCCGAGCCGCCGAACGAGTCGAGCACGATATCGCCGCCCTTTGTATTGTTCAGCAGTTGGTACTCAAACAGTGCCACCGGCTTCATGGTGGGATGCTCGCCATTGCGGCTTGGCTTGTCGAATTCAAGGATGGTGGTCTGCTTGCGGTCAGCGGCCCACAGGTGGCCTGCGCCGTCCTTCCAGCCGTACAGGCAGGGCTCATGTTTCCACTGGTAGTCCTGTCGGCCAAGCACCATACTGGACTTCTTCCAGATCAGGCACTGCCGCACGGTCCATCCGGCGTCCTTGGCCGCGCCACGGAAGTTGTAGCCCTCTGAGTCCGCGTGCCAGATATAAAAGACCGCGCCGGGTTTCATAACTGTGTCAGCCGCCGTGTAAGCATCGCGCAGAAATTGTCTAAATTGTTCATCTCCCATCGAGTCGTTTTTGATGGTCAGCTTTTCTTTTGTTCCGCCCTCATAGGCCACGTTATAGGGCGGGTCGGTCAGCCACATATCCACCAAGATCCCCTTGGTTAGCCTTGCCAAGTCATCAACGCTGGTCGAGTCGCCGCACAGCAGACGGTGCTTGCCCATGACCCAGACGTCACCATGGACGGTGATCGGGTTTTCCTGCACGGCGGGTGCATCGTCCGGGTCGGTCAACCCTTCGGTCACCTCCACCGGCATCAGAGCTTTGATTTCCTCGTCGGAAAAGCCCGTCAGTTCAACGTCGAAGCCCAGGCCATCGAGTTCGGCCAACTCCAGCGACAGCAATTCGTTGTCCCAACCAGCGTTGAGCGCCAGCTTGTTGTCGGCGATGACGTAGGCCCGCTTCTGGGCCTCAGACCACCCCGAGGCTACCACCACAGGCACCTCGGTCATTTGAAGCCTTCTAGCGGCCTGTAGACGCCCGTGGCCGGCAATGATGCTGCCGGTGTCGTCCACAAGGATTGGCGTGGACGACACCGGCAGCATCA
>Ga0222714_10007195_pt1 | contig 10248 bp, 5 predicted proteins | sample C33_3DmetaG_FD_165048 | JGI IMG/M metagenome (GOLD analysis project Ga0222714, IMG submission 165048) | Estuarine water microbial communities from San Francisco Bay, California, United States - C33_3D | ecosystem: Environmental > Aquatic > Marine > Unclassified | place: USA: California... | reverse complement strand
TGGTGATTCCACTGTTCGTGGGGCGTCCGAAGTCGATCAAGGCGCTGGAAACCGCAATGGAAGCGGGAAAAAGCATTGTGCTGGTGGCACAGAAATCAGCTGCCAAGGATGAACCGGGCCCTGAAGACCTTTACGACGTGGGCACCGTCGCCAACATTCTGCAGATGCTCAAGCTCCCGGACGGCACCGTGAAGGTGCTGGTTGAGGGCCAGCAGCGGGCACGCATCAGCGGTGTCCAGGACGCCGGCAGCCATTTTACGGTGCACGCGACACCGGTCGACAGCGATCCTGCCAGCGATCACGAATCCGAGGCGATGCGCCGGACGATGGTCCAGCAATTCGATCAGTACGTGAAGCTGAACAAGAAAATCCCGCCGGAAATCCTCACATCGATTGCCGGTATTGATGAGGCTGGCCGTCTGGCTGACACGATCGTGGCGCACCTGCCGCTGAAGCTGGAGCAGAAGCAGGCGGTGCTGGAGATGTTCGGCGTCAAGGAGCGGCTTGAACATCTGCTCAAGGTGGTCGAAGGCGAACTCGATATCCTCCAGGTCGAAAAGCGCATTCGCGGCCGCGTCAAGCGCCAGATGGAGAAAAGCCAGCGCGAGTATTACCTGAACGAACAGGTGAAGGCGATCCAGAAAGAGCTCGGCGAGACCGAGGAAGGCGCTGACATCGACGAGATCGAGAAGCGGATCAAGGCCGCGCGCATGCCCAAGGACGCGCGCAAAAAGGCCGAGGCCGAGCTGAAAAAGCTCAAGCTGATGTCGCCGATGTCCGCAGAGGCGACTGTCGTGCGGAACTACATAGATGCGCTGATCAACCTGCCCTGGCGCAAGAAAAGCAAGATCAGCACCGACCTGTCGCTGGCGGAAACGGTGCTGGACGAAGACCACTACGGTCTTGAGAAGATCAAGGAGCGTATCGTCGAGTATCTGGCGGTCCAGCAGCGGGTCGACAAGCTGAAGGCGCCGATCCTGTGCCTGGTGGGCGCGCCCGGTGTCGGCAAGACGTCCCTGGGTCAGTCGATCGCCCGTGCGACCAACCGCAAGTTCGTGCGCATGTCGCTGGGCGGCGTGCGTGACGAAGCCGAAATCCGCGGCCATCGTCGCACGTACATCGGCTCAATGCCGGGCAAGATATTGCAGAACATGGCCAAGGTCGGTGTGCGCAACCCGCTGTTCCTGCTCGACGAAGTCGACAAGATGGGCATGGATTTCCGTGGCGACCCGGCGTCGGCTCTGCTGGAGGTCCTTGATCCGGAGCAGAACAACACCTTTGTGGATCATTACATTGAGGTCGAGTACGACCTGTCTGATGTGATGTTCGTGGCTACCGCCAATACCCTGAATATTCCGCCGGCCTTGCTTGATCGCATGGAGATCATCCGCTTGTCGGGGTATACCGAGGATGAGAAGGTGAGCATCGCCGAGCGTCATCTGCTGCCGAAGACGATGGAGAATCACGGACTGAAGAAAGATGAATTGACGGTTTCCGACAGTGCGCTGCGCGACATCGTGCGTTATTACACGCGCGAGGCCGGGGTGCGCAGTCTGGACAGGGAGGTGTCCAAGATATGCCGCAAGGTGGTCAAGGAACTGGTGACCACGGCCAAGGGCAAGCGGATCACGGTTAACTCCCGCAATCTGGATAAATATCTCGGCGTGCGGCGTTACAGTTTCGGCATTGCCGAGAAGGAAAACCAGGTCGGTCAGGTGAATGGCCTCGCGTGGACCGAGGTTGGCGGCGAGCTGCTCTCGATCGAGTCGGCGATGATGCCCGGCAAGGGGAAAATGACCACGACCGGCAAACTGGGCGAGGTCATGCAGGAATCGATACAGGCGGCACTGTCCGTCGTGCGCGCCCGGTCGCAGCGTCTTGGCATACCGGCGGACTTCTATCAGAAGAACGATATTCACGTGCATCTGCCGGAGGGCGCGACACCCAAGGACGGTCCGAGTGCCGGCATCGGTTTGTGCACGGCCATGGTGTCGGTGCTTACCGGGATTCCGGTGCGCGCTGATGTGGCGATGACCGGTGAAATCACGCTGCGCGGCGAGGTATTGCCGATCGGCGGGCTCAAGGAGAAACTGCTGGCGGCCCACCGCGGCGGCATCAAGACGGTGCTGATCCCCGAGGAAAACGTCAAGGATCTGAAAGAGATTCCGGACAACGTGAAGAACCGCCTCGACATCCATCCGGTGAAATGGATTGATCAGGTGCTGGAGCTTGCGCTGGAGCGCAAGCCCGAGCCCTTGCCGGAGGACGCGCCTGTCGCTGTGCCGGCTGCGGCCGAAGGGCAGGCGACGCCGACCGCCATCAAGCACTGACTGGCCGGACTGGCATTCGGGGGCGGCTTGGGCTACAATCCGCCCCTTCATTTCGGCCGGGCGCCACGGGTGCTTAGCTCAGCTGGTAGAGCGTCGCCCTTACAAGGCGAATGTCGGCGGTTCGATCCCGTCAGCACCCACCAGCAATGGTGGTCGCCGGTAGCGGGAACCGAAGTGACGCAACAGGCAGCAGATGCGGGTTTACAGGGGAGTGGTAGTTCAGTTGGTTAGAATACCGGCCTGTCACGCCGGGGGTCGCGGGTTCGAGTCCCGTCCACTCCGCCAACCACAATTCCAAAGGCGAACCCCGTTCGCCTTTTTTGTTGCATGCCGGTTCTTCCCGGGCCGGTACGGATGGAGAACGTCATGTTTGATCTGATCGAAAAGCACCGCAAGGCCATCATGATCGGTATTTTCCTGCTGATCATTCCCCCCTTCGCGTTTTTTGGCATCGACTCCTATTTTCAGGGCGGCGCCGGCGGCAGCAGTGTCGCGACGGTCGGCGGTTCGGCGATCTCGCAGGCGGAGTTTGCCGAGGCACTGCGTGAGCAGCAGGATGCCCTGCAGCGGCGTCTGGGCGGGCGGCTCGATGCATCGATGCTGGACAGCCCGCAGATCCGCTCGTCCGTGCTGGAGAATCTGGTGCAGCAGCGTGTACTGGCAGAGCGTGCCTATCGCCTCGGTCTGCGTACGACGGACCGCCAGGTGCAGGCGCTGGTCGGCGAGATGGAAGGTTTCAAGGAAGACGGGCGCTTTTCACTGACCCGCTATGAGGCGCTGCTCAAGCAGCAGGGCATGACGCCTGCCACCTTCGAGGCAAGGCTGCGCCAGGACATGATGCTCCGGCAACTGTCCACAGCGTTGTCCGAGTCGGCTTTTGTGTCGCGCGCCGAGGCGGCGCAGCTGTTGCGCGTGGCCGAGCAGAAACGGGAGATCGGTTACGTCCTGCTCTCACCTGAGCGTTTCACCGCACAGGTCAAGCTTGAAGCAGACGCCGTACGCAAATATTACGACTCGCATCAGGATGAATTCCGGATTCCCGAGCAGGTGCGCGTCGAATCGGTCGAGTTGAGCGCTGCGACGCTGGCGGCGGCAATCAAGCCGTCACCGGAGGAGGTGCGCAAGATTTATGACAGCAACAGCCGGCGATATGTCGTGAATGAAACCCGTCAGGCATCGCATATCCTGATTGCCGCAGAATCCGGTAATGCCGAAGCACGCAAGGCGGCTAAGACGAAGATCGAAGAGCTGTATGCGCGCCTGAAAAAAGATCCGAAGGCGTTCCCGGCGCTGGCCAAGCAGTTTTCCCAGGATCCGGGATCTGCGGCGCGCGGCGGTGACCTTGGCTTCTTCGAGCGTGGCGCGATGGTCAAAGCCTTCGATGATGTCGTCTTCACGATGAAGCCCGGGGAGCTGTCGCCACCGGTTGAAACCGAATTCGGCTATCACGTGATCCAGTTAACCGGTGTCCGCGGCGGGAAAGCCAAAAGCTTCGAAGAAGCGCGTGCAGAGATCGAAGCCGATCTGAAGCAGCAGATGGCGGCCCGGCGCTTTGCCGAGCTTGCGGATAAATTCAGCAATGTGCTGTTCGAGCAGTCGGACAGTCTCAAGGGCGCGGCCGAACTGGTGCAGCAGACGCCGCAGAAAAGCGACTGGATTTCACGCGAAGGCAGCAGCGATCGCCGGCTGTCGAATCCGCGCCTGCTCCAGGCGATCTTCTCCAGCGACGTGCTCAAGGACAAACGCAACTCGGAGGCGGTCGAAGTCGCCCCCGGCGTTCTGGTGGCTGCGCGTGTCATCGAGCACAAACCGTCCTCGATCCGTCCGTTTGAGCAGGTCTCTGCCGATCTTGCCAAGACGCTGACTCTGCGCCAGGCCTCGCAATTGGCGGCGCAGGAAGGACGATCACAGTTGGCGGCATTGCGTGCCGGCAAACCGGTGGACCTGAAGTGGACGCCCGGCGTCATGGCGGGACGCAATGATCCGAAGGGCATCCCCGGCGAGATTCTGCAGCTGGCGTACAAGGCGGATGCCGGAAAGCTGCCGGCCTTTGGCGGCGGCGAGACGCCGGCCGGCTTCGCGCTGATCCGGATCACCAAGATCGACGATCCGCGCAGCGGTGACAAGGCGCAGGAAAACGCGATCGGGCAGACGCTGCGCCAGTTATCGGCACAGGCAGAATTTGCCGCTTACGTGGCCAGCCTGCGCCAGAAGATGGAAGTGAAAATCCGTCAGGACGCGCTGGAAAAGAAATAAGCCGTCAGCTGGCGCTGTTCACACTGATCGGCGGCGCGCTGTGACGCGCTGCCGGTCTTATTCGCCGCGCATGCCGCCGACAACGGTGCTGAAGCCGCAATCGACGTAGGTGATTTCCCCGGTGATGCCGGCCGCGAGATCAGACAGCAGGAACGCAGCGGCGTTGCCCACATCCTCAACCGTGACATTGCGCCGCAGTGGCGCATTGTCTTCGACGAATTTCAGGATTTTTCCGAAGCCGCCGATGCCGGCCGCAGCCAGGGTTTTGATCGGTCCCGCGGAGATGCCGTTGACACGGATGCCCTTCGGTCCCAGATCAGAGGCGAGGTAGCGAACGCCGGCTTCCAGGCTGGCCTTGGCCAAACCCATCAGGTTGTAATTGGGTACGGTGCGCACGGCGCCGAGATAGGTCAGTGTCAGCAATGCGCCTTTTCTGTCCGCCATCAGAGGCGCGGCCGCTTTCGCCAGCGCAGCAAAGCTGTAGCTGCTGATGTCATGTGCAGTCCTGAAAGCATCGCGACTGATGCCGTCGAGCAAATCGCCTTTGAGCGCCTCGCGCGGCGCGAAAGCGATTGAGTGGACGGCGCCGTCCAGCCCTCCCCAGCGCTGCTTCAGCGTCTGGAACAACGATTCAATCTGGTCGTCGCTGCTGACGTCACAGGGCAGGATAGGGCAGTCTGCGCCGAATCCGGCAGTGAGTTTTTCCACCCGGTCGCGAAGTTCCTCCGATTGATAGGTAAAGGCGAGTTGCGCGCCTTCCCGGTGTGCGGCCTGCGCGATACCGTATGCGATGGAACGGTTGGACAGTACGCCGGTGATCAGAAGCTGCTTGCCAGCCAGAAAGCCCATGGTCGGTTTCAGGTCGAGAGTGAGAGTGACGCAAATTATAACCGGAAGCCGATGCAGAATGATTCGGCTACACTGTCATGTGATGCGCCTTCCATTCTTTCGTCCGTTACTGCTGCTGTGCCTGCTCCAGGGCGGCTGCGGCGATACGCCGCTGAACAACCCCTATCCCGCTGCCGACGCGCGCAGCAACATCCTGTATACCTCCTTCGCGGAAAAGCCGAAGCATCTCGACCCCGTACAGGCTTATGCGTCCAATGAGTTCGAGATCATCGCGAACGTCTATCAGCCACCGCTGCAATATCATTATCTGAAGCGGCCCTATGTCTTGACGCCTTTTGCGGCGGCGGAGATGCCAACGCCGCTCTACCGCGACGGTCAAGGGCGGGTGCTCCCGGATTCTGCACCTGCGGAAGCCGTGGCAGTGAGCGAGTACCGCATACGCATCAAGCCGGGGTTGCGCTATCAGCCGCACCCTGCGCTGGCCGTGGATGAACAGGGAGGCATGCGCTACGGTGCGCTGACACCCGGGGACTTGCGCGGCATCCATGTACTGTCGGACTTCGCGCATGCCGGGAGCCGTGAAGTGGTTGCCGCAGATTACGTCTATCAGATCCGGCGGCTCGCCCATCCGCATCTGCATTCACCGATCCTGCAGTTGATGGGTCAGTACATCATCGGTCTGGACGGTCTGGCCAAGGACCTGAAAGAGGCGGCAGACAAGCTGCCCGCCGGCGCGTTTCTGGATATCGGGCAGTTTCCTCTGGCAGGTGCAGAGGTGATTGACCGCTATACCTACGCTATCCGGGTGCGCGGCAAGTATCCGCAGTTCCTCTACTGGCTGGCGATGCCCTTTTTCGCGCCGGTGCCGCCGGAAGCCGACCGTTTCTACCGTCAGGCGGGTATGGCCGAGCGCAACATCACGCTGGACTGGTATCCGCTCGGCAGCGGTCCGTACATGCTGACCGTGAACAATCCGAACCGGCAAATGGTACTTGCGCGGAATCCGAACTATGCCGGGGAAACCTATCCGGAAGAGGGGGAGGACGCTGACGCAGCCAAGGGCCTGCTCGCCGATGCCGGCAAGGCCCTGCCCTTTATCGACAAGGTGGTATACAGCCTTGAAAAAGAGCAGATACCGTACTGGAACAAGTTTCTCCAGGGCTATTACGACTTGTCAGGCATCGCCTCCGATACCTTTGATCAGGCCATCCAGTCACTGGGGCAAGGCGATGTGCTGCTTTCAGATGACATGGTGCGGCGGGGGATCCGTCTGCAAACCTCCCTGTCACCCAGCATTTTCTATCTCGGCTTCAACCTGCTGGATCCGGTGGTGGGGGGCAGCGGTGTGCAGGGGCGTGAGCGTGCACGCAAGCTCCGGCTGGCGATTTCGATAGCGCTGGACCAGGAAGAATTCATCTCCATTTTCCGCAACGGTCGCGGCCTGCCGGCGCAGGGCCCGATACCACCGGGCATATTCGGTTATCGCGATCCGCCGGATGCCACGGCCGGTGCGTCCGGATACAACCCGCAGGTGTACAAGCTGGTGAACGGCCGCTTGCAGCGTAGACCTGTGGAGGATGCGCGCCGGCTGATGTCGGAGGCCGGCTATCCCGGCGGACGGGACCCGGTGACAGGGACGCCGCTTCTGCTTTATCTCGATACCACAGCAGGCGGCGGAGACGGAAAGGCACGTCTGGACTGGTATGTGCGGCAATTCGAGAAAATCGGTATCCAGCTGGTGCCGCGAACGACCGATTTCAATCGCCTGCAGGACAAGCTGCGCCGTGGCACTGCGCAGCTGTATTTTCTCGGCTGGAGCGCTGATTATCCCGACCCCGAGAATTTTCTGTTTCTGCTGCATGGCCCGCAGTCACGGGTGAAGACGCAAGGGGAGAATGCGTCCAATTATGTCAACGCCGAATACGACCGCCTGTTCGAGCAGATGAAGCACCTGTCCAATGGGCCGGAGCGCCAGCAGATCGTGGACCGGATGATGGCGATCCTGCGTCGCGATGCGCCCTGGGTATGGAGTTTCTTTCCGAAAGATTTTACTTTGCAGCATGCGTGGGTCTTCAATCGCAAGCCCAATCAGTTGGCGAACAATGGCTTGAAATATCTCCGGCTGGATCCGGAAATGCGTGCGCAGCGCCGGCGGGAATGGAATGCCGCGGTGTGGTGGCCGTTGTGGGTGCTGGTTGCCGCGATTGCGATCCTGGTCTGGCCGGCAGTGGCGGCTTACCGCCGCCGCGAGCGCAGCGTTGCGATGAGGGCGTTGCGATGAGCGCTTATCTGCTGCGCCGGATGGTGTACGGACTGGCGATACTTGTTGGCGTCAATGTGTTTACTTTCGGCCTGTTCTTTTTCGTCAATTCCCCGGATGACATGGCGCGTGCCCAGCTTGGCGTCAAGCGGGTGACACCGGCAGCGGTGGAGAAGTGGAAGGCAGAGCGGGGATATGATAAACCATTGTTTTTTAACGAAAAAAAGTCCGGTATCGCGACAATGACCGAGACCGTCTTTTTTCAGAAGTCGATCCGGCTGTTTGTATTCGATTTCGGCAGTTCCGATCAGGGGCGCAACATCGGTTTCGATATCCGGGAAAGGATGTGGCCGAGCCTAGCGGTGCAGTTACCGGCTTTCGCTGTCGGTCTTGCGGTGTACCTCTCGCTGGCCTTGATCATGGCATTTTTCCGTGCGACACCGATAGACCGCGCCGGGGTCGTGCTGTGTGTGATGATGATGTCGATCTCGACATTGTTCTACATCATCGGCGGGCAGTTTTTATTCGGCAAGTTATGGAACCTGGTTCCGGTATCGGGGTATCAGGAGGGCTTTGATGCGGTGAAGTTTCTGCTGCTTCCCGCGTTGATCGGCGTGGTGGCGGGACTGGGCGGGAATGCGCGCTGGTACCGCACGATCTTCCTTGAGGAAATCCACAAGGACTATGTGCGCACTGCACGTGCCAAGGGCCTTGCCGAGCCGCGCATCCTGTTCGTGCATGTGCTCAAGAATGCCATGATCCCCGTGCTTACCGGCGTGGTGGTGGTGATTCCGATGCTGTTTCTCGGCGCGCTGATCACCGAATCCTTTTTCGGGATTCCGGGCCTCGGCAGCTACACCATTGATGCCATCAACCAGCAGGATTTTGCCATCGTCCGCGCCATGGTGTTTCTCGGTGCCGCGCTCTACGTCGCCGGTCTGGTGCTGACCGACATCGCCTACACGCTGGTTGATCCGCGGGTGAGGTTTTCCTGATGCCGATCCGTCCGGAGTGGCTATGGAGCGACGTGATCGTCTGGTCGATGGTGGCCGCCGCGGTGATTCTTTCGCTCCGTGTCCGCCGCTCGCTACCGCAACGGGCGGCCTGGGCGAGAGTGGGGCAGAGCGCGGCTGGCATGGCGGCCGCGACGGTACTGGCTGCCTTCGTGGCAGTAGGGTTGCTCGACTCCCTGCATTTCCGTGAGGCGGCAGGAACCCGTGACGGCAAGGTCGTCTATGGCGGCGAGTTGCGCAGCGCGCTAGATGCGCTGTTGCGTCCCTTGCGCGAGCGACGGGAGCGAACCTATTCGGCGCCGCTGGCCACCCGGGCCTATGCCAAGGAAACCGTGCAGATCGAGGGGGTGGAACAGCGCGTCTATCCGCGTCTGATCTACGGGGGTGCCCACCTTCGCGATGAGAGCGAGCGCTGGCAGGATGTCGGCAGCCGCGCCGCCGGGGGCGCTTTCGCGGCGGCGGTGATCTGGCTGTCGCTGGTGATGCTGCTGTGCCTGATGCTGGCACGCCGGGAAAATGCCGGTGTGGCGGTGATGTGGCGCCGTTTGTGGTCGGGACATTTACCCTTGCAGTGGCGCGCGATCATGATTACCGCCGGGCTGATCATGCTGGTGGCCGGCCCGGTGTGCGCGCTCGCGCCGCATTATCACGTGCTCGGCACGGACAAGATCGGCCAGGATGTCCTGTATCAGGCGCTCAAGAGCATACGCACCGGACTGGTCATCGGCACGGTAGCAACTCTGGTCATGCTGCCGGTCGCGATGGTACTCGGCTTGATGGCGGGATATTTCAAGGGCTGGGTGGACGACCTCATCCAGTATTGCTATACGACGCTGTCGTCGATTCCAGGAGTATTGCTGATCGTCGCCACGGTGCTGATGATGCAGGTGTTTATCGAAAACCATGTACACTGGTTCACTTCCGTTGAGACACGGGCCGACGTCCGGCTGCTGGCGTTGTGTGCGGTACTGGGCATGACCAGCTGGACGGGGCTGTGCCGGCTGTTACGCGGCGAGGCGCTGAAGCTGCGCGAGCTTGAGTTCGTGCAGGCGGCGCGGGCGTTCGGGGTCTCGCATCCGCGTATCCTCCTGCGGCATCTGCTGCCGAATGTGATGCCGGTGGTGCTGATAGCACTTGTCATGGACTTCAGCGGCCTCGTGCTGGCCGAGGCGGTCCTATCCTACGTCGGCGTGGGTGTTGACCCGTCGACCGTCAGTTTCGGCACGATGATCAACGCAGCCCGTCTGGAGATGGCGCGCGAGCCGATGGTGTGGTGGGCGCTTGCGGCAGCCTTCGGATTCATGCTGACGCTGGTGCTGTCGGCCAACCTGTTTGCCGATGCTGTGCGCGACGCATTTGATCCGCGGCTGCGTTTTGCCGGAGGTCGCGCGTGACCGCGATGCTGGAGATTGACGGCCTCACGACGCGGCTTCGCAGTGATGCCGGCATGGTGACGGCGGTCGATCGGCTGTCGCTCACCGTGGAGGCCGGACAGACCCACGCGATTGTCGGCGAGTCCGGGTGCGGCAAGTCGATGACG
>Ga0222714_10007194_pt1 | contig 10248 bp, 13 predicted proteins | sample C33_3DmetaG_FD_165048 | JGI IMG/M metagenome (GOLD analysis project Ga0222714, IMG submission 165048) | Estuarine water microbial communities from San Francisco Bay, California, United States - C33_3D | ecosystem: Environmental > Aquatic > Marine > Unclassified | place: USA: California... | reverse complement strand
GCCATGAAAGCGTTCGCTGAACTGGGGTTGGCGGCGCTTGATGGTCTGCTTGACGCTGGACCCCCAGACCGCGCCCTCCCCGCCCTGTTCGGCGAGCATGGCGTCGACCGTTTCCAACAGAAGTTCGACGGCTTTTTCGGGGTCGCCGGCGGGTTTGTTGGCCGGTGCCGAGGTCTTGCCGGCGCGCGGTTTGGGTGCGGCCGCCTCGCCGCCGCTGCGTGTGCTGGCGGTCCGGGCTACGCCCTCGCTGCGCCGGCGCCGCTGCTCGCGCACGAGATCGTCGTAAAAGATGAACTCGTCACAGTTGCTGATGAAGATGTCGCCGGTCGAGTTCTTGACGCCGACGCCGATGACGGTCTTGTTGTTTTCGCGCAGCTTGCTGACAAGAGGCGAGAAATCGGAGTCGCCGCTAACGATGACGAAGGTGTCGACGTGGGCCTTGGTGTAGCAGAGGTCGAGGGCATCGACGACGAGGCGGATGTCGGCGCTGTTCTTGCCGGACTGGCGCACGTGCGGGATTTCGATGAGTTCGAAGGCCGCCTCATGCATGGTCTTCTTGTACTCGCGGTAGCGGTCCCAGTCGCAGTAAGCCTTCTTGACGACGATGCTGCCCTTGAGCAGAAGCCTTTCGACGACGCGACCCATGTCGAACTTGTCGTAGCGGGCTTCGCGCACGCCGATGGCGAGGTTCTCGAAGTCGCAAAACACGGCCATGGTGTGGGTGCGCTCGGGCGTGGGCATGTGCGAGCCTGCGGCCGGTGACGGGAAAGTCAAGGACTGCCGCCCGTTTGCTGAATGGCCTTGCGCTGCTCACGCCGGCGGCGCCTCCAGGATTGCAAGCCGCGCCAGCTGACAAAGCTGATGGTGTAGCCTATCGGGGCGAGCGCCCCGCCAAGGACAAGACCGCCGAACAGCATGACGGGTGCATGCTCCCGGAGGGTGAGCCAGGTTTCGGCGAGGGTGTGGGGCAGTTCTCGCGGAAACGGGGTGCCGGGAACGGAGGAGATCCAGGACAGCACCCACTTGCCTAGGGCGTACTCAAGCGGCACCAGCGGGGGGATGGTGACCGGGTTGCTCAGCCAGCACATGACGATGGCCACGGGGATGTTGACCCGGAAGACCGCGGCCAAGATGGCGGCGGCGGGCATCTGCATGGGCAGCAACTGCATTGACACGAAAAGTCCGACAGCGACGCCGCCGGCCAGCGTGTGCTGGGTGGGCTTCCAGACGCGCTTGTCGAGGAAGTGGCGTGCGAACCAGCGTCGCGTGGCGCTGGCCTTGAGCGTTCGCGGGTGCTTGAGCAGCCGGTAAGTGCGAAAGACCGTGCGGCGGAAAATCCCCCGGCTGAAGTCGAGCAGTCGCGCGAGGCTGTGCGGGGCGGGGGACATGGGGTGGGGGAAACCGGATCACCGGGCCGCGGCATAAATCAGGAGGAAAGCTCCGAGTGCGACGCGATACCAGGCGAAGCCGTTGAAGGTGTGCCCCTGCACGAAGCGGATTAGCCACTTCACCACTAGAAAGGCCGAGACAGCCGAAACCACCGTGCCCAGAAACAGCATGGGCAGATTTTCCTCGGCAAGCCCGCCATTGCTGAATTCCGAGGTCATCTTGAAGGCGCCGGCAGCCATCAGGGTTGGCACGCCGAGGAGGAAGGAAAATTCTGTTGCCGCCGGACGTGTCATACCTAGGGCCAGGGCCATCAGAATGCTGGCGCCTGAACGCGAGGTGCCGGGAAAGGCGGCGGCCAGCACCTGTGCCAGACCGACGGCGACGACCACCGTCCAGGTGATGCGGTTGCTGCCGGGTTTGTCCCGGTGCAGGTGCTCCAACAGGAAGATCAGCAGTCCACCGATGAGCGTGGCCAGCGCGACAGGCTTGACCTCCTCCGGCAGATGAATGTTGAAAAGCCGAATCATTACACCGCCCACAGCGGTGACGGCAAAGGCGGCGGCGAGTTTCACGAGAAAGTCACGGGTTTCCGGTTCGCTCAACGTAGCGGCCAGATGGCGGACTTTGTTGGCGAAAACGGCGAGTACCGCCAGCACAGCCCCGCTCTGGATGACAACATTGAAGAGCTCGCTGCGCGCCGGGAGCCAACCGAGGGTTTGCGGGATCAGCAGATGGCCGGTCGAGGAAATGGGCAGGAACTCAGTGACGCCTTCGATGATTCCTAAAATGATGACAGCGAGCCATTCTGGCATGGAGAGGAGTGCGGCGGGGGATTGCAGTCCGAACTTCGGGGACTTGCGTGCGATTGCAAGCCTTCTTGCCGGGAACCGATGATCCTTTGCAGGGACCAGCCTGCCAGCTGGACAAGCCGGCGACCCTCGCCATGATGTCGTTCATGCCCCTTGCCAGCCAGATTCTCGAAGACATGAAGACCGCCATGAAGGCGAAGGACAGTCTTGCCCTCAACGTCATTCGCGCGCTGAAGTCGGCCATCAAGTACGCCGCCATCGAGAAGTCCGGAGCCGAGGGTGAACTGGACGACACGGAAGCCATGCAGGTCGTGCGGCGCGAGATCAAGAAGCGCCAGGACTCGGTTGCCAGCTACGAGCAGGCCGCTCGCGAGGATCTTGCAGCGACTGAACGCGCCGAGATTGCCGTGCTCGAAAAATACCTGCCCGCAGCCCTGCCTGCCGAGGAGCTGACCGCCTTGGTTGAGTCCGTGATAGCCGAGCTCGGCGCCAGCGGCCGGAAGGACATGGGGGCGGTCATGAAGGTTCTGCAGGAGCGTGCTGCCGGCAGGGTCGACAACCGTGCGCTTTCCGCTGAGGTCGCCAAACGACTGGCTTGAACAGGCCAGGCGGGCATTGACAAGCGCGGTCGGTTTTTTACAATCGGCGCGAATATTCGAAAATGCATTTTGTAATTTCTGGAGACTCCCGCGCATGAGGAATGATGACTTTGACGAACCGAGGCGAGGCAACCCGCCGCTTCATTCGGAGAAGATCCTCACCGAACGGAAGATCTTCTTTCTGGACCTCAAAGAGAACGAGCGCGGACGCGTCATCAAGATCACCGAGGATGTTCGGGGTCGGCGAGACACGATCATGCTTCCCCTTGAGGCTGCCGAGGAGTTTCTTGACGCCCTGCAGCGCATTTTGGAAGTGGAAAGGGATCTCGACGGCGGCCTGGAGTAAGCCGGAGGCGCTTTTCGTGGATTCCAAGGGGTTGGGGAGCGTAAATTCCTTGTGGTGCCCGATGGCATTGCACCCCGACTTTTTTTGATCCATGGTCGTGATATCTCGCCTGCTTTTGCTTGCCGCCGGGTTGCCCCTCCTATCCTGCACCCATCTGAAGCGCTTTGCCAAGGCCAGCCCGGCCGAGCCCACGCCCTTTCTGCTTCATGCCAGCGAGATGCGGCCTGCCGGCGACGCTGGTGCACCCTTCGCACGAGTCTGGCGAAATCCTTCGCCGGCAGTCTGGGCGGAGGCGCGCAATCGCTGGACTCTCCATGTTGCCCCGGTCTGTCTTGATCACCTCCGGCCCGTTTCGCGCAAGCTGTCGCGAATGGAGACCCGAGACGACGGGCGCCTGGCAGCAGCCGCCAAGTTGGCCGAATACGCGAGGCATGAGTTTGAGCGTGCTTTTCGGGAGTCACCCCGCCCGCGCCAGGAAGTGGTGGCCTGTCCCCGTTCAGACAGCCTGCGAGTGGAACTCGCCCTCGTTGAATTGGATCCCAATCCGATCACCGGAGGGGTGACCCGCCGGATGATCAACCTGATTGCTGTTCCAGGGGCGGAGTCGGTGGTTGGCAATCCCCTGAAAGGTCGCATCGCCATCGAGGGTCGCTTGTATGACCCACTCACCCAGCAGGTCCTCCTGGAGTTTAGCGATGCCGAACAGAACCGTTCCGCGCTGATCCTGTCGCTGCACGACTTCAACCACTACAGCCATGCCCGCAAGGTCGTGCGTGAATGGGCGCACCAGTTTGAGGCCATCGTGCGTCAGCCGCCTGGCGTAAAAGTGAAGGACAGTTCCGCCTTCATGCTCTCCATCTGGTGAGTCGATGCGTCACGCGTGGCGGCGCCAGCCGAGCCAGGCTTTGCGGTAGGTGTAGGCCATGGCCAGAACCCCGATCCCGAGCAGAACCGAGCGTCCTTCATCCTGCACAGTCAGCAAGAGTTGAACGGGTCCGGTCGAGAATGTTTCGAAACCATCGCCGCGCTCAGCCGCCCTCGATGCCAGCACGGCAACGAAGATGCAGACGAGCCAATACAGGAGAGTGCGCATGGAGTTTATTTGAATAAAAATATAATAAAGTAAGGTATGCGCTGACAAGGCAAAACTTCCCTGCTTCCAGCTGCGACCAAAGTCGATGGTTGCAAACCCCGTCCTCACTGGCTAACGCCTGCCATGCCTTTTACCCCTGATTCCCGCATCCTGATCACCGGCGGCGCCGGCTTCATCGGCAGCGCTTTGGTCTGGGAACTCAACCGTCGCGGCTGCGAAAACATCGTGATATGCGACCGGTTGAGCGAGGATGAAAAATGGCGCAACTTGGTGCCCCTGAAATTCAGCGACTACTTGGACGGCGGTGATCTTGAACGGCTTGTGCGAGGGACTCCGGACGCGCTGGGCAATTTTGACCAGGTGCTACATCTTGGGGCCTGTTCGGCCACGACGGAGAGGGATGCCGACTACCTGATGCGCAACAATTTTGAACTGACTCGCCTGCTCTGCGAGTGGACGCTGGCCCGCGGAGGCCGGTTTGTGTATGCATCTTCAGCGGCGACCTACGGTGACGGCGCCCACGGCATGGATGATCGAATGGGGGACCTGCACTGTCTCCGGCCGTTGAACATGTATGGATATTCCAAGCATCTTTTCGACCTGTACGCCCGCCGCACGGGCATGCTCGACCGGGTCGCGGGTCTGAAATATTTTAATGTCTTTGGCCCCAATGAGGATCACAAGGCGGAGATGCGCAGTGTCGTCCACAAGGCGCACCGGCAGATTCTGGAAACGGGGAGAGTCCAGTTGTTCCGGTCGCATCGTCCGGATTACCAGGATGGCTGCCAGCAGCGCGACTTTCTATACGTCAAGGACGCGGTGAAAATGACCCTGCACCTCGCGGCTTCACCCGCGGCCAACGGTTTGTTCAACCTCGGCTCCGGTCGTGCCCACACTTGGCTCGAACTCGCCCATGCCATCTTTGCCGCCATGGGGAGGGAGCCGGTCATTGAATTCATCGACATGCCTGAGGCCCTGCGTGAAAAATATCAGTATCACACCTGTGCTGACATCGGCCGCCTGCGCGAGTCCGGCTATGATGAGTCGCTGTTCAGTCTCGGCGAGGCCGTGTGCGATTACGTCCAGGGCTATCTGGTGAAGGATCGTCGCCTGGGGGACGAAGCCTGATCACGGAGGCGGGGCTTTGCCGCCTTCGGCTGCGGAACGCCGTTCACGCGCCGCATGAAATTCGGCGCCAATCGCCTCGCGATAGGCCTTGCGCAGGGCGTGCAAGGCCTCAATGCGGGCCTCGCCGGTGCTATTCCTGAGTTTGTCGAGGGCCTCGCGCAATGCCGGTAGGGTCATGACACGCTCATGCATCCGGCGGGTTTCCTCGCGGCGGTCGGGACGGGAAAAGGCCTGGAGTTCCGAAGCCATGCGCGTCACCACCGCGTCGGGAAACTCGGCGGCTTCCGGTGCCGGCAGCGGTGGCAGCTTGCTCGGGTCAAATTCTTCCTTGGGCTCGAGACGTGCCAGAACGGCGGCGGCCTCGGGGTCGGTCTTCTGCAAAGCCTCCCGGATGATCCGTCGCATGGCGTCGTTGGCGCGCATGGCATCATCGCGGGCGGCAATAACCTCCGGGCGGTTCCAGACACGATCCAGGGCATCGCGCACCTTGCCCCGGTCTTTTTCAGACAGTTTGTCAAATCCGTCATGGCGGGGCGGGCGTCCAAAGCCGGCGAGGGGGCCGCGCCATTCCGGGCGGGGCGGTTTGTCGGCACCGGATTCGCCCTTGGGCGGAGCGGCGGGAGGCGGCGGCTCTGCGGCAGACAGTGCCAGCGCAAGCAGAGAACCGGCGAGGGCGGAGATGCGGATCATGACGGCAAAGTGGCGGGTGACGGCGGTTGCGCAAGCGCGGGTCGGCGGAAGAAACCCCGTCACGCCGGCGAAGTTGCGCCTGCCGTTCAGGCCGCAACCCTGCCCAGCACGACATCCAGCAGCCGGCGCGTACATTCCGACACGTCCCAGTGGTCGGTGTCAAGCAACAGGGCGGGCGGCGAGTCGGGTTCCTCGAAGGCGGAATCCTTGCCGGTGAAGTTGGCCAGTGTGTTGGCCTTGGCCTTGGCATAGAGCCCCTTGACGTCGCGTGCGGCGCAGGTGCTGTAGGAGCACCGAACATAGACTTCGAGCAGGTCTTTGCCGGGAATGATGTCTCTCACCATGCGGCGCATCGTGTTCAGCGGGGTGATGAAGCTGCACAGGACCACACTGCCGTTCTCCAGCGCCAGTCGGGCCACTTCGGCGGCGCGGCGCAGGTTTTCCATGCGGTCCTGCTCGGTGAAGCCAAGCCCGCGATTGAGGCCCTTGCGCAGGACATCGCCGTCGAGGTGCAGGGTCAGGCGACCGGCCCGGTGCAGGGCGTCCGCGAGTTCGTTGGCGAGGGTGGATTTGCCTGCGCCGGAGAGCCCGTACAGCCAGACCACCAGACCGCGTTGGCCGAGCAGACTTTCCTTGTCGGCGCGCGTGACGGTGAAGACGGGTTTGACCAAGTTGTCCATCGGCTTGCTATCTGGCAGAAGACCACTTTTGCAAGGGGGATTTGTGTGCCGGGCCGGAACGCAAAAAAGCGCCGCCCGGGAGGGGCGGCGCCAAAGTCCATGTCCGTTACAGACAGGAACCGATGAGTTGCTCCAGCTTGACGATGTCCTTGCCGAAATTGCGAATGCCTTCGGCGGTCTTTTCGGTGGCCATGGCATCCTCATTGAACAGCCAGCGGAAGGTTTTTTCGTCGCTGGCGATGCGTTCGATTTTCGCGGCCTTGGCTGCGCCGGCGTCAAGCTTGCGCACAAGCGGTTCCTCGCTGGCCTGCAGTTCGCCAAGCAGGCCAGGGCTGATGGTCAGCAGGTCGCAGCCGGCCAGTTCGGTAATTTCACCCTTGTTGCGGAAGCTGGCACCCATGACTTCGGTCTCATAGCCGAAGTGCTTGTAGTAGTTGAAAATCTGCGTCACCGACTGCACCCCGGGATCCTCTTCGGGCGCGTATTCCTTGCCGGTGCTCTTTTTGAACCAGTCAAGGATGCGGCCGACGAAGGGCGAGATGAGCTTGATGCCGCCCTCGGCGCAGGCAACCGCCTGGGCCAGGCTGAAAAGCAGGGTCAGGTTGCAGTTGATGCCTTCCTTCTGCAGGATTTCGGCGGCCTTGATGCCCTCCCAGGTGGAGGCGATTTTGATTAGAACGCGCTCGCGCGGAATGCCGGCGGCTTCGTACAGGCCGATCAGGTGGCGTGCCTTGTCGACGTTGCCCTGGATGTCAAAGGACAGGCGGGCGTCGACTTCGGTGGAGACCCGGCCCGGCACGATCTTGAGAATTTCCATTCCAAAGAGAATGAGGATGCGATCCATGACCGCCTCAATCTTGACCGATCCGGCGAGCGGGCCGTTGCGGTGCTCGGCGACGGCCTGATCGACCAGCGACTTGTACTCGGGCTTTTGCGAGGCCTGGAGGATGAGCGAGGGATTGGTCGTGGCGTCCTGGGGCTTGTAGGCCTTCATGGCCTCGAAATCGCCGGTGTCTGCCACCACGGTGGTGTGCTGTTTGAGCTGTTCGAGCTGATTCATGTCGTTTTGGGGAAGCCAACATAGCGGCAAAGAGGGGGCGCGCAAGGGGCGGTCTGACGGCCTTTCTGTTTGCGCGCCCACGCCGGCGGACTTAAGGCAACTCCAACCGTAGCCCATGCGAGTCCACACACTCGACCTGCATTTTCAAGACACCCCGGGACTGATCGCCTCCTACCTGCTGGAGACGGACGGCGCGCTGGCCTTGGTGGAAACCGGACCGGGCTCCACCCTGGACGCATTGCGCGCGGCCATCCGGGCGCAGGGCTTTGACGAAGCGGACATTCGCCATGTCTTTGTGACCCACATTCATCTGGACCATGCCGGTGCGGCCGGTTGGTGGGCGGCGCGCGGCGCACAGGTTTTTTGCCATCCGAATGCCCGCCGTCATCTGGTTGATCCGTCGCGACTGCTGGCCAGCGCACGGCTCGTCTATGGGTCTGAAACCGATCGCCTTTGGGGGGGGATGGTGCCGGCACCCGAGGAGCGTGTCATCGCTCTTGAGGACGGGGAGACGGTGCACATCGGCCCGATCGAGATCACGGCCCTAGACACCCCGGGGCATGCGCGCCATCATCATGCCTTCGTCTGCAACGGCAGTTGCTTCGCGGGTGATGCGGCTGGCGTCCGGCTGGAATCCAGTCCCTATCAGTCGGTCACTTCGGCGCCGCCGCAGTTCGATCCGCCGGCCTATCGCAACACTCTGGATCGTCTGCTGGACGGCGGTTTCCACACGCTCTACCTGACTCATTATGGTGCCGTGACCGATGTGGAGCGGCATTTGCGCGCCTATCGGGCGCGGGTGGACGAGGTTTACCTGCGGGTGTGTCGCTGGGCGGCTCAAGGGCTGGATGCACGCGTCATTCAGGAGAACCATCGCGAGGCGGAGCGGACCCTGGCTGCAGGGCTTGGCGTCGACGACGAGCTGTGGCGGCGCTATGAGCTGGCCAACGGCACCGGCATGGGGGCTGATGGCATCCGCCTTTTTGTGGAGAAGCACCCCTGAGCTGGCAAAAAACAAAAGGCTGCCCGTGCGAACGGGCAGCCTTGCTGGGTTGGGTTCCCCACAACGAGCGTGGAGGAGAATCAGGCCGTCGCGACGGGAGCGTCGGCGGCGGGCTTCGGCATGCTGAAGCGGAAGCGAATCTTGCCGCGCTTGGCTGCGGCACGGGCTTTGCGCTTGGTGCGTTCCTTGGCGGTTTCGTGCGAGCGCAGACGGCGCATCTCTTCGAGAATGCCCTCCATCTCGAGCTTGGTTTTCAGGCGCTTCAGGGCGCGATCCACGGGCTCACCTTTGCGGATTTGGACTTCAGGCATACAGGGGTTCGGAAGGGAAGGAGTTGGAAAAGGGGCGTGGAAAATACGGGCGGGAGGGGAGGAGTCAACCTGAAAACACGGGGAAATGCGGTCTCACTCCACGCGCAGGGGCGGCAGGGGCGGCAGGGGGCGCGCACCAGCACCGGTTTGTGAGCGGATCATGAACCAGAAGAGGAAGGCGAGCAGGATGGCGATCAGTTTTTCCCGCCAGTTGCGTGTGAACATTTGCTTAAATCGTTCCCAATTCACGGGTTGGCTCCTCCGGTTCGGGTTCGTCGTCGGATGCTCCGGTCTCGGTGCTTAGCCATTGGTTCAGGCGCTCGCGAAGCTCGGCCGGCTCAAGATCATGCTCAAGGCGGCCACGGCGGCAGACGGACAGCGCGCCGGTCTCCTCGCTGACAACCAGGGCGATGGCGTCCGTCTCCTCGGTGATTCCCATGGCGGCGCGGTGGCGCAGGCCGATGGCCCTGTCGCGAACTTCTTTCTGGCTCACGGGAAAGACGCATCCGGCAGCCTTGATCCGGCCCTGCTCGATGATGACACCTCCATCATGCAGGGCGGTCTTGGGCTGGAAGATGGTGGTGATCAGTTCGGTGGACAGGCAGGAGTCGATCTCGATGCCGCTCTCCGCAAAGGGACGAAGGTCGATGTCCCGGCGAAGAGCGAAGAGCGCACCGCACCGCCTGGCCGAGAGTTGTTTCATGGCGTCCAGCAGGACGTCGAGCGATTCGGGGTCAGGCCGATTGTAGGAAAAGAGCCTGCGGCTTCCGAGTTCGGCGAGCACGCGGCGCAGTTCCGGTTGAAACAGCACCACGAGGGCGATGGCAAGGAACACGGAGATGCGCTGGAGCAGCCAGTTGATGACTTCCAGTTCCAGCAACTGGGCAACGAGGGCAAGACCGAGCAGCAGGATCAGCAGGCCGGTGAGAATGCGCGCACCTCGCGTCGCCCGAAAGAACAGGTAGCCGTGGTAGCTGAGGACGGCCAGAATGGCGATCTCCACGCTGTCGCGCCAGTGCTGGACCAGAAAATTCCACATGCGTGTTCATGCCTATGCCCGATGGGCACCGGCGCGCAAGAGTTTCGTGGGCGTGAACGCGAATTTCACGCGCCGGCATCAGGGGGTGATGGGCTGGCTCG
>Ga0222714_10007193_pt1 | contig 10249 bp, 7 predicted proteins | sample C33_3DmetaG_FD_165048 | JGI IMG/M metagenome (GOLD analysis project Ga0222714, IMG submission 165048) | Estuarine water microbial communities from San Francisco Bay, California, United States - C33_3D | ecosystem: Environmental > Aquatic > Marine > Unclassified | place: USA: California... | reverse complement strand
GTATGAGGCGATGCCCACCGACAGCGCCAGCACAGTATCCGACTGTGAGTTGTGAATGATCTCGCCGATGATGTGCCGGTTCGGGATGGTGATGATCTCGTCGTCTTCATTGGTGAGCAAGGTGTAGGCCAGGTGCACCTCTTTCACCACTCCCCACACACCCTGCACCCGAATCGTATCACCGACCACGAAGGGTCGGGTCAAGATGATGCTGAGGCCGGCCCCGTAGTTAGATAACAAGCCTTGTATGGCAAGACCGGCGCCAAGACCGATGGCGCCAAGGGCGGCGATGAACGGCGTAATCTGGACACCGAGTTTCGGCAGGGCGACGATCACCGCAGCACCTATGATGGCCAGGCGGGCGCAGCTGGAAAAGAAGCGGCTGAGCGTAATATCGAGATTGCGCTTCTGGCACAGTGCCAGCACCAGCGCCCCGATCCGGCGCCCCAGCAGGACCCCGATGGTCAGGATTACAATGGCGCCAAGAATCTGGAAGCTGTAGCTGACCAAATAGGTCACGACCATGTTATAAATGGCACTAACCTGTTCTAATTCTTCCATTGCGTGACCCGAAATCACACCAGAGAGTTAAGACTCGCATTCTGCCATGACACCGACTGCAAGCAAAACACTGAAATGGGTAGCGGTGCATGACTTTGACCGATCATGATTCCCACCGATAACGACAAACTTGCCACAGACCCCGGCACGCTCATGCTGGAGAACCGCTTGCGCAAGAACCTGCGCAATCTGTCCAAATGGGCGCGGCAACGGGGCATCCACTGTTATCGCCTGTACGACAACGACCTGCCGGAATATGCGTTTGCCATCGATGTCTATGGCGACCGCGTGTACATGGCCGAATATCAGGCTCCAGCGTCAATTCCCGAAGCCAAGGTGCTGGAGCGGCAGGCACAGGCGCTGCTGGCAGTACAACGCGCGCTGCAAAAACCCTCGAGCGCGATTTATCTGAAGACACGTCAGCGCCAGCGGGGCAAGAATCAGTATCAGGTGCTGGATACCAGTCGCGAGTTCTTCGTGGTTGAGGAAGGCGGCGCCAAATTGTGGGCCAACCTGCGCGACTATTTGGACACTGGCTTGTTCCTCGATCATCGCCCCATTCGCCGCTTCATCTTCGAGAACAGCCGTGACAAGCGCTTCCTGAATCTGTTCTGCTACACCGCCAGCGCCAGCGTGCAGGCGGCGCTCGGCGGAGCCCGCTCGACCCTCAGTATCGACCTCTCCAATACGTATCTGGACTGGGCGCGGAAGAACTTCCTTCTCAATGGCATGGGCGGCAGTCAGCATCGACTGAAACGGGCAGACTGCATCGACTATCTCGCCAGCAGCGCGGCGACATTTGACCTGATCTTTCTCGATCCCCCCACTTTCTCCAACTCGAAACGCACAGACAATGTGTTGGATATCCAGAGGGATCATGTCGCACTGATTGAGAACGCGATGGGGAAACTTGAAAAGGGGGGCTTGCTGATTTTTTCAACCAATCTACGCAATTTCAAACTCGACCCGACCCTCGCAGCACGATTCGCTGTCCGTGATTTCACGCGGCAGAGCATCGACAAGGATTTTGAGCGCAGCAGGAAGATCCACCAGACCTGGCTGCTGCAACATTCCTGAGCCGGCTTGCGCCTTGACGGCACGCTGGCATACCATGCGGGCCATGCAAAGACTACGCATTTTCATCCTCTCCTTCCTGTTGCTGCCGCTCTGCGTGTTGGCCGCCGACGAACCCGTACTGCTCGGTACCTGGGAAGGTACCCTGGTGATGGGTCGGGAAGACATGACCCTGGCATTCACGTTCGCGCGCAACGGCGAGGCCCTCACCGCCGCATTCACCAGTTCGGCGATGGGCATTTTCGGCATGCCGGCGGACACAGTTCGCGTCGATGCCAAACGGGTAATTGTGCGCATCGCACGGTTGGACATGGAGTTCAACGGCTCGCTTCGCTACGCCGACGATGGCAGCACGGTGTTACGCATCGATGGCGATTATTTTCAGCAGAGTGAGATGGTGCCGATCGTATTGTTACCGGTCGACGCGCCAGGCCTCTGACCGCTCCGATTTTCCGATCAGACTTAGATGTAGCGACTCAGGTTGCGGTTCGCGCGATGCAACCGTTCGGCCAGCACGCGAACGATGTAGGTGTTGAGCGCGGCCGTGGACGCCGGGAAGCGCTTGCCCATCGCATCCAGTTTGTCCTTGTCGAGTCGGAATAACACGGCACTTGTCTCGGTGCGCACGCTGGCGGTGCGCTTCTCGCCCGTGTAGATTGCCATCTCGCCCAGAATAGCGCCGGCAGTGTATTTGCGCAGGATGTTCTCTTGCTGACGCGGCAGTTTCAACACCACCACGACGACGCCGGAGCCGACGAAGTACAGACTCTCGCCCTTGTCGCCTTCCCTGAACAAATACTCCCCGGCCTCTCGCTGTTCCACCTCGAAGAAAGTGGATAGATGCTCGATGTCGGCCTCGCTATACGCTATGCGGCCGAGCACATCTTCCAACGCCAGATCTTTCTGTTCGCCATCGCGATTGAGGTCGGTGAGGATGTGTCGCTCACACCAATCCATGGCCATGTCCAGATGCTGTTTGTAGTTACGTTCCCACTGCTGATCGCCGAACGTGAAAAACTCGTGCTTGACCAGCTGCTTGATGGATTTCTCATCGGCGCCGCTGATCACGACGTGAAAACCGATCCGATCGCTCAGCTGCGCGAGCTTGGAGAAAGTCACAATCGCCGAGGTGTCGAGCTGGCTGACGTGATGAAAGTCGAGAACCAAATAGTCAAAATGACTGCCTTCCACGTCCATGATGCGATTACGGATGGCCGAGATCAACTTGTCAGCCGTGCCAAAGAAGATAAAGCCTTGCAGAATCAGGATTAGTACTCGTTTACCTTCCTGGTTCAACAACTCACGGGTTTCGAGATCGCGGTCTACGTTGCTGGCATGGTCGCTGCCATTGGTCTCGATCTTGATGACGCTAAGCTGCGAGTAATTCACCACGAATAGAATGATCGCGACGAAGAATCCGAAGGTAACGCCCTGCAGGATGTCCGAGAAGATGATGACGATCAGAATCAGTACAACGACCACATAATCCGACAGTGGCAGTTCGTCGCGTGCTTTCCACAGCCAATCGATAAGGAATTCCAGACCGACATAGATCAACAGACCACCCAGCAGGAAAGTAGGCACGAACTCGATGAACTCGGCACCTGCCAGAATCGCCGCAAGCACGAGCGCAGAATAGACGAAGCCAGTGAGCCGGTCCTTGCCACCAACGCTCTCTACCAGAGCGGTGTCCGATACATCGTGCACTCCCGGGAATCCCCCCACGGCACTGTTGACGATGTTGGTATATCCCATCACTTCCAATTCATGGTCAGGATCCAGATCGCGCTGTGCAATCAATTCGATGCCGGAGACATCCAGCAGCAGCATCATGGCACACATGAGCGCGACGACTACGATGCCACCGAGTTGATGCGAGATCGCGATCCACTTCACTTCCTGCAGAAACTCGAAATGGAACACGGGCACCAGCGTGCCGGTTGCCTCGATCGTCGGCAGCAACCCGCGCAGAGCAGCGTCTTCGCGCGATACGCCAGTAACCGTTAGCAAGGCATAGAAGATCAATACCGAGAGCAGCAGGATGAGTGGCACCGCCAGACGGTTATCGCGGAACATCTTGCCCGCAATCAGGCACAGCGCCAGTACGATCGCCGGCAAGGCCAGTTGCAGGAACTGGGAATCCACCATTCTCGACAGCGTGGCATTCTCGTTGCCGGCAACACTCAGTCCACCCTGAATGAAGATATAACCGATGCCGGCGAAGAAGCCACCGGAAACAGGATAGGGGATATAGCGCACAAGATTGCCGAGCTTGAGCCGGCCCAGCAGCAACAGGAACAAACCGGTAATCAAGGTTGTCACCATGAAGGCAACAATGATGGTCGCCTCGGCACCAATGGAATACTCAGAACCGAAACTCGCATAGATACTGGCGATCATCACACCGAACAGTGGTGCGAGTCCGTTGCGGGGCGAACAGATAACGGACTTATAGCCGCTGAAGAGTGCGCCGCCAAGTCCGGTGACGAAGGTGCCAATCAACAGGATGGCAATGCCCGGCACCATCAGCCGCGTATCGATCTGGGCGAACAACAAGGCGGCAACCGAGACTGCCACGGAGATGTTAACGAGCGCGATCAGAGACCCGGATACAATGTTAGCGAATTTGCTGGAATGCATAATCTCGGATAGGGTCCGTCTGGGAAAGGTCCCTCAGGAAAGGGACCGGCGGCTCGCAAAGCCACGAGGATACTACCCGTTTGGCTCCGATTCCAGTGCTGATACGAGCTGATACTAACAAGGCTTCTTGTGGCATCTCGCCAGTCTGTGTCAGCGCAATTCCTGCTCGTGCGTTATCCCCGTATTGGTGCAGTTGTTGACGCGCGTCGCTGACGAAATCAACGGGTAGAACGGCACCTTCCAATGGCCTTGGGCCGGAGGCTGCACTATACTGAATCGGCGCTTTCTCGTGACAGCACCAGATCGACTTGAACGCCGCAGTACAATTATCGGTAACTACTGAAGATGAACCAGACCTCGCTCAAAGACTCACACTCACGCCACTACGCCCTAGGGTGGATGCACCGGGTATGGCTGCAGGGACTCTGGGTACTTAGCCTGGCGTTGATGTTCGGTGGCCCGGGCGGTGCCTCGGCTACGACCATTCTGGGCATGGACATCGACGAACTGGCGGGCACTGCCGAGCTGATTTTTGAGGGCGAGGTAGTGCAACGGGATACTCGCCAGGATCTGGTCTCCGGGTTGATCTTTACCTATGTCACGTTTCAGGTTCGAGATGTGGTCAAGGGTGAATTCGGTGGCGACACGCTCGAATTGAAGTTTACTGGCGGAAGTTATAACGGGCGTCTCGTTGAGATCAGTGGCCTGGTGATCCCGGCACTTGGGGAACAGGGCATTTATTTTGTGGAATCGCTCAGCGCCGATATGCTGAACCCCCTGCTCGGCTGGTCCCAGGGCCATTACCTTATTTTCGATGATAACGGCGAACGGCGTGTCAGTACCGTGGACAATCGACCGGTCGTGGACGTTCAACCGGTGAGCAATATTCCCCAGACCATCAAGAAGCCGCAAGCGCTACTCGAAGGCGATGGCGATACCGCGACCGGTGTGATGACAGAAGCGAGCGGACTCTCCATCGAACGCGCCCTGTCGGTCGATGAATTCAAATCCCGCATTCAGGCGTTGATCCGGAACTGAGTATTGCGAAAACTGTTGTTGCTGTGTGTGGTTTTAGCACTGGGCCTCCCTGTCAAGGCCTACGTTGTTTCCGGCTATTTCTGGGATACCGGCGTCGGCACTTTTCACGTCGCGATCCCCGGCACCGCACCCAGTGGCATAAGCTGGAATGACGCCTTCAAGCAAGCGATGGACAGCTGGTCGAGCATCGCTAATTTTCAGTATCTGCTGGCGACCGACGCTGTCGACCCGTGCAGCGGACAGATGAATGGTGGCTTCGGCGATGGCGTCACCAGCGTAGATTTTCGCGACACTGCTTGCGGCATGGACTTCGGCACCAATACCCTGGCGATCACACTCAGTTCCGGGACCTGTGTCGCGAAATGTGAAGGCGATGATCGGGTGCGACTCACCGATGCCGATATTCTGTTCCGGTCTGACGAGAACTGGAGTGTCTACAATGGCCCGCGCAAGTCTGGCGTCAATGATTTTCGGCGGGTTGCCTTACACGAACTCGGCCATGCGCTGGGTTTGCGTCACAGCTCTGATCCTCCGTCGATCATGGAGAGTTTTGTCTCGTCAGTGGAAACTCTGCAGAGCGACGACATCGCTGGCATCACATCAATCTATGGCGATGCACCTGCGGCGCTTACACTCAGCAAGAGCATCTATGACATCGCCGTGACTATTCCCGTCAAAACTACCCTGCCCGGGCCGACTGACAGCTTTAGCCTGAATGGCCAACTCACCAACACCGACAACAAGTTCAACAATCGATTTATCGATATCTATCAATACACCTTTGCCAATGACTCCGACGTGACGCTGCGGCTGCAATCGGCGAGTTTTGACAGCTTCCTGTATCTGGCCCGCATCAACTCCGGCCAGGAACTGTTATCGGACTATCTGTTTGCAGATAACGACTCGGGCTGGGGCAAGAATTCCGAACTGAAGAAAACGATACCGGCCGGCACGTACTGGGTGGGCGTGAGTACTGCACTGTCGAATGCAACCGGCTTCTATGATTTGCGCGTCGACGCCAGCAGTGTCGGCACCAACGCACCTCCGGTAACTTACCTGTCGACTTACGGGGCTTCGATTCAGATTAATCCAAACCCTTCGATAGCTGGATTGTTGAAGGCTGATGATTTCATGTTTGGTGACAAGTTCCTGGATCTGATCCAGTTCGAACTTGCCACGCCAACGACGCTCAGGATCGCTCTGACCGCCGCCGCGTTCGACCCGGTTTTGATGCTGGCGCGTGTGGTGCCTGGGTCAATGCCTGCTGCCAACCTCGTTGATGAGAGCTCGTTGCTGCTCGATGACAACGGCGGAGGCGGCACCGATGCGCTGCTGCAACAGACACTGGCGGCGGGAACCTACTGGCTCGGTGTCACCAGCAGAAACGCCTTCGCTACCGGCAGCTATCAGATCGACTCAACTGTAGTCGTGCCCTGACCTAGTCGACCTGCAGATACACCATCGCGATTCGCTTCGGCACTTGTCCCACCGGAATTGTCGCCACCCGGGTGAGGGTTGCCGCATCAACGGCCACCGTCGTATTGTCCCCGGCGGCTCCCATGTAGAAGGTCTTGCCATCCGGTGTGAATGTCACCCATTCCGGGTGCTGACCGACGAACACACGACCGATTTCCTGCAGATCGGGTAGCGAGTGAATATAGGCGTGGCTGTAGACCTTGCTTGTGGACCACAGGGTCTTGCCATCGGGAGACACCGCCAGGCCGTGAGCAGGTGCCGCCTGCAGGCCGTCGTAGTGGGCTACTTCGCCAGGAATCGCCGGATGTTCGATGCGCGCCACCTCTTTGCGGGTATCGAAATCGACGACGGCGAAGCCATGGAAATCCGACAACTGTACGAAGATCTTGTCGGTGGCACCGTTGGCTTTCTTGCTGAAGGTCATGGGCCGAATGCCGGAACTCATCTTCAATTTCCAGGCAAGTTTATTCGTGGCCGTATCAACGACATTGATCGTGCTGGTCTGGATCGAACCGCCCACCGCATAACGACTGTCAGGTGTTACATAGACGTTGTGAATGGCACCGTCCACCGGGATGGTCTTGATATTCTGCATGCTTGCAACGTCGATCACGTCCAGGGCACCTGGCATTTCCATGATCGCAACATAAACCCGACTTCCATCGGCGGTCACGGCAAGGTTATTGGGCCGGCCACTCAGAGGTATGCGGCGTTTTACGCGTAACGTGCGTGAGTCCACGATGTCGAGGCTGTGCAGGGATTCATTCGTGATGTAGATCTGTGATCCATCGGGGGCACCGGTGACGCCGTGTGGAATCTCGATATCGCCGATGGTGGCGACGACCGTGTTGGTCGCAGGATCGATGACCGAGGCGTCATCGCCTGCTGCATTGGTCTGGATGATGCGCACTACCGTGTCGGCAGCGGGTCGTCGCTGTGTATAACCCGCGACCCAGTCGGCCATGATCCGCCATTCCGGATCTTGCTGATTCCTGAAATGCTTACCCCCGCCGTGAAAGGGATCGCCGCCAGCCGAGGCCGCGAGCGGGTGGGTCAAAAACCGGCTCTTCATCGGATTCTCGCCAGGCAGCACCAGTTGGCTCACCGATTCGAAATTCTTGCGCGATTGTTCCTCAGTCCAGAACAGTTGATGCTCTTCCAGCGGTTGCAACCGCAGGTTGCTGCTACGTGTATGACACTGAATACAGCGCACACTGCCTTCGCGTTTGGCGAGGAAGATTGGCTGTACTTCATTCATGAAGTAGTCGAAGTCGAGCTTACCGGGCGCCTTCTGGGCGAGAACCGGGGGCGCGGCAAACAAGGCCAGAATGGCGAGTGTGCTGAGGGGGCGTGGCGTGCGCATCGTGAATCTCCTCTTCTGTGAATTGCGGGAGCTATCTTGCTGTCGGCGATTGCGCCGGACAGGCACCAGGGTCACAGCATAGTGAAGCCTACCGGGCAATGCAACGCGTGCGCAGACAGCTTACTCAGGGCAACTGACGCGTTACCCCGGCTACCGGCAGCATTTCTGCAAATACCTTCAGATAAACTCGCTGTTCCTGCAGGGCCTCGCGTAGCGCCGGACTCAGGAAGATCGACCCTGCAGCCCGGCGACGACCGGGCCCGATCAGGTTCTCCACCACCGCATCCGTTAGCTCAAATGCCGCGCCATCGATGATAAGGGTCGCCGCAAACAGCTGGTCAGCTCCCGCGGTCACATTGATAGTGTAGTCGAGCCGGTTCACCGTCACGTCCAGAACGGTTTCCAACTGCAGTTGCAGGCCGCTCTCCTCGAATTGCAGCGCTGTGCGTTGCGGCTCCGGCGCACGTCCGGCGACGAGAGGCGGTGTTGTCGCAGGCGCACGACGCGCATTCCGGGCCTGCTCGAAGGCGTGGCCGAACGCCAGCAAGCGGGCATCCCCCAGAAACGGTCCCAGCAGTTCCACGCCCACCGGCAGGCCACTGTTGGTGAACCCTACCGGTAATGACAGCGCGGGCAATCCGGCATTCGCCGCCAGGGAGCAGTTGTTACCAGGCTGGTTCTCGCCAAGGAAAACCGGCAGCTCGGCGATGGGAGGATAGGCGATCGCGTCGAGCTCGTTATCGCCCATGATCCGCTCGATGGTTGCGCGCAGTTCGTCTCGCGCAGCGAGTGCAATGGCATAAGCATCGTCATTCAGTACCGTGGCACGGCTGCGGACCAGCGCGCCCTGAACAGCCTCGTGATACAGCCCAAGGTCGACGATGTCATTGAGATTGCTGACGTCCGCACTGAGGAACAGCGCCAGATACTGATCCAGATCCACGCGAAACTCGTGGCCGATGACTCCGGAGCGGCCAATCAATGTCGCCAGCTCGGGAATCTCGATATCAACAATCTCAACCCCCTGATCGGCATACCAGTCCAGCGCAGACTCGATCTCGCGTCGCACTGCAGCATCGGCTGCCGTCATGTAGGCACTCAGCTTGCCGATCCGCATGCCACTCAAATCGGCATCGTCGAGTCGCGCCAGAAATTCCGGCGGCTCCGCGTCGCGCATAACGAGTGTTGCAGGGTCATTGCTGTCATAGCCGGCGACGATGTCCAGCAGAATGGCCAAGTCTTCGGTACTGCGAGCCAGCGGGCCACCGACATCCTGGGTATGAGACAGAGGCATAATGCCGTAGATGCTGGACAGGCCCTTGCTCGGGCGCAATCCGACCAGGTTGTTGAAGGCTGCGGGGATGCGAATCGAACCACAGGTGTCGGAACCCATGCCGATGGCGGCAAGACTGGCGGCAATTGCCGCGGCGGTGCCGCCGCTGGAACCACCGGGTACCCGGCGAATATCGTAGGGATTGCGGGTTTGACCCAGTAACGAGCCAATGCTGGTGATGCCGTAGGCGTATTCGTGCAGGTTTGTCTTGGCCAGGATAATGGCGCCCGCTGCTATCAATCTGTCGACCTGAGTCGCGTTGGCACTGGGTATGAAGCCGCCCAGCGCTACCGAGCCGCCAGTTGTGGGCATGAACACCGTGTTGTAATTGTCTTTCAAAACAATCGGAATGCCGTGCAGCAGGCTACGCGGGCCACTGCGCGCCCGCTCAGCGTCGAGACTGGCCGCCTGTGCGCGGGCCTGGGGATTGATACGCACGATGCTGTTGAGGTGAGGTCCTTGCTGATCATAGGCCTCGATGCGAGCAAGGTATGCATCGACCAGTGCGACCGAGGTCGTCTCGCCCGCCGCCAGGGCGGCCTGTAACTCGGACAGGCTGGCCTCGGTCACTTCGACAGCCTGCTGGGCATTGCTGACCAGTGACAGCAGCAGGCTCATTACAAGCAACAGTCTGCGCATGGCTCTTCTCCCCCTATTGGTTCACCGAATGGATTCAAAAATTCAAAAGCAATTCAAAGGACACCCACTTAATTGGCTTCAAATGGTTTTAAAGGGTTTTAAAGGTTTTAAGGTTTTAAAGGACA
>Ga0222714_10007192_pt1 | contig 10250 bp, 8 predicted proteins | sample C33_3DmetaG_FD_165048 | JGI IMG/M metagenome (GOLD analysis project Ga0222714, IMG submission 165048) | Estuarine water microbial communities from San Francisco Bay, California, United States - C33_3D | ecosystem: Environmental > Aquatic > Marine > Unclassified | place: USA: California... | reverse complement strand
TAATCATGATGCGCACTCCAGTATTTTCGATGCCACTCAGACCCGCGTGTCCGCCGATGGGCGTCTTGTTAAGGTGCTCTCCTGGTACGACAATGAATGGGGTTTTTCGAACCGAATGCTTGACACCACGGTTGCCCTTATGTCGGCGAAGTGAACGCGGAGCTGTCCTATGAAATTCAAACGCCTCTCCGACATTCAGCTCAAAGGCAAGCGAGTTTTTATACGCGCCGACCTGAACGTTCCACAAGACGACTCCGGTCGAATAACCGATGACACGCGTATTCGTGCTTCTTTGCCTGCTATAGAGCAGGCCTTGGCCGCGGGTGCAGCCGTTATGGTGACTTCCCACCTTGGCCGACCCACCGAGGGCGAGCTTAAACCCGAAGACTCCCTTGCGCCAGTTGCCAGTCGCATGGCAGAACTGCTGGGGCGCAAGGTTGCCTTGGTGAGCAACTGGGTGGAAGAGGGAGTGACGGTTGCAGTCGGTGACCTTGTGGTGTTGGAGAACTGCCGCGGTAACAAGGGCGAGAAAAAGGACGATGAGCAGCTGGCAAAAAAAATGGCGGCCCTTTGCGATGTCTATGTGAACGATGCCTTTGGTACAGCACACCGCGCCGAGGCAACGACCCACGGTATGGCCCGATTCGCCACCGAGGCTTGCGCAGGACCGTTAATGGCCGCTGAACTCGATGCCCTGGGTAAGGCCCTGCAGGCGCCGCGTCGTCCTTTGGTTGCCATTGTTGCAGGCTCTAAGGTCTCAACCAAGCTCACCATTCTGAAGTCGCTTGCCCAGAAGGTGGACCAGCTTATTGTGGGCGGTGGCATCGCCAATACGTTCATGGCGGCCAAAGGGCTTCCCATCGGCAAATCGCTTGCCGAGAACGACCTTATTGAAGAGGCCAAGGCCATCATGGCGGTGATGGAGGCGCGTGGAGCCTCGGTGCCGATCCCAGTTGATATTGTTACTGCCAATGAATTTTCGTCCCAGGCAAGGGCCAATAAGGTGTCGGCAGCTGACTGTGCCTCTGACGACATGATTCTCGATATTGGCCCACAGACGGCCGCTGTGCTTGCTGGCATTGTGGCTAAGGCGGGTACGATTGTCTGGAATGGCCCGGTGGGGGTCTTTGAAATTGAACAGTTTTCCGGGGGTACCCGAACCCTAGCCTCTGCTATTGCCCACTCACCCGGCTTTTCAATTGCTGGTGGCGGTGACACGCTGGCGGCGATTGCGAAGTACAACATCGGTAACCAGATCGATTACATCTCCACCGGCGGGGGCGCCTTTCTTGAGTTCTTAGAAGGCAAAACCCTGCCTGCCGTCGCGGCGCTTGAGGCGCGTGCCTAAGGTTTTTGTATCTCGATCATTCGTTTTTATTCCGAACTTTCCTTAGCTATTTCTCTTTTAAGGGGTCAATGGGGTGAGCAGTAACCTTGGACTGTCTCGAGCAACGAAAATTGTTGCCACCCTCGGGCCCGCAAGCAGCAGCGCCGAGCAAATTAAGGCCTTGGTTGAGGCGGGCGTAGATGTCTTTCGCCTTAACTTTTCCCATGGCACTGCCGATGAACATCGGGCCCGTGCGGCTAGCGTCCGTCAGGCAGCTGCCGACTGCGGACGTGACATTGCCATTCTTGCCGACCTTCAGGGCCCAAAGATTCGGGTGGGTAAGTTTAAAAATGGAAAAGAGACGTTGCAGTCGGGTCAGGCCTTTCGTCTTATGGTTCACTGCCCCGAGGGCGATGCAACACAGGTTGGCCTCGACTACCCCGAGCTTGTGAACGACGTGAAGGCAGGCGACACGCTTTTGCTCAACGATGGGCTTATTTCCATGCGGGTCGAGTCTGTCCATTCCGAGGCCATTCATTGCATCGTCATCGAGGGGGGCGTTCTTTCGGATCGCAAAGGGATCAATCGACAGGGCGGCGGGCTTTCGGCCCCCGCGCTTACCGATAAAGATAAGGCTGATATGCAGGTTGCAGCGGCCATCGAGGCCGATTACCTGGCGGTGTCTTTCCCTAAGTCTGCAGCCGATATGCACGAGGCGCAGCGGCTGCTTGATGCCTTGGGTTCTAAGGCTCAGACCATTGCTAAAATTGAACGTGTCGAGGCCATTGAGAATCTCGAAGAAATTATTCAGGCATCCAAGGGCCTTATGGTGGCAAGGGGTGACTTGGCTGTGGAGGTTGGCGATGCAGCGGTTCCAAGCCTTCAGAAGAAAATGATTCGTATGGCGCGTGAGGCTAACCGGCTCACCATTACGGCTACCCAAATGATGGAGTCCATGATTAGCTCGCCTGTGCCGACGCGTGCTGAGGTCTCCGATGTTGCCAACGCCGTGCTCGACGGCACCGACGCCGTTATGCTCAGCGCAGAGACTGCGGCAGGGGCCTACCCGGTTCGCACCGTGCAGTCGATGGTCCGAATCTGCATCGAGGCCGAAAAGTTTGCCGAGCGAACTCTCGACACCGAATTTCTTAACCGTACTTTTAAGCGAATCGATCAGTCCATTGCTATGGCAAGCCTATTTACCGCACGCCATCTAAACGTGAAGGCCTTGGTCGCCCTTACGCAATCGGGATCGACGGCATTGTGGATGTCCCGGTTGAATGCGGGTGTACCCATTTATGCCTTAACTCCCGAGGAGACGAGCAGGCGCCGTATGGCGCTTTACCGGGACGTTGAGCCCCTAATGTTCGATTTTCAGGCGTCCGACCGTGAGGCCTTGCTTTCGGCTGCCGAGCAGAGGTTGGTGGATGCGGGGGTTGTACAGCCAGGTGACCTCGTCATCATCACCATGGGAGACCCCATTGGTCAGACGGGAGGCACCAATTCTTTGAAGATTGTTCAAATTAGTGCGCAACCGTCCTCGAGCTTTTCCAAGCATAATCATTAGTCCGTTTTATATGGGGTTTGTGTCATGCCTTTAGTTTCACTTCGACAAGTCTTGGATCATGCCGCGGAGAACCAGTATGGGGTTCCCGCTTTTAATGTTAATAATCTCGAGCAGGTTCAGGCCATCATGGCAGCCGCTCATGAGGTGGATTCGCCGGTCATCATGCAGGCCAGTGCTGGTGCCCGCCGGTATGCAGGTGAAGACTTTCTAAAGCACCTTATTCTTGCGGCATTCGAGGCCTACCCCAAGGTTCCCGTCGTTATGCATCAAGATCATGGTCAGAGCCCCGAGGTCTGCCAAGGTGCAATTGCACTTGGGTTCTCAAGTGTGATGATGGATGGTTCCCTTGAGGCCGATGGCAAGACCATCGCAAGTTACGACTACAACGTTCAGGTCACCTCTCAGGTGGTTGCAATGGCCCACAAGCTTGGCGTCTCTGTGGAGGGTGAACTTGGATGCCTTGGCTCACTTGAGACCATGAAGGGCGACAAGGAGGACGGCCATGGCACCGATTCCACCATGACTCGTGAGCAGCTTCTTACTGACCCCGAGCAGGCTGCCGATTTTGTGAAGCGCACTCAGCTCGATGCTCTGGCCATTGCAATCGGAACCAGTCATGGCGCCTATAAGTTTTCGCGCAAGCCCACGGGCGATATTCTGGCTATCAACCGAATTAAGGAAATTCACCAGCGCATTCCAACCACCCATCTGGTCATGCACGGATCGTCCTCGGTCCCTCAAGATCTTCTTGAAGAAATCCGCCAATTCGGCGGGGACATGAAGGAAACCTACGGCGTACCCGTTGAAGAAATTCAAGAGGCTATCAAGCATGGCGTACGCAAAATTAATATCGATACCGATATTCGTCTCGCCATGACGGCTGCCATGCGACGCTTCATGGCCGAGAACCCTTCGCACTTTGATCCTAGAGATTTTTTAAAGCCGGCCCGAGAAGCAGCTAAGAAGATATGCAAGGCTCGCTACCAAGAGTTTGGTTGCGCCGGACAGGGCAGTAAAATTCGTCCGCTTGGTCTTTCGGTTATGGCAGGTCACTACGCCGAGGGCGCTTTAAGCCAGCGCGTTCAGTAGTGCTGCAAAGTCATATCCAGTCGCTTCCTCTGCTTGGGCGGGGGAAGGTACGTGACCTTTACGCCGTGGGTGACGACCAGCTACTTATGGTGGCAACCGATCGTCTTTCGGCCTTCGATGTTGTACTGGGCCAGCCCATTCCCGATAAGGGCATTATTCTGAATAGGCTCTCGGAGTTCTGGTTTGCTCGGCTCGGCGCAATCGTTCCCAATCACTTAACGGGCGTTGACCCCGAGACGGTGGTAGCAAGTAACGAGGTCGATCAGGTCCGGGGCAGGGCAGTTGTTGTCAAACGCTTAAAGCCGGTTTTGGTTGAGGCTGTTGTTCGTGGCTATTTAATTGGGGGGGGCTGGAAGGATTACCAGGGGAGTGGCAGTGTCTGTGGAATTGAGCTTCCAAAAGGTTTAAAGCAGGCAAGCAGGTTGCCTGAGCCCATCTTCACACCGGCGCGCAAGGCCGAGATGGGCGAGCATGACGAGAACATCAGCTTTGAACAAATGGCGGGTCAAATTGGTCAGTCGCTAGCAGAAAAAATTCGTTCAATAAGCCTGCAGCTGTACCAAGAGGCGGCTGACTACGCAGTGTCGCAAGGTATTCTTATTGCTGACACCAAGTTTGAGTTTGGTCTGGATGCCCAGGGTGAACTGCATCTTATGGACGAGGTGCTCACCGCGGACTCCTCGCGATTCTGGCCTGCAGATGCCTACGCCGAGGGCCTGAGCCCACCAAGTTTTGATAAGCAGTACGTGCGCGATTACCTAGAGACGCTCGACTGGAACAAGCAGGCGCCCGCCCCATGGCTTCCCGAAATCGTTGTTGAGAAGACTGCACAGAAATACCGTGAGGCGCTCTTTCGGCTTGCTGGGGTACGTATGCCTGTTATTGGCGTTGTCATGGGCTCCCAGTCTGACTGGGAGGTCATGCGCCATGCCGTTGAGATACTCGATCAGTTTGGCCTTCCTCATGAGGCCCGCGTGGTCTCAGCCCACAGAATGCCTGATGAGCTCTACCGTTATGCGGAGTCTGCTCGGGCGCGCGGCCTTGTAGGCCTGATTGCAGGCGCAGGTGGGGCTGCACACCTTCCCGGAATGCTCGCCGCGAAAACCACCGTTCCAGTGTTCGGGGTTCCCGTTCCCTCTAAGTATCTTCGTGGAGAAGACTCGCTTTATTCCATTGTGCAAATGCCCAAGGGCATTCCAGTGGCTACATTTGCAATTGGCGAGGCGGGTGCGGCCAATGCGGCCCTGCATCTTATTGCGGGCCTAACCCGCGACGATCCTTTGCTTCACCTGCGCCTGCAAGAGTTTCGAGAGCGTCAGACCCAACAGGCCGAGTCCATGAATGCGAACCTTGGACGTTCGTAGGCCGAGGCTAAGCCCAAGCCCTAGAGCCTGTTTTTCATGGTTTCTGTAAGCCCGGTTATTGGTCTTCTCGGTGGAGGCCAGCTTGGCCGCATGATGATTCAGGCCGCGCACCGGCTGGGCCTTCGGGTGGTGGTGCTAGACCCCGACCCCAAGGGGCCAGCAGCCCAGATCGCCGATGATGTTGTGGTGGGGGATTATGCAGACCGGGCAGCGCTTAGAGCCCTTGCTGAGCGCGCCCAGGTCTTCACCACCGAATTTGAAAATATTCCGTCGGAAAGTATTCGCTTCTTAGCCCAGTACGGGCCAACCTATCCCGATGCCGCCTCGGTTGAGCTTGCACAAGACCGGCGAAAAGAGAAGACCCTCTTTACCAAGGCGGGCATACCTGTGGGCCCCTACATTACGCTCAACTCACTTAGCGACTTCGAGATCGTCAAGCGTTCGCACTTTCCAGCCATTCTGAAAACAGCGCAGCTTGGATACGACGGTAAGGGGCAGCTGATCGTGAATAGTCTGGATGAGCTGAGTCACGCCTTTCAAGAACTTGGGTCGGTGCCGTGTGTTCTGGAGAAAAAACTTTTGCTCAAGGCAGAGATTTCTGTTGTTATCGCCCGTAATTCGCAGGGTCATGTGGCTGTCTTTCCCGCTGCGCAGAACGAGCATCGTGACGGCATTCTTCATACCAGTGAGGTTCCTGTCACTCTGCCGCAGAATGTTGTTCAGCAGGCTGAACAGCACGTAAAGACGCTTGCGCTCAAGCTTGGGTACGTGGGTGTGCTTGCGCTTGAGTTTTTCTGGGTGGAAGACCTGGGCTTGCTTGCCAACGAGATGGCGCCGAGACCTCACAACAGTGGGCACTACACCATGGATGCCTGCCCGACCAGCCAGTTCGAGCAGCAGGCCCGTATCTGCGCCCATATTCCCTTAGGCCCAACGCGCCTGCAGTTTGCCTGCCGCATGACCAATCTTCTTGGTGACCTCTGGTTTCCTGATGGACCTTATAAACCCATGCGGGAGCCCGACTGGACTCAGCTTGTTCCACCAGGCAAGGCCTGGCTTCATCTTTATGGGAAAACGGAGCCAAGGCTGGGACGAAAAATGGGTCACATCACCCAGAAGCTTGGTGATGCGTGAGCTTGACTGCGGCCCTGCGCTCGACCCCTTCGATGCTCACGGCCGGCCAAAGCTCTCGGCCTGGACAGGCTCGTCAACGGCAAGTGCAGTCAGCGAGGCCGCGAAGGCCCTAAGCCAAGGCTTTCTTGTTGCCTTCCCAACAGAGACCGTTTATGGGCTCGGTGCCGATGGGTTAAATGCCGCTGCTATCGGGCGAATCTTTCAAGCTAAGGGGCGTCCCAAAGGGCATCCACTGATTCTTCACGCAGCCGATCTGCAGGGCGCTTTAAGGGTGTCCACCCAATGGAGCCCTTTGGCCTTGGGCCTTGCGAATACCTTTTGGCCGGGCCCGCTTACGCTCATACTGAAAAAGTCGGACCTTGTTCCATTGGAAGTGACTGGCGGTCAGGACTCCGTCGGAATTCGCGTACCCGATCAGGAGGTTGCACGACGTATGCTGCTTGCTTTTGCAGCGCAAGGCTCGGGTCTCGTTGCCGCACCGTCTGCCAATCGCTTTGGCGGCGTCAGTCCGACCCGAGCAAGCGACGTGCTTACGGGGCTTGGCCCCTTTTTGCAGGCAGAAGACTGTCTTTTGAAGGCGGGCGACTGCCCGCTTGGGCTTGAGAGCACCATTGTGGACTGCCGTGACTCGGTGCCTAGGCTCCTGCGACCAGGGGGCTTGTCGCGCGAAAGGCTTAACGCATGGCTTAAAGCCAACGGGTTTTCTCTGCTTCAAACGCCATCGACGCAGGGGGAAGAGCTGCGTGTCTCGGGAAGCCTTGACTCCCACTATGCACCTCGGTGTCCTTTACTTATCTGGACTCGTGCGCAAATTGAATCTTTTGTTCGGTCAGAAAATGCATTGGCAGACCATGGCCTGGCTGCATTAGCATCCGTCAACGTACCGAACCGGGTTGGGGGTTTGAAGCTAGGCCTTCTTCTTCTTGAGGCTCAGGCGCCGTGGGCTTCATTTTCTGCATCGTCAGACTCCGCAAGGCCTCCCATGTTCAGCATGGATTTGCAGGTTCTAGCGCCGGAACCCGAAGCCTATGCTAGACAGTTTTATCGCTGTCTGAATGACTGGGACGGCAAGGGGGTAGAGCTGATTCTGGTTGAACGCCCCCCGCAGACTGCTGCCTGGGAGGCCATTTGGGACAGGCTTCGAAGGGCTGCTTCTAAAAGGTAAGGCTCATGCGGCGGTGGGCTATTTCGCACTCCATGAACTCCTCGCCTTCGGCCATGAACCCGAGTTGCTCATAAAAGCCAAGGGCGTGAAGTTGGCCGTGAAGATAGACAGAGGAAAAGTTAAGCCGCTGCGCCTCTTTGAGAAGGGCGCGAACAAGAAAACGGCCCAGGCCTTTTTGACGGTGCCCCTTTGCAACTGAGACACGCCCGAGGCGTCCGTCGGGCGCAAGCCTGCCAGTTCCTAGGGCTACATTATTCGCTGCAATTACAACATGCCGACTCATGCTGTCAAAGCTATCGAACTCTTCCTCTTCGGAAACTGATTGCTCCTCAACAAAAACCACCCTTCGCAACGGGGTCGCCAGGTCTTTAAGTTGCGTCCAGTCTGAAACGGCTAACAGGGCAGGCTCCGACTCAGAAAGTTGAACTGCCGCCTCAGCAACGCCCGTGGCAGAAATGCCTTGCCACTGCAAAGGAGGACGCTCGGACCATGTTGATTCAGGCCACCAGGGGTCTGTCTTCCAGCGGGCAATGAAATGGAAGTGGAGGTGTGGAACCTTGTTGCCGAAACTTGCAATGTTTATTTTGTGAGGCTTATGCAGAGTGCGAATGCGAAGATCGGTCTCGTGCAGTGCCTGAATGAGGAGAAGCCGTTGCGTCTCGGTAAGCTCAGAAAGCTCCGCCACGTGGTGATTCCAAATAACGCGCGCGCATCCGGGTAGCTCAATGTCGTCAATGGCAACCACCCGGAAGTCTTCGTGGTGTTGCAGCAGCCGACCACCCACCTCCTCGCAGAAAACACAACCTTCGACAGGCTTACTTGGAACCTGTTGAAGCTGGCTTAAATTAAGAAAGCCGGGACGACTCGAGGGGGCTGGCATGCGTTCATTCTACTGCACACCCTTGCCCTGTGCCTGCCTAATCAAGGCTACAGCCCTGCTTGGCTCATTGTCCATCGGAAGTCCAGCCTGGCTCCAGGCAATGGCCGACTCGGGGTAAAGACGAACTTGCGACTGGCCCAGAAGCTCAGAGACAATAAACCAGTGGGTCGCGGCCCAGTGACCTGTGTTGCAGAAGGCAACCTGAGCCTTGGGCTGCAAGAAACCTTCAGCCTGCGCGATGGCACGAAGCTCTTTAAGGCCAAGCAGACGCCCCGTGTTCGGCGTAAACCATTCTTCGCTATCGAAGTGCAGGGCATTGGGAAGGGTTCCCCAGCGGGCGGCAGCGCTATGTCGAAGCTGGCCGAGGTAGAAGTCTTCCGGTCTTGCATCTACAAAAAGTGCAGGCTCTAGAGCGAGTCGCAGCTCATTTAAGGTCTGGGTGGTGACGCCAAAGCTCTCATTAGGCTTGAGCCGCAAAGCAGCGTTTGCCACGGGTGCATACGGGGCACCTATTTCAACGGGATACTTGCTTGCAAGCCATGCGCCAAAGCCTCCGTTTAAGATGGCTATCCGAGTAAAACCCACCGACTTTAGAGTCCAGTAGGTTCGGGCGACGGCGCCGAACTCAGTAGGGTCTGAGCCGCTTCCCGTAAGAACGATGGGCGAGTTCAGGTGAAGGCCTAGAGGTTGAAGTAGGCCAGAGAGCTTCTCAAGGCTGGGGCTGCGGCCGGGGTTCTCTTTGGGGCCGCGAAGCAAGGAGTAGGGCAGTGGCAAAGCTCCTGGAATACGGCCCGCCTCAAAGTTGGGTGTTTTGTTGTCTGCCTGAAGAAGTTCGCGCGTGTCGAGCACCCTGACGGCTTGTTCGGACGAGGATTTGCTTGACGAAGCAAGCAGGGTTCGAAGCTCTGCGGCATTAATAAGGGCCGAGGAGAAGCTGTTCGTTGCTTTCGGATTGGCCGCCGTTGCCGTGGAGGCCATGGTTATTGCCATTGCAGCGCAGGCAATGAGGCTGCTAAAGCCAAAGCCTGCAAGGCGGAAAATGGTCTTCATCGATCCGAGTCCTTTGGAAAAGTTTTCAAACAATGTTGGAAAGTTTAGAAGGCCTTAGGCCCTTAGATTTCCGTCATAGGAATAAACTTCTGAGCTGAGCTCATATCGTTGAAGGGATCGTGTCGATGGTTGAAACAACTTTTCTTGCCGGTGGCTGCTTCTGGTGCCTTGAGGCGGTCTTTCAGAGGGTGCGGGGTGTTTCGCGTGTCCAGTCGGGGTATATGGGAGGTGAGCTCGCGCAACCAAGCTATGAAAAAATCTGCTCGGGTCGAACGAGCCATGCTGAGGTTGTTCGCGTTCACTTCGACCCCGACCAGGTAAGCTTCGAGAGCCTGCTTGAGATTTTTTTCGCCATTCACGACCCAACAACCTTGAACCGGCAAGGCCACGACATTGGCAGCCAGTACCGATCAGCTATTTTTGCCGTAGGCAGTCAGCAGCTTGAACAAGCCCAAGCTTTTCTTCAGCGTCTTGGTCAGTCGGGGCATTACAAAGATCCAATCGTGACCCAGCTGCAGCTTGTCACCGAGGCAGAGTTCGAGGGGCAGGCGGGCATTACTGCAAAGACCTTTTGGCCTGCGGAGGCCGACCACGACAACTATTTCGATCGCAACCCCTATCAGGGTTACTGCATGGCTGTTGTGCGCCCGAAGGTGGAAAAGGCGGCCAGCCTT
>Ga0222714_10007191_pt1 | contig 10250 bp, 8 predicted proteins | sample C33_3DmetaG_FD_165048 | JGI IMG/M metagenome (GOLD analysis project Ga0222714, IMG submission 165048) | Estuarine water microbial communities from San Francisco Bay, California, United States - C33_3D | ecosystem: Environmental > Aquatic > Marine > Unclassified | place: USA: California... | reverse complement strand
AGTGATGATGTACACGCGTTTCGGTCGCGTCGTATCTGTCGTGCGAGTAACACAGTTTTTATGCAACGGAATGAGCTCACGGTCCATGCCGTAAACGTCGAAAATGCTGTTGATGACCTTTTCGTCGTTCACCGGCAACACCGGATCAATACCGAGCCATTTCGTACCACCCTTGGGACCGCTCGGACCTCGGTGCGGAAGCAAATATTCGCCCTTTTCATCCACTTCAATATGCACCGGCTGAGCGTTCTTCTTGAAAATTTTAAACGTGTCGTACGACAACGACACGTGCTCTTTGGCGTCCACGGTGAGCTCCACCTTGAGACGCTCCTTTGGCGGTCGCACGGGCTCTTCCTCGACGTCTATATCCTTTGTCTTTTGGAAAACTGCGACGAAGAACCCACCAGTATCTTGATGATGCGGTAGCAATCTCAAGCATCGTTCGAGAGGCATATTTTTCGTTTCATCACTGGAAAACATAGTCTCGCACAACTTGTACTTTTGTTCCGGTCCGTCGAGCGTCGGGTGGTATCCAAACTTGTCCCACACTTGCCATTCGCGCAATCCTGGACTTCGCTTCAAATCTGGCAACTCTGCGCTCACATCGAGGAGTTCCAAAGCACCGTCGGTTTCCTTGAGTAACGCCGCAACTACGGCTTCGTTCTCAATCGGATTCAAAGAGCACGTGCTGTACACCAATCGACCGCCAACCTTGAGGAGCTGCGCTCCGCGAAGAGCAATCTTGAGCTGCAGCGGATGCAATCCATTTCCATTGCCTGGAGTCCATCTGTTCCAGATGTCAGGCGCCTTTCGCATCGTGGCATCACCCGTGCACGGAACGTCGCACAAGATCGCGTCAAACTCAAACTTTTCACCCGTCGGCGAGCGAATGACTGGGAAATTTTGTGCTTCGTGGTTGGTCACGAGCAACGTGGGCGAATTTGCACGTTTGGTTTGATGCGTCAACAAGTTGCAACGCTTCAAATCCACATCGTTTGCAACGACGAACCCAGTAGGCATCTTCGACACGCCCTCGAGCATCTCTCCGTGCATGCGTTCCAAAATCTGAAACGTCTTACTCCCCGGCGACGCGCACATGTCCAAAATTCTATGATGCGGCTGCGCGTCCAAAAAGAATGGCGGAATCATCGACACCGCCTCTTGTCTCGAGATCGAGCCGAGCTCGTTAGCATTCTTGATAAAATCAAAAATCCCTTGCAACACTGGAAGTCGACGCAACTGCGCGCGAGAATAGTTGAACTGCCACGCCAAACGCTCAGGATACCACGCCAAAGGCGTCGGCGGCGGTACGCTCCTGAGCTCCTCATCCACCGTCCCCGTCTCCGAATTCGCCGTTTCTCGCATCAACTGTGCAAACAACGTACCCTCCAACTGATCTCTCATTTGCGTCGCAAACTTCCCGCTTCCATTAATACGAAACGTCATCGGCAACGGCGACCGAAGCGATTCCAAAAACGTCTCCCACTCCTCCTCTGGGACAATCTTCTGCGCCTTGTAATACGCCTCAAACGCCTCGTTTTCCTTTTTCACGTCGTTAAACCCACCTTGTGCGCTCCCACCGGTGCGATTATCCCTCGGCGCGCGATCGGCGCCCCATTCGTTTGGTTTTTGTCGCTTAAAATCGCGCGAAAACGCACCAGTGGTGTGTCCTTGACCTCGACCACCGCCGCCGCCGCCGCCCCGTCGCTTGCCGAATCCGCGTCCACCGCCGCGTCCCATGTCGGAGAGATGCGTGCGCGTGTCGTGTGCGTTCTTCGCGTGTGTGTGCGCGTCGTCGACGTCGTCGTCGTCGTCAGGCAGTCAACGACGGAGGCGCTGGAATGGCGATCAATGTGGCGGCGGCGGTGTGCTTTTTTTTTGTGTTGACATGCGACGACGAGCCGAGTCGCAGTTTACTATACTATACAGAGCGTACGTTACACTACAAGGTACATGGGATGATGATTATGATGATGACGATGATGTACACGCGGTGACGAGGAGCACGGATAACGAGGAACCGATGAAGATTCCGGCGACGAGGGCGATGGCGAGGGCGACGCCTTCGCGCGGACGCCGGTCGAGCGACGCTCTGGACGGACCGTGCATCATGCCAAGGCTCGCGATCCAACCGTTCGTGATGGCTAAGGCTAGGATGAATATGATCGGCCAAAATTCATTGGTGAATAGGCGAGGAATACGCCAAGTATTGGTGGTGGTGGTGGTGGTGGAGACGTCGCACGACGCGAGAAGCGGCGCAAAGACGCATCGAGCCAAAGCGAGACGGAGCAACGCGTCGCCTTTGGGTGGTGTTTTGGGATACACCGTGGCGCAATGTCGGCCAATTAAGTCACCGACGTTGAAAAGTAAGAAGAGGGTCGGTGACCAGAGATTGCCAAATAGGTTGTGTGCGCTTTGTATCGCGCTCGTCACCGCCGGAAACACGCTCAACGTGACGGTGAATGTCAACAGTACGGCGAGACGATACTTTGTACACTCTCCGACATCTGCAGTTGATAACGCTCGCGCGCGCACATCTTCGTCGTCTTCGCTCCATGGATTAAGTTCAATGTCTTCACCGCCCTCATCTATGTCCTCGTCGTCATTCGCGTCGCCATCCAAGAGTCCGCGCGTCGACGTCGACGTCGCGCTCGACGAAGACTCCGTCAACAACTTTTGATACAATGGAATCGTCTCTACATACCACGTCGCCCACGCGCATGCGAATAACACGCACGCCGCAATAAAAAAGTACACTACTGCTTGCACATTCGACGCTCCATTCGCCCCTGCTGTGGTCATCATCGCCACGAGCGACACCGCCACGCCGCTCGCCGCTTGTCCGCTCATCGTCGCCTGCGCGTACGTCGGCGGTAAATAACTCGCCACAGCAAACCCACCACCTTGCGCCAACGCGCTGGCAAACCCGACAACTATAATAACAACAATAGTGTGCACGAAAACCGCATCTCCACTCATCGTCGACGCACACGCCACAATCGCGCTCGTCCCGACGGCGCACCCGACGACGCCCAGCGGCGCCGCCAGTCGTCCCGCGCGCGCTTGCGTATCATCCATCACGCGCGCGCACAGCAACAAACCAAGCAAATTCGCCCCGGCATAGGCGTTCGCAAACATGCCCTCGAAATTATTCCCAACGTACGCCCGCGCCGGGGCGTCACCGCTCGTAAATCGTCGCGCAAAGTACGCGCGTTCGGTGATGAAGACATTCCATGGGCACAGCGTCCCGATACCAATGGCGAAGAATGCGCCGTATATCGCCGTGCGTTGTCGCCTGTGCGCATCGTCCGCGCTCGGTGCCGTCGCGGCGCGTGCGTCCCCGCGCGGCGACATCGACCGCGGTCGGCGGCGACGGCGACAACGAATGACGCGACGTCATCTTTTTCAAAACGTCCGATCGTCATTGCGCGACGCGACGACGACACGACTCGCGAGGATGATGACGACGACGACGATGACGATGACGATGACGCGTGCGCACGCGTCGCACGCGCGCACGGGGCGACGCGCGGTGATGCCGACCGCGACGGCGGCGTCCATGACGATGCGACGTCGCTGCGCTTCTAGGGTGTCAGTCAAAAACACATTCATGATGACGACGACGAAGGCGACGACGACGAAGGCGATGAAGTCTAAGGCGCGGGTGGTGATCACGCGCGCGGCATCGGGGGATGATGGGGAGGACGCGCCGTTCGGGTACACGCGCAAGGATGTCATGCTTTTGGGCGGTGGACTCACCGGAGCTGGGTTCGCGTCGTACTACGGGTTACAAACATTCGCGGGGATGGATGCCGTGAAGGCTGGGAACGCGGTGCAATTAACGTTTGTGCTTGGACTTACGTTGGTATGGGTGGCGTCGTACGTGCTTCGAGTGTTCAACAAGGATATGACGTACGTGAAGCAGTTGAAGGATTACGAAGACGCTGTGATGCAAAAACGTTTGGAGGAAATGCCTGAGGCGGAGCTCACTAAGATGATGCAACAGCTAAAAGATGATGACGAATAATTTATTTGTTTCAACAGAGGAATGGATTGCAATAAACAATGTATGGCTAGCTTTAAAAGAGAAATCAACGCGTTTCGACGCTCTCCTCGTCTACGACTTGGCCTGGAGGAAACTCGCGCGCTAATCGGTCGCTCACGCTCATCATCCCGCGCCGTTCGAGGAAAGGATACTCGCCGACCCAAATGTTCAAGTACGGCAAGTAAGCTTCGCGAACGGCTTGGAATGTGTAGAAATATGGGTCGTCTGAGGTGACGATGAGCTCGACGTCGTCGTCAACGTTGATGTCAGCGTACTCACCCTTGAGCGGCACCTTAAGTGGCACCCGAGCACCAGACTTATCGCCTACGAGTAAATCCAGCATCCACTCTGCACTACTCCCCCCACGCGTTTCTACTGGAGCGACATCTATGACTTTGGCGCGCCACAAACCAGCGTATTTTGCGCTTCGTACCTTTGAGTTCCGTCTCGCCGCCAACGCCACTGGAGCCCATAAAAAAAACGTACTCGCAGGAATCGCCAAAGCGACGACGTAATTCGCCGATAGAATTGTCGTCACTAAAGACAACCCCATGCGCTGAATCGCGGTGTCGTTATCGCCCCAAAAATATCCGTATTGCTCACCCGTCGCCGCAATCGGCAACACGCGCTCATAGTCTCGTTGCGTCAGCGGCAACACATCTGGCGGCGGCCCTTCCCGCGCTACCCCGCGTCGCGGCGCTCGGCGACTCTCTCCTCTCCCACCATTTCGTCCCCCCGTCGTTGGTCGACGACGACGACGCGGCGAAGACGAAGACTCGTCCTCAAACCCGTCGCCGTCGCCTCGCCCTCGCGCGAATCGTCCACGTCCATCCCCACCTCTGTCCCGCCGTTCGCGACCCGACGTCGACGGACGACGAGCACCATCGTCGTCATCGTCGTCGTACCCGTCCCACGCGTCGCCATCGTCGTCGCCACCGTACGCGCGAGTGCGCCAACGATTCTTCGCGCCGCCTCGACCGTTCGGTCGTCGAACATCCCAACGCACCGCACGCGACGCACCGCGCATCGGCGTCGCACACCGCGTCGTCGTCGTCATCATCGCCATCGTCGTCGTCGTCATCACCGCCGCCGTCGCCGTCGTCGCCATCGATGACGCGACGAGTTGCGCCGTCGACGGCGTGGCGTCGAATGCGGTTGGAATCGTCACAACGCAGCGACGACGCCGAGGACGTGGTCATCGCATGTTTCTTCGACGGTGCGCGGACGCGCGCGGTGCGCCGAGGCGTGTGGTGGAAGGCACGCTGCGCGTCTGCGCGGCGGCGACGGCGGCGGCATCGTCGTCGCGTTCGGTATCGAACGCAGCCGCGGACGATGTGTTGCGCACGCGACGGACGTTTACGGATGACGATTGCGTGCGGTTCGGGGCGCTGACTGGGGATGCGAATCCCATACATTACGAGAACGAGGATGCCGGGCGCGCCGGCGGCGGCGCGGGGAGTCGAGTGAAAGGCAAGGTGGTGCACGGGATGTTGAGCGCGAGTTTGTTTGGCGGGTTGCTTTCGAGCGCGCACCCAGGGGTGGTGTACGCCACGCAAGAGTTGAAATTCAGAGCGCCCGTGCGCGTGGGAGAGGAAATTATAGCGGAGATTAAATTAGTCAAGAGGTCTGGAGCGAGGGCGAAATATGAAACCGTGGTGAAGCGGGCGCGTTGCGGGGAAGTGTGCGTCGACGGCGTCGCGTTGGCCATTTTGCCCGAAGAAAAGTCATAGCACAGCGTAGCACGAATCGGGCGACTGTACGCGAATTGTAATATACAGCACTACACATAGTATTCAAATAGGTTTACTAATTCCCATCGGGCCCGTGGCGACTCAGGTCGGAAAAAAGCTCGTCGAGTTTGCTCACCTTGTCTTGGCCAGACTGAGACATCGGTGAGCCGCGCGGCTGTGTATGCAAAGTTCTCGCGGCGCGACCGGATCGATTCATCGATTGTTGCATTGCTTGCTGCAGGCGAGCTTTTGAGTTGTCCCAGCGTGCACTTCCAGACTCGAGATCGGATGAAAGCAAACTGCTACGCGCCTCGCGCTCTTCGCCTTCTAACGACGCGTCGGTTGCAATCACCGGCAGTCTTTGCTCTGTTGGCTCGTTATCGTTGAAGAATGCATCATTCGTGCTACCTATGCGCCCACCTTCTATTACTTCCGCACGCTCTCTGTCCACGATTGCTTTGCCAGCGTCTACGCTTTCGTCCTTGTCTTTATCGCTCTCAAACTTAAAGTTATCCGCTCGGAAGAGCTTGAGAAGCGCGTCAAACCAATTCAGCGCAATTGCCAAGCAGAATAATCCAAGAAATGCGGGTACGATGACGTTGAGTTCACCCGCTACCTCAGGGACGTTGCTCGCCATCTTCTGCGAAAACGTCGTAAGTTTCCCAGACTGCTTGATGATGGGAAGTAACATCAGATAGTTGTATGAAAGTGGTGCCGAGTAACGGCATACCAAAGAGGCGTTCACCAGGAGCGAATACGCATCCGTGTTGCGCGGGACAAGTTGATAAAAACTGAACATGCCGAGTTTGAATAGCGAGTAAAACGCGCATCCGCACATGTAAAACAACGGAAAGGCTACAACAATGTGAAGTGCCGACGATGTTTCGGCGTTTCCTACTATAACGCTCAACATACTCAACTGATCTGCATTGCCCCAAGTCGTTCCAACCCAAATCGTAGACTCAGCCATGATGATGGAGACCGAAAAAAACGTTAACCCAATGGCCAAGAGTCTGAGCAAGATTGGAGTTAAAACAACGCTCCAGGTGTACTCCAAATCGTCTAAACATTTTCCAAGCGAACCATCGCGTACTGACACAGTCGGCGAACGATACATCCGACGCATTGAACTCGTTCTGCTCGACTCAAGCGCTTCGCATTGAAATGCGCTTTCAATCGCAAGAACATATTGCGCACGCGTGCGATTGTACACTCGTACACAACGACGAACAGTGCGACGAAGTTTTACCAAATCGTTCAGCTCGTCGTAGTCGTAATCCAGCACGTCATCCTCGGCGGCATCCATAGCGTCATCCAAGCTTCCACGGTGCACGCTGGCAAACTCGGGAGTTTCGTTTTCAATCGCACTCATGGCCCATCGAAGTTCATGTCTTCGTGGCATCACACGACTCGTCGTCGCGACCGCCGTCACTTGCGCCGCGAGCTTTGCGTGCGCCTCGTGTAAAGATCTAGAAACTCCCGCCACACGCTTATACGCTCGCTGCAAACGTCCAGCGTACCCAGCACGAAGCCAAATCGAACGCGGGACATCCACCAATCCAAACCCCATCAGCAACACCCCGGTGCTAATACCCCAAACATTTCCCAATACTATCCCGTACGCCCGCAACGACGAAAGGCTCAAGTTCTCGCTCGCCAACATCACCACCGATCCTATGGTCACCAATCCAAACATAATACCAAACATGATACCGTTCTCTCTCAGTGCGCGTTTCAATCGCAGTACGCTCGAGAAATCCGCGGCATCTTCATACCCCTGATGCAGCGGAATGATGAACCACGTCGACGCAAAGGTGCTCCAGTACGCCCAATCCCACGCCCCCGCCAAGCCCTCCGGCGGGGCATCCGCGCGCATCGTGCTCACCACATCCAGCGGAACGAGCGCCACGATTGATAGCGACAGCATCCACGCCAACACCACCTGCGCGCGCGCGCGATAGCTCACGCTCGGCGAAGCAAAGTACCACAGCGCGAGCGCGGACGTGAGCGCGGTGCCCGCGCCCACGGTGAGCGCCCACGACGCGGTACCATCGGACGCGGTCCAGGACATGGCGAACGCGCCGCGCGACGGCGATGCGCGCGGGCGACGGCGGCGGCGGCGACGGCGACGACGCGCGCGGAACTGTGAGGCCTTTGGATAATCTCCGCCACAGAGAGACGCGTGCGGAACTGTGAGGCGACGTTGAACGACGACGACGACGACGACGACGACGACGACGACGACGACGATGTCAGGGACGATGACGTTGGCGCGTCGCGCGTCGCCGTGCGCGGTGGCGCGCGCGGTGGCGCGCGCGGTGCGCACGCGCAGTGTGCGAGGCGCCGGCGCTGGGACGGGGCGCCGCTCGGGACGCGCGTGCGCGGCGACCGAGGGCGAGGACGCGAGCGCGTCTTGGGGCGCCGAACCGTGGGATGAGGAGAAAAATGGCCCGGACCCGATCGGTGACGACGTGTTGCTGTCCATCGTGCGCTCGGAGCTGAGCGATGAGCAAGTGAACAAGTTGGTGTGGAACGCGCTCGGGTATCGGTGCAAGGTGGAGCTGGACGCTGAAACGTTAACCGCGGTCGAGGTATGGACGCCGGATGAGGTGTTTCCGAATTGGGCGAAGACTTACCCGACTCCGCCTGATGTATTGGGGGTGACTAGAAAGTATGACCCGAAGATTGACGCTCCGGTGAAGGCGGCGTGCGCGGCGTTGACGAGGTCGGTGCCGGAAGAACACAAACAAGGGATTAAAACGACGCTTACGCCGCTAGGGTGGAAGGGATTCAAGATGGATGGTTTGACGCCGAATATGACGCGACGCGCGCAGGCGGCGAACTGGTTATTATTCTACCGTCGTGAGTTGCGAGGGGTGAGCATAGACGAACTTAGACGACGACGAGAGATTCGACGCGCCAAGGAAGAGGCTGAAGGTAAGACGAACCGACCGACGGGGACGACAAAGCAGGGCGTTGTGTAAAGTGCTACTGATTTTTTTAATTACCACTTAATATGTGAATTCACCGTACTCGCTCTTCACGACAACTTCAGACTTGCCCTCCTTGGCTTCGACGCGGCCGACGATGCGAGCGTCAATATTGAAGCTTTGGCTAATGTCAATTATCTTTTGCGCGTGTTCCGGGGAGCAGTAGAATTCCAATCTGTGACCGCAGTTGAAGACCTTGTACATTTCACTCCATGCCGTGTTCGAGCAGTCTTGGATGAGACGGAAAAGAGGCGGGATGGGGAACATGTTGTCCTTGACGACGCGCAAGCCGTCGACCAAAAAGTGCCCAACCTTGGACTGTGCTCCACCGCTGCAATGCACCATACCGTGAATATCCTTGACATCCATGGCATCCAACACCGCTTTGACAACCGGCGCGTACGTTCGCGTCGGGCTCAAAACCAACTTACCCACAGTCACACCAGTTTCTGGCTCGACGTCGGTGAGCTGGTACTTGCCGCTGTATACGAGCGACTCGGGCACGCTCGGATCAAAACTTTCTGGGTACTTGCTCGCAAGGTTCTTTGCGAACACATCGTGACGCGCAGATGTCAATCCATTTGATCCCATCCCACCATTATACTCAGTTTCGTACGTAGCTTGCCCGAAAGACGCCAAACCGACGACGACGTCGCCCGCGCGAATGTTGTCGTTACTAATCACGTCGGCGCGGCGCATACGAGCCGTCACCGTGGTATCCACCACAACAGTTCGCACCAAGTCGCCCAAATCTGCCGTCTCTCCTCCCGTGGACTTCACGCCAACACCACACTGACGCAAGGTTTCCAAAACGTCCTCGGTACCGCCGATGAGCGCGCTCAACACATCCCCAGGAATGAGCGCCTTGTTGCGACCAATCGTACTCGACACGAAAATATTATCCACGCATCCAACACAAAGCAAATCATCAGTATTCATCACAATAGAGTCCTGCGCAATTCCCCGCCACACGCTCATATCGCCCGTTTCCTTCCAATACATGTACGCCAACGACGTCTTTGTCCCCGCGCCATCCGCGTGCATGCACGTGCAGTACCCATCATCCCCAGCAATGTCCTCCACAATCTTACAAAACGCCTTGGGAAACAACCCTTTATCAACCTTCTTAATCGCCGCGTGCACGTCCTCCTTCGATGCGCTCACACCTCGCGCGGCGTAGCGCTCATCCGCCCCCGCCGACGGCTGCGCCGCGGTCGCCACCGCCCCGCGAACGCGGCGCACCGCCCTGCCCGCGCCCGTCGTCGCCGTCGCGCGCCGCCACGACGGTAAAGACGTCGTCCGCGTCATCGTCGTCTCCATCGTCGTCGTCCGCGGCGTCGGCGGCGCTCGCGAGAGTGACGACCGCCGTCGCGCCCGAGGGCGACACAAGTTTTGAAAACCAGAGGGACACCCATCGACCAATCATGACCACGTGATTGGAGTCACGATTGGCGAAACACCCCCCCCCAGCCCGCGGGCTCTCGA
>Ga0222714_10007190_pt1 | contig 10250 bp, 8 predicted proteins | sample C33_3DmetaG_FD_165048 | JGI IMG/M metagenome (GOLD analysis project Ga0222714, IMG submission 165048) | Estuarine water microbial communities from San Francisco Bay, California, United States - C33_3D | ecosystem: Environmental > Aquatic > Marine > Unclassified | place: USA: California... | reverse complement strand
GACATCACGTGGGTACACAACCGAAACATCAACTACACCAACGTGTGCACCTTCAAGTGCAAGTTCTGCGGATTCTCCAAGGGTCCATTGAGCCTCAATCTGCGCGGTACTCCGTACCTACTGACACTGGACGACATCGCTACACGCGTACGCGAGGCATGGGATCTCGGCGCAACGGAAGTAACGCTCCAGGGTGGAATCCATCCCGATTTCGACGGTGACTACTACATCGACGTGACGCGAGCCGTGAAGCAGGCCGCTCCCGACATCCACGTGCACGGTTTCACCGCGCTCGAGGTAACGGAGGGAGCCCTGCGCTTGGGTGAGTCGCTCACGTCGTACCTCACGCGCTTGAAGGAGGCCGGCCTGTCATCGTTGCCTGGAACCGCCGCAGAAATCCTCGACGACGAGGTGCGTGCCGTGTTGTGCAGCGACAAGGTGAACACGGAGCAATGGCTTGAAGCACATCGCACGGCGCACGCCGTTGGGTTGCGATCGAACGTCACCATGATGTTCGGTTCCGTCGAGTCTCCACGGGCCTGGGCTCGCCACTTGCTACGAACTCGTGCGCTGCAACATGAAACGGGCGGCTTCACGGAGTTCGTCGGCCTGCCCTTCGTGCACATGGCTTCTCCGATCTACCTGCAAAGCAAATCACGGCGTGGTCCCACGTTTCGAGAAACCTTGCTCGTGCACGCAGTGGCACGGCTCGCCTATCGCGGCGCAATCGACAACATCCAAGCGTCGTGGGTGAAGATTGGTGTCGCCGGAACTCGGCAGTTGTTGGGGGCTGGTTGCAACGACATCGGTGGAACGCTCATGAACGAGAACATCTCGCGCGCCGCCGGTGCGAGCCACGGTCAGGGGATGACGCCCGACGACTTCACCTCGTTGGTGGAGCCACTCGGACGACCACTGCGACAGCGCACCACGTCGTACGCGCGGCGCTAGCTCGAAGCGCGTCCGGACCAAAACAGCAACGTCGCGGCAGCGCGGCTAGGCCAACGCGGCACGAACGTGCGCGATGTCCAACTGCAACTGCGCCCTCAGTTCCTCGATTCCGGTGAACTTGCGCTCACCGCGAACGAACGAATGAAACGCCACTCGTAGTTGCCTGCCGTAGAGATCGCCGTCGAAGTCCAACAAGTGCGCCTCGAGCAGCGACTGTTCGGCGTGTTCGTGGAACGTGGGGCGACGCCCGAGGTTCACCGCGGCCATGTGCGACGACACCACCGCCCCATCTGCGCCTGCAACCGCAACCCGTGCTGCATACACTCCGTCGGCCGGCACACACAGTGTGGAGTCCAGCATCACGTTCGCGGTGGGAAAACCGATGGTGCGGCCCCGCTGATCGCCACCGCCCACCACACCGCGCACCTCGTGCATTCGACCCAACATGTCGGCGGCTCGCTGCACATCGCCACCGGCGAGGGCACGTCGAATGGCAGTGCTGCTGACCGGTTCGTCGATCCCATCCCCGCGTGGGATGAGCACTACGGGAAGCACCGTGTAGTCGTGTCGCTGCGACATGTCACGCAACATGGCCACGTTGCCACCCCGTTTGTGACCGAAGTGGAAATCCTCCCCGACGATCACGCCTTTCACGCGGAGAGCGTCCACGAGCACTCGTTGCACGAAATCCACCGGCGACTCCGATGACTGCTGAGCATCGAAGGGCACCACCAGCGTTGCGTCGACCCCGGTGGACTCAAGGAGTTCCATCTTCTGATCAACGTCCGTCAGCAGTTTTGGGGCCGATTCCGGCCGCACGACCGAAGCCGGGTGGCGATCGAAGGTCACCACGACGCTGCACGCACCGGTGTTGCGTGCGTAGTCGCACACCTGACCGATGACCGCACGGTGACCGCGATGCACTCCGTCGTACGCACCGATGGTGACGACCGTTCGCACGTCACCGAGTGCCTCCACCACCGCACTTCGAGTTGCGGTATGGACGACTTTCACGCAGATTTACGCTAGAGGCTCGGGCATCACCACCACGGCACGCCACGCACCATCAACGTACGCGTACACCGCGATCAGTTCCCTCGCGTCGTTCAGCACGATCCGTCGGTCACCACTGCGGCCGTGCAGTTCACCGAGCGATTCGAAGGATCGTCCGTTTCGCACCTTCACCGCAGTGTCGGCATCGACCGACACCATCGCCACGTTCACACCGTCGAGATGCGTCATGACTGCAACTGCCGACAGAAGTGGTGCGGTGTCGACCGAGGTCGGATCGTGCCCTGCACCAACGGTGAAGTCGCCGATGGCGCGGCGACGCAAGTTGCGCAGGTGCGCAACCCCACCGAGTGCCTCGCCGAGATCCGCGGCCAGCGTGCGAATGTACGTGCCGGACGAGCAGGTGACCTCGATGGTCACCACGGGATTTTCGTTGACGCGATCGACGATGTCGCCAACGACGTACCGATGAATCGTTACCGTACGCGGCTCGCGTACGACCTCACCTCCCTCGCGGGCGATTTCATGCAAACGGCGACCACCAACCTTTATCGCCGACACCATCGGTGGTACCTGTTCGATCTCACCGACGAAGGCCAGTGAGGCTTCTCGCACGCGCTCGATACCGAGTCCCGACATGTTGCGAGATGCCGTCACTTCACCCGACGCATCCAACGTGCTCGTGGCGGTACCGAACACGACCTCGCCGGTGTAGGTCTTCGGGAGATCTCCGAGAAATTGCAGCAGCCGGGTTGCGTTACCCAATGCAACGATCAACACACCCGTTGCATCGGGGTCGAGGGTGCCCGAGTGGCCGACGCGCCGCTCGGAGAACCTCCGTCGCAAACGAGCAACCACGTCATGGCTGGTCATACCCGCGGGCTTGTCCACCACCACGAAGCCGTGCACCGTGGCGGGCTTGCGCGACATGTGCAGGAGGCTTACTCGGCCGACGCGTCGGTAGACCCCGGGCTCGGGGCATCACCGACGGAGCCGCCGTGGGCTGCACGGCGCGCTGCGTCTTCGCGCAACACCGCGTCGATTCGCGCGGCAGCTCGCATGGTTTCGTCGGGTTTGAACTGCAACACCGGAGTACGCCTCGACTTGACCTGGACCGCTATCTCGTGCTGCAGTCGTTTGCGGTATTCCCCGAGGGCTTCCACGATTTTCTCATCACCTTCCACCCCTTGTAGCGAGTCGAAGTACACGACACCCTTGTTCATCTCCGAATCCACTTCGACCGCGGTGATCGTGACCATCGTGAGACGTTCATCGTCCAACTTCGCGAGTTCGTCGGCAATTACCTCTCGCAGCGTTTCGCTCAGCCGGGCGGTGCGTTCGTGTCGACGACGCTCCTGAGCGTCGGTGGTGCGACGACGGTTGCGAGCCATACAACTACGCTAAGTGAAGATGTCCACGAGCGATTCCGCGCCAAAAGAGCGCTACAACGCCCGATTGGCAGCCAAAATCGAGGCCAGGTGGCAGGACCGCTGGGAGAGTCAACGAACGTTCGAGGCCCCGAATCCGGCGGGGCCACTCGCCGAGCCCGCCAAGATTGCCGGTCGTCAGAAACTCTTCATTCTGGACATGTTTCCGTACCCATCGGGGGCCGGTCTTCACGTCGGGCATCCGCTCGGCTACATCGGAACCGACGTCTTCGGGCGCTTCAAACGCATGTCTGGATTCAACGTGCTCCATGCGCTGGGATACGACTCGTTCGGGCTGCCGGCCGAGCAGCACGCCATCACCACCGGGGTGCATCCGCGCGAGAACACCGAGTCCAACATCGCCAACATGCGTCGTCAATTGCGACGCCTCGGGCTGGCCCACGACGCTCGTCGCAGTGTGAGTACGACCGACGAGGGGTTCTATCGCTGGACGCAATGGATCTTCGTGCAGGTGTTCAACTCGTGGTTCGATACCGATCTCGGACGGGCCCGACCCATCTCCGAACTCATCGCCGAATTCTCGTCGGGCAAACGAACCACCGGCGGCAAACCCTGGACGGAGATGTCGTCGCGAGAGCGCAAACAACTCGTGAACGATCATCGTCTGGCTTACCTCGCCGACGCTCCGGTCAATTGGTGTCCTGGTCTCGGCACGATCCTGGCCAATGAGGAAGTCACCGCCGAGGGTCGCAGCGACATCGGCAACTATCCGGTGTTCAAGCGCAACATGCGCCAATGGACCATGCGAATCACCGCGTATGCCGACCGCCTCTTGAACGATCTCGACCGCCTGGATTGGCCGGAGTCGATCAAGCTCATGCAGCGCAACTGGATCGGCCGAAGTGAGGGTGCACGAGTGCGGTTTGCCTCACCCGCCGGCGACATCGAGGTGTTCACCACCCGACCCGACACGTTGTTCGGAGCAACCTTCATGGTGTTGTCCCCCGAACATCCGATGGTGAACGAACTCATCACCGCGTCGCAACGAGCGGCTATCGACTCGTACCGTGCTGCGGCAGCACGTGTGACGGACACCGATCGCCAAAGCGATAACCGGGAAAAGACCGGTGAATTCACCGGGTCGTACGCGGTCAACCCGGTGACCGGCGAAGAGATTCCAGTATGGATTGCCGATTACGTTCTGATGGGATACGGCACGGGCGCCATCATGGCGGTGCCGTCGGGCGACGAACGCGACTTTGCCTTCGCCCGAAAGTACGACTTGTCGATCATCGCCACCCAGATGCCACCCGACTCGTGGTTCGCCGACCACGGAATTGCTCCATCGGTCGACTGCGCCACCTGGCCGAACGCCTTCGTCGGTGAAGGTACGTACGTGAACTCCCGAAACGATGCCGGTACATCGGCCGCCGGGGCTCTCGTGCTCGACGGCATCACCGAGATGGCAGTTGCAAAGCGATGCACCAACGAATGGCTCGAGGCCCGTGGGGTAGGTGAGGCAGCCATCACCTACAAGTTGCGCGACTGGCTGTTCTCGCGACAGCGATACTGGGGTGAGCCGTTTCCCATCGTGTACGACCACGATGAAATGCCGGTTGCGGTACCCGACACGTTGCTCCCGGTGGCGCTACCCGAATTGAGCGACTTCAAACCACAGGCGCTCGATCCGAATGACGAGATCACCGATCCGATTCCGCCGCTGGCACGTCGCGCCGACTGGGTCCACACCACCATGGACATCACGGATCCAATCACCGGCGAAACGCTGTCGGGCGCGAAGGTACGACGCGAGATCAACGTGATGCCGCAGTGGGCGGGATCATGTTGGTACGAATTGCGGTACCTCGATCCGACGAACGATGCGGTCTTCATCGACCCCGAGGTGGAGAGATATTGGATGGGCCCAAAACACGACGGGCACACCGGCGGCGTCGACTTGTACGTTGGCGGTGTTGAGCATGCGGTGCTTCACCTGCTGTATTCGCGATTCTGGCACAAGGTGCTGTTCGACCTCGGCCACGTATCGAGCGAGGAACCGTTCCACCGTTTGTACAACCAGGGCTACATCCAGGCCTACGCCTACCGCGATGAGCGCGGACAAACCGTTCCTGCGGCCGATGTACGCGAGCAGGACGGCAACTACTTCTACGAAGGTCATCCCGTGTCGCGCGAATACGGAAAGATGGGCAAGAGCCTGAAGAACATCGTGACTCCAGACGAGATGTACGACGAGTTCGGTGCCGACACCTTCCGTCTCTACGAGATGTCCATGGGCCCACTCGACCAGAGTCGCCCGTGGAACACCAGGGACGTGGTGGGAATGCAACGCTTCCTACAACGCCTGTGGCGCAACCTGGTGGATGAAGACACGGGTCTGCCTACGGTGTCGGACTCGGAGTGCCCGGACGCGCTGCTGCGGACCCTACACGTCACCATCGACGGAGTGCAGCGCGACATGGATGGCCTACGGTTCAACACGGCCATCGCAAAACTCATCGAACTGAACAATGCCCTCACCAAACACGTGGATGCGGCGGGCAGCACACCGCGGGTCGTTGCCGAGCCACTCGTGCAGATGCTGAGTCCGCTGTGCCCCCACCTCGCAAGTGAACTCTGGCAACGTTTGGGCCGAAGCGATGAGATCACCTATGCGCCATTCCCGATCGCCGATCCCAACTTGTTGGTGAGCGACACGGTGGAGATTCCGGTGCAGGTCAACGGCAAGGTACGTTCACGACTCACGGCACCAACGGGCTCGAGCGACGATCAGTTGACTGCGCTGGCGCTCTCGGACGAGAAAGTTCGCATCGCCCTGGCAGGTGCCGAGCCACGCAAGGTCATCGTGGTGTCCGGTCGCCTGGTGAACATCGTCGCCTAGCGGCGACCGTCTGCAGCCTTCACGTCAGCCGTGGAGGTACCTTCCGGCGCGCTCGATCGCCGCCACATCGACACCGCGGAACATGAGCAGGATCACCCGATTGACACCCCAGCTTTGCCAACGAACGATTCGCTCGTCGAGGACGGTTCTACTCAGCAGGGCCTCATCGAAATGCTCCCACACCGAGACCATGAACGAATCCTCGGCATGCACGGGATTCGGATCGTGTGCATGGTCAACTTCTCGAGCCGTGACCTTCGAGCGCGCCTCCATTGCGGTGGCAATCACGTCGTGCGCGTACTCGGCCGACCCGCGAACGTTCACGCCGTTGGTTCGTTGTGCAGCGATACGTGCCAGGGTGCTGGAGTTGACGCCGAGGATTATCGGCGGCCTGGGTGATGGGATGATGAAGGTTCGCAAATCGTCGCGGCGCGTCGGTGACCACAACTCGTCGATGAGATCCAGGGTGTCGAGCAAGACCCGATGCCGATCCTCCATGGCAGCCGGCTGCTCTACACCTACCGCACGCCGCTCGGCCGACCACTTCGTGTTTGGCGCCGAACCCGCGCCAAGGCCGAGCACACAGCGCCCACCGCTCACCTGTTGCAACGTGGCCGCCGAATTTGCCGTGATCACCGGGAGACGGTTCGCCACGTTTGCAACGAGCGGCCCGAGTCGAATGGTCGACGTCACCGCGGCGATTGCGCCGAGCGCGGTGAAACTCTCCGGCATCTCGGGCGCTGCCATCACTTCGCCCGCAAGATGATCGGCCGTCCAAAAGGTCTCGAAGCCCGCAGCCTCGGCGGCCCGTGCCGCGTCGGCCAGCATTGGCCACGGGGCATTGCCTGGATTCACCTGCAGGTCGAAATGCAACATGATGCGTACCAACCTATGAGCGTGACGGCACGGCCAACCGATGGACTCCCCGGCATTCCCGGTTCACCTACATTCGGTGTCATGGCGGAACCCTCGACACAGAACACCACCACGCGAGTTCCTCCGAACGTCCGGTCCACCTACGCCGCACCCGGATTGCATGAGATGCGAGATTCGTCGTTGGGACGACGGGTCGTCACCACACGCCGAATCGCACCAGGCGAAACGATCGCAATATGGCGGGGGCAACGAATCTCGGGTGATGACGTGGCGCGGATGGCACCGGAGGACAGACACCAACTGTTGCAGGTGGGACTCGACGACTTCCTGTACGTCGACCGTGACGATCTCTGCGTCGTGGACTTCATCAACCACAGTTGTGAACCGAACTGTGGTTTCACCACTGCCACCACCCTGGTTGCGATGCAGGAAATTCCAGCGGGAGAAACGATCACCTTCGACTATGCAATGAGCGACGCGAACTCGTTCATCGAATTTTCGTGTCGGTGCGGAACGTCGACGTGCCGCGGTCGCATGACCGGAGAAGACTGGCGGATTCCCCAACTACAACGACGGTACGCAGGTTGGTTCGCGCCCCACGTGGACGCACTCATTCGTGCACACCATGACTCGTGACCGGCATAATTGACGCAACTTTGAGCGGGCTCGAGCGCTAGCGCATCGTTCGCCAGAGCGAATCGTCCACCGTGACCACTCGGGCGAGAAAATCGTCCCCCGACTCTTTCCAGGAGTACTCCATGTACTGCGGTTCGCCGAGTTGGTACGAGAACACGCCGTTCACCAGCCCGAATTCGTATGCGCTCGACGGAGCGATGATGGTCTTCACCCCAGCGAACTCGGCAAAACACGTCATGTGCGCATGACCCGAGACCAGGGCATGGATACGTACTCCGCGCCCCACGGCAGCGGACACCACGTGGCGCAGGCCGGCGATGGACTCGTCATCCAAACGGATGGTGTCGAACGCCTTACCGCCGAGTGGAATGCACGGGTGATGCATGGCGACGACCGCCGGCGTGTCGTTGAGCTGCGAGTCGAGCCACTCCAGCTGAGACCCACTGAGCGCACCGTCCTCGCGACCCTCGCGCGTTGAATCCAGAACGATGAGTCGCGTCGCGGGAAGCTCGACGATGTAGTCACACCGCGAATCGCGCGACGGCACGTCGAAGAGCCGCTGCATCTTGCGGGCATCGTCGTGGTTGCCCGGAGCGAGCCACACCGGCACGGTGGCTGCTCGCACGATTTCTGCGAATGCCGCGTACTCGGAGTCGGTGCCGGCGACGGCAGCACAATCGCCCGTTATGAGAATTCCTGCACAACGCTGCGAGGCGTGTTGCAGCACACGCACCAGGTTGGTTGCCGGCTCGGCGTCGATGTGCGTTGCCTCACCGGCCCCGGGAATGTGCGTGTCGGTGATGTGGGCGATTACCACTCTCGGCACAGAACGAGTATGTCAGGCGGGGTAACCTTCGCGGAAAGTTTCGCATGTGCATCGTCTGTCAAACGCTCACGGTTGGGGTGTCACTGATTTCTAGCGTGCTCCCACTCGGTGTGGGCTCACCGGAATCAGAACCCGTTGGCCGTAGCGAAACCTCGGTGACGGTTGCCGCAAACCTGCCATCACCCATGGCGGTATCGAGCGTTCTGCCGTCGAAGGTGGGAACCAGCTGTCCTGCAGTAGGCCGAAAACTCCAGCAGAAAAAGAACACCCTGGTGTGCAAGCGCGTGGGAAAGCGTCTCGTCTGGACTCGGGCAGCAAGCAAGCGTGGTGCCGCCACCACGAAATCGCTTGCACCCACCGGCAATTACGCCACTGATGCGCAGTGTGCCGATCAAGAGTTGCCGCGCAGCACCTACTGGCAGGTGTCGGCGGGCTTCCCGAAATTCAACGAACGAATACCGTCGTCGGGATCGGTGCGAGTGCTGGTGCTGCCGGTCGATTTTCCTGATGCCGTCGCCACCGGCAGCCCCGCCACCGACATGCTCCCCATCACCCGAGCGCTGAACGACGTGTACGGCGCGCTCTCCGAGAGCCGACTGGTCTTCGACTTCGTCAATTTGCCGACGTACCTGCGAGTCAGTCGTGAATCCACCTCATGGGGCATGACGTCCTATGGCAGCGGTCGTGGTGATGCGTACGTGGCCGACATCGTCCGAGAACTCGACCCACAGGTCGACTTCAGTGGTGCAGACGTGCTCATCGTGATGGCGCCACCGATCATCGGCACCAACCAGATTGCGTTCTCGCCGGCCATGCCGTACCCCGCGCAGGTACCACTACAGACGCAGGAGAAGCCGATCTTCAGCGCCACCATGGTGGGTGCCGACGCGTGGCGTGATCCCATGACCATCGTCCACGAGTTCGGTCATTTGTTCGGATGGCTCGACACCTACGTGATTCCCTATCCCACGGGACCGTACGAGAACGGTCACCAGTTCACCGGCAAGTGGGACTTTATGGGTTACGCCTGGACGCGGGGAACGTTCGGCTGGCATCGCTTCTGGCAGGGCTGGCTCGAGGATGCCGAGGTGCTCTGCGCCAACGGAGCCGGCGAGTTCACCGCCACCCTTGCGCCACTCGGCGCAACCGGCAGATCACCGGAGTTGCTGTTGTTGCGTGGCGCATCGGGGAAACTCGTCGGCGTCGAGGTACGCAGACCCTCGACGATGGACGCATTTGTCACCACGGCCACCCAGGGTGCGCTGGTATACACCATCGACGCCAGCGTGGGCACCGGCAAGGGTGCACTGCGCGTCCAGGGGTTGTCGCTCTCGATCACGGACTACTACGCCAACGCGCCGCTGAAGCCGGGGCAATCAATCACCGTTGATGGCTGGACCATCACAGTGACCGGGTCAAGCGGGGCCGGCGACGCGATCCGCGCCACCCGATAGCAAACTCGTCAGGTCACGTGGCGACGGCCCCGGCCATCGCGTGAATCGTGCGCTCGAGCACCTCCGGTGACGTTGCAAAATTTAGTCGCACATGCCCCTCCCCGCCCGGACCGAAGTCGTCTCCCGAGTTCACCGCAACACCCACCCGAGCAAATGCTCGTGACGGATCGTCGGCGATACTCGTGGCGCGGCAGTCCAGCCATGCGAGG
>Ga0222714_10007189_pt1 | contig 10251 bp, 6 predicted proteins | sample C33_3DmetaG_FD_165048 | JGI IMG/M metagenome (GOLD analysis project Ga0222714, IMG submission 165048) | Estuarine water microbial communities from San Francisco Bay, California, United States - C33_3D | ecosystem: Environmental > Aquatic > Marine > Unclassified | place: USA: California... | reverse complement strand
CGATGCCGTACAGGGGCACCTGCATGCCGTGGGCGAGCAGGCCGGCCAGCAGGCCACCATGGGTGCCGGAACTGCCTGAACCTAACACGATCGCATCGAACGACAGCTCGGCTGCCGCCATCTGCTGCTGAAGCTCGCCGGCGCAGGCCACGTAGCCGAGTCCGCCGATGGCGTTTGAGCCGCCACCCGGAATGACATAGCCCTTGCGACCGAGGTCGCGCAGTTCATCCGCCTCTTTTTGCATGGCAGCGGCCATGTCGCTGCCGGCTGGCACGACCGTGATCTTCTCCACGCCCATCAAGCGGAACAGGAAGTGGTTGCCGCTGGCGTCTTCGCGGTAGCTGCCCGGTACGCGTTCCTCGATGACGAAGCGGCAGCGCAGCCCCTCGCGGATGGCGGCGGAAAGGGTGATCCGACAATGATTGGACTGCGGCGCGCCGCAGGTGATCAGCGTATCGGCGCCGTGGATGAGCGCGTCGGCGGCCAGGAACTCGAGCTTGCGCGTCTTGTTGCCACCCGGAAACAGGCCGAGCTGGTCGTCGCGTTTCACCCAGACCTCGGGGCCCTGGCCCTCCGGGCACTGACTGGCCAGCTCTCTCGAGAAGTGCTCCAGGCGCTCCAGCGGCGTCGGTCCGCTTGAGTAGGTCCGCCTGGGAAATCGCGACAGGTCAGGGGCGCTCATGCGGTCGGCAGGACGTAGCCGGCATACTGCTGACGCAGCTGGAGCTTGGAGATCTTGCCGGTGGCGGTCAGCGGCAACTTGTCGGCGAACACCACGTCGTCGGGGATCCACCACTTGGCGACCTTGCCCCCCAGCCAGCCGAGCAGGTCCTCGCGTGTCGGTGACTCGCCGGGTTGCGGCACTACGATGAGCAGCGGGCGCTCGTCCCACTTGGGGTGCCTGACCCCGATCACGGCCGCCTGCATGACCTGGGGGTGGCCGCAGACCGTGTTCTCCAGGTCGATGGAACTGATCCACTCGCCGCCGGACTTGATCACGTCCTTGGCACGGTCCGTGATGGTCATGGTGCCGTCTGGCTCCAGCGTCGCCACGTCCCCCGTAGCAAACCAGCCCTGTTCGGCATGCGCCTCGCTTGGCTCATCGGGTCGGTAATAGCTGCCGCAGATCCAGGGGCCTCGCACCTTGACGATGCCGCTGGTACGGCCGTCGAGGGGCAGTTCGTTGCCCTGATCGTCCACAATCTTCATCTGCACGCCGAGTACCGGTTGGCCCTGACGGACTCGCAGCGCGTCCTGCTGTTCCCGCGGCCAGTCCTCGAAGCCGCGGGGCGGGGAGTTCAGGGTGCCGATGGGGCTCATCTCCGTCATACCCCAGGCATGCAGCACCTCTACGTCGTGGCGCTCGCGGAACTCGGTCATGATCGACAGCGGGCAGGCCGAGCCGCCCACCGACACCCTCCGCAGTGGCGAGAGCTTGATCTTGGCCGCCCGGGCGTGGGCGAGCAGTGCTTGCCACACGGTCGGGACGCCGGCGGCCAGCGTGCAGCCTTCCTCGGTGATGAGTGTGGCCAGCGTGGCGCCGTCGCCCATCTTCGGGCCTGGCATCACCAGCCTCGTGCCCACCGATGGACCGGCGTAGGGGATGCCCCAGGCGTTCACATGGAACATGGGTACCACCATCAGGATGGTGTCGCGGCGGGTGCAGCCGATGGAGTCGCCGATCAGCGCCGCATAGTTGTGCAGCACGGTCGATCGATGGCTGAACAGTACGCCCTTCGGGTGGCCGGTGGTCCCCGAGGTGTAGCAGAGCGAACTGGCGGTGTGCTCGTCGAAGTCGGGCCAGTCGAACTGATCCTCGCCCGCCGCGATGAAGGACTCGTAGTCGGTCACAGGCCCGTTGGCGGCCTGCGGCAGGTGCGCCTCGTCGCACATCGCGATAACCCGTTCCACGGTGCCGAACTGGGGCCGCAGCGCGTCGATCAGGGGCATCACCAGCGGGTCGACGAACAGCAGGCGATCCTCGGCGTGGTTGACGATGTAGCTGACCTGTTCCGGGAACAGTCGCGGGTTGATGGTGTGCAGCACCGCACCCATGCAGGACACCGCGTAGTAGAGCTCCAGGTGCCGATAGTCGTTCCAGGCCACGGTGCCAACCCGGTCGCCCCTGCGGATGCCGGCTGCCTGGAGCGCATTGGCCAGCTTGCGGGCGCGGCGGAAGATTTCGGCCAGGGTAGTCCGGTGCCGCGGGTTGTCCACGGTGACCGAGACCACCTCCGTGCTGCCGTGACAGCGTGCCGCGTGCTGCATGATGTCCTTGATCAGCAGCGGCGTGTCCATCATCAGTCCCTTCATGCGATTGCCCCCTCCCTCAGCAGCTTCTTGAGCCGGTGCATGTACGGTCCGAAATCGACCTGCATGGTGTGACGCCTGGAATGCCTGTAGCGCTTCTCTAGTGCGCGTTGCTCGCGGGCCATCTCGCGGCGCATGGTGGCCTCGTCCGGCAGTGCCAGCCGGCCTGCGAGGTACTCGCCGATGACCTTCGCCTGCAATTCCGCAGGCTGCATGACTGACCCGAGCGGCTGGTACAGGCCCACGAAGAACAGGTTGTCGAGGTCGGGCCGCACGGTGCGGTGCCATAGGGGCAGCACGTTGTCGCGGGCAGCCAGGAAGTCGGGGTCGAAGAAGGGAAAGCTGACCCGGTAGCCGGTGCACCAGATGATGGCGTCGACCCGCTCCTCAGAGCCGTCCTCGAACAGCACCCGATCGCCGCGCAGCTCGCGGATGCCCGGCTTCACCAGCAGGTCGCCGTGACCGATGCGCGAGAGCAGGTCCTGGCTGACCGTGGGATGGGACTGCAGGGGGCGGTGATCGGGCCGCGGCAGCCCGTAATCGGTGGGGTGACCGAACTGCAGGCGCATGACCAGGCCGGTCACCAGTGAAGTGAGCTGCCAGGGCAGCCAGGGCAGCAGGTTCTGCGGCTGCGGCATGCGGGTGATGGGCGTGCCCATGAACCACTTGGGCAGGATCCAGGCGCCGCGTCGCGCCACCATCCACACCCGCTCGGCGTTGGCCCGACTGGCCAGTTCGGTGGCGATGTCCACCGCACTGTTGCCGAGGCCCACGACCACTACGCGCTTGCCCATCAGGTCGAGCGGCTCGCGCGGATTTCGATAGAGGTGTGAGTGGATCTGCGCCCCGGAGAATTCACCGGGGGGCATCGGGTCGGGGCCCTGCGGGTCCCAGTGATGGCCGTTGGCCACCACCAGGGCGTCGAATTGCCCGGTCTCGCCGCTCGCCAGCGTGACCTGCCAGCGTCCCTCCTGGTCCCGTTCACAGCGCTGCACCTCGCAGCCGAAGCGGATGCTCTCGCGCAGCCCGAAGCGCTCGGCGTAGGATTCGAAGTAGCCGTGGATCTGGCGATGGTCGGGGTAGGCCGGCAAGTCCGCCGGCATCGGAAAGTCCTGATACTCCATCAGCCGGGTATCGGTATTGATGTGCAGCGAATCGTAGGCAGCGCTCGCCCCCCAGGGCTTGTTGTCGATGCACCAGAGTCCGCCGATGTTAGGCGTGCGCTCGAAGCAGGTGACCGGCAGGCCACGGTCCTTCAGCGCCTTGACCACCGGCAACCCGGAGGAGCCTGCACCGATGACGCAGGTACGGGGAGGACAGTTCGAGTGGCGCATCCTCATGGGTCGATTCTGGCACAGCCGGCCGCTTGGGGTTAGCCTGAGCCCATGGGCGAGACCTGGCTGACCTTCATGCTTTGTACGGCCGTGATCGGCACGGCCGGTTATCAGCTGTCCCGTTTCGGAGATGTGATTGCCGAGCGCACCGGGTTAGGGCGCACCCTGGTCGGGGTCATCATGATGGCCACCGTGACCTCGCTGCCGGAGCTCGTGACCGGCATCGGCGCGGTGACCGTGGCGGACGTGCCCAACATCGCGGTGGGCGATGCCCTGGGCAGCTGCATCTTCAACCTGCTCATCCTGCTGTTCCTGGAGCTGGCCTACCCGCGCGCATCGATCTACACGCTGGCGGCCCAGAGTCACATCCTGTCGGCAGGCTTCGGCATCATCCTGATCGGCATCATGGCCCTGTCGGTGCTGGTCGGCGAACAGCTGCCCACCATCGGCCACGTGGGTCTCTACACGCCGGTGATCCTGGCGGGCTACCTGCTGGCCATGCGCATCGTTACCCAATATGAATTGCGCGAGGCCCGCCTGCAGCCCGAGCAGGCGGCGCTGCGCCATCCGGACATCAGCCTGCGCCACGCCGCGCTGGGTTACCTGGTGGCCGCGCTGTTCGTGGTGGCCGCGGGCCTGTGGCTGCCCTTCGTTGGCGCCGACCTCGCCAGGGTGATGGGCTGGAACAACAGCTTCGTGGGCTCGTTGTTCGTGGCCTTTTCCACCTCGCTGCCCGAGCTGGCGGTGGCCCTTTCGGCCCTGCGAATCGGCGCGCTGGACATGGCGATGGGTAACCTGCTCGGCAGTAACCTGTTCGACATGGCGATCATCGCCATCGACGACCTCGTCTACCTGGAGGGCCCGCTGCTGCACACCATCAGCAAGGCCCATGCCGGCACGGCCATCAGCGCGCTGGTGATGAGCGGGGCGGTGATCGCCGCCCTGTTCTACCGGCCCACCCAGCGTACCTTCCGCCTGTTCGGCTGGACCGGGCTGTTCCTGCTGGTCATTTATGCGCTGAACGCCTACGTCCTGTTCCTGGTTGGTCAATGAGCGAGGCAGCTGCGAGTTGGCACGGCCGCTCGGCCGCGGAGGTGACCGCGGAGCTGGGAGTTGAACCGGCGAGCGGCCTTGCGGCGACGGAGGCGGAGAGCCGACTGCGCTCGACCGGGCCCAACCTGCTGCCCGAGGGCCGCCGCCTGCGCTGGCCGCGACTGCTGCTGCGCCAGTTCACCGACTTCATGATCCTGGTGCTGATCGGCGCCGCGGTGCTGGCGGGCATGACCGGCGACATGGAGGACGTGGTGGTGATCCTGGCCATCGTTCTCCTGAACGGTGTGGTCGGGTTCATTCAGGAAGCCCGCGCCGAGCGGGCCATCCAGGCCTTGCGACGACTGGCTGCCCCGCATGCGCTGGTCCGCCGGGACGGTCGTGTACTGAAGATTCGCGGTCAGGACCTGGTGCCCGGCGACCTGGTGCTGCTGGAGGCCGGGGCCGTCGTGCCCGGCGACCTGCGCCTCCTTGAGGAAGCCGACCTGGCCATTCAGGAGGCAGCCCTGACGGGTGAGTCAGTCGCCGTCAGCAAGGACGCGGCGGCGCTGGTTGGCCCGGAGGCTCCAATAGCGGAGCGACGGAACATGGCCTTCAAGGGGACCGTGGTCGCCCGTGGCCGGGCTGTCGGGGCGTGCGTGGCCACCGGGCCACGCACCGAGCTGGGGCGGATTGCCGAGTTGCTGGCGGAGAGCGAGGAGACGCTGACACCCCTGCAGAAGCGCCTGCGTCGCTTTGGTCGGCGCCTGTCCTGGCTGGTCCTCGGCATCTGCCTGCTGGTGTTTGCGGCCGGTCTGCTTAGGGGCGAGCCGCTGATGCTCATGCTGCTGACGGCGATCAGCCTTGCCGTGGCCGCCATTCCCGAGGCGCTGCCGGCGGTGGTGACTATTTCGCTGGCGATCGGCGCGCGTCGGATGGCCGCCCGCCAGGCCCTCGTCCGTCGCCTGCCGGCGGTGGAAACCCTCGGTTCTGTCACCTACATCTGCAGCGACAAGACCGGCACGCTGACCGAGAATCGCATGCGTGTACGCGGCTGGTGGGTGGAGGGTGAGGCCTTCGCGGGCGACCCCGGCGCTGGAGCCGGTGACTGGGCCATGATTGGCGATCTCCTCGCTACCTCCAACGACGTGGCACAGGGACCGGAGGGTTGGCTGGGCGACCCGACTGAGGTGGCCCTGGTAGAGGCGGCCGTTATGCTGGGAACCGACCCCCAGGAGGCCCGTCGCAGGTTGCCGCGGGTCGGCGAATTTCCCTTCGAGTCCGAACTACAGCGCATGGTGACGATTCATCAGCTGGCTGGGGGGCAACGGCTGGCCTTCGCCAAGGGATCACCGGAGGCCATCCTCGCCTTGTGCGAGCTTGACGAGGCGGGCAGGGCGAAAGTGCGTGAGGCAGCGGATCGGGAAGCCGCCAAGGGTCGGCGCCTGCTGGCCCTCGCCTGGCGGCGGCTGGAGCGGCCGGATCTCGGGCGGGCAGAAGTCGAATGCGGGCTGACGCTCCTGGCCCTGGTGGCACTGGAAGATCCACCGCGCGAGGCGGTGGCCGAGGCCGTGGCGGCGTGCCACTCCGCGGGAATCCGCGCCGTGATGCTGACCGGGGATCATCCCGCCACTGCCCGGTCGATCGCCGTGGAGACGGGCCTGCTGCCGCCGGATGGTCGGGTGCTGACGGGGCCGGAGCTGGATACGCTCGATGATGCAGCGCTCGAGGCGCTGTTTGCCGAGTCCATCGCCTTTGCCCGCGTGACACCGGAGCACAAGATCCGCATCGTGCGGGCGCTCAAGTCGCGGGGCGAGTTCGTGGCCATGACGGGCGACGGGGTGAACGATGCGCCCGCCCTCAAGCAGGCGGACATCGGCGTGGCGATGGGCGAGTCGGGTACCGACGTGGCGCGCGAGGCGTCCGACATGGTGCTGCTGGACGACAACTTCGCCACCATCGTCAACGCGGTGCGGGAGGGTCGACGCATGTACGACAACGTGCGCCGCTTCATCCGCTACGCGATGACCGGGAATTCCGCGGAGATCCTCGCCATCCTGCTCGCACCCTTCCTCGGGCTGCCACTGCCGCTGCTGCCCATCCACATCCTGTGGGTCAACCTGGTGACCGATGGCCTGCCGGGGCTTGCCCTCGCAGTGGAGCCGGCGGATGAGGGCGTGATGCGCAGGCCGCCGAGGCCGCCGGAGGAGAGCCTGTTCGCCGGGGGGCTGTGGCAGCACTCGCTGGGGGTGGGTGCCTTGATCGCTGCGTTGACGCTGCTGGGCCTGGCCTGGTCCCTCTCCACTGGCAGCGAGTCGTGGCAGACCCTGGCTTTCACCACCCTCGTTTTTGCCCAGCTGGCCAACGTGCTGTCGGTGCGCTCCGAGACGCGCTCGCTCTGGTCGCTGGGCCTGGGCTCCAACCGTCTGCTGCTGTGGATCGTGCTGGTCTCGGTCGCGGTGCAATTGCTGATCGTTTACAACCCCATCGGGCAACGCTGGTTCAACGTGCAGCCCCTGACGCCCCTTGAGTTGGGCTGGGCAGCCGGCTCTGCGGCCGTGGTGTTTGCGGCGGTGGAAGTGGGCAAGTGGCGCCGCGCCCGACGTGGGAAATCCGTATAGTCGATCAGCCCTCCTGGATTGAACATAGCGTCACGGGCCGGATCGTGGATGGCCGGCCGTGAAGCCCAATCAGAGGAGGAATTCAGATGACGAACTATCTGCCCAGCCGGCGCTTCCAGGATGTTTTCGAGCGCGTGGATCGCATGTTCGGTCCCTTCGCCTGGCCCCGCGATATGGGAATGAAGGTGGAGTGGAGCCCGACCGCAGACATCATCGAGTCCGACAAGGAATACCTGGTCAAGGCCGAACTTCCCGAGGTTGCCAAGGAAGACATCACTCTCGAGGTGCGAGACGGCATGCTCGTGCTGCGCGGTGAGCGCAAGTACGAGAAGGAGGACAAGTCGGAGAAGGTGCAGCGTATGGAGCGCTTCTTCGGCGAGTTCGAGCGTAGCTTCGTGTTGCCCGAGGACGTCGATGCCAGCCAGATCACTGCCGAGTCCAAGGACGGCATCCTGAGGGTGCGCCTGCCGAGGACCAAGGCCAGCAAGGCGCCGGCGGTCCAGGTTCGCATCCAGTAAACCAGGCGAGGCGGATGCGGGACGACCCCGCATCCGCTAAGCTGCCCCGCCCATGCAGAGACGGCGCGGTAGCAGCAGGCCCGAGGACGCCCTGAAGCGGCAGCCGCTGACGCGGCTTCCGTGGTGGCTGGCCTCGTTGTCTTACCTGCCCCTGTGGATTTTGCACGGTCTGGCAGCGATCCTCGCGGGACTGGCCGGTAGCCTGCTGGGCTATCGACGCGCCATCGTCGAGGCCCAGATCCGCCGCTGTTTTCCCGACTGGTCCGCGGCGCAGGTGTTGCAGACCCGGCGGGGCTTCTATCGCCATTTTCTCGATGTCATGGTCGAGTCCTTCAAGGCGCTCACCCATACCGCGCAGGAACTCGACGCGCGGATGTCCATCCAGGGCTTCGAGGATGCAAGGCGCTACCTGGACTCGGGTCGCTCGGTGGTGCTGGTGACCGCGCACACCGGCAACTGGGAGTGGGCGCTGCAGTCGGTGTCGCTGCACGTCGGTCACCCCACCCTGGCCGCCTACAAGCCCCTGCACCAGCCGTTCTGGGATTCGGTGTTCCTCATGCTGCGCGGCCGCTTCGGGGCGCAGATGGCCCCTGATCGACGGCTACTGCGACAGGTCCTGCGGGGCAGGGGGCAACCGAGGCTAGTGGCCATGGTGGCCGACCAGGATCCGACGCTGGCGGCTGCGCGGCGCAGCGAGACCTTCTTCGGCCAGCCGACCTGGTTCTTCATGGGCCCCGAACTGGTCTGCCGCACCCTGGATGCCCCGCTGATGTACGCCGCGGTCACTCGCAAAGGCCGGGGGCGCTATCACCTGCGAATCGAGCTGCTGGGAGACCCGCGCGACCTGCCCGGCGAGGGGCAGCTGCTGTCGCGTTTCGTGGCCCGGGTGGAGCGCCATGTGCGTGAGCGCCCCGCCGATTGGCTGTGGGGCTACCGCCGCTGGAAGAAACGCGGCGGGAGCTAGCGTGGGCCCAGGCGCTCGGTCAGCAGTGCGGACAGGGCATCGATACTCGGATGATCGAACAGGTCCGGCAATTCCAGCAGGCCGGGGAAGGCCGCGTCGAGTCGCTCCTGCAGGTCGACCAGCTCCAGCGAGCTGGTGCCGATGTCGAACAGGTTGTCGTGCAGGCCTACGCTGCGTCCACCCAGGGCCTCGCTGACCATGACGGACAGCCGTGAGCGCAGGTCATCCGGGGCCGAGACTTGCTCGTGCGCTTCCGCGCGCTCGCCGCGCAAGCGGGCCAGTTCCGCCAGCTCCCCGGCAAAAGTGCCCGACTGGTAGTCGCGTGCCAGCTGCGTGCGCTGGACCTTGCCGCTGGTGGTCTTGGGAATCCTCGGTACGGGTACCACCTCGGCGACCACCAGCCCTGATTGCTCGTTCAGCATCCGCGCGACGTCGGCGGCAAGCGGCAGGAAATCAGCCAACGCACCCCGATGGGTGACGAAGGCCACCAGCACGTCCTCGCCCGCCGGATCGCTGCACCCGGCAATCGCCAGCTTGCCAAGTTCGAGATCGAGCCCCTTTTCCACCATCCCCTCGAGGTCGTGAGGATAGAAATTCTGGCCGTGGACGATCACCACTTCCTTCTGGCGTCCGGTGATGAACAGTTCACCACCCTCTATAAGCCCGAGGTCGCCGGTCCTGAGCCAGCCGTCCGCGGTATGGGCCTCGGCATTGGCCTGCGGGGCGTCGAGGTATCCGGCCGTCACGTTGCCGCCGCGGATCTGCACGTGCCCGATGCACAGTTCGCCGAGCGGCCGGTCCGACTCGTCCACCACCCGCAACTCGCAGCCCGGGATGGCGCGACCTTCGCAGACGAACTCCACGCCCTGTGGATCAGCGGCTTCCACCCGTATCGCGGTCTCCCCCGGTTGCAGCGACTTGCGTGCGAGGGTGAGGCTGCGAAAGCGACGGCCCAGCGGCGGAAAACTAACCGCCAGCGAGGCCTCGGCGAGGCCATACACCGGCAGCATGGCCTCCGCGCGCAGTCCGCTGCCGGCCATCCTCGCCAGGAATTCCCGACACAGGGTCGCGTTGATCGGCTCCGCGCCGTTGAACAGGATGCGTACCGCCGACAGGTCCATGGCTGGCAGCTCGCGCGTCTCGAGTGCCCTGAGCAGATGGCGGTACCCGAAGTTCGGGGAGGCCAGCAGCGTACAGCGCCGCTCTGATGCCACTTCCAGCCAGCGTAGCGGCCGGCGGATGAACAGGTCGGTGGGCATGAGGTGAATCTCCATGCCGTTGGCCATCATCATCAGCACCATGCCGATCAAGCCCATGTCGTGGGTCAGCGGCATCCACGACAGCGGCCGGTCCGCTTCGCTGAAGGCCGCCGCCGCGGTGGCGCCGCGGGCGTTAACCAGCAGGTTGGCATGCGTGAGCACCACGCCCTTGGGGGTGGTGGTCGAGCCCGACGAGAACTGGATGAAGGCGGTGTC